>Ga0209686_1000325_pt1 | contig 25286 bp, 27 predicted proteins | sample GraSoiAngelo_126_FD_185883 | JGI IMG/M metagenome (GOLD analysis project Ga0209686, IMG submission 185883) | Grasslands soil microbial communities from the Angelo Coastal Reserve, California, USA - 14_0927_09_20cm (SPAdes) (version 2) | ecosystem: Environmental > Terrestrial > Soil > Grasslands ...
CGCTGCGCGATGTGCGCGATCTCGTGAGCAAGAACGCCCGCGAGCTGTGACTCGTTCGCCGCAGCCTGTATCGCGCCGCGGTGCACCCACACAGGCCCGCCCGGGAGCGCGAACGCGTTGATCTCGCGGTAGTTCGCGATCGAGAAGTTGTACGGATACTTCGGTCCTCGCGCGGCCGCGGCGAGCTTCCGCCCGATGGCCGACACATAGACCCCGGGAGCGCCGCCGACTTCCGGGATCTCCGACTTCACTTCTTTTTGTGCTTGCCGACCGAGCTTGATTTCGTCGGCCACCGAGATGAGCTTGATGCCGCCTACCGAAGCGTCACTGAGAACTGCGGAAAGAGCGAGAGAGAGAACCCTATGAACCATCGACTACACCCGTGGGGCCGGCGCGGCCGGAATCGCCTCCGGCCTGTGGCGGCGCAGCCGTGCGTTGGCAGCCGTGACCTCCACGCCGTAAAGCAACAACACCGCCGAAATATAAACCCAGATCAGAAACACGACTACTGCGGCCACGGATCCATGGACGTTGTTGAACCGCGTCATATCGTGCACGTACCAGGAGAAGCCCCAGAGCGCACCGCGCCAGAGGAGCCCCGTCACGACAGCGCCGACCCACACATCTCGGAAGCGCACCTTAGCGTTGGGCACAAAGTAGAAGATCAATCCGACGACGAGGATGAAGACGACGGTGCTGGCCCACCTCACCGCAAAATGACTGAGGACGAGCAGGCCCGGCGTGCGGACAACGACGACCGAAAACCAGCGCGCCTCGATCACGTTGACGGCGCTGACGAGCAGCAGCCCGGTGAGCAGCAGCAGCGAGGCCGCGACGAGCATCACGAACGAGATAAGCTTGTGCTTGAAGTAGCTCGGTTGCCTGTCGACGCCCCAGGCATGGTTGATCGCGGACGTTATGGCGCCAAACACGCCCATCGCAGCCCAGATCATCAGCATGCTGCCCGCGATGCCGAGGCGCACGCGCGCCTGCTGCAGCGCGTCGAGCTGCGTCGTGACGAAGTCGAACTGCCGCGGAAAATAGCGCAGCACGAAACTCAGAATCGACGCGCGATCGCCCTGGTTCGCGGTGACGCTGCCGAGAATGGAAAAGGCGAGAAGAAAAAACGGGAACAGGGAGAGCAGTGCGTAGTACGCGATGGATGAGGCGAACGTGAGGTCGTTGCTGTTGTAGATGCCGACCACGCCGCGCCAGATCGCGAGACCGGTGAGCCGGACTTCTCCGCGAATGCGCGCAGCGGCGCGGCCGACCACACTCACGTCGTCATCTTATCGCTTGCCTCGCGGTAGTTGCGGGTGGAGGCGGACCGGCTCCGCCATGCCCCACCGAGTGCCGGATGCCGGCGGAGGCGGAATGTATGACGCCGTAGCCCGCGCGGAGGCGGATTCATCCCAGGCGCGGCGGACTTCCGTCGCGGTCCACGCCGCGAGCGGACCCGCCGCCCACAATCGCGCCACCTGCCACGCCTTGCGGCGCAGCGGGGGCGTCTTCAGCACGTAATAGGCGGCGCCGATCACCACCGCCGCAAGTACGACGTTTGCTGTCGTGCGCGCCTGCACTTCAGTCATGAGCGGAAGAGACACAAGACGGAGGACGGAAGTACTTGCTCGGTTCGTTCCTTCTTCTTCCTTCTCTCGTCCTGTTCAGTACGCTCCGCCCGACGTGCTCGTCGTACCGGGCGTGCTGGTCAAGTTGCCTGGGCCACTCGTGTTGCCGGTCGGGCCGATCGAGCCGGACGTGCCAGTCGACGCCATCTCGCTGACGCTCGAGCGCGCGCGATCGTAGGCCTCGCGGCCGCGATCGACGATCTGGCTCACCTTCTCCGATGCCTGCTGGCTGATGTCGCCCGCCTTGGAGCGCAGCTGTCCGGCCGACTCCGTCAACTGCGACCGCAGCTCCGAACCCGCCTTCGGCGCGAACAACATGCCGAGCCCCGCACCGAGCACCGTCCCGGCGAGCAGTCCCATCAGAAACGAGCCGCCGCCTTCTTCCCGCTCCAAGCGATCGTATTCGTACGCCATGTACCCTCCTGAGCAAATTTGAACATTAAGAGCCGGATCTCACGGATAGCCCTCGATCCGATCCGCTATTCCGTGTGATCGGTGTCGTTCACGCGCGGCCCGCCGCAGTCGCCGTGGGCTTCGGCCGCGAGTCATGGTGCAGGATCGAAATCAGGATCGCGCGCACGCCGTGGACGATCCCGATCGCCTGCGCCACCCGTTCGCGCACGCTGGACCGCACGCGACCCGCCGTTTCATCCACCCGTTCCATCGTTCCGCTGATGGCATGATCGACACGCTCGGACTGCTGGCTCACGCGCGCCGTCACGGACTTGACGTCCAGCAGAATGGCATCGACCTTCTCACGCAGCGGCGTAATCTGGCGCGCCTCGAGGTCGGTGACCAGCTGCATGACACGCCGGTACGCGACGAATCCGCCGACGCCCATGCCGATCACCAGCAGCGCTTCGAGCACGCTCGTCGCGGCCATGATGCCGAGCAGGACGTTGGTCGTATGCAGATCGGGCATTGCTGATCTCCTATGCCGACCAGCGGCCCTGGCCCGGGTTGCCTGTGAGCTCGCCCAGCGAGCGCCATCCTTCATTCGCCGCCGTTCGCGCCTTCTCAACCGTTCCGCGCACGTTGGCGAGCTCGCGCATGAAATCGTCGAGCTTCGGCTCGATCTGACTACGCATCCGCCGTCCGCTTTCCGTCATGTAGAGCCATCCCCACACGCCGCCCGCCACTGCTCCGAGCAAGGTGGCCAGCAATACACGCGATCGCTCGTCCACGTCGACCTCCTTCAAATTTCCAAGGATGCTTCGGCCGATTACACACGTCGCGCGCCGCGCATCACTTGTGATCAATCAAACCCTGTGCCACGGCTTTCGGCGCCGCGAAAGCCGACTTCGACACGAAAAGTGTCAACGCGACGCCGTCCCATGTGTCGCCAGACGGGCTGCCTGTGGCTTCGGCGCCCATCGGCATGACGGCAACCACACCCGGGTCGAGCCCGAATCGCGACACGACGTAGTCTCTCACGATCGTCGCGCGCCCGCGGCTCAACAGAAACTGCTGATCTCCGGTGGCTTCCACGCCGTACCCTTCGATGACCAGCGGGCTGTCTTTCGGATACCGCACGAACATCGACATCGCTGAACCGATCCGGGCGCGACCGACATCTGTCAGCATTTCTTTCCTTGTTGCATCGCGTGTGAACAGTACAGATGACTGCAGCCAGATCCGTAACGGAACCCGTCCTGCCTGCTCGAGCAGGCCCGACCGATACTGCTGCACGCTGACGCCGCTGAGATCGAAATAGCCGCGACGGTTGAAGTATCCGCGGAACAAGAAGTTGTGTTTCAGGGCCTCGGTGTTCTCCGCAAGATCCTGCATGGCATCGCGCGCGTGCTCGAGCGTCTGCGACAGATTGCCGGTCAGCCCTTTCATCGGCCCGCCTTCGCCGCGGAAGTCGGCGATCGCGTCCTTGGCCTTTTCGCTCGCCTCGCGCAGGTTCGCGACGGCCTTCTGAGCCTGATCGGAAATGCCGCGCGCCTGCTTGTACAGCGCATCGTCGGTCAGCAGCTTGCCGACGCTGCCGCGGCCCGACTTCAGGTTCGCGACAATCGTCGCGATGTCAGTCGTCGCCTTACGGCCGGAGGCGGCAATGGCGCGCACGTCCGTGCTCGCAGCACGGACGACCGCCTGCGCGGAGTGTGCGGTATCGGTGACGGCGGCGAGCGCCTCCTCGAGCTCCGTGCGCACGCTCCCGATCGTGTCGTTCACGACGTCGATCGTCTCGCTCATCTTCTGCAGCAGGTCGGCGAAGTCGAACGGCTCTTCACCGCGGATGGTGCCCTTGTCCGCAACCACCGGCGCCGCGTCGGTTCCCGCCTCGATCTGGACGAACTTGTTGCCGACGAGCCCGTCGTTCTGGATCGAGGCGACGGAGTCGGTGCGGATGATCGGCCTGACGTCCTCGCGCACCTTCATCACCACCACGAACTTCGCACTCGGCCCGACCGGCACGTGGATCTCCGTGACTTCGCCGGCGTCCAGCCCGGCGACGCGCACCTTGGCGCCTGTCTGAAGCCCCGAGATCCGCGAGAACTGCGATCGCACGTCGAACGTTTTCCTGAAAAACATCCGGCGATCCCCGATCAGGAACAGGCCGACCGAGAACAGCACCAGCCCGCCGATGACGAACGCGCCGACGCCGATCGCCCGCGCGCGCGGTATAGTCATGATCAGCCCGCGTGCTCCGATGTCATGAACGCGCGTACGAGCGGGTTGTCGCTGCGCTCGAATTCCGCGATGGTCCCCTCCGCCTCCACGCGGCCCTCGTGCAGCATGACCAGCCGGTCCGCGAGCTTGCGCGCGCTGGTAATGTTGTGCGTCACGACGACCAGCGTGGTCTTCGCGTCTTCCTTCAACGACGCCAGCAGATCGTCGATCTCGTCGGTGGTGAGCGGATCGAGGCCGGCGCTCGGCTCGTCGACGAGCAGCAGCGGCGGATCGAGCGCCATCGCGCGCGCGAGCCCGGCGCGCTTGCGCATGCCGCCCGAGAGCGCGCCCGGCATCTTGTTGTATTCGGATTCGAGTCCGACCTGCTCGAGCTTTTCTCTTGCCTTGTCCCGGATCTCGCGCTCCTTGAGGTCCGTGTGCCGGCGAAGCGGGAACGCGACGTTCTCACCCACCGTGATGGAATCGAAGAGCGCCGCCGTTTGAAAGAGAAATCCGATGCGTCGCCGCGTCGTGTTGAGGTGCTCGCGCGTCATGCCGCACACGTCCTCCCCGTCCACCAGCACGCGACCGCTGTCCGGGCGCACGAGACCGATAATCGTCCGCAGCGTCACGCTCTTGCCGGTTCCGCTTCGTCCCAGGATCGCCACGCCGGTTCCCTTCGCCACGGAAAACGACACCTGCTGGAGGACATGCTTCCCTCCGAACGACTTACTTACGCGATCGAGTTGCACGGCGACACTGACGGCAGCGCGAACCGCCGGCCTTTCGTCACGCACGCCTGCGATCGCCGTCACGACTGGAGTCCCGGAAAGAAGAAGAAGATCAGCCGGACGAGGATCACGTTGGACACGATGATCAGGATCGAGGAGAAGACGACGGACCGGGTCGACGCGCGTCCGACCCCTTCGGTCCCGCTGGTCGTGGTGAATCCGAGGTATGAGGAGGTCACCGCGATGATGAAGCCAAACACCATCGTCTTCAACGTGGCGGGGACGTAGTCGGCCACGTCGATCAGAGAGAAGGACCGATCGAAGTAGAGCCGCAGCGACATGCCCGATGCGGCGTGCTCGGCGAGGAAGCCTCCCAGCATCCCGCAGAAGTTCATGACGGTCGTGAGGATTGGCAGGGCGATGACGCAGGCCAGCGCGCGCGTGACGACCAGATACTTGAACGCGTCGACTGCCGACGCTTCGAGCGCGTCGATCTGCTCGGTGACGCGCATGGCGCCGATCTCCGCGCCGATGCCGGCGCCGATGCGTCCCGACAAGAGGAGCGCGGCCGTCAGGGGACCCGTCTCCCGCACCAGCGCTATCGCAAGACCGGCCGGAATCATTGATTCGGCGCCGAAGCGCTCGAGCGACGCACGGGTGTGCATCGAGAGCACGACGCCCACCGCGACGCCCGACACCGCGATCAGCGGCGCCGATCGAAGACCCAGCTCGTGTACTTGTCGGAAGACTTCGCCAACTTCGAAGGGAGGACGAAACGCATCGCGCATCGCGCGGAAGCCGAACAGCGAGAGTTCTCCGGCTTCTCCAGCAACCGTTGCGATGATTCGGCCGGTGGCATCCAACACATCGGCTGAGGCTGCATCTCAGATGCCAAACCTGCGGCAATGTTCAATGTCAATCAATGTTCAACGAGCTCGAATGCCGAGCGCAACGAAGCTCAGGTGTTCGTCGACACCTGCACCCTTGAACATCGAGCATTGAACATTGCGGCGGCGCTAGGCCCCCACTGCCCTGCGCGCGCCCGACTTTCCGCCGTCCTGAATGTCATGCTTTTTCATCTTGCTGTAGAGGGTCGGCCGGTACAGGCCCAGGATCTGCGCGGCTTCCTGCTTGTTCCAGTTCGTGCGATGCAGCGTCTGCACGATTGCCATCTTTTCGATCTCGGCGAGGGTCCGATGCGGCGGGATCACGAACTCGGTCGTCGTGGCGCTCTCGGTCCGCAGGGATTCCGGCAAATCGTTGACCGTGATCTCTGCTCCCTTCGCGACCAGCACGCCGCGTTCGATGACGTTTTCCAGCTCGCGCACGTTGCCGGGCCATCGATGCCGAATCAGGACGTGATACGCCGCCGGCGCGATGGACTTCACGTTACGCTGGTGCCGCTGGCGGTACTTTTCGAGGAAGTGCTCGCAGAGCAGCGGAATGTCCTCGGTGCGCTCGCGCAGCGGCGGCACGCGCAGCGTGATCGTGTTGATGCGGAAGTAGAGATCCTCGCGCAGCTTCCCGTCGCGCAACGCTGCATCCAGATCGATGTTCGTCGCGCAGACGAGCCGGAAGTCGACGCGGACGATGCGGTCGCTGCCGATGGGACGGTACTCACGCTCCTGCAGCACGCGAAGGAGCTTCGTCTGGAGATATGGCGGCATCTCGCCGATCTCGTCCAGTAACAGCGACCCCCCTTCGGCCATTTCGAAGAGACCTTCTTTATCAGTCTGCGCGCCGGTGAACGCGCCTTTCTTGTAGCCGAAGAGCTCGGATTCGATCAGGTCCTTGGGAATTGCCGCGCAATTGATCTTGATGAACGGCCCCTTGGCCCGCTTGCTGTTGTAATGAATCGCGTTGGCGATGAGCTCCTTGCCGGTGCCGTTCTCCCCTTGAATCAGGATATTGGCGTCGCTGCCGGCGACGCTCTCCACCAGCTCGAGCACCTCGTGCATCTTCTTGCTCTTGCCGATGATGTTGCCGAAACGGAACTGCCCTTCAACCTTCTGTTTGAGCAGCAGGTTCTCGCTGACGAGATCCCGTCGCTCGATCGCGCGCTCGAGCATCGCCAGCAGCGTGTCCGGCTCGATCGGCTTTTCGACGAAGCTGTGCGCGCCCCCCTTCATCGCCTCGACCGCTTTGGGCACGCTGCCGTGGCCGGTGACGACGATGACTTCGGTGTCCGCGTGCGTCTGCTTGAACTTTCGTAGCAACTCGAGGCCGTCCACGTCGGGCAGCATCATGTCGGTAATGACGACGTCCGGCTTCCAGGTCTTGAAGATCTCCTCGCCCCGAGTGCCGATCATGGCGGTCCTTACCTCGTAGCCCTCGTGTTCGAGCAGGATCTTCAGCCACTCGATCATCGCCGGCTCGTCGTCGACCGCCAGCACCCGGTACTTCCGCTTCGTCATCGTCATTTCACTCACAAAGTATACACATCGGACCAAAACTGTCCATATGCTGACATTTGTTGGGAATCAATACGCAATTTCCGGCCAATTCGCCAGCCCCCGCAAGCCGTACAGGCGGGGGATATAATTTTTGCGATGCCTGAACCGACGCACCCGGCGCCGCCGCCGCCCCCGCCGGATCGCCCGAATCCTTCGAGCACCGCCGATAAAGTCCTTTGCGAGCGCTGCGGCGCCGAGATGTTTCGCATGCACGCCGTATGGCGGTGCCCCTCGTGCGGGTTCAAAACCGACTGCTGCGGCTGGTAACGGAAGCATGATCTTTGTCAATGCTCAATGCTGAAGGCCAAATGCTGAAACGGAACGGATGCGAATGCCGGCGTGCGACGCTTCTCTGAATAGCTTCAGCATTCAGCATTTACCATTCAGAATTGACATGGATTCAGCATCCGCCATTCAGCATTGACATGGATCGCCTCGAGACGCACATCGATCCCGCGAGCGGCGACTTTCAGCGCAACAGCAATCGCATGACCGCACTCGTGACCGAGCTGCGCGAGCGCGTGGCCGTCGCCCGGCAAGGCGGTGGAGAGCGATACCTGCAACGCCATCGCGAGCAGGGGAAGCTTCCGGTGCGCGAGCGCATCGACAAGCTGCTCGATCCGGAATCGCCGCTGCTCGAGCTCTCCCCGCTCGCAGCGTGGGATCTATACGACAACGATGCGCCGTCGGCTGGAATCGTCACGGGCATCGGACGGGTTGCCGGCCGCGAAGTGGTGATCGTCGCAAACGATGCGACGGTAAAGGGCGGAACCTACTATCCGATTACCGTAAAGAAGCATGTGCGCGCGCAGGAAGTGGCGCTGCAGAACCGGCTCCCCTGCGTCTACCTCGTCGACTCGGGCGGCGCGTTCCTTCCCCTCCAGGCGGATGTCTTTCCCGATCGCGATCACTTCGGCCGCATCTTCTTCAATCAGGCACGCATGTCCGCCGAGCGCATTCCTCAGGTCGCGGTGGTCATGGGCTCGTGCACGGCCGGCGGCGCGTACGTGCCAGCGATGTCGGACGAGACGATCATCGTGAAGAATACGGGGACGATTTTTCTTGGCGGCCCGCCACTCGTGAAGGCGGCGACTGGTGAAGAAGTCACCGCGGAGGAACTGGGCGGCGCGGACATCCACACGCGGCTGTCCGGCGTCGCCGATTACCTGGCGGAAGACGACGTGCATGCGCTTCAGATCGCAAGGACCATCGTGAGCACGCTCAATAGCGTCAAGCGCATGCCGGCCGATGTCACAACCACTGAAGAACCGGCTTACGATCCCCAGGAGATTTACGGCATCGTCAACCTCGACACGCGCAAGCCGTATGAGGTCCGCGAAATCATCGCGCGGGTCGTCGACGCTTCGCGCTTCGACGAATTCAAGGAGCGTTACGGCTCCACGCTGGTGACGGGCTTCGCGCGCCTGCACGGGTTGCTGATCGGCATCATCGCGAACAACGGGGTCCTCTTCTCTGAATCGGCGCTGAAGGCCACGCATTTCATCGAGTTGTGCAACCTGCGGGGCGTGCCGCTCGTCTTCCTGCAGAACATCACGGGCTTCATCGTCGGACGGCAATACGAGCGCGCCGGGATCGCGAAGGACGGCGCGAAGATGGTCCACGCGGTCGCGAACTCGGTCGTGCCGAAGTTCACGGTGATCATCGGAGGCTCGTTCGGGGCTGGCAATTACGGGATGTGCGGCCGGGCGTACGAACCACGGCTGCTCTGGATGTGGCCGAATGCTCGCATCTCGGTCATGGGCGGCGAGCAGGCGGCGGGGGTGCTCACCACCGTCAAGCGCGATCAGCTCGCCCGCGAGGGCAAGGCGCTCGGCGCCGAAGAAGAAGCGTCCATTCGGAAGCCGCTGCTCGAGAAATACGAGCGCGAGGGTTCGCCGTACTACTCGACGGCGCGGGTCTGGGATGATGGAATTCTCGATCCGGCGCAAACGAGACAGGCCCTCGCGCTGGGCTTGTCGGCAGCATTCAACGCGCCGATTCCAGAGGCGAAGTTCGGCGTCTTCAGAATGTGAAGATCACGATGACGGCCCACGGCTCATGCGCGAAGTTCACGGAGACCTCGAAGATCACGAAGAGGACTTCGTGGTCTTCGTCTCTTCATGATCTTCATCGTCGCGAGAGGCCCGTAAGGGCGTGACTGCGATGTCCCATCTCCTGGTGGAGCATGTCGGCCCGGTGGTGCGCGTCACGCTCAACCGCCCTGACGTGCGCAACGAGGAACTGATCGCTGAGCTCACCACGTGGGCGAGATCAGTGAAGCCGGGCGCGGAGACGCGCGTGGCGGTGCTGACGGGCACGGGGCGATGCTTCTGTGCGGGCGCGGATCTCGCATGGATGTCGAAGATGATTGCCTACTCGCACGACGAGAACGTCCGCGATGCGCGGGCGATGGCCACGCTGTTCGAGGCGCTCGACCAACTGCCGATTCCACTCATCGGCCGCGTGCACGGCGCCGCGCTGGGCGGCGGCGCGGGACTTGCCGCGGTCTGCGACATCGTGGTCGCGGCGGAGGATACGGCGTTTGGCTTCACGGAGGTCAAGCTGGGAATCGTGCCCGCCGTGATTTCGCCGTACGTGATCGCGAAGACGGGTGCGTCCGCCGCGCGCGAGCTGTTCTTGACGGGTGGGCGCTTCTCGGCAGCACGCGCCAAAGAGATCGGACTCGTGCACGCGATTGGCGCAGAAGGGGATCTCGATCGGATGATCACGCGCTACGTGAACGAAGTACAGACGGCGGGTCCACAGGCCGTCGCGGCGGCGAAGAAGCTGATCGCCGAGGTCTCCCGGCAGGATCGCACCGCTGCGACGGAATACAGCATCGACACGATCGCAGTGCAGCGCGTCTCCGCCGAGGGCCAGGAGGGCATGCGCGCGTTTCTCGACAAGCGCAAGCCGTCCTGGACACCGTGATCAAGCGGCTGCTCGTCGCGAACCGTGGAGAGATCGCGCTGCGTGTGATCCGCGCGTGCCGCGAGATGGACATCCAGCCGGTCGCCGTGTACTCCGACGCGGACGTCGGCGCGCGGCACGTCCGCGCCGCGGACATCGCTATCCGGATCGGTCCGGCCGCGGCGCCAGACAGCTATCTGAACATCGACGCGGTCATCGACGCGGCGCGCCGGTCCGGCGCCGACGCGATCCATCCAGGGTACGGATTTCTGTCCGAGAACGCCGCATTCGCGCGCGCCTGTGCGAGCGCAGCGATCACGTTCGTCGGTCCGCCGGCGGACGCGATGGAGCGCATGGGATCGAAGATCGCGGCGCGCGCGTTGATGGACCGCGCGGGGGTACCGGTCGTGCCGGGGCGTACGCCCGCCGATCAGAGCGATGCGAGTGTGGCGATGGCCGCTGACGCCGTCGGCTTCCCCGTGCTGGTGAAGGCCTCGGCGGGTGGAGGCGGCAAAGGCATGCGCGTCGCGCTCGACGCACGATCGCTGGCCGACGCCGTACCGGCGGCGCGCCGCGAAGCACAGGCGGCATTCGGCGATGGCACGTTGTACATCGAACGCCTCGTGCAGAAGCCGCGGCACGTCGAGATGCAGGTGTTTGCCGACGCGCACGGCAGCGTCGTGCACCTTTTCGAGCGCGAGTGCTCCGTGCAGCGGCGTCATCAGAAGATAGTCGAGGAAAGCCCGTCGACCGCGCTCACCGTTCCGCTGCGCAAGCGTTTGGGGGAGGCGGCGATTGCCGCCGCGCGCAGCGCCGGCTATCAGAATGCCGGCACGCTCGAGTTCCTGGTCGAGGGCTGCGGGGACGACGCGCGTTTCTACTTTCTCGAAATGAACACCAGGCTGCAGGTGGAACATCCCGTCACCGAGGCGATCACAGGCGTCGATCTCGTTCGCGCGCAGCTGCTCGTCGCGATGGGCGGGCGGTTGCCATGGCAGCAGCAGGATCTCACCCAACGCGGGCACGCGATCGAGTGCCGCGTCTATGCGGAGGATCCGTCGAGCGGATTCCTTCCCCAGGCTGGTCAGCTCCACCTTTACCGTGAGCCGTCCGCTCCCGGTATCCGCATCGACAGCGGCGTCGAGGAGGGGGCGCGCGTGCCGGTGCAGTACGATCCGATGCTCGCGAAGGTGATTGCCAGCGGCGAATCACGCGACGCGGCAAGAAAGCGCGCGATCGCCGCCCTTCGTTCGTTCCCGATCCTCGGGGTGCGCACCAACGTCCGGTTCCTGATGAACGTGCTCGAGCACCCCGCATTTGCCGCCGGCGATGTGCACACCGGCTTCATCGACGAACACATCAATAATCTTCTCGAAGCTCGAGCCACCGACGACGTCGTGTCCGCGGTGGCGGCCTTCGCGCGGAGTGCGCAGCCCGCACCAAGCGCGCGCACCGCCGAGCACGGGAACGATCCGTGGTCGACGATCTCGCGATGGGGACGATGAGCGACGAGAGGCGCCTCATCATCGTCACGCGCGGCGCTGCGCCTGGCGAGTACGTAGCGACACGCGGAGAGCGAATCGAGCGCGTCTATGCGGTTGTCGCGGGAGAGACGACGTGGGTATTTCACGATGGTTCGGTCTACGAGATCGCGTCCGGGAACGGCACGGGCACGAGGCTGCGCGGCACGCAACATCATGGATCGCTGATGGCCCCGATGCCCGCCACGGTCGTCACGATCAACGTGCAACCGGGCGACGAGGTGAAGCGTGGTGACATCCTGATCGTGCTGGAGGCGATGAAGATGGAACTGCCCGTGCGCGCGCCCGGGAACGGGACCGTCGAGTCAATTCATTGCCGCCCCGGTGAGCTCGTACAGCCGGGCGTCAGCCTGATTGACCTGGATTGACATGCTGACGACCGTGAACGTCGTGGAGGTCGGGCCGCGCGACGGACTGCAGAATGAAGCCGCCTCGATCTCGACGGGCGACAAGATCGCCTTCGTCGACCGTCTCAGCGAGGCGGGACACAAGGTGATCGAGGTCTCGGCGTTCGTCAGCCCGACGTGGGTGCCGCGGATGGCGGACGCCGCCCAGGTGTTCGCCGGAATCACTCGGCGGCGGGGCACGCGCTATACCGCGCTCGTCCCGAATCTCGCCGGACTCGCGCGAGCGATCGATGCGCAGGCCGACGAGGTCGCAATTTTCGCCGCCGCATCCGAATCCTTCAGCAGGAAGAACATCAACCAGACGATTGCCGAGTCACTCGATGTCCGTTTGAGGGCAGCGTAGAGCCCGCTGCTGTCACAGAGATCGCCGCGGCCTTGATCAATATGGGCGCCTACGAGGTCGCAATCAGCGACACGATCGGCATCGCGCACCCCGCGCAGGTCGCGTCGGTCCTTGATGAGGTCACCAAACGCGTGCCGCTGGAGCGCATCGCGTTGCACTTCCATGACACTCGCGGTACCGCCCTCGCGAACGTCCTGATGGCCCTTCAGCTCGGCGTCAAGACATTCGACGCCTCCGCGGGTGGTCTCGGCGGGTGCCCGTACGCTCCAGGCGCGACGGGTAATCTCGCGACCGAGGATCTGCTCTATATGCTCAACGGCTTCGGGATCGAGACTGGCGTGAGTCTCGAGAAGGTGCTTGCGGCATCAGGTTTCATGGAGCAGAAGATCGGTCACCCGCTCGCTTCACGCTATGCGGCTGCACAGAAAGCGACCCACGGCTCATGACATCTTCGTGGCCTTCGTCGCTTTGTGAACGTCGTGGCGACGCCGGGTGCGCGGGCCGCCTTGACGATCGGCGAGCCAGTCCTCGAACTTCTTCTGTTCCCAGCAATTGACCACCCTGTCCGCCGGCACGCCGGCGACTCGCGCGTGCGCAATCGAGTAATCCGTAAATGCAAGCTCCGCGATGCTGTGGGCGTCGCTGTCGAGCGCAAAAAAGCAATCCGCGTCCATCGCGAGCGCGGCGAGCTCGTAATCGACGTCCTGTCGATGCCAGTTGCCGTCGATCTCGATCGCGACGCCGTGGCGCGCGGCCTCGCGGAATACGGCGATCCAGTCGGCGGCCACCCCCGGACGGCTGTTGTACATCCGCCCCTGCGGGTGCCCGAGTATCGCGACCCCTCGCTGCCGGACGGCATTGACCATGCGCGCCGTCTGATCGGTGTCGCGGCGCAGCAGCGAATGCGGCGACGCAATCACATATTCGAACACGCGGCGCTCGTCCTCATCCAGATCGAGTGAACCGTCGGCGAGAATATTTGCCTCGACTCCCTTGTAGACGCGCACCCGCCCGGCGAACGCCTCGTTGACGCCGTCGATCTCGATCCCCTGCCGCGCCGCGGCCTCCATGCTCATGCCCCGCGCGATCGGGAGGCCGTAAGAGTGATCCGTGATCCCTATGCGCGACCAGCCCAGCGCCTCGGCCGCGCCCGCCAGGGCTGCGATGGATTCGATGCCGTCACTCCATGTGGAATGCATCTGCAGATCGCCGCGAAACTGCTTCGTGGATACGATCGACGGACCGAGCGGCGCGTCGAGCGCACGCCGCATCGTGTGCCGGCTCAAGTACGCGCGCCGAAACCCCCGGCGCTTCTCTATGTCGGACCGCTTTCCGTACGCCGCCAGCGCCTTCTTCACGGATGGCGACTCGCCGCCGCGGACGAGCTCGGCCACGATCCGCTCGGTCGACGCGCCGAGAAACGGCACATCGCGCAGCGTGCCCTCCTCGATCAGATCGCGGACGGACCGATCGATCGCCGCCGCGATGATCTTCGCGGCGCGCTTGTAACCAAAACGGCTACGTTCGTTGCTCTGAACGAGGGCGATGTCCTGCAGCAACCCCGCTGCGACGATGTTCAGATCCTCCTCGATGGCCGTGTGCAGAGCTCGAGATGCCGGTGTTCGCTGGGTAACCAAGTTCACACTCGCATCGCGACACGGACAACCATTTCCCTAAACGATTCTGCTGCCACGTCTTCTCCCAGCCGGACCGATCGGCACCCCGCTTGCTCAATACCCTCCGCGGAGGACGGATGCCCGGAAGATTACTCGCGGCGACGGTCGCAGGAGTGCTGCTGAGCACGTCGTGCGGCAAGCTGCCCGAAGTCAAACAGCAGGCGCACCAGACACGCGACGCCGCGTCGGCGCAAGCGCTCGAAGCATTCCTGAACGCAAAACAGACGCCCGGCTTCGTGACGCGCGACCGCGAAGGCGCGCGCCTGTGGGGACTGGTCAAACAGTTCTATCAGAAGCGCGTCTACGAGGCCGCGTGGATCGACGGCAGGTCCCCGCGCCCTGAGATGGACGAGTTGATTGGCGCGCTGCAGCATGCGGATCGTGAAGGGCTCGACCCGTCGCTGTACAACGCGTCGACGCTGGCGGCGCGCCGCAGCGAAGCGACCAAGGGTTTTCTATCGAAGAAGGGCTTCAATGAAGTCGAGGCGGTCAGCCTCGATGCCTGGCTGACATACCTCTATATGCAGTACGCGTCGGATCTTGCCAACGGCATTTCCGATCTCGCACACGTCGATCCGAACTGGCAGATTCGCGGCCAGGATTTCGATCCGCTGGCGAATCTCTCCGACGCGCTCGAGCACAATACCGTGGCGCGTTCGCTCGACGATCTGCTGCCCCACGATCCTCAGTACGACACGCTCCGCAAGGCGCTCGCCCAGTATCGCGATCTCGCGTCGAAGGGCGGATGGCCGGTGGTGCCGGCGAAACTCAAGCTCAAGCCCGGGCAGCACAATGCTGTCGTGCCCGCGCTCGGCAAGCGCCTGGCGGTGACGGGAGACTTCACGGGAAGCGTCGCTGACACGGACACGGTCTACGGTCCCGAATTGCAGGAAGCGGTGAAGCGGTTCCAGCGGCGCCACGGACTCGAACCTGACGGCGCGATTGGCCCCGCGATCGTCGCACAGATGAATGTGCCCGCCGACGCGCGGGTGCGGCAGATCGAGTTGAACCTGGAGCGGTGGCGCTGGCTGCCCCATAATCTCGGCGACCGCCACATCATCGTGAACATTCCGGAGTACCGCCTCGAGGTGTGGGACCACGGCCGCGTGCCGCTCGCCATGCGCGTCGTGGTCGGCAAGAAGGACACGCCGACGCCGATATTCTCAGACGAGATGACATATCTGGTGTTCGCGCCCTACTGGAACGTGCCGGCCGACATCGTCCAGAATGAAACGCTGCCGTCGGTCATGCGCGACCCCGCATTTCTCGAGCGGACGAACATGGAAGTGGTCGACACAAAAGGTAACCCCGTCGATCCCGAGTCCGTTGATCTGAGCAATCCCGCCGGCTATCGCTTCCGTCAGCGGCCGGGGACATCGAACTCGCTTGGCCTCGTGAAATTCATGTTCCCCAACACCTTCAACGTGTATCTGCACGACACGCCCGCCGACTCGCTGTTTGCTCGCGCGACGCGATCCTTGAGTCACGGCTGCGTGCGGCTCGAACAGCCCGAAGCGCTCGCTCGATACGTGCTGGCGGATCAGCCGTCTTGGACGCCGGAGAAGATCCAGGCGGCGATGCACGGGGGGCAGGAGACGACGGTCAAGCTGCGACAGCCGATACCGGTATATCTCGGTTACTGGACGGCGCGTGTCTCGCCTGACGGCATCCTGCAGTTCCGCAACGACGTGTACGGCGTCGACGGCCGGCAGACGCAGACGCTCGCTGAGCGGCTGACGCGGCTGAAGGAGCACGCCGCCGCGAGCGCCGCAAGTGATCTGAACACTCTGGTGAAGAGGCCGACTTAGCGAATATCGGAGTTCTCGACTTTGCCAGGTCTGAAGATCCGGCCTGCAGACGAGTGTAGAGCGGCCTTAGAGGCGCCGCTCTTGGATTCTACGCCGGCGGGCGCTCGACCAGCGGACGAATCGTCGCGAGCAGCCGATCCAGATCGATCGGCTTCGAGAGCCAGCCATCGGCGCTGATTGGCGGAATCTTTTCGCGGGCGCCGGCCGCGGTGACGACCACCACCGGTATGTGCGACAACCGCGGATCGTTGGCCTGCGCGGCGCGGAATTGCCACCCATCCATCACCGGCATCATCAGGTCGAGCAGAATCACGGACGCTTGGTCGCCGGCTCTCAGCGAATCGAGCGCCTGCCGGCCGTTGGCCGCCGTGTGCACGTCGAAACCTTCGAGCTCGAGGAAGCGGCCGAGCATCTCGCGCGTGTCGCGGTCGTCCTCGACGATCAACACCGCCGGCATCAGAAACTCTTTTTCGAGCGGCGGCCGGTCGACGGGATGCTGCCCGCCCGCGCGGCGCGCAGGTACCCCGTCATTTCATCGACGAGATCCTGCGGCAGGCACGGCTTGGCAATGAATCCGTCGCAACCCGCCTGCCGCGCACGCTCCCAGTCGGCGGCGAGCGCGTGCGCGCTCAGCGCAACGATCGTGAGATGCGCGGTCGCCGGATCGGCGCGCAGACGCTTGGTCGCTTCCCAGCCGTCGAGGCCCGGCAATGACAGATCCATCAGGATGAGATCCGGATTGTGCTCGTTCGCCTTCGCGATGGCTTCATACCCGTCACAGGCGGTCTCGACGGTGAAGCCGGAGAACTCCAGATACTCGCGGTACATATCGCGCGCATCGGCGAAGTCTTCGACGAGCAGAATCACTGCCTTGGTTCGCATGAGTCAGGCGGAACGCGGCCGCCGTGCCTCCTCGATGAGCGATTGAATCGCGTGTTCGAGATCCTCAGCTGAGCAGGGTTTCGGAAGGATCGCGTTGCAACCGGCGCGCTCGGCGCGGCCGGGCTCCCGGGTGAACGCGACATACCCCGTCACCGCCAGGATCGGAATGGCATCCGTTCGGGGATCGCTTTTCAGACGACGCGTCAGCTCGTAGCCGTCGATGCCCGGAATATTGAGGTCGGTCACCACGATGTCGGGACGCAAATCGACGGCGCGTTCGAGCGCCTGAAGACCGTTATGCGCTTCGACGACCTGATATCCGGCGTTTTCGAGCAGAGCGGCAAACAGCTGACGCCCGACCCGATCATCCTCGACAAGCAGCACGACCCGCCCAGGGGAGAAGCCCACGCGACGGCCAGTATAACAGCCGCAACCCTGTTCGGAGCCTTTGAAGCGCAGCGGTTTACGACGTCCCTATCAGCGCAATCCGGTCTCCTCCCGGGCTCACCGCTATCCTCGAGACGCGCGTGAGGCCCAGACGATCGAGCGCCGCGATCTGCTTCCATTCCGCATCACCGCGCCGCCACGCATACACAACGTCGCCGCGCGCCATCAACAGCGTGCCATCCGGCGTCCATGCCAGGTCCGCCTCATCACCGCCGGCGACCGCAGCCGTGAGCAGCTCGATCTCCCCGGTTGCCGGATTCAGTTCCTCGATCAGCAGCCTCGTCGTATCGGCGGATCGCTCGCGCTGCACGAACCTGATTGTGTGACCGCCGGGAACCGGTTGCAGCGATCGTGCGATGTCCGACGCCACAACGCGCACCTGCGTAATGTCGGGGAACGTGAGGATCGTTTTCCTGATGACGCCGTCCACGGTCTTCTCGAGTTCCGTGGACTCGAGCCGCACCGCCGTGCCGAACTGCGACGAAAGGTACGCTTCGCTCGGCGGGGGCATGCTCTCTTCGGCGGTCTTTCGTTCCGCCGGAGCGACAGAAAAGATCGTCTCGAAGTACTGGAGCGCCTGCTCGTACAACCGCGAGGTGACCACCGCGCGTCCGCTGCCGTCCGGTGAAACCTGCAGCGCGACGCTGCTCGACAAGCACGCCTGCAGCATCAGCGTGCACACTAGCGCCACCAGGCCGTCAGCTGTCTCATACGCGGAGTATAGTCCTTCACGATGAATCCCGCGCTTGCGCCGGTCTCGATCGTCTTCGGGACCGCGTTGTCGTATGTCGCCGGTGCCCTTATCGGAGTCCCGGCGCTGGTGCCGATCCTGAACGTCGTCCCGGCCTTTCCGTTCATGATCGACTCGCTCGGTCATCAGCGTGTTGGCGAAGCGGTCGGCCGCATGCTCGTCTGGGCCGCCGCGCTGGCCGCCTGCGCGACGACCGCCTCGTATCTGGCGCCGGTGGAAACGGGCCGGCTGTTCATTCATGCGGATGCGTATCGACGCGAAATGTTTTTGTTCGTCCTCACCGGGCACGGGGCGGAAGGGGACATCCGGCAATTCCTGCCGCAGCATGCCGCGCATGCGGCGATGTTCTGTGGTCTCGCGCTCGCGACCGGCGGTGCGCTGGCAATGCCGTTGGGTGCCATGCTGATGAATTACATGGGGCACTACGTTGGCGCACTCGGCGTGGCCAGCGTCCATCCATGGCGCGCGCTCGCACTGGCATGGGTGCCGTGGTCGCTGGTCAGGATCGCGAGTTTCGTCACGCTCGGCGTCGTTCTCGGCGGACCCGTCCTCGCGCGCGCCTTCGGTTTCGGGTACCGGCTCAGTGAACAGCGTCGGTGGATTCTGCTCGCCGCCGCCGGTTTGCTCGTCGACGTGCTGTTGAAATGGGCCTTGGCGCCGTCCTGGCGTCTGCTCATCAAATCCGCGGCGGGGTGGTAACGGGCTTCAGGCTTCAGGCTTCCGGGGCTTCAGGCTTCAGGCTCGGACTCGGCGGCTCGCACCTCGCACATCGCTCACCGGTATATGATCCGCGGGAAGCCATGCTGATGAACGCCGCCATCGCGGTGCTCTGCATCGCGCCCATGACTGCAGCGGGCGAGCAGGCAATCGAGCGCCAGGTGGTGCTGACGATCACGCCGACCGAATTGGACGGCGGGATCCTGACCGAGATCACCTGGGACAACGGCGCACTGCTGCTCCAGGGGGCCGTCGCGAATCCCGACGGCACCTTGTCGGCGCGCTACGTGGTCGTGCCCGCCAAGACCACGGCGCTATCGCATTTGAAGCAGCAGACCGACGCCTCGGTCGATTACTGGAACAGGAAATCAAAGCGTGTCAGTCCGACGGGACTCGGGCGCATCGAGTCGTCGACAGATGCCAGGCTGCCGATGTACGGCATTGGGGGGCTCGAGCGCCGCGTCAATGACGCGGTCGATATGGGCGGCATGCAGCAGAAGCACGTGCTGCGCCTCAACCGCCTCGTCCTGTTCGAGCGCGAGGGTGGCGTCGAGCCGTACGACGGCGAGTTCTGGTCGTGGTCTCCTGCGGAACTGAACCGCATCACATACGTCGACGGCAAAGGCGATCTGTGGGTCGCATCGTCGGCCGGATCGGGCGCGCGCCGGCTCTTGAAGGGAGATTTCACGCTGCCGGCGTGGTCGGACGATGGGGCCGCGATTGCCCTCGCGGATAAGACAGATGGCGGCCGGCGGTGGGAGATAATCGTCGTCTGGCTGCCGGACGATTTGCGTTCGGCACGATGACGCCGCCGCGATCGCTGACAGGACCGTATGACCAACCAACCAAAGAGCGCGCTGGAACTGGTGATGGAGCGGCTGCGGAAGAAAGACGCCGACGCCGGAATCGCGGAACAGACGCTCACTGATGAGCAGAAGGCGGCAATCGCGGAGGCGCGCTCGATGTACGAAGCGAAGGTCGCGGAACGCCAGATTCTGCACCGTGGCAAGGTGCTGACGACCGTCGACCCGCAGGAACGCGCGGCGCTCGACGACGAGTACCGCCGCGATCTCGAACGGTTTGCCTCGGATCGTGATGCGAAGATCCGGCGCATTCGCGAGCCTGCGGCGAGCCCCGTCGAGGGGCCGCACTCGTGAAGTCCCGTGCCATTTCAGCAGCGCTGATCGCGCTGGCCGCACAATCAGGCGATCCCGATACGCTCGCGCATATCCGACAGGAAGGCCTCGATCGATCGCAGGCGCAGGCGATGTTCGCCACGCTGACCGACCGGTTCGGTCCGCGCCTCACGGGCTCGCCTGCTTACAAAGAGGCTGCGGAATGGGCGCGCGATCGGATGCGGGCGTTCGGACTCGAAAACGCGCGGCTGGAACCGTGGCGGTTCGGCCGCGGATGGGTGCTCGAGCAGCTTGTCGTCGAAATGGTTGCGCCGCGTTACATGCCCCTCATCGGTTACGCGGAAGCATGGTCCGCCCCAACAAAGGGAGATGTTCTCGCCACTCCGGTATTCATCGGAGGAAAGTCCGTGGCCGAGGTGCAGGCGATGCGCGACGCGCTGGCCGGCGCGATCGTGCTCGCTCAGCCCGAAGCGCAATTCCTGCGCGAAGATCGCCCGCAGCCCACCACGGCCGATGGTCCCGTCCGCATCGGCGCGCCGCCCAATCCGGGGACGCGCGCGAACCCCAATGAGACGCGCCAGATCGTCCAGTTATTGCATGACGCGGGCGTCGGTGCTGTCGTGCGCACGAGCGCCGGGGAGCACGGTACCGTATTCGTCCTTGGACGCGACCTTGGCGACGACGCGGTCCCTTCGGTGGTGCTCGCGGGGGAGCACTACAACATGATCGCGCGAATGGTGCAGCGCGGCATTCCCGTCAAGCTCAAGATCAACGTGCAGGCGCGCTTTCTCACCGACGATCCGAACAGCTACAACGTCATTGCCGACTTGCCGGGAACGGATCCGGTGTTGAAGGACGAGATCGTGCTGCTCGGCGCTCACCTGGATTCGTGGCATACAGGGACGGGTGCGTCCGATAACGCGGACGGATCCGCAGCGGTTCTCGAAGCGATGCGCATTCTGAAGAGCGTCGGTGCGCGCCCGAAACGGACGATCCGCGTGGCGCTATGGGGCGGCGAAGAAGAGGGCCTTCTCGGATCGAAAGCCTACGCACGCCAGCATCTCGAGGGCGACGTCAACAGGACGACCCGGGATCGCCATCTCATCTACTTCAACATCGATCCCGGGATGGGACCGATCTACGGGTGGTACCTCGAGGATTCCGCTGACGTAAAGCCGCGGTTCGATGCATGGCTCGCGCCCTTCAAGGATCTTGGCGCGCGACGCAACGTGCTCCCCGGAATTGGCAACACCGATCATCTCAGCTTCAAGGCCGCCGGCGTCCCAGGCTTCAATCCCGTGCAGGACTACTCCACCTACGACATGCGCACGCACCACACAAACGTCGATACGTACGAGCGGGTGCGGGAACAGGACCTCAAACAGAACGCGATCGTGCTCGCGTGGTTCGCGCTGCAGGCGGCGAACACGCCCGAGCGCATACCGCGGCCGGCCGATCCGGGTGCCAGGTAAGCTGCAATCACTGGCGCGTCGCTTCGCGCGCCCCGACGCCGCCGTCGCAGCCGGCATTCTCGTCAGCCGCGTCGCGGGGCTCGTGCGCGTGCGGATCTTCTCGCATTATTTCGGCCTGAGAGACGCGGCAGACGCCTTCAACGCGGCGTTCCGCATTCCCAACCTGCTCCAGAACCTGTTCGGCGAGGGCGCGCTCTCCGGATCGTTCATCCCGGTGCATGCCGGACTGCGCGCGCGCGGCGAGCACGATGCCGCCGCGCAGACCGCGCGCACGGTGTTCGCGCTGCTCGCGCTCGCCATTTCGATCCTGGTGCTGCTCGGTGTGCTGAGCGCCCCCATTCTCGTGGATGCGATCGCGCCGGGATTTCACGGCGACAAGCGCGTGTTGACTGTGGAACTCGTGCGCGTGCTGTTTCCCGGCGCAGGCATTCTGGTGATTTCGGCCTGGTGTCTTGGCGTCCTGAACAGCCATGGCCGCTTCCTGCTCGCCTATACGGCGCCCGTTGCATGGAACGCGGCGATGATCGCGACGCTCCTGCTGTTCGGCTACGGACGCGATCTCGATACGCTCGCGTTGTATCTCGCGTGGGGATCCGTGGTCGGAAGCGGCCTGCAGTTCGGGGTGCAGGCGCCGTTTGCGTGGAAGCTTTCGCGGGGAGCCGGAGGACTATCGTTGATTCCGCCGGTGCGTCGGGCCGTGCGCAATTTCATGCCCGTCCTCGTCAGCCGCGGCGCCGTGCAACTTACAGGGTACATCGACGCGATGATCGCGAGCCTGCTGCCGACCGGCGCCGTCAGCGGGCTCACGAACGCGCAACTCCTCTACACGCTTCCGGTCAGCCTGTTCGGCATCGCAATCTCGGCCGCCGAACTGCCCGCAATGTCGGGCGACGCCGCGCGCGACAGCGCGCCGGGCGGTCGCAACGACGCGTTGCGCAGGAGAATCGACGCGGGACTTCAGCGGCTCGCGTTTTTCATCGTCCCGTCAGCCGTCACGTTCGCGGCGCTCGGCGATGTCGTCGCGGCCACACTGCTCCAAACCGGCCGTTTCAGACCGGAAGACTCGCTTTATGTCTGGGGTATCCTCGCAGGGTCGTCGATCGGACTGCTGGCGACGACGATGGCGCGGCTCTATTCAGTCGCGCACTACGCGCTCGGCGATACTCGCCGTCCGCTGCGCTACGCGCTCGTGCGCCTCGTGCTGGTCACGACGCTCGGATATCTGTGCGCGATCCTGCTTCCGCCGGCGATCGGCCTCGCGCGTGAATGGGGCGCGGCCGGGTTGACGGCGTCCGCAGGCGTCGCGGGCTGGGTCGAGTTCGTGCTGCTTCGGCGCAGCATCAACACGCGGATCGGGCCGACCGGCGTGCTCGCGAGTCACATGGCGCGATTGTGGGGATCGGGGATTGCCGCGGCCCTGATCGCCTGGGGCATCAAACTCGTGATTCCGACGTCGAACCCGCTGGTTCGCGGCGCGATCGTGCTGCCGGTCTTTGGAGCGGGGTACCTGGGCCTCGCGATCCTGCTCCGCGTGCCAATCGTGGGCCTGCGGCCACGCTGACAATGCCACCGCAAAAGGGGACAGCCTGACATATGCACGCTCGGACGCTCTTCACGATGGCCGCTATCGCCGTGGGAACGGCGTCCGGACCGCTCGCCCGCCCCGCCGCGACAGTCCGCATTCTCGTGCTGAACATGCACGCCGGCAAAGACGCGGGAGGAAAATCCAATCTCGACGGCGTGGCGGAGCTCGTCAAGACAACCGATGCGGACCTCGTATTGCTGCAGGAGGTCGATCGCGGCACGAACCGGTCCGGCCGCGTCGATCAAATCGACGTCCTCCAGAAGAACACGAAGTACGACGCGGCGTTCAGCGCGAGCCTGCTGGATTACGACGGCGGCGAGTACGGCATCGCGGTGCTCTCGCGCGGCGGCATCGGTTACCGGTCGACGATCCCGCTGCCAGTGACGCCGCTTCAGACACGCGCCGGGGGCTCGCACGAGCCGCGCGTTGCGCAGCTCGTACTTGCGTTGGTACGTGGTGACAACTGGCGCGCGCTCAACACGCACATCGATCCATCCGACGCGCAGGCGCGCGCGCAGGAGGTCGCACATCTCGTCGAGACGATCGCGGTGCAGCGAGCCGAACGCATCCCATTGGTTGTCGGCGGCGACTTCAATTCGACGCCCGACGATCCCGTTCAGCAGACGCTGCGCGGTGCGGGGCTGCGCGACGCGTGGACGGAATGTGGCCAGGGTGACGGCTTCACCTATCCTGCCGACGCCCCAGCCAAGCGAATCGATTACCTGTTTCTCACGGGCGATCTGCACTGTTCCGCCGCGCGCGTCATCGATACCCAGATCTCCGATCATCGTCCCGTGCTGGTGACGCTCAAGTAACGGCACGGACGAAATCGTAACGCGCACACGGCTGCGCACGACGCAAACGGCTGAAATCGCGGGCATTTTGGCGCTGGCGCGGCGATTGCGCGTGATGTGGCGTGATTCCCCCGTCAATCGTCCTCTCGCTGCTGATGGCCGGTGGGACTCTTCCGCTCGTGGGCGGCAGCCACGCCGCGCGGGTGCTGTCCGATCGTCCGCAACTCGTGAGCGCGCTCGAGCGGCTGGTGCGCACGGGGGAACCGCGCCACGTGACGCACGACGACGGGGAAGAGCTCGACGCGGCACTCAAAGAGGCGCTGGCGGCCCGCGCCGACGCGGAGCTCCAGTGGCTCGCGACGCGAGCGGCTCTGCCGATCGTGCCGACGATTGTGCGTCCCCTGTCCTCGCGCACGCGTCCCGGCGCGCTGTATCTTCGAACCGATCGCGTGCTGACGCTGCCGTGGACCGTCGATTACACCGCCGACGTGGAAGCGCGGATGGACAACGGTGTATGGCAGCCGATTCTTCGCGTCAGATCCGGTGCCTCTGAGTATCGATCGCTCGACAAGTTACTGCCGTCGGCTGCGGCCATCACGCCAGGATTTCACTCGCTCGCGCTCCGCGCGCGCATCCGATACGGTCAGCTTCCCGCCGGGATGCCGGGACGAGAAACTCGCGATCTGGTGACGGTCCACTACGGCGTGTGGGGACCGGCGAGAACTGCCATAGATCCTGTGCGCCCGTTTTTTGAATCCGTGGCGTCCGTCTCCGCGTCACAGCTCGATCCCGCCCTGCCAGACATTCCGCTCTCTTCGTGGATGGCGGATCTTCCGCATGACGTGACGGACCACGGTGTCGTCACGGACTGGCGGACCGAGTGGTGCGGCGTGCACGAGTCCATGTCGGAGGAGGGCCTCCTTCCGGGCGACGTCTGCGGCGTCGCTCGCCGTGGTGGCCCGGATCATTCATTCACGGAGATTTGGATCAAGATCGGAACCCTGAAGAACGACGGCGATGAAAGCCGGTGGGTGCGTCAGTCACCGATGCTGACAGCGGCGTATATCCACAGCGGCATGCTCCGCGTCCGCGTTCCGCTCGCGGCTGTTCGCGAGTATTTGACGCAACCGGAGGAAGGGTGGCCGTCCGCGCGACTTGTCGTGAATGCTGCGGGGATCTCGGTTGCGTCGCCGAATATCGTGCCCGGCGTGCCGGCCCCGCTCCGCATTCTCGTCGCGAACATGGGAGATGCGGATGCCAGCGGCGTCACGATCAACATGGTCGCAGCCTCGGAGAGCAACCTTCCGGCGATGCACCGCACGTTTGTCCGTACCATTCGCGCGCACGGCAGCATCGAGATAGAAACCCCCGTCACGTTCCCCGCGCGCT
>Ga0209686_1000326_pt1 | contig 25264 bp, 22 predicted proteins | sample GraSoiAngelo_126_FD_185883 | JGI IMG/M metagenome (GOLD analysis project Ga0209686, IMG submission 185883) | Grasslands soil microbial communities from the Angelo Coastal Reserve, California, USA - 14_0927_09_20cm (SPAdes) (version 2) | ecosystem: Environmental > Terrestrial > Soil > Grasslands ...
TGGACGCGCACGGTGAGGTGCTGATGCGCGCGCCGCCGTTCGTAGAGGGCACCTACCTCACGGCCTTCGTGCGCGACGCTCACGGCGAGGTCACGCCGCAGGCGGGCGAGATCGCGCCCGAGCTCTGCGACGAAGCGAGCGTCTACGGCGCACTCATCCTCGGGGTGCGTGACTATGTGAGGAAGCACGGCTTCCCGGGAGTGGTGGTGGGGCTCTCGGGGGGCATCGATTCCGCCCTGACGCTGGCGATCGCGGTGGACGCCCTGGGGCGCGAGTGCGTGCAGGCGGTGATGATGCCCTCGCGCTATACCTCGGACATGAGTCTCGAGGATGCCCGCGAGCAGGCCGGGCTCCTGGGTGTGAACTACAGCGTGCTGTCGATCGAGGGCATGTTCGAGGCCACGCTCGCGACCCTCAAGGACGAGTTCGCCGGTCGCGCTCCCGATGCCACCGAGGAGAACATCCAGTCCCGCTGCCGCATGCTGCTGCTCATGGGGCTCTCCAACAAGACCGGGCGGATGCTGCTGACCACCGGCAACAAGAGCGAGATGGCGGTGGGCTATGCGACGCTGTACGGGGATATGGCCGGCGGCTTCGCGCCGATCAAGGACTGCAGCAAGCAGCTGGTGTACCGCCTGGCGAACTACCGCAACTCACTCGGTCGCGTGATTCCGCAGCGGGTGATCGAGCGCGCGCCGTCCGCGGAGCTGCGCCCCGGGCAGAAGGACTCCGATTCCCTCCCCCCGTACGAGGTGCTCGATCCGATTCTCGAGGCGTTCATCGAAGAGGACCTGTCGGTGGATGAGATCGAAGCGCGCGGCTTCGACCGTGCCACCACCGCCAGGGTGCTCGACCTCGTGAAGCGCAACGAATACAAGCGCCGCCAGGCGCCGCCGGGCGTACGCGTCAGCCGCCGCGCCTTCGGGCGCGACTGGCGCTATCCGATCACCAGCGGCTACCGCCGCTAGCCACCCGGCGATGCGACGCCATCGGTACCGCTGTCGACAACATGATGGGGGAGAGAGAGCACTTCGAACCCTCCGATTCGGACAAGCGCCGCAGAAATGAAATGTGATCAGTCTCACGAGCGACACAGGTCGCCCACCATCGTCGTTCGCGACTTGGTACATTTTGGGCACCAAGTCGTTCACAATTGCGAACAGCGCGGATTCGAGGCCGCGTAGTGGGAACAAGCTATGTTGCTCGGGTGGTTCAACACGCGCGTAGCCGCCGAAGTTGGCGCCGCATTAGCCGATCAATTTGCGCCGCCGCCGGCGTCGCAGTCGATCACGCGCCCCAAGAAAAACCCGGCACGAGGGGAAGGCGCTGCGGCGCTGCCGGAGCTGCTGCGGCGGGCCCAACGCGAAACCCATGCTCTAGGACTGAATTTCTTCAAGAAGGCGACGTTCGCAAACTCCTTCAAATGGAGGTTGCTCGAAAACGGTGTCGCCCGGGAGACAGCCGATCAGCTGACGCAGACGCTGCTCATGCATATCTCCCGGAATCGAGCCGACCCGCTGCCAAGCCGCGATCGGGCTGCCGGACCGACGGATCGGCCCGGCTCCAGCAAGACCCAACATCTTCTTGCCCAGGGTAATGAATACCTGGCTCAGCGCGCTTATGCCAAGGCGATCGCTTCCTATGAGCGCCTGCTCGAGCTCGATTCCCGTCATGCCGAGGCGCTCAACAACCTCGGGGCGGCTTTTTGCAAGCTGGGCCGCTATCCGGAAGCCGAGCAGCATTTCCGTAGTGCCGTGAGCTTGAAGCCGAAGTATGCCGACGCACACGGTAATCTTGGAACTGTGCTTCGATGGAGGGGGCACCTGGCCGGAGCCGAGAATTCCCTCAGACGGGCCGTCAAGCTGAAGCCGACTCATGTGGATGCCCGCAGCAGCCTCGGGCTGACCCTCCTGACCCTTGGCCGCACGATCGATGCGAAAGCTGAGTTCGAGAAAGTGCTCAGGATCGCGCCTCGTCATGCCGAGGCCTTGGTTGGCATGGCACACGTCGCCCGTGCGGAAGGTCGCTTCGCCGAGGCAGAGGCCCTGTTAAAACGTGTGCTTGAGACCGATCCGAACATGCCCGTCGCTTGGGCGGCCCTGGTTGGACTGCGCAAGATGACACCCGACGGCGCCTGGCTGCAACGCGCGCAAGACATTGCGGCAAGCGGGATCGCACCGCTGGACGAGGCCGACCTGCGCTTTGCAATGGGAAAGTACTACGACGATGTCGCGGACTTCGAGCCGGCCTTTCGCAGTTACCAACGCGGTAACGACCTCCTGAAGACGATTACTGCGGAAAAGTATCAGCCAGACACGCACACGCAGCTCGTCGACGACCTGATCCGCGTCTACACGCGTGAGACGATCTCTGGAACAGAGGGTGGTGGCCGTGCCTCGGTGAAACCGATCTTCGTCGTGGGCATGATGCGTTCGGGGACAACGCTCGTCGCGCAGATCCTTGCTTCGCATCGAGCCGTGAAGGCAGCCGGAGAACTGCCATTCTGGAACGACGCCGTGCGCCAGCATGCAACCGCGATACGGCAAGGACCACCCGCCGAGCCGCTGAGAAAGAAGCTGGCGAAAGAATATCTGCGGGTTCTGAACGGCCACTCCGCCGATGCAGCGCGCATCGTGGACAAGGCACCGGTCAACTCCGACCATCTGGGCTTGATTCACGCGGTACTGCCGAACGCTCGTATCATCTACCTGCGACGCGACCCGATCGACACGTGCCTGTCCTGCTATTTCCAGCAGTTTTCTCCAGCTCTGAACTTCACCATGGACCTGTCGGACCTGGCGCACTACTACCGGGAGCATCACCGGCTCATTACGCACTGGCGTAGCGTGCTTCCGCCGGAAACGATTCTGGACGTGCCGTACGAGGGACTGATTGCCGACCAAGAGGGATGGACCCGCAGGATCCTGGCATTCCTCGATCTCGAATGGGATGAGCGGTGCCTGGATTTCCACACCACGCAACGTACCGTGTCCACCGCAAGCTACTGGCAGGTGCGGCAGAGGATCTACAGGGACTCCGTGGGGCGCTGGCGCAACTACGAGAAGTTCATCGGACCGTTGCGAGCTCTGAAGGACCTGGTTCGATGAACCGGCGGCGCGGGCCTACCAGATCTTCCACCACGCCTTCCTGATTTCGGCCTGCGCATGGCGCACGTCGGCGCCGTAGTTGGCCTCGTACACCTGGCGGGTCTGTGCGGCGAGCGGCTGCAGGTTCAGCCGATCGTAGGATTCGATCATGATCTGCAGCGCGTCCCGCACCGCGGGCGCCCCGTCGTACTGCTCGATCGTCCCCTTGGCGCGCTGGGCGGCGGCGATGTAGGCGCCGCGCTTGAAGTAGTAGCGCGCCACGTGCACCTCGTAGCTCGCGAGGCGGTTACGCAGATAGATCATGCGCTGCAGTGAGTCGTGCGCGTACTCGCTCTTGGGGTACTGCTCGACCACGGTCTTGAAGGCCGCGAACGCCTTGCGTGCCGTGCTGGGCGGGCGCTGCGTGAGATCCGCGCGGAACAGATGCTCGATCAGGTTCGGCGTGCGTTCGAAGTCCACCAGGCCCTGGATGTACCAGGCGTAGTCCACGCGCGGATGCTTGGGGTTTTCGCGCCTGAAGGTCTCGGCGGCATCGGTCGCGGACTCGCCTTCCCCGGCGCGGTAATATGCGTAGATGAGATCGAGCCGCGACTGGCGCGCTTCGTCGCTGAACGGATAGCGCGCCGTCAGCTGCTCGTAGATCTTGATGGCGGCGTTGAAGTCGTTGGAATCCAGATCGTGCCGGGCGCGCTTGTAGAGCAGGTCGGGGGTCGGCTTCTTCTCCTCGCGCTCGCGGTGCGTGCGGCAGCCGGCGACGGCGAGCACCACGATGCACAAGGCGATCACGCTGCCGCGTACCGGACCGGGCAAGAGCATCTGCAAAGGACCTTTCTTTGGCTTCGCGCCGCTTGAGTGCGCCGAGTATAGCGAATCCCGCACTTGCGACCGCGCCGCCGCCGGCGGAGTTCCGCTCGCATGCGCTGCGCCTGCCCGCGCAAACCGCCGGACTGCGCTTCGATCAGGCGCTCGCCCGCGCGCTGCCGCAGTATTCGCGCGCCCTTCTCAAGGCCTGGATCGAGTCCGGGGCGGTGCAGGTCGAGGGCCGGGCGCTGCGCGCCAAGGACAAGGTACTGGGCGGGGAGCAGGTGCGCATCGAGGCGCAGCTTGCGGCCCACACCGCCGCCGCCGCCGAGGCGATTCCGCTCGCCGTCGTATACCAGGATCCGTCGGTCTTCATCATCAACAAGCCGCCGGGACTGGTGGTGCATCCCGGCGCGGGCAACGCTCGGCATACTCTGCAGAACGCGCTGCTGGCGCTCGATCCGCAACTCGCCCTGCTGCCGCGCGCGGGCCTCGTGCACCGGCTCGACAAGGATACGAGTGGGCTCCTGGTCGTGGCGCGCACGCCCGAAGCGCACGCTGCCCTCACCGCCGCGATGGCCTCGCGCAGGATCGGGCGCGAGTATCTGGCGCTGTGCACCGGGGTGATGACCGCCGGGGGCACGGTCACCAGCCCCATCGGCCGGCACCGCACCCAGCGCACACGCATGGCGGTGCGCGCGGACGGGCGCCCCGCGGTCACTCGCTATCGCATCGTCCAGCGCTTTCGGGCGCACACGCTGGTGCGCGTCGAGCTCGAAACCGGCCGTACCCACCAGATCCGTGTGCACTTGGCTCACATCGGTTTCCCCGTCGTGGGCGATCCGCTGTATGCCGGGCGCCGCCGCCTTCCCGCCGGCTGCACGCCGGAGCTCACCGCCGAGCTTCAGGCATTCCCGCGCCAGGCGCTGCATGCCGCGCGTCTGAAGCTTAAGCATCCCGCGACCGGGCGCGAGCTCGCATGGGAAGCGCCGGTGCCCGAGGACCTGCAGCGCCTGCTCGCGGCGCTCGAGGCGGAGGGCTCGTGAGCGCACCGCTGGGCGGAGCGCCCCTCGAGGTCATCGTGCCGGACTGGCCGGTGCCGCCGGCGGTGCGTGCGGCGTTCACTTTGCGCATGGGAGGGGTGAGCGCGGCGCCCTTCGACTCGCTGAACGTCGGCGCGCACGTGGGGGATGCGGGAGCTGCGGTCGCGGAGAACCGGCGGCGCGTGCGCACGCAGCTGCGCTTGCCGGCCGAGCCGCTGTGGCTCGAGCAGGTGCACGGTACCGAGGTTGCCGATCTCGATGTGCTGTCCGGGCAGGCCCCCGCCGCGCCCCCGACGGCGGATGCCGCCATCGCCCGGCGCGCCGGAAGCGTGTGCGTCATGCAGGTGGCGGACTGCATGCCGGTGCTGTTTGCCGCGCGCGACGGTCGCGCGGTGGCGGTGGCGCACGCCGGCTGGCGCGGGCTGGCCGCGGGGGTGTTGGAAGCGACGGTGGCGAGGCTCGCCGTCGCACCAGGGGGCCTCATCGCCTGGCTGGGCGCGGCGATCGGTCCGGCACACTTCGAGGTGGGGGGCGAAGTGCGTGCCGCCTTCCTGGCGCACGATGCTGCCGCGGCGCAGGCGTTCAGCCCCAACAGCCGCGGCCGCTGGCAATGCGATCTTGGCGCGCTCGCCCGGCGCCGGCTTGAGCGCGCCGGGGTGAGCGCGGTGTTCGGCGGTGACTGGTGCACGTATTCGGATCCGCTGCGCTTCTTTTCCTACCGTCGTGACGGACAATGCGGGCGCATGGCGGCGCTCATCTGGCTGGTGTGAATCATCCGCGGCGCGCGTGCGTGTTACGATGTCTGACACGCGGACAAAGAACCCTTAGCCGTGCTGCTGCTGTGGATCATCCTGTTCGCCGCCTTCGGCGGCATCGCCAGCGCCGCGTTTGCGGTCGCATTCCTGTGGGTGCCGGAGGAGCGCAGTGCGCGCATCCTGCCGCATTTCGTCAGTTTCGCGACCGGTGCCCTCCTGGGCGCCGCGCTCCTCGGGCTGCTGCCGGAGGCGATGGCAGGGGCCGGTCCCTCGGGGGCGCACGACATCGGGCTGGTGATGGTGGTGGGGCTGGGAGTGTTCTTCGTCATCGAGAAACTGGTGCTGTGGTGGCACGCTCACGCGCAGGATGAGGAGGAGGGTGCGCCGCGGCACGCCCACGCCCACGCGCATCACGATCACGGCCGCGACCGGGCATCGGGCGTCCTGGTGCTGGTGGGTGACAGCATCCACAACGCGCTCGATGGCGTGCTGATTGCGGCGGCCTTCCTCGGCGACCTGTCGCTGGGACTGGTCACGACCTTTGCGGTGGCGGCGCACGAGATCCCGCACCGCGTCGGGGATTTCGCCATCCTGGTGCATGCAGGACTCTCGCGCCGGCGTGCATTGCTGTTGAATCTCGCCACCGGTATCGCCTCGGTGATCGGGGCGATTGCGGCGTACTTTGGCCTGCGCCAGGCGAACGGGCTCCTGCCCTTCGCGCTGGCCTTCGCCGCCGCCGGGTTCCTCTACATCGCGGTCGCCGGGCTCATCCCCGGCCTGCACCGGCGCTCGGACCCGCGCACCAGCGCGGCCCAGGTGCTGCTCATCAGCCTCGGCATCGCGGTCATCGCGCTGGCGGAGCGGTTGACGCACCGCTAGCTGCGACGCTGCGGTGAGCAGGCGCCTGCCGCAACAGTGCTTGCATCGCTTGCACCGTGGCGCTTTCGACTGCTAGCATTGCTTGCACCGCAGCCGAGGAGGCTCGACATGGCGCAACTGATGGTCAGAAACGTGCCGGACGAGCTCGTTCGGGCGCTGAAGCAGCGCGCGGCCAAGCGCAATCGCAGCGCCGAGCAGGAGCACCGCGAAATCCTCAGGGTCGCATTGCAGGGGCCCCGCCGCCGGCGACTCGCGGAGGTGCTCGCGAAGATGCCAAACGTCGGTGAAGACCGCGATTTCGCCCGGGAACAGGCCGACTCGCGGGGTTAGGGTGTACCTGGTCGATACCGACGTGATCAGCGAAGCTCGCAAGGGCAGGGACGGCAACGCGGGGGTTCAGTCATTCTTTGCGCAGGCGGCGCGCTCACCGGCGCAGCTTTACCTCTCGGCCATCACCATTGGCGAGCTGCGCCAGGGCGTGGAGCGCATCCGGCACCGCGGCGATCGAATGCAGGCCCAACGCCTCGAGGGGTGGCTGTTGCGACTCACCGTCGCCTACGCGGACCGGATCCTGCCGCTCGACGAGGAAACGGCCCAGGTGTGGGGCCGATTGCGCGTCCCGGATTCCGAGAATCCGCTCGACAAGCAAATTGCGGCTACGGCGCTCATCCATGATCTCACCGTGGTCACCCGCAACGTCAACCATTTCGCGCCCACGGGCGTGCGCGTGGTGAACCCCTTTACCTGAAGCCGCTCGACCTGACGCCCGGGCGCCGCGGCCCTTGAACGCACTGCGGTTTGTCCCCACAAACTGACGGCTCCACGCCCCAAGGTGTTGCCATGCGCATGGATAAACTCACCAGCCGCTTCCAGCAGTCGCTCGCCGACGCGCAGTCGCTCGCGCTCGGCCGCGACCACCAGTTCCTGGAGCCCGCGCACGTGATGCTGGCGATGCTGGACGGCGCCGGCGGCTCGGTGCGTCCGCTGCTGCTGAAGGCCGGTGCGGATATCAACAAGCTGCGCGCAGGACTCCTGGGGCTGCTCGATACGCTGCCAAAGGTCGAAGGCACACCCGGGGACATCCACGTCTCCAACGACCTGAACCGCGTGCTCAACGTCACCGACAAGCTGGCGCAGCAGCGCGGTGACCAGTTCATCTCCAGTGAGCTCCTCGTGCTGGCGGGGTTCGAGGACCGTGCGCTCGCGCGCCTGTTCAAGGAGGCGGGCGTGGTGCGCGGTGCCGTCGAGAAGGCCATCGAGGAGGTGCGCGGGGGCGAGAAGGTAGCCGATGCCAACGCCGAGGAAGGCCGCCAGGCGCTCGAGAAGTACACCATCGATCTCACCGCGCGTGCGGCTGCCGGCAAGCTCGACCCGGTGATCGGCCGCGACGATGAGATCCGCCGCACCATCCAGGTGCTGCAGCGGCGTACCAAGAACAACCCGGTGCTGATCGGCGAGCCGGGCGTCGGCAAGACGGCGATCGTCGAGGGCCTGGCGCAACGCATCGTCAACGGCGAGGTGCCGGAGGGCCTCAAGAGCAAGCGCATCCTGGCGCTCGACATGGGCGCGCTGATCGCCGGAGCGAAGTTCCGCGGCGAGTTCGAGGAGCGATTGAAGGGCGTGCTCAACGATCTGGCCAAGCAGGAAGGCCAGGTGATCCTCTTCATCGACGAGCTGCACACCGTGGTGGGCGCCGGCAAGGCCGAAGGCGCCATGGATGCGGGCAACATGCTCAAGCCGGCGCTCGCCCGTGGCGAGCTGCATTGCGTCGGTGCCACGACCCTCGATGAGTACCGCAGGTACATCGAGAAGGACGCCGCCCTCGAGCGGCGCTTCCAGAAAGTGCTGGTGGATGAGCCCTCGGTCGAGGACACGATCGCGATCCTGCGCGGGCTGCAGGAGCGCTACGAGGTGCACCACAAGGTCGAGATCACCGATCCGGCGATCGTCGCCGCGGCGACGCTCTCGCATCGGTACATCGCGGATCGCCAGCTCCCCGACAAGGCGATCGACCTCATCGACGAGGCGGCGGCGCGCATCCGCATGGAGATCGACTCCAAGCCCGAAGCGCTCGACAAGCTCGAGCGGCGCGTCATCCAGCTGAAGATCGAGCAGGAGGCGCTGAAAAAGGAGAAGGACGAGGCTTCGCGCAAGCGCCTGGCGACACTCGAGAAGAGCCTGGCGACGCTGGAGAAGGAATACGCCGATCTCGAGGAGGTCTGGAAGTCCGAGAAGGCGGCCTTGCAGGGCACGGCGCAGATTCGCGAGGAGCTCGATCGCGCGCGCCTGGAGCTCGAGGCCGCGCGTCGCGCCGGCAATCTCGGGCGCATGGCGGAGCTGCAGTACGGCAAGATCCCCGAGCTCGAGAAGCGCCTGAGCTCGGCAACGGCCGCCGAGGAAAAGGCCCCGACCCTGGTGCGCAACAAGGTGACCGAGGAGGAGATTGCGGAAGTGGTCTCCAAGTGGACCGGGATCCCCGTGTCCAAGATGCTCGAGGGCGAGAAGGAGAAGCTGCTGCGCATGGAGGAGGCGCTGGCGAAGCGCGTCGTCGGCCAGGAGGAGGCGCTGCGCATCGTGGCCAACGCCATTCGCCGCTCGCGCGCGGGGCTCGCGGATGCGCGCCGGCCGAACGGCTCGTTCCTGTTCCTGGGTCCCACCGGCGTCGGCAAGACGGAGCTGTGCAAGGCGCTGGCCGAATTCCTCTTCGACACCGAGGAGGCGATGATCCGCGTCGACATGTCGGAGTTCATGGAGAAGCACTCGGTGGCGCGCCTCATCGGCGCACCTCCCGGCTACGTCGGTTACGAGGAGGGCGGCCACCTCACGGAAGCGGTACGCCGCCGGCCTTACTCGGTGATCCTGCTCGATGAGGTCGAGAAGGCGCACCCGGACGTGTTCAACGTGCTGCTGCAGGTGCTGGACGACGGGCGTCTCACCGACGGCCAGGGGCGCACCGTCGACTTCCGCAACACCGTCATCATCATGACCTCGAACCTCGGCTCGCAGATCATCCAGGAGTACGCGGGCGAGAAGAATTACACCAAGATGAAGAGCGCGGTGATGGAAGTGGTGCAGCAGAGCTTCCGGCCGGAGTTCATCAACCGCATCGACGACATCGTGGTGTTCCATCCGCTCGGCACGCGCCAGATCCGCGCGATCGTCGACATCCAGCTCATCTACCTGCGCAAGCGCCTCACCGAGCGCAACATGGACCTCACGCTCGATGATGGCGCCCGCGACCTGCTCGGGGAGGCCGGCTTCGATCCGGTGTATGGCGCACGGCCGCTCAAGCGCGCCATCCAGCAGCAGATCGAGAATCCCCTGGCGCAGAAGATCCTGCAGGGAGAGTTCGGGCCCGGGGACCGCATCCGCATTGCGGCGCACGAGGGCCAGCTCAGCTTCGCGAAGGTCGATGAGCGCAAGGCGGGGCGCGGTTAACCATAAGCACGCTCACCGGCGGGTTGCCGGGCGCGGGTGCTGCCCACGTTCGTTATAATCCTCGCAGCACCCCTGAAGACAACATCAATGCCGTTCTACGAATACGAATGCCAGGCCTGTAAGTTCTACATGGAGGTCATGCAGAAGATCACGGATACGCCGCTCATCCGCTGTCCGTCGTGCGGCAAGCGCAGCCTGAAGAAACTCGTGTCGGCGCCGGTGTTCCGTCTCAAGGGAGGCGGCTGGTACGAGACCGACTTCAAGTCCGACAAGGAGAAGCAGCGCAACCTGCACGGCGCCGAGAAGGAGGAGCCCGCGGCTGCGGCGAAGGCCGAAGGCGCCGAGGGCAAGCCGGCGGCGCAGGAGGCCAAGGATGCGAAGCCCGCGGACGCGAAACCGGCAGACTCGAAGCCGGCGGCGCCCAAGACGGCCGCCGCGGACAGTGCCGGCGGCTCTGCACGCCGGGTGAGCGTACCCGCCAAGGCGGCCCGCGCTGCCGCCACTCGCAAACCGACGCGCACCTCGAGGGTGAAGGGCGCGCGCCGGCGGCGGCGCTAGCCATGAACGGCGGCGCCAGAAAAAAACGCACCCTGCGGCGCTACCTGGTCGCAGGCGTCCTGGTGTGGCTGCCGATCCTCGCCACCGTCTGGCTGGCGAGCTTCATGCTGCGCATCATGGACCGCACCCTGCTGCTCTTGCCCCCCAGCTACCGGCCCGAGGCGCTGCTGGGCTTCTCGCTCCCGGGGCTCGGGGCGGTGTTTGCGCTCATCGTGCTGCTGCTGACCGGGCTTTTGGTCACGAACCTCATCGGCCGGCGCCTGGTGGTGTGGGGTGAGGACCTGCTCAATCGAATTCCGCTGGTGCGCACGGTGTACGGCGGCGTCAAGAGTTTCGCCGAGAGTGTCTTCTCGCAATCCAACTCCTTTCGCAAGGTCGTGATGGTGGAGTACCCGCGTGCCGGGGCCTGGAGCATCGGCTTTCTCACCGCGGAGGATGTTCCGGAAGTGAGCGACAAGCTGGGCGAGCCGCACGTGGCGGTGTATCTGTCCGCCGCGCTCAATGCCACCGCCGGCTACCTGGTGCTCGTGCCGCGCCGGCAGGTGGTCGAGCTCGACATGTCGGTGGATGAGGCCATGAAGATGATCATCACCTGTGGTGTGGTGGTTCCGCATGCTTCCCACACGGACGCCGCCAAAGCCCAGCGGGCGTTGCCCGCCGCCTGAGCAGCGGCGGCCCGGCGCAGGGGCGCGGGCACGCCTGCCGTGAAGGCGATGCGCCTGCTGGCGCCGGGGGCGCCGCTCACGCTCACCGAGGTGAGCTTGCCGCCGCCCTCCGGGCACGAGCTGCTCCTGGCCGTGCAGGCCTGCGGCGTGTGCCGCACGGACCTGCATCTGCTGGATGGGGAGCTGCCCGCCATACCCTTCCCCGTGACACCGGGCCACGAAATCGTCGGCGTCATCGCGGCGCTGGGGCCGCAGGTCACACAGTTCCGCATCGGCGATCGCGTGGGGGTGCCGTGGCTCGCCTTCACCTGCGGCGAATGCGCCTATTGCCGCTCGGGGCAGGAGAATCTGTGCGAGCGGGCGCGCTTTACCGGTTATACGCGTGACGGGGGTTACGCCGAGCAGGCGCTCGCCGATGCGCGCTACTGTCTGGCCCTGCCCCCCGCAGGGGCGGCCGCGGAGCTGGCGCCGCTCCTGTGCGCCGGGCTCATCGGCTATCGCGCCTACCGTGCCGCCGGCGAGGGGCGCAATCTCGGCCTGTACGGCTTCGGCGCCGCGGCGCATCTGCTCGCCCAGGTGGCCCGCGCCCAGGGCCGGCGGGTGTTCGCCTTCACTCGCCCGGGGGATGCAGCCGGCCAGCGTTTCGCGCGCCAGCTCGGCGCGGTGTGGGCCGGTGGCTCCGACGAGCACCCTGGCGAATGGCTCGACGGCGCGATCTTGTTTGCGCCGGTCGGGGCGCTGGTGCCGGCCGCCTTGCAATGCGTACGTCCCGGCGGGCGCGTGGTCTGCGCCGGCATTCACATGAGCGACGTGCCGGCGTTTCCGTACCGGCTGCTGTGGGGCGAGCGCGCGGTGTCCTCGGTCGCGAATCTCACCCGCGCCGACGGACAGGAGTTCCTCGCGCTCGCCACGCGCATGGGCCTCACCGCCACCGTGCAGCCTTTTGCGCTCGCTGAGGCGAATCTCGCCCTCGAGCGGCTGCGCAGCGGGGCGCTCGAGGGGGCCGCGGTGCTGGAGATGCCGGGGCATTGAGTTGCGGGGCCTGGGGCGGGTCGATTGCGGGGGCGGGGGCCGCTTTTTGGTAACATCGCGCGCCTCATGCGCTCACATTATTGCGGACAGGTCAACGAGCAGCACCTCGGCCAGGAGATCAGCGTGGCCGGCTGGGTGCACCGCCGGCGCGATCACGGCGGGGTCATTTTCGTCGACCTGCGCGATCGTGAGGGGCTGCTGCAGATCGTGTTCGACCCCGGCGCCGCCGCGGTCTTCGGGGAAGCCGAGCGGCTGCGCAACGAGTTCGTGATCCGGGTGACGGGCAAGGTGCGCGAGCGGCCCCCCGGCACGGTGAACGCGAGCCTCGCTTCCGGACGCGTGGAGCTTCTCGCGCGCGAGCTCGAGCTGCTGAACCGCTCCGAGCCCCTGCCATTCCAGCTGGACGAGCAGGTCGGTGAAGAGGTGCGGCTGCGCTACCGCTATATCGACCTGCGTCGCGAGGTCATGAGTCAGCGCCTGCGGCTGCGTCATCGCATTACCCGCTCGATGCGCGGCTATCTGGACACCCACGGCTTCATCGACCTCGAGACGCCGATGCTCACCAAGGCGACGCCCGAGGGGGCGCGCGATTACCTGGTGCCGAGCCGCACCCATCCGGGCAAGTTCTTCGCGCTGCCGCAATCGCCGCAGATCTTCAAGCAGCTGCTGATGATCGCGGGCTTCGATCGCTACTACCAGATCGTGCGCTGCTTCCGCGACGAGGACCTGCGCGCCGACCGCCAGCCCGAGTTCACCCAGCTCGACATCGAGACCTCGTTCCTCGCGCAGGACGAGATCATGGGACTCATGGAAGAGCTGGTGCGCCATTTCTTCAGGGAGGTCCTGGGGGCGGAGCTCCCTCGTCCGTTTCCGCGCATCACCTATGCGCACGCCCTGCGCCGCTATGCATCCGACAAGCCCGACCTGCGCATTGCACTCGAGCTCATCGACGTCGCCGACCTGGTGAAGGCGTGCGACTTCAAGGTGTTCGCGGGCCCGGCGAAGGACGCGGCCGGAAGGGTCGCGGCGCTGCGCGTGCCGGGGGGCGGCGCGCTGCCGCGCTCTCAGATCGATGACTACACGGCGTTCGTGGCCCGCTACGGCGCAAAGGGGCTCGCGTACCTCAAGGTGAACGCGCGCGCCCGGGGGCGCGACGGGCTGCAGTCCCCGATCATCAAGTTCCTCAATGATGCGGCGCTCGCGGGCATCCTCGAGCGCACCGGCGCCGCCGACAACGACCTGATTTTCTTCGGCGCCGACACGGCCAAGGTGGTCAACGACTCCCTCGGCGCGCTGCGCCTGAAGATCGGCCAGGATCTGAAGCTCCTGGAGCCAGGCTGGCGGCCGCTGTGGGTCGTCGACTTTCCCATGTTCGAGTGGGACGCGGACGAGAAGCGCTGGGCCGCCATGCACCACCCCTTCACCGCGCCCCGCGACGATGACCCGGCGGCGCTGCGCGCGGCTCCGGGCGCGGCGCTCGCGCGCGCCTACGACCTGGTGTTGAACGGCTCCGAGATCGGCGGCGGCTCGGTGCGCATCCACCGCCAGGAGATGCAATCCACGGTGTTCGAGCTGCTCGGGATCGCCTCCGAGGAGGCGCAGAAGAAATTCGGCTTCCTGCTCGATGCGCTCAAATTCGGCGCACCGCCACACGGGGGCATTGCCTTCGGGCTCGATCGGCTGGCCATGCTCATGGCCGGCGCCGACAGCATCCGCGAGGTGATCGCCTTCCCGAAGACCCAGACGGCCGCGGATCCGCTCACCGATGCGCCGACGGAAGTGAGCGAAGCGCAGCTGCGCGAGCTGCACGTGCGGGTGCGCGTACCGCAGCCTTGAGAGCGCCGGTCGTCTACGTGCACGGCCTGTGGATGCCCGGTGAGGAGTCCCTCATCCTGCGTCACCGGCTGGCGCACGGCTTCGAGCTCGCGCTGCAGGCCTTCCGCTACTCCGCGGCCTCATCGAGCATGGACGATATCACCGCGCACCTGGAGAGCTTCATGCGCGAGCTCAAGGCCCCGGCGGTGCATTTCCTCGGCCACAGCTTAGGCGGGCTCGTCATCCATCGCTTCCTCGAGCGTTTTCCCGACCAGCCTCCGGGCCGTGCGGTGTTCCTCGGCACGCCGTGCGTGGGCAGTCGTGCGGCCGAGCGGGCCGCCCGCTTCGCGCCGGTCGCGCACCTCATGGGGCAGTCGGTCGCGCAGGAGCTGTTACAGCCGCACGAGCGGCGCTGGGTGCAGGCGCGGCCGCTCGGCATCATCGCCGGCAGCCAGCCGATCGGCGTGGGACAGCTGCTGGCGGGTTTCGCCGAGGAGAACGACGGCACCGTCGCGGTGAGCGAGACGCGCATGCCCGGCGCCACCGATCACATCGTGCTGCCGGTCAGCCACCTGGGGATGCTCCTGTCCGCGCGCGTGGCGCGCGAGACGGGGTCGTTCCTCACCCATGGGCGCTTTACGTTTCGCTAGCATCCAGTAGCCGCCGCAGGCGATAGAGCGCTTCCAGCGCAGCCTTCGGCGACAGCTCATCCGGGTCGAGGGCTGCGAGCGCCGCGCGGATTTCATCCTGCGCCGCGCTGCGCGCGGGCGCCTCAGTCGCGGTGGCGAGGAACGGCAGCTCCGTTTGTGCCGCGGGAGTGCCGCGGCCGTTGGCCGAGGCGCGCTCGCGATCGCGCTGCGACTCCAGGGCCTCGAGGTAGCGCCGTGCCTCCCCGATCACGCTCACCGGCACCCCCGCGAGCTGCGCCACCTGCAGGCCATAGCTGCGGTCGGCGGGGCCGTCCTTCACCGCGTGCAGGAACACGATGCCCTCGCCATGCTCGGTCGCGTCCAGGTGCACGTTGGCGCAGCCCTCGACCTCGGTGGCGAGCGTGGTGAGCTCGAAGTAGTGCGTGGCGAACAGCGTGAAGGCACGCACGCGCGTGGCGATGTCGCGCGCCATCGCCCAGGCGAGCGACAGCCCGTCGAAGGTACTGGTGCCGCGGCCGATCTCATCGAGGAGAATGAGACTGCGCGCGGTGGCGTTGTGCAGGATGTTGGCGGCCTCGGTCATCTCCACCATGAAGGTGGAGCGCCCGCCGGCGAGATCATCCGCCGCTCCGATGCGCGTGAAGATGCGATCGATCGGCCCCAGCACGGCGCGCTCCGCGGGCACGTAACTGCCCGTGTGCGCCAGCAGCGCGATGAGCGCCGCCTGGCGCATGTAGGTCGACTTCCCGCCCATGTTGGGCCCGGTGATGATGAGCATGCGCCGCTCCGCATCGAGCGCCAGGTCGTTGGGCACGAACGCACCTTGCGAGAAGCGCTCGACCACCGGGTGGCGCCCGCCCTCGATCGTGAGGCGCGCCTCCGCGGTCAGCTCCGGCGGCGTCCACTCGAGCACGCAGGCCCGCTCCGCGAGAGCGGCCAGGGCGTCGAGCTCGGCGAGCGCGCCGGCGGTGGCCTGCAGCGGACCCAAGGCGTCGATGAGCCGCGCCAGAATCTCCTCGTACAGCTGCTTCTCACGCGCGAGCGCCTGGTCGCGCGCGCCCAGCACCCGCTCCTCGAAGCGCTTCAGCTCCTCGGTGATGAAGCGCTCGGCGGACTTCACGGTCTGGCGACGCACGTAATCCTTCGGCACACGCTCGGCATCGCGGCGCGGCACCTCGATGAAGAAGCCCTGCACGCGGTTGTAGCCGAGCTTGAGGCTGGGGAGCCCCGTGCGCTCGCGTTCGCGCCGCTCCAGCTCGAGCAGGAACTCATCGGTGTGGGTGGCAATGCGCCGCAGCTCATCGAGCTCGGGATCGTAGCCGGCGGCGATCACCTCGCCGTCGCGCACTTGCGCGGCGGGCTCGGCGGCGATGGCGGCAGCGAGCAGAGCCACCACGTCCTGGTGCTCGTGCATGCGAGCGCGCAGCTGCTCGAGGAGCGGCGCATCGAGCGCCACGAGCGCGGCGCGCAGCGCCGGCACGGCGGTGAGCGAGCTGCGCAGCTGCGTGAGGTCGCGCGGCCGCGCCGAGCGCAATGCCACCCGCGCGAGAATGCGCTCCACATCGCCCACGCCCTTCAAGTGGCGGCGCACGGCGTCGAAAGCGCGCGCCTCGATCAGGGCGCCGATCGCGTGGTAGCGCTCGCGCAGCAGCGGGTGAGCGGTCAGTGGGCGGTTGAGCCAGCGTCGCAGCTGCCGCGAGCCCATGGTGGTGGCGCAGCTGTCGATCACCGCGAACAGCGTCGCGTCCTCACGCCCGCTGAGACTCGCATCGAGCTCGAGATTGCGGCGGGTGGCGGCATCGAGAACCAGCGCCTCACCACGCTCCTCGACGTGCAGCGCGCGGATGTGCGGCAGCGCCGATTTCTGCGTGTCGCGCACGTACTGCAGCAGCGCCCCGGCCGCGGCGATGGCCAGCGGCAGCTCATCCGCCCCGAAGCCCCTGAGATCGAGCGTGCCGAGCTGGTCGGTCAGCAGGCGCGAGGCGCTGGCGAGCTCGAAGTGCCACGGCGGTCGCGTGCGCAGCGCCGTGCCCGATGGCGTCACGGGCTCATCGCCCGCGCCCTCGGCCTGCAGCAGCTCCGCGGGGCGCAGCCGCTCGAGCTCCCCCGCGAGCCCCTGGCGCCCCTCGCCCTGCAGCACCGTGAAGCGCCCGGCGGCGAGGTCGAGCCAGGCGAGCCCGAAACGCCCGCCGTCGCGGGCCACTGCGGCGACCAGGGTGTCCTGGCGCTCCTCGAGGAGCGCGGTGTCCGTCACGGTACCGGGCGTGACGATGCGCACCACCGCGCGCTCCACGGGTCCCTTCGAGGCGGCCGGATCCGTCAGCTGCTCGCAGATGGCGACGCTCTCGCCCTTGCGCACGAGCCGGGCGAGGTAGCTGTCCACGGCGTGAAACGGCACGCCGGCCATGGGGATCGGCTCGCCCGCCGATTGCCCGCGCGTGGTGAGGGTGATGTCGAGGAGCGCCGCAGCGCGGCGGGCATCGTCGTAGAACAGCTCGTAGAAATCGCCCATGCGGTAGAAGAGCAGCATGTCCGGGTGCTGACTCTTGATGCGCAGGTACTGCTGCATCACCGGCGTATGCGGCGAGCGGAGCGCGTCGTTCATGGTGCGCGAAGGCTACCGCAAGACGGGCCGCCTTGGCGGGCTTCGGTGGCGGCGGGCGAAGGTGCCCGTGCCCCGCCACCCCGGCCGAGGCTACCGTCGGGCCTCACGGCTGGGTTAGCCTCGCGCCATGGTGAGCGATCCTGAGCTCTACGAGCTGGCCGAGCGCGTCGGCCTGAAGCTCCACGCCGCCGAGCGGCGCCTGGTCACCGCCGAGTCCTGCACCGCCGGGTGGGTCGCCAAGGCGCTCACCGACGTGCCCGGCAGTTCACACTGGTTCGAGTGCGGCTACGTGACCTACTCGGATGCCGCGAAGGTGCGCGACCTGGGCGTGGCGGCGCGTACGCTCGCGAGCTTCGGCGCGGTGAGCGAGCAGAGCGTGCGGGAGATGGCCGAAGGGGCGTTGCGCGTTTCCGGCGCCACCGTGGCGCTGGCGGTGAGCGGCATCGCGGGTCCGGATGGCGGCACGCCGAGTAAGCCGGTCGGTACCGTGTGGTTCTGCGCCGCCGCCCGTCAGGCGCGCTCGATCGACATCACCGCCGAGCAGAAGCTCTTCGGCGGGGATCGCGCGTCCGTGCGCCGCCATTCGGTGCAGCATGCGTTGCGGCTCATCCTGCGGCTCGATCTGCCGGTGCGTCCGCAAGCCACGCCGCGCACGGATGCGGTTTGAGCCCCTCGCGCGAGCCGACACGGCGGCTGTTCTTTGCGCTGTGGCCGGATGCGCAGCAGCGCGGCGCGCTCGCTCACGCCACCCGCAAGGGCGTCAGATCCTGCGGCGGGCGTCCGGTGCCGGTGCCGGGCCTGCACGTGACGCTGGCGTTCCTCGGCGCCGTGCCCGAGGGGCGCGTCGCGGAGCTCGACCGGATCGCGCGCCGGGTCGCGCAAGTATTCCCCGCGCGCGGGCTACCGCTGCTGCTGAGTTTCGATCGCCTGGCGCACTGGGCGCGAGCGCAGATCCTGTGCGCGCTCGGCGGCGAGGCGGTGACGGCGGGCGCGCCGGAGCTCGCGGCGACGCTCAAGAACGAAACCGCGGCCGCTGGGTTTAGTCCGGATCTCAAGCCCTTCCGCGCGCATGTCACCGTGGCGCGCAAGGTTGCCCATGCGCCAGCCGCGCTCGCCGTGCAACCGGTGCTGTGGCGCTTCGACGCATTCGCGCTGATCGAGAGCCGCACCGACCCGGGCGGCCCCGTATACAGTGTCATTGAATCGTATTTACTGGTTAAGGCGGAGAAAGCGCACGAGTAGCCGCAAAACAGCGCCGCTAAGCGCGCACCGATCGCCGCATGTTTATGTGATAATTGCGACCAGGAAATTCTCTCGCCCCCCGCCACACTCTTACGGAATCTCGCAGATGGAAGAAAATCGCAAGAAGGCGCTCGCCGCCGCACTGGGACAGATCGAAAAGCAGTTCGGCAAGGGCTCGGTGATGCGCTTAGGCGATGCCGCGGCGAACTACGACGTGGAGACGGTGTCCACCGGTTCGCTCGGACTCGACATCGCTTTAGGGGTCGGCGGACTGCCGCGCGGCCGGGTGGTGGAGGTCTACGGGCCCGAGGCTTCCGGCAAGACCACGCTCACCCTGCAGGTCATCGCCGAAGTGCAGCGCGGCGGCGGCACGGCCGCGTTCGTCGATGCGGAGCATGCGCTCGATCCCTCGTACGCCGAGAGGCTCGGGGTGAACATCAACGAACTGCTGGTGTCGCAGCCGGATACCGGCGAGCAGGCGCTGGAGATCACCGACATGCTGGTGCGCTCGAACGCGGTCGACATCGTGGTGGTGGATTCCGTGGCCGCTCTCACACCCCGAGCCGAGATCGAGGGCGAGATGGGCGAGATGCAGGTCGGGCTGCACGCGCGTCTCATGTCGCAGGCGCTGCGCAAGCTCACCGGCAACATCAGCCGCTCGAACACCATCGTCGTCTTCATCAACCAGATCCGCATGAAGATCGGCGTGATGTTCGGCAATCCCGAAACCACCACCGGCGGCAACGCGCTGAAGTTCTATGCTTCGGTGCGCCTCGACATCCGGCGCATCGGTGCGATCAAGAACGGCGAGGAAGTCACCGGCAACATGACGCGCGTCAAGGTGGTGAAGAACAAGGTCGCGCCGCCGTTCCGGGAGGCGGAGTTCGAGATCATGTACGGGCAGGGGATCTCGCGCGAGGGCGAGATCATCGAGCTCGGCAGCTCGCTCGGGATCATCGAGAAGTCGGGCGCCTGGTATGCCTACAAGGGCAGCCGCATCGGCCAGGGCAAGGACAATGCGCGTGCCTACCTGCTGGCGAACAAGGAGGTCGCGCGCGAGATCGAGGAGCAGGTGAGGGCGCGCCTCCTGCCGCCGCGAGCGCAGCGCAACGTCGAGCAGGCGGCCAATTCGGCCTGATTGCCACCAATGCCCGGTAGGGCTCAGCCCCCTGCGGGATTTTTCTGGGTACGCTGGATCTTTTCTATCACGTCGTGGCTTTCCTGCTGCGAGATCTTCAGCTGCTCGGCGGTCGCACAGTGCTTCGCCTCACCGAGGCGTGATCCCAGGGTCTGCTCGCGCCGGCAGAAGACCTTCTGGCCGTTGAGCATCTCGGGCTTGTAACCCTGCGCGATGAGGCGTTTCTCTTGCGGGTCGATCGTCGGCTTCGTGACGGCCGGCGCGACGCGGTCCGACTGAGGCGCAGCGGGGGCCTGCGCGGCAGGGGCGATCGTGCTCGGGGAGGACGCGGCGTGTACCGGCTGCTCGGGCGGGTCCGCCACCGCGACAGTCAGGACGCCAGCACCGATGCACGCCAGCACTCCAACAACCAATCGCATGGTCGTGTTCCTATACCTGTTTGAATGAGGAGCGGTGGCTCCCGGGCGAGCGGCCGACAAACCACTATACTGCAAGCCATGGCCCTGCGCAGATCATCCAAAGCGGCCAATACACAACAGCGCACAGATCCCGAGGCTGCGCGCACGGCGGCCGTCGCGCTGCTCGCGCGGCGGGACTTCGCCAGCGCCGAGCTGCGCGTGAAGCTGTGTTCCAAGGGGTTTGAGGACGCCGCCGCGGGGCAGGCGATCGCCGAGCTCGCGACCCGCGGGGTCCTCGACGACCGGCGCTTCGCGGAGAACTATGTCAACTGGCACGCCGGGCGCGGCCAGGGCCCGATCCGCATCGCCGCGCAGCTGCGCCGGTGCGGCCTGCCCGAGGCGCTGGTCGATGCGGCGCTCGCCGGCGGACCGGATTGGCACGCGCTCGCGCGCCGCGCGCGCAGCGCCAGGTTCGGCCCTCAGCCGCCGGCGAGCTGGGCGGAGAAGGCCCGGCAAGCGCGTTTTTTGCAGTATCGTGGCTTTTCGTCGGATCATATCCGCGCGGCGACGGGCGCCGATCCGGATGCGGACTGAAAACCTTTGAGCAAGCCGACTTACATGAGCGCCGCGGACGTGCGCAGCGCGTTTCTGGAGTTCTTCCGCGCGCGCAGCCACCAGGTCGTGCCCTCGAGCTCGCTCGTGCCCGGGGATGACCCGACGCTGCTCTTTACCAACGCCGGCATGGTGCAGTTCAAGGACGTGTTTACCGGCCGGGAGCAGCGCGACTACCTGCGCGCGGTCTCCAGCCAGCGCTGCGTGCGCGCCGGCGGCAAGCACAACGACCTGGAGAACGTGGGTTACACCGCCCGGCACCACACCTTCTTCGAGATGCTCGGCAACTTCTCCTTTGGCGACTATTTCAAGCGCGAGGCGATTCATTTCGCCTGGGATTTCCTCATCCACACCCTGGGACTCGACCCGGCGCGGCTGTGGTGCACGGTGTACCGCGACGATGACGAGGCGGCGGACATCTGGCTGAAGGACGTCGGGGTCAGTCCGCTGCGCTTCGCGCGCCTCGGCGAGGCGTCAAACTTCTGGGCGATGGGCGATACCGGTCCGTGCGGTCCGTGCAGCGAGATCTTCTACGACCATGGACCGGGCATCGCCGGCGGCCCGCCGGGCTCCGCCGAGGAGGAGGGCGACCGGTATGTAGAGATCTGGAACCTGGTGTTCATGCAGTTCGAGCGCGCCCCTGACGGTCGGCTCACTACGCTGCCGAAACCCTCGGTGGACACCGGCATGGGCCTGGAGCGTGTCGCGGCGGTCATGCAGGGCGTGCATTCCAACTACGACATCGATCTGTTCAAGAACCTGATACGCGCCGCAGGCAGGCTCGCCGGAACCGCGGTGCTGACTTCAAGCTCGTTGCGCGTGATCGCCGATCACATCCGCGCCAGCACCTTCCTGGTGGTCGACGGAGTGTTGCCGAGCAACGAGGGCCGCGGCTACGTGCTGCGGCGGATCATCCGCCGCGCGATCCGCCACGGTTACAAGCTCGGTGTGCAGGAGCCGTTCTTCCACAAGCTGGTGCCGGTGCTCGCAGAGCAGATGGGCGATGCCTACCCGGAGCTCGTGCGCGGCAGCGAGCACGCGCAGCGCGTGCTGAAAACCGAAGAAGAGCGCTTCGCCGAAACCCTCGCCAACGGCATGGTGCTGCTCGAGGGCGCCATCCGCAACCTGCACGGCGCGAAAGTGATCGACGGCGATACGGTGTTCAAGCTCTACGACACCTACGGCTTTCCGGTCGATCTGACGGCCGACGTGGCGCGTGAGCGCGGCCTCGGCATCGACCAGGCACGCTTTGAGGCGGCGATGGAGGAGCAGCGGCGCCGCTCCCAGGAGGCGAGCAAGTTCGGCAGCGTCGACCCGCGCGGCGGCGCTTCGTTCGATGCACGCACGTTGTTCCAGGGCTACGAGGGACTCGCCGGCTCCGGGCGCGTGGTGGCGCTCTTGAAGCGGGGCGCGCAGGTCGATGCGCTCGGCGCGGGCGAGCAGGGCGAGGTGGTGCTCGATCGCACGCCCTTCTATGCCGAGGCGGGCGGTCAGGTGGGAGATGCGGGGGAGCTCACCGCTCCCGGGGTGCGCTTCGTGGTGGAGGATACGCAGAAGCGCGGCGCCGCGCACTCGCACCTCGGACGCCTCGCGCAGGGCGGCATTCGCGTCGGCGACACGCTCGCGGCGCAGGTGAACGGCGCACGCCGCCAGGCGACTGTGCTCAATCACAGCGCCACCCATCTGCTGCACGCGGCGCTGCGCAAGGTGCTCGGCACCCACGTGCAGCAGAAGGGATCGCTGGTGGCGCCCGACCGGCTGCGCTTCGATTTCGCGCATTTTCAGCCCGTCACACCCGCGGAGCTGCGCGAGATCGAACGGCTCGTGAATGCGCAGGTCCGCGCCAACATACCGGCGGAAACGCGTGTCATGGACTATGAGGGCGCGGTGGCCGGGGGCGCCATCGCGCTCTTTGGCGAGAAATACGACAAGGACGTGCGGGTACTGCGCCTGGGTGAGTTTTCGATGGAGCTGTGCGGCGGCACTCACGTGCAACGCGCCGGCGACATCGGGCTCTTCAAGATCGTGAGCGAGGGCGGGGTCGCTTCCGGCGTGCGCCGCATCGAGGCGCTCACCGGGGAGGCAGCGCTCGACTACGTCGATCAGAACGAGGGGCTGCTGCGCGACCTCGCCGCCCTGGTGCGCGGCACGCGCGAGGAGCTGCCGGACAAAGTGCGCGAGCAACTCGAGCGCGCGCGCCAGATGGAGCGCGAAATTCGCGCGCTGAAGGACCGGCTCGCGTCCGGTCAGGGTGTCGATCTCGCCGCGGGCGCCGTCGACGTGCAGGGTGTCAAGGTGATCGCCACCAAGGTGGACGGTGCGGATGCCGGTGCGCTGCGCAGCGCCGTGGATCAGCTCAAGGAGCGCCTCAAATCGGCGGTGGTGGTGCTGGCAAGCGTCGAGAACTCCGCCAAGGTGCTGCTGGTCGTGGGGGTGACCGCGGACCAGACCGCGCGCATCAAGGCCGGCGAGCTGGCCGGTGCGGTGGCTGCGCAGGTGGGCGGTCGCGGCGGCGGTCGGGCGGATTTTGCGCAGGCCGGCGGCAGCAAGCCCGAAGCGCTCGATGCGGCGCTCGAGTCGGTGCAGGCGTTCGTGCGCGCACGGCTCGCCGCCTGAGGCGCGCGCGCGCTTTTGCCGCGCGCCGGCCCCTTCAGTATCATGGCCGCCCCGCACGCGGGCCAGCCGGGCAGCCGCCGGCCAATGAGCTGACACACCAGCGTTCCCAGGCGCGGAGAGATGGCCGAGTGGTCGAAGGCGCACCCCTGCTAAGGGTGTAAGGGTCAAAAGCCCTTCGAGGGTTCGAATCCCTCTCTCTCCGCCAAAATATACTTATTGCTCCGACTCGCCGTAGGCATCGACGATGCCCTCGTCGATCAGTGCTGCGATTTGGTTTTTGCGGGTAGCCACCGTTCGCGCTTCGGGGTCGTTCGTCGCGCCATCACAGGCGACCCCTGAGCTTTGCCGCTGGAGTCGGGCGTGCCTTGCGCTGTGCGGCGCAGGATGCGCGGAAGACTGCGTGCATGTACGGCACGCCGCTCTATGTGTGGGAAAACGGCAAGGTTGTGGCGAAGAAGCCGTGACACTTGTCGCTGGCAGCCGCCGACGATGCAATATGCAACACGACCGGAAATGGCCTGAGCGTCGACCTCGATCAAGTATCCGTCCGTCGCATCAGTGATTTACTGTCCCTCGCAGCGCGCGTTCGTTTGTTCTGCGCCTTGGCCTGGCGCAGTAACTGATTCCAGTCATCCGGCGGATTACCGCTCTTAAGCATACGGCGGAACGTGCGATAGGCGTCGGAATCGCTCTCATACACGCGCTTCGTATCTTCGTCGTTGATCCAGGCGTAAATGATGATGCGGCTCTCGCGGTGATAGCGAAAGAACAGCCGATACTGTTGGAAGAACTTCGCCCGGAACCAGTGCTTGTACTCATCGCCGAGCGTTGCGCCTTGTCTATACTCGGGGCGCGTCGGGTCCTCCGGTATGATCTCGAAGGCGAGCTTTACGATGGCGGCCAGCCGCTTGGTGGAGTTCTTAGCGGTGTACCCCTTCGGATCCTTCGCGCGCAGGCGCTCGACCTGTGCGACCAGCGAGTCAAAGGTGTCGAGAAACTGCGGATGCGCAAAAATGGACCAGCCCTTGATGACCAAGGGCGAGTCGGCCGCCGGGCTCGTCATTCGTCCTCGGGCCGGAGCGGTGTATTTAAGTCACCCTTGACGCCCTTCACCAGCGATCGGGCGCGGCGCACCAGGGCGGGGTTGATGCCTCGAATTTGACTCGGACGCACTTCCATGTCGCGCGCCAGGAAGGCCAGAAACTTCCCGACCACCGGATCACTCTCCTCCCCAGCCTCGGCGCGGGTCAATAGCACTGCGCCATCCGGTCTCACCACATATCGAATCTTGTCGCGCTTCCGCAATTTGAGCGTCCGACGTACGGCATCCGGTACCGTCGTCTGGTAACGGTCGGTCAGCGTCGATTCAATTTCTAGCGAGGCCATAAGACGATTTCCGTGAACACGAAGGCAGCGCGCATGGTAATGCAAACGCATTATCAAGGCAAGACCGAGGGGGGAGGATCCCAGATTATAGACCTACGTTACCGGTGAAGCAGGCTTTGACTACAGACGCATTTCCGCCGTGATGGCATCGTACGGCGCCCATACACGGCCATCCTCCCGCTGAAGCAATCCGGAGGCCGCCAAGGTTTCTACGTCCTCACTCACCTCGAAGGCGGCGCACGTCCGCCAGAAAATCGGCAATGAACTGCTCCGGCGTGCTGAAGCTGTAGGGCTCTTCCTTACCCGCCAAGTGCCGGTGATCGCCTCAGCCACGCTCGTTGTCATAGCCCACGAGTCGCTCACCGGGGCGACCATAGAACAGGCTGTATTTCAATCCATGAGTGCTTCCCGGTACCGGTGATGCCATGGATGGGTTATGGCGTAAAGGGCCATAGTGAGCCCCGCAGCTAAGCCGCGCCTCGGGGCTTGAGCTGGGCGAATGACGCGCACCGAGCCGAGCGGAC
>Ga0209686_1000333_pt1 | contig 24854 bp, 17 predicted proteins | sample GraSoiAngelo_126_FD_185883 | JGI IMG/M metagenome (GOLD analysis project Ga0209686, IMG submission 185883) | Grasslands soil microbial communities from the Angelo Coastal Reserve, California, USA - 14_0927_09_20cm (SPAdes) (version 2) | ecosystem: Environmental > Terrestrial > Soil > Grasslands ...
GACATCCTCGGCACGGGTCCGTCGGGCGGTTCGGCGTTCATCAGCCCGGACCTCGGCGCGGCGGCGACGGCGACCAAGAGCGGCTACAGCGTGAGCCTGGCGGGCACGAGCGCGACGGGCACGGCCTGTAACGGTTCGACGGCGCTCGCTTCCGGCTATCACTCGTGGGCGAACCCGGTGTCGAGCTCGACGGGCACGCGCTACTTCGGGTCGAACACCACGGGCACGATCTGGCAGTCGACCTCGACGCTCAGCGGCATGTCGGACACGGCGACCCCGTCGGGCGGCACGGCCATCCAGTAAGTAAGATCGTCGGTTCCGAAGCACCCTGCGAGGTGCCGCCCGATCTCAATCAGGCGGCACCTCATTTCCTTCCCCGCTCACGGCATTCCATCCGACAATCCTCGGCACCATCTACTGACAAAATTTGTCAGTCGCCGCTTTTTTGCCAGCAATCCCGAAGGACTGACGGAATTTTTCTTCCCCGCAAATCGCTCGAATCAAACGGTTTGTACAACGAGCGTATTTTCAGGGGCTGTGGCATTGCCGTTGCTCTTCGGTCCGATACGCCCCAAAGTGCGGTTGCCAGGGCATCGGGCTTTGAGACGCGGCACACCACAATCTTTCGGAGGAGCTGACTGTCATGAAGGTTCGTAACCAGAAGGGTTTCACTCTCATCGAGCTGCTGATCGTCGTCGCGATCATCGGCATCATCGCGGCGATTGCGGTTCCGGGCCTGCTCCGGGCACGCATCTCCGGTAACGAGGCGTCGGCGATCGGCTCGCTGCGCGCCATCAGCAGCGCGCAGTCGACGTTCTCGGCGAGCTGCGCGAACGGCATGTATGCGTCATCGATGGACATCCTCGGCACGGGTCCGTCGGGCGGTTCGGCGTTCATCAGCCCGGACCTCGGCGCGGCGGCGACGGCGACCAAGAGCGGCTACAACGTGAGCTTGGCGGGCACGTCCGCCACGGGCACGGCCTGCAACGGTTCGACGGCACTCGCGTCCGGCTATCATTCCTGGGCCGACCCCGTATCGAGCTCGACGGGCACGCGTTACTTCGGGTCGAACACCACGGGCACGATCTGGCAGGGCACCGCGACGCTCAGCGGCATGAGCGACACGGCCACCCCGTCGGGCGGCACTGCGATTCAGTAAGCGTGTTGGTCTAGCCGCGTCTGCGAGGGATGTCCATCGGACATCCCTCGCCTTTTTTTTGCCGCTTCGGTACCCTTCGATCAAAACATGGCATTGCCGTCCGTCGCAGGTTCCCCCTCGGTCGTCGCGGCTCCGCGGCGCACGTGGCGCTGGTGCCTGCTGGTGGCCGCGGTGAGCGTCGTGCCGGTTGCCGGCGTTTTTACCCTGTCGCGAATCTTCTTCGTCCGCGACCTCACGCTCGCCTTTCATTCCCGATTTCTCTGGCTGCGCGCCAGCGTCTGGTCAGGCCAATGGCCGTGGTGGGATCCGTTTCCCGCTTCGGGCCAGTCGGCCGCGGGCGACGCGTTGTATCAACTGTTTCTTCCGCCGACGCTTGCCCTGCGACTCCTGCTGCCAGAAGTTTTGGCGTGGAATCTCTGGGTGGCGTTGCCGGTGCCGTTGGCCGGCACAGGGTGCTGGCTGTTCCTGCGACGTCACGTGCGGGATCCCGCTGCGGTACTCGGGGCGCTCGCCTTCTCGCTCTCGGGACCGATCGTCTCCACCACTAATTTTCCAAACCTTTCGTGGTCGATCGCGGCCGTCCCTTATGTGTTCTGGGCCATCGATCGTCTCGCTGTCCGGCCTAGCGCCCGTGACGCCGCGGTCCTGGCGGTGACGATTGCGATGCAGGCGCTGGCGGGGGAGCCTGTCAGTCTCGCGGGGACCCTCGCGCTTGCCGCGGCGTACACGCTGACGGTTGCGGCGCCGCGGTGGCGATCGCAGGCACGCGCGCTCGTCACGACGTTCGTCGCCGTCGTACTGGGACTCGGGCTCGCGAGCATCCAGTTCGCGCCCTTGCTGGAGGCGAGCCGCCACTCGGTGCGCAGCATGATGACGGGCGACGCCTTCTGGTCGTTCCACCCGCTCGCGCTGCTCGAGCTGCTCGTGCCGCATTTCTACGGCGACTACTTCAATTCGAATCTTCGCGAGCTCGCGTGGATGGTCGCCTTGAACAGCGGGCGCGAGCCTTTCTACTACACGATGTACGTCGGCGTTGGCGCGATTCTGGTTGCTGCGCTCGCGGCAACCGTCGGGCGACGTCGCCATATCTTCTGGTCGGTCGCGCTGATCGCCTCCATCGTGGCGGCGCTGGGGTCCTTTACGCCCGTGTATCCGGCACTGCAGCAGGTGATCCCCGGTCTGAGCGCATTTCGCTTCCCGGTGAAGTACCTGTCGCTCGCGTCGTTCGCGCTCGCGGCGCTCACGGCGCACGGGTGGCAATCGCTTCTTGACGGCGAGATTCGGCGCCGGCGCGCGTTCATCGCGGTTGGCATGGCATTCGCCGTCGCCGCCTGTGCGTACGTGCTCGTGGCGTGGCTGCTGATCGCGCCGGCGCGTCCGGTGCACCTGTTCTTCCGCCTCGCTGAGATCGCCAACGTCCGCTTTCCGATCCAGGGCGCGGAGTACCTGATCTACCGCGCGCGTCCGCTGTTGACGACGCTTTTCCTGAAGCTGATGGCGATGGGCCTGCTCGTCGCCATCGCGGTCTCGACTCGCCGTGAGCACCGGATGGCGCGCACTGTCCTTGCTGTCGCGATGGTCGTGGACCTCGCCATCGCGAATGGCAGCGTCAATCCGACCATGGATGCGGCGGCGCTCGGACCGCCATCGTGGATTTCCGTGATGGACGCGCACCCACAGGATCGGATTTACATGGGAGGCCGCCTCGAAGGGTGGATCAACCCGCTCGATCCCGACGCGCCGAAGTGGGTGGCGCCTCCCGAGGGCATCTCGCCGACGGATGCGCGCTACCTCGCTGTCAACGAGCTGATGTACTCGCCGTCGGGCTGGCACGTGCGCGAGTCCATCTCATTCGATCTGCCGCTGCTCTGGCCGCTCGATTACGCGCGGCTGGTCAGCCGCTTCAGGCCGTCGGCGCGCGAAGAACGCTTGCGGCTGCTCGAACGGATTGGGACGCGCTACTGCGTGCTGCCGACGCCGCCGCATCAGGGCGCGGTCCCGCTCGCCTCGCTGAACGGGATCCCGCAGATGAAGGTTTATGAATGTCATCCTTCAGCCCGGCGCGTCAGCGTCGTGCCCGATGCGTTGATCGGCCCGGACGTGCCCTGGCAGATCGAAGGATTGTTTCAGGAGCGCTTCGACCCGTCGCGGGGTGTGCTCGTGAGCGACCGGCCGCCGGATCCCGTGGGCATCGAAGGGCCCGCGGCGCCGGCATCTGCGACAATCATCACGGACGGCAACAGCCGCGTCGTCGTGCACGCAGGGCTGCCAGGTGACGGCTATCTGGCGCTGTTCGATTCCTACAGTTCCGACTGGCGCGTCGATGTCGACGGGCGTGCCGCGCCGCTGATGCGCGCGAACGGCCTCTTCCGCGCTGTGCACCTGACGCGCGGGCCGCACGTCGTGACATTCACCTACCATCCGCGGGCCCTCTATCTTGGCGCGGCCATGAGCGCGCTCACGGGTCTCGCGCTCGCAGCCTGGTGTGTGGCCGACAGGCGGCGCCGCGTCGCGTGACCCGATTGCGCCGAAGCCACCTGTGGGCGCTCGTGGCCGTCGCCGCCGCCACGCTGCCGGTCCACGGCCTCTTCACCGTGTCGCGGCTCTTCTACATTCGCGATCTGACGCTCGCGTTCCGATCGCGCTTTCTGTTTCTTCGACATACTGTCGGTTCCGGCGTGTGGCCGCTCTGGGATCCCTATCCCGGGAATGGCCAGGCGGCGGTGAACGACGCGCTGTATCAGCTGTTTCACCTTCCGTCACTTCCGCTGCGGCTGCTGCTCCCCGAGATTCCTGCGTACAACCTCTGGATCGCGCTTCCGGTGCCGCTCGCGGCGCTCGGCGCGTACCTGTTTTTGCGGCGCAAGGTCTCGCCGCCGGCTGCCGCGGCCGGAGCGATCGCGTTTGCCGCCGCCGGTCCTGTTGTCTCGACAACCAACTTTCCGAACATGTCGTGGTCGGTGGCGGCGGTGCCGTTCGTGTTCTGGAGTCTGGAACGGGTGTTCGAGCGGCCGGCGCGTGGTTCTGTGACGTGGCTCGCGATCGCTGTCGCGTGTCAGGCGCTGGCTGGCGAGCCGGTGACGCTGGCCGCGACGCTGGCGATGGCAGGGGCCTATGTCGTGTTGCCCGCGCGCCGCTGGCACGACGTTCGGCTCACCGTCTTGTGCGCGACCGGAATGATCGCCGGCGTGCTGCTCTCGGCGATTCAATACGTTCCGCTCGTCCTCGCGACGCGCCATTCGATGCGCGGCGCGTTCGCCGTCAGCGACTTCTGGGCGTTTCATCCGCTGGCGCTCGTCGAGCTGCTCGTGCCGCATTTTTACGGCGACTACTTCAACTCGAATCTCGCGGAACTGACCTGGATGGTCGCGCTCAACAGCGGCCGCGAGCCGTTCTATTACACGATGTATGTCGGCGTGCCCGTGATCCTCGCCGCGGCCGTGGCCGCCTGCTCGGGACGATCGGGCACGCTGTTCTGGACCTGCGCCGTGATCGCCTGCGGGATTGCGTCGCTCGGCGATCACACGCCGTTGTACCCGGCGCTGACCGCGGCCGTTCCACCTCTGCGCGGCTTCCGATTTCCCGTGAAGTACCTGTCGCTCGCTGCCTTCGGCATTGCGACGCTGGCGGCGATGACCGTGCAATGGTTGCTCGACGCTCAGGTCCCGCGCCGTCCACTTCGCGTAGTTGTGACGCTTGCGGTTGTCATCGGCATCGCCGCCTACGCGCTCGTCGCCTGGCTGCTGCTGGCGCCGAGCCTGCCGATCCGCGGCTTCTACGAGCTTGCCGCGTGGGCGGGCGTGCCGTCGCCAATCCAGGGGGCCGAGTTTCTCATTTACCGTGCGAGGCCGCTTCTGACGGGCCTGTTCATCAAACTGCTGTGCGGCGCGTTCCTGCTCTGGATTGCGGCGTCCGCCCGCCGCGAGCGCCGGCTTGCGCTGGCCGTATTCGCGGTTTTCGGCGGCGTCGATCTGATCGCCTCGAACGGCAACGTCAATCCGACAATCCCGGCGACGGCGCTGGCGACGCCGGAGTGGATCCATCACATTCCGACGGATTTCCACGAGCGCGTCTACGTCGGGGGACGGCTCGAGGGCTGGGTGAACATGACGGACATCGACGCGCCGAAGTACGCGCGCGAGGTCGAGGGCTTTTCCGAGCTGGAGCAGCGGTATATCGTCATGAACCAGTTCATGTTCCATCCCTCGGCGTTCGGGCTGCGCGAATCGGTCTCGCACGACCTTCCTCTGCTGTGGCCGGTGGAGCACGCGCGTGAGGTCGCACGCTTCACCGCAGCGAATCGCGAAGAGCGGCTGCGGTTCCTCGACAGGGTTGGCACCCGCTACGTGATGCTGCCGACGCCGCCGTTTCGCGGCGCGACGCCACTGGCCGCGATGGTCAGCGCGGAGCAACAGCACTTGTACGAGTTCCAGCCGGCCGCACGGCGCGCGTACATCGTTCCCGACGCGCTGCTCGGGCCGAGCGTCGGGTGGCAGATCGAGGGGTTGTTTCAAGAGCGGTTCGACCCATCTTCGGGCGTGCTCGTCAGCGAGCCGCCACCGCCGCCGTCTGGCCGGCCAGCGCCGCCCGTTCCGGCCTCCGCGACCTTCGAGGAGGACGGCATCAACCGCGTCATCGTGCGCGCCGGACTGCCTGCCGAGGGCTACCTCGCGCTGCTCGATTCGTACGATCCGGACTGGAAGGTCGACGTGGACGGCGCGTCGGCGCCGATGATGCGCGCGAACGGGCTCTTTCGTGCCGTCCATCTCGCGCCGGGCACCCACGTCGTGACGTTCATGTACCGGCCGCTGCCGTTCTATGCAGGCGCGTCGACGACGGCCGCCGCGGCGCTGGGACTGGGGCTGTGGTGCGCAATTGACGTCGGTGGCCGTCGCCGGGCCCGACGCGCCGCTCGCGCGCCGGTATCGTGAACCGCGTTCCGCCTCGTGCCGCCTGGCCGGCGCTCGTCGTCGCCATCGCGCTTACTCCCGTTCTTGGCGTGTTCACGCTGTCGAGAATCTTCTACGTCCGCGACCTGTCGTTCTTCTTCTGGTCGCGTCACCTCTGGCTGCGGCATACGCTGTTGTCCGGCACGTTTCCGCTGTGGGATCCGTACGTCGCCGGCGGCCAGTCCATGATTGCCGACGCGCTGAACCAGGTGCTGATGCCCATCACGATCGCGATCCGCCTGCTGCCGTCAGACATTGTCTCGTTCAATCTCTGGGTCGCCCTTCCGCTGCCGATTGCGGCAATCGGAACGTATGCGTTTCTGCGCCACGCAAACAGCGAGGCGGCGTCGGGTGTCGGTGCGATCGCGTTCGGATTGTCAGGTCCGATCGTCTCGATGCTCAACACGCCGAACCTCGCGTGGTCCGTCGCGGTGCTGCCCTACGTCATGCTCGCGACCGAGCGTGTGATCGCTGCGCCGTCCGCGCGGCGGATGTCGCTGCTTGCCGTCACGGTCGCGCTGCAGGCGCTCTGCGGAGAGCCGGTCACGCTTGCGGCAACCGGTGTGATGGCGTGCGCTTTTGCGTTGTGGACCGGTCTCGCCGGGTCTGAAGATCCGGCCTACCGCGCGAGGGCGGTTGGGTGGGTCGCTGCCGGACTCGTGTTCGGCGCGCTGCTCGCCTCGGCGCAGTTGTGGCCGACGATGATGGCGGGCGTGAGGGCACATCGGGGCAATATGGGGGTGCCCGACTTCTGGTCGCTGCACCCGCTCGGCGCGCTCGAGCTCATCGCGCCACATCTCTTCGGCAACTACTACGACGCGTTTCTGGCAGACATGCCGTGGATGTCTCCCCTCAACAGCGGACGTGACCCCTTCTACTACTCGATCTACCTGGGGCCGATTGTTCTCGCGCTGGCCGGGGCCGGACTCGCCGCGCGTCCTCGGCGCAACGTGGGCTGGGCGCTCGTCGCCCTCGTGTTTTTCATCGCCTCGATGGGCGGCTACACGGCCGTCTATCCGTTGATCCGCAAGCTGCTGCCGCCGCTGGCGTATTTCCGTTTCCCGGTGAAATATCTCGTCGTCACGACGTTTGCGACAGCGGTACTTGCCGCCGACGGCTGGTCCGCTCTATCGGACCCGTTGATGCGCACGCGTATCAAGCGCGTCGCCATCATCTGTGTGCTGATGGCCGTGGTGTTTGGGATCGCGATCGGCTTTGCGGAGGGTGCGCCACAATCGGCTGAGCGCGCGCTTGCCGCACTGGCCAGGCGCGTGCCCGTGGACCCGTTGATCGGTGCGGAATTCCTGCTGCGCGTCGGCCCGGCGCTCGCCGCGCGCGCGGCAGCGCTCCTGCTCGCGGCGGCGGCACTGATCGCCATCGCGGCATCCCCGCGCTCACGCGCGGGCACGGCGTCCTACCTGCTCCTCGTCGCGATGTGCGCTGATCTCGCCGTCACGAACGCGGAGCTGAACCTGACCTCGTCGGTGGCGAAGCTCACGCCGCCGGATTGGTACCAGGCGATGGCGGCCGAGCAGCGCGTGTACATCGGCGGACGCGTGCGGGGCTACATGAACACGGACGATCCGGATGCAACGAGCAAGTGGGAGGTTCCCGCCGAAGACACCGCGATCGAGGGTCGTATGGAGCTGAACGCGGAGCTCCCGATGGCGCCTTCGGGCTGGCGCGTGCGCGAGGCCCTGTCGTACGACCTTCCAGTCCTCTGGCCCTCGGAGTACGAAGCGCTCGTGCGCCGTTTCGAGAAGGCGACCGCTGGGGAACGTGACCTGTTCTTGAGTCGATCCGGCGTGCGCTGGTGCGCCTTACCGGAGAACGCACGGCCCTGGCTCAAACCGATTGCGCAGGTGCCGCACTGGAAGATGTCGGTCGTCGAGTGCCATCCGACCGCGAAGCGCGTGTTCATCACGGCGACGGCGCGTCAGGGAAACGACGCGGCGTGGCAGCGCAACGCGCTCTTCGATGCCACCGTGCCGGACGAGGAGCTGCGGCTTTCGGAGGTGCCGCCCTTGGCGGGCAAGCCTGGCGAGCCTGCGGCCGCGTCCGCGCGCATTGTCGTTGACGGAACAAACGAAGTCGTGGTCGATGCGACCCTGCCGGCGGACGGGTTCGTCGTGCTGCGCGACTCATACGATCCGTCCTGGACGGTTGACGTTGACGGCGTCCACGCGCAAATAGCTCGTGCCAACAGCGCCTACCGGGCCGTGCACGTCGCGGCAGGACATCACGTGATACGGTTCCGGTTCAGACCGCGCGACCTGTTCGTTGGTCTAACAATGTCATTGATGGCTGGGCTCATGCTGATCGGGGTGTCCGTCCGGAGGAGGGATCTTCCGCCTTCCGCCGTCGCGCGAAGCGCTTCGGCGGACCGCCGTAGCCTTGGCGGAGGCTGGTTAGGCGAAAGGACTCGTGAGCGAGAATCTGGCTTCACGCTCATCGAGCTGATGATCGTGATGGCGATCATCGGCATCATCCTCGCGATTGCGTTCGGGCAGTATCGGAATATGCAGTCGAAAGGCAACGAAGCCTCGGCGATCGCATCGCTGCGTTCGATTGCGGCGGCCGAGTGGCAGTTCGCGCAGACGTGCGGCAACCAGAAATATGCGACCACGCTGCCGGGATTGGGGCAGCCGATCCCGACGACCGGACACGCCTTTCTCAGCCCCGATCTCACCGGCGGCGACCAGGTGGAAAAGTCCGGCTACCTGTTCAAGATCACGGCGAAGCCACTCGATGGTGTCGCCCAGGCCTGCAACGGAACCCCGGTTGCAGACGGCTATGCGGCCACGGCGGATCCGGCCAGGCCCGGTATGAGTGGCGATCGTTTTTTTGCGGTCAACGCCGATCGCGTCCTGTACGAAGACAGCGAGACGTTCACGGAAAAGATGCCGGAGGAGGGGAACCCGGGCAAGGGAACGGAAATCAAGTAGAATGATGCATCTCAATGTCAGCGCTCGCGCGTAAGCTCCTGCTCGGCTTCGGGCTGCTCGGACTCGTGGCGTCCGGGGCATCGACGTACGTCCATTACAACCTGCTCGAGAATCCGGGCTACACCAGCTTCTGCGACATCAACGCGACGGTCAGTTGCGGACAGGCATATCTGAGCCGTTATGGCTCAATCGCCGGCGTCCCCGTCGCGATTGGCGGTCTGGCGTTCTTCCTGCTCGTCCTGATGCTCGTGTGGGGAGGCGGCGGCAAGAGCCGCATTGCCGACAGCGCGCCCGGCTATATCTTTGCGGCCTCGACGCTGGCCCTCGCCGTCGTGCTGTATCTCGCGTATGCGTCATTTTTCATTCTCAGGGCGGTCTGTCCGTTGTGCGTGGCAACGTACATCGCGGTGGCCGGCATTTTCGTGATTTCGGGAGGAGCCAGTTCCTTGCCTATGACCAGTCTTCCGAAACGTGCGTCACGCGACCTGCGCGTGCTCGTCACGACGCCGGTGGCCTTCATCATCGCGCTCCTGTTCCTTGGCGGGGCGACATCGGCCGTTGCACTGTTCCCCCGTGAAGAAGCGCGATCGATCAGAGCGCAGCAGGCGACGCCGATTACGGAGCAGCAGCGCAGCGAGTTCGAGAAATGGTGGGAGATGCAGCCGCGCGTGCAGGTGCCCTATACGGCCGAGGGGGCCAAAGTGGTCGTCGTGAAGTTCAACGACTATCAGTGCCCGCCGTGCAAGCAGACCTACGAGGCGTACGAGCCGATCCTGGCCAAGTACGAGCCGCGCGGGGTCAAGTATGTCATGCGGCACTTCCCGTTGAATCCGCAGTGTAACTCCGCGGTGAAGGCCATGGTCCACACGGCCGCGTGCGACGCGGCCGCCGCCGCCGTCATGGCGAAATCGAAAGGGACGTACGACAAGCTCAGCGCCTGGTTCTTTACGAACCAGGAGACGCTCAGCCCCGCAACCGTGCGCGAGGCGGCGAAGACCGTCGGCGGGATCACCGACTTCGATACGCAGTACGAGAAGGCGATACAGGAAGTGAAGACTGACGCCTCCACCGGCGCCGTGCTCGGCGTCACCTCAACGCCCACGTTCTTCGTGAACGGCCGCATGCTCAAGGGGGGCCTGCCGGCGCAGTACTTCGAAGCCGCGATCGAGCTCGAACTGCAACACGGCAACGGATCGAAATGAGTCATGGCTCACCGCTCATGGGTCATGGCGGATCGAGACTCGCCGGCTCAGGGCACGAGACAGCTGAGCCCTAAGAGTGCGTTTCAAAACTACCGTAGCGCAGCCCTTCAGGGCTGCCCGGCGGCCGTCAAGCAGGCCTGAAGGCCTGCGCTACGCAAGGCCGTCAAGCAGGGCCTGAAGGCCTGCGCTACGCAAGGCCGCCGTTTATTTTGAAGCGCCCTCTGACCTGTCTAAGCCGTGAGCCAGCCTGAGCCTTGAACCTTAAGCCTGCGTGACTCCCGCCATTCGCACTCGTGAGCTGACGAAAGATTTTCCCGTCGGGTTCTGGCGTCCGCGGCCCTACCGCGCGCTCGATCGCCTGTCGATCGAGGTCGCTCCTGGCGACGTCTTCGGGTTCCTTGGGCCGAACGGCGCCGGGAAAACGACGACGCTCAAGCTGCTCATGCAGCTCGTGTTTCCGACGAGCGGCGACGCCGAAATCCTCGGTCGGCCGGTCGGCGACGTGGGGATCCGCCGGCGGATCGGGTACCTTCCCGAGAATCCGTACTTCTACGACCATCTCACCGCCGAAGAACTCCTCGGGTATTACGCGCGCCTTTTCCGGATGGCGCCGGTCGAGCGGCGGCAGCGCGTGACCGCGGTGCTCGATCGTCTGGGCATTGGCGCGGAACGGCGGCTGCAGCTCCGGAAGTTTTCGAAAGGCATGCTCCAGCGCGTCGGGCTTGCGCAGGCACTCCTGAACGAGCCTGAGGTGATCGTGCTCGACGAACCGATGTCGGGTCTCGATCCGCTTGGCCGTCGCGACGTTCGCGCATTGATTCTCGAGCTGCGCGACCAGGGCAGGACCGTCTTCTTCAGTTCTCACATCCTTTCCGATGCCGAGGCGCTTTGCAGTCAGGTCGCGATCCTCGCGAAAGGCCGGCTCGCGGCCGCTGGACGCCTGTCGGATCTGCAGGAGTTCGCTGTGCATGGCTGGGAGCTCGTGGTCTCCGGCGTGCCGCCGCACGTGCTCGATCGCGTCCGCTCACGCGTCCGATCCGTGACGGCGATTACCGGCGACCGCTACGCGATAGACCTGCCCGCGGACGCGCGTCCCGAGCAGTGGCTCGCGGAGCTCGCCGCGGCCGGCGCGACGCTCGTCGCGCTGAATCCAATCCGCGAGACGCTCGAGGACCTGTTCGTCCGCCGCGTCTCCGAAATGGGCGACGGCGGGCGTCCCGCCACCGCGACGCGGGTGCCGCGTCGGGGGCCTGGCCCGGGGAGTGCCGCATGAACGCGGCGCGCTCAGTCGCCATCGCCGTGTTCAAAGAATCGGTCCGCGATCGGATCTTCTACAACCTCGTGCTGTTTGCCGTGCTGCTGGTGGGCGCTTCGATTCTCATGGGCCAGTTGACGGCGGGGCAGGACGTCAAGATCATCAAGGACCTCGGCCTGACGGCCACGTCGGTCTTCGGCCTGTTCATCTCGATCTTCGTCGGCATCAATCTCGTCTCCAAGGAAGTCGAGCGCCGCAGCGTGTATCCGCTGTTCGCCAAGCCGATCCGCCGCTCCGAGTTCATCATCGGCAAATACGCCGGTCTCCTCCTCACGCTGATGGTGAACGTCGTCGTGATGACGGTGGCGCTGTACACCGTCCTGTTCTTCCTCTCGCGCGGCGTGTCGCCGAACGTGCAGCGCGCCTGGGACGCGCCGCCGATTGACCCGGCGCTGCTGAAGGCGATCGGGCTCATCTACGTCGACCTCGCGCTCGTCACCGCGGTCGCGGTGCTGTTCTCCACGTACTCCAGCCCGATGCTGTCAGCGGTGTTCACGTTCGGCCTTTACGTAGTGGGGCAGTTCAACGAGGACCTGCGGCGCCTTGACCAGATCGTGGGCGGACCCGCGGCAGGGATCGTCGGCAAGGCGTGCTACTACCTGCTCCCCGACTTCGCACGGTTCGACATCAAGCTCGCGGTCGTGCACGGCATTCCGGTGAGCGCCGGATACATGCTGTGGACCACTGCGTACGCGGCAGCCTATGTCGCGGCACTGCTGCTCGGCGCCTGCGTGATCTTTTCGCGGAGAGACTTCAAGTGACGCGTGCCGGCGCAGGCGCTGCGGCCACGGTCTGTCTTGGCGCAGCCGTGGCGCTGCACGCGGCGCAGGACGCACGATATCCTTCGCCTGCCATCGATCGTCCCGAGCTTCTCTACGTGCGATCGGGTGACACGATCAAGCGGCTCGCGCTCGATTACGACGCGTTCGCGGCGGACGTGTACTGGATCCGCGCCCTGCAGCATTTCGGCGGCGAGCGGACCGCGCCGCCCGATCACGTGCGTGACTACGCGCTCCTCTACCCACTGCTCGATTTGACGACGACGCTCGATCCGTACTTCAGCATCGCGTATCGCTTCGGCGCGATTTACCTTGGCGAGCCGTATCCCGGCGGGCCGGGGCGCGCGGATCTTGCGATGACGCTGCTGCGGAAGGGGCTCGCGGCACAGCCGCAGAAGTGGCAGTACATGCAGGATATCGGCTTCGTCTACTACTGGCATTTGCAGGACTACAAGTCCGCGGCGACATGGTTCCAGCGCGCCTCGGAGATCCAGGGGGCTCCATCCTGGCTGCGGCCGCTGGCCGCTGTGACGCTGGCCGAAGGCGGGCATCGGAGCGCGTCGCGCGCGCTCTTCGGGCAGCTTGCCGAATCCGAGGAGCCGTGGCTGCGCGACGCGGCCCGGTTGCGGCTCCGGCAGCTCGATGCGATGGACGTCATCGACGCGCTCCAGGCGCGCGTGGCGCTGTATCAGCGCGAGCACCCCGGCGAGCCCGTCACGTGGCAGAAGCTCGTCGCCGCTCGTCTCGTGCCGAGCGTACCGGTGGATTCCGCCGGCGTGCCTTTCATCATCGAGGCCACCGGACGCGTGACGGTGGCGCGGGAATCGCCGCTCTTTCCGCTCCCCGGGCAGAAACCGGACAACTCGTCGTGATGGACGTGCCGGTCGGCTTTGTGTTCGCCGTGCTCATCGCGACCGGGCTCATCGTCGGCAGCTTTCTCAACGTCTGCATCTACCGCATTCCGCGCAAGCGATCGATCGTGTGGCCGGCCTCGCGCTGCGCGTCCTGCGAACGTCCGCTCGCGTGGTTCGAAAACCTGCCCGTGCTCAGCTACGCCGCGCTACGGGGGCGCTGCCGCACGTGCGGCACGCGCATCTCGATCCGATATCCGATTGTGGAGCTCGTGACGGCCGCCGCCTTCGCACTCGATTTCCTGGCGTTCGGGCTCACGCCGCTTTTTGCCGTGCGGGTGTTGTTCGCCTGCGCGATGATCGTGCTGTTCGCGATCGATCTGGAGCATCAGCTGCTGCCGAACGTGATCACCGTGCCCGGCAGCCTCATCGGCTTTCTCGCGAGCCTCTTTCTTCCGCCGGGGCCGGCGATGTCGCTTGCGGGGATCGCGGCCGGCGGAGGATTGTTGTGGCTGATTATCGAGGTGTGGCTCCGGCTTCGCGGCGTCGAGGCGATGGGCTTCGGCGATGTGAAGATGCTGGCAATGATCGGCGCGTTTCTCGGGCTCAAGCTGGCGATCCTGACGTTCATCCTGTCGTCGCTCATGGGCGGGGTGATCGGCCTCTTCGTGATCGCGACGCGCCGCGGCGGGATGGCGACTGCGCTGCCGTATGGGACGATGCTCGCCGTCGCGGCGTTCATCGCGAGCGTCGCGGGAGAGCGGCTCATTGATTGGTATGTGCATCTGTATCTGTAGGCAGGAGGCAGACTCCTGACTTCTGACTCCTGACTTCTGACTACTCGTCCTTATGACTCGTAGCGGCTACTTGCTCCTCGGCCTCACGGCGATCGTCGGCATGCTGGCGGCGGTGCTGGCGTTCGCCGTGCTGCGGTTGTTTGCCGCCGCGCGCGCGGCGGCGAAAGCGGAGAAGACCGAAGGGACGGAGACGGCCTTCATGGCCGCGGCCATGGAAGACGCGGTGCAGCGCCTGCGCGACCAGGAGCGCGCGATGAAGGCGCGCGCGGAAGCATCCGAGCGGTTGAGCAGCGAGATCATCGCGAGCATGACGTCGGGGCTGCTCGTCGTCAGCGAGGATCGTCACGTGCGCTCGCTGAATCCCGCGGGACGCAAGATGCTGGCCCTTCCCGAAGCGGACTGGTCGGGTGAATTCCGGGAGGTGCTCGTCGGCGCGGCACCACTTGCCGATGTCGTCGAAGAATGCCTCACATCCGCGCGTCCAATCGTGCGGCGCACGATCGCGCTCAAAGGAGCCGGCGCGGCGCATCTTGGCGTGACCGCATCGCCCATTCGCGACGAAACGGGGCGCGCGCACGGCGCGATGTGTCTCTTCAGCGATCTGAGTGAAATCGTCGAGCTCGAAGATCAGCTGCGCCTGAAAGACAGCCTCGCGCGCCTTGGCGAGCTGACGGCGGGCATCGCGCACGAATTCCGGAACGGCCTCGCGACGATCCACGGATACGCGCGGCTGCTGGACCTCGAGCGGCTGCCTGCCGACTTCCGTCCGTACGTGCAGGGCATTCGCGACGAGACCGAGGCGCTCGGCCAGGTCGTCACGAACTTTCTGAACTTCGCGCGGCCAACCGAGCTGGCGCTGGCGCCGGTGGACATGGCCGCGATCGCGGACCGTGCGGCGGAGGAAATCCGCGGCGAGGCGCGCTCACGCGGCGGCGACGTGAACGTGCGCGGCGAGTTCGTCCCCGTCGATGGTGATGAAGTGCTCCTGCGCCAGGCCTTCAGCAACTTGTGCCGCAACGCGCTCGAAGCGTGCGCCGACGCGCGAATCAAGCCGCACATCACAATCGAGGGAGTCCGCGACGAGGCGCAGGGCGTGCTGCGCGTCAGCGTGATCGACAACGGCCCGGGCATCAACGAGACAATCGCGCCGCGGATGTTCCGCCCGTTCGTCACCACCAAGGCCCGCGGCACCGGTCTCGGACTCGCCCTCGTTCAGAAGATCATCGTCACGCACAACGGGCGCGTGGCCGCGCAGCCCGAGACGGGTGGCGGCGCGCGCTTCGTGGTCACGCTGCCGCTCCGCGACCCGACGCTTCCATAATTGTTACGAACCGTAACAAAAGCGGGCATCCAGCCCGCATACGGCCCTGTAATCGGCCGTTCGGCGCGACAGGTAAGCCTCCACAATCAAATAAGTTAGCTGGTTCCGGACAACCGCTGGTCCGGCTGTGGCAACGCCATTGCTCAGATTGAAGGCATGCGGCGGATGTTGAACCACGACGCGCGCGGGTTTTCACTCATCGAGCTGGTGCTGACGTTGGCAATAGCTGCAACCCTGGCGGCTATCGCGGTGCCTGCGTTCAGCTCCGTGAGCGATTCTACAAAGCTTTCCAATGCCGCCCAGCAGGTGGAGCGCGAGTTGCAAAAGGCGCGAATGAAAGCGGTCGCGAACAACACACCGCTTCGATTCCGCACCAACTGTCCGTCCACAGGCTATTTCCGGATCGTGGAGCTGCTCGGCACGAGCGCCGATACGCCCACGACGCGGTGTGACGCGGCGACCTATACATGGCCCGCCGCCGACACCGACTTGTCGACGACACCGAATTTCGACGGACCGGTGCGGCAGATGTTGAACAGCGCAACGGTCACCACAGCCTCGATCGAATTCCGTCCCGACGGCACGGCGTGGGATACGTCGAGCGGTACGGCCACCGCGATCACCTCATCGATCACGATCACGGTGACGCGCAGCGGCAAAACGAAAGCGATTACGGTGAATAACCTTGGCAAAGTCTTACTCCAGTGAACGGGGCTTCAGCCTTGCGGAAGTAGCCGTCGCGACCGGCATGCTGGCGGTCGTGTCGCTCGGCGTCGCGCAGATGTTCGCGCTGTCGACCGAGAAGAATCTTGCCGCGAAGCACCAGGTGTCGACCACAACGATGGCGACGCAGAAGATGGAGCAGTTGCGCGGGTTGACGTTCTCTTACGACGGCGGCGGGCTCGGGTTGCCTGTCACCGACACGACAACGAACCTGACGCTGTGCACTCCCGACACGACCGGCCACGGCCTCGACCCGTCACCAGCGACGCCGACCGCGAATGCGTCGCTCGAATCGAACACCCGGGGATACGTCGACTTTCTCGACGGGCGCGGCACCTGCGTCTCCGCGAGCGGAGGCACCACGGCGCCGTCGGGCTCGGTGTATACGCGCCGCTGGGCGATTCAGCCGCTGCCGACCAACCCGAACAACTCGCTGGTCTTGACGGTCCTCGTCACGCCGACTGCCAAGGAAAGCCGCCGGACTATTTCATCGGACGGCCGCACGCGGCTCGTCGAGGACGCGATGCTCATCAGCGTGCGCACGAGGAAGGCACCATGACGCGCGAACACGGCTACTCGCTGATCGAGGTGCTCGTGTCGATGGCGATCATGATGGTCATCACCGGCGCGATCTTTCAGCTGGTGAACCCGTCGCAGTCCACCGCGCAAATCCAGCCGGAAGTACAGGACATGCAACAGCGGATGCGTGTCGGGGCCGACACGCTCTTCAAGGATCTCGTCATGGCCGGCGCCGGCCCCTACCAGGGCGCGGTGACCGGCTCGTTGATGGGATTCTTTGCCCCGATCATTCCACGACGCACGGGCAAGACGTCGCCGGACTCGTACACCGCCGCATTCGACGACCGCCTCACGATCACGTACGTGCCGAACACGTACTCGCAGACCTCGATTACCGATCCCATGCCGTCGCCATCAGCCGAACTCAAGGTTGCCAATCAGGCGAACTGCCCCGCCGGGCAGGAGCTCTGTGGCTTCCACGAAGGCGACGAGGTCATCATTTTTGACTCGAGCGGCCACTTCGATACGTTCACGATCACCCAGGTGCAGGACTCAGCCGGTCACCTGCAGCATCGCGGGCAGGACTTCAGCTACGGGTATCAGCCCGGCGCCTCGATCACGCAGGTGAAGTCGCACACGTATTATTTCGACTCAACCAATCGTCAGCTCCGCGATTACGACGGTGACGATGGCGACTACCCGGTCGTCGACAACGTAGTCGGCTTGAAATTCGAGTACTTCGGCGACCCCAGTCCACCGACCGTCCCGAAGCCTCCGTCAGGTGTCGCGAACTGTCTTTACGATTCGCTCGGGAACTACACCGCCAGCAGCATGACCACGCTGACGACGGGTGGCGGATCTCTTTCGCCGCTGCCCGTTTCGATGTTCGCGGACGGTCCATGGTGCGGCGGCGGCTCGAACCAGTTCGACGCCGATCTCTACCGCGTGCGGAAGGTCAAGGTGACGCTCCGGATCCAGACGCCGCTCGCGGCGTTGCGCGGCCGCGATAGCACGCTCTTCGCGAATCCCGGCACCAGCGTGTCCGGTCAGAAGTTCATTCCAGACCTCGTGACGTCGTTCGAGATTGCGCCGCGCAACATGAATCTGGGCCGCTGATCATGACTCACCAACCTGCGACGATCGATCGGCTCAAGCGCGAAGAAGGTACAGCCCTCATCATTGCCCTGATGGCGACGATGCTGCTCACTGCGCTCGGGATGACGCTCGTGCTCACGAGCAACACCGAGACGATGATCTCGGGCAACTACCGCAACAGCCAGGAGGCGCTGTACGCCGCAGATGCAGCGGTCGAGCGCGTCATGCAGGATCTGCTGCTCATCCCGCGCTGGAACGACATCCTCACGGGCAACTCGACGATCACTCCGGCATGTGCCGGCGTCTCGACGTTCACGCCGGTATCGTCGACGCTCTCGGGTTTCATCGACAGCACGACGACGCCGACGATTCCGGACAGCGGTCAGTCGATCAATCTGCTGAACGCCACGTGCACGCTGCAGAAGAGCACTGACACGCTGAACCTGTGGGGAGCGAACAATCCCGCGTGGCGGCTATTCGCGTACGGCCGCATGCAGTCCATGCTGCCGAACAACACTATCGACAGTCAGATGTATATGGCGGTGTGGGTTGCTGACGATCCGGCGGACAACGACGGGAATCCCTCGACCGACGCGAATGGAACGCTCACGCTACATGCGGAAGCCTACGGACCCTCGGGAACGCGGAAGGTGATTGAAGTCACGGTGGCGAAGACGTCTGGCACGGAAATCGAGCGCGGTCAGATCGCACAGCGCGGGCAGGACGAACTCAATCAGCGCGCCCGCAAGGCGGCCGTGCAGACGCCCGGCAAAGCGCTGTCCAACATGCAGATGGGTGTCCGCCCGGGCGGAATGGTGGTGCAGTGATGCGACGCTTGCGGCATTTCTTGACTCCGCTCGGTGGGGCCTCTCTAGATTCCCTACCTCCCGCCTTCGCTCCAGCGTTTCGACGGAGCTACGGCGCGGCAGGCCGCTGCGCGCCCGCGGCCACCTTCGGCGACTTCGCTCCGCCGCGGGCTCGCGGCCGCAGGCGCGTGCGCGCGGCGAAAGGGATTCTCTCGGTCCTGGCAGTCCTGTGCTGGACGGTCAGCGCCTCGGCGCAGCTCGATCCGCTGACGATCCTGCGCCGCGTTCCGCCAACCGTCATCGTCGTGTTCGACACGTCGCTCGAAATGCTGACCGACGGCGCCGACACCTTCTACGATCCCGGATTCTATTCCTCCACCGCGGATCCAACAGTGATGAACGCGTTCGCGGCGGCGTCGCCGCCGATCGGAGCCGCGAAGACCTACCGTCGCGTCTTCCGGAATTTCCACTACGCGGTATCGCCCGGCAAGTACCAGGCCGATCGCATCGCGCCCGTCGCGGCGACGTGGGATCCGTCGAATGCGCTGACATCCAACGCGGTCGCCGATACGACAACGTACTTCGCGAACACGCGGTGGCAGGTCGCGCGCAACGGCCTCGCGCAGGCGCTGACGGAAACGAATACCTCCGCCGCGCGCTGGGGTCTGCTGCGTCTGCGCCAGAAGAGTCCCGCGTGGCGCTCGACTCCGGGGGGCACGGCCGCGGGCGGCAGCGACTGCGACAAGCCGGTCACCATCCTGACAGACCCGACGCAGGCGCTCTACGGCGACACGACCCCCTGCAACGCAGGAGGCCTCGGCAAGTACGCGACCTACGCGCCGCTCCTCGGCGCCGGCGCCGCAGCAGATGCGGGATATGCGCAGTCCACCGCGCCGAGCGGCACTGTCGTCGTGACGCCGGGCGCGAACAACGCGACCGCGATGTACAACGTCGTCGCGGCGCAGGCCGGTAACCCCTCGGGAATCATTCCCGCGAGCGTGGGCGGTCGGACAGGGACGACCGACTACGCCGATCGTCCGCTGAGCTATGCGCTGGACGACGCGAAGGCTGCGGTGATGTCGGCAATGACGGGAGACTCCGCGGCAAACCGCACCTGCCGGAACTACATAATCGTGCTGGTGACGGGCGGACAGGATTCCGGCGACGCGACGTACGTCGGCGCGAACAACGCCGCGACACGCGCGACCCAGTTTCTGACGATCACGTCGTCCGGCACGACGCGCAGCGTGCCGATTCACGTCATCGGCATCAAGGTCAAGGCTGCCGAGGAGGCGCAGCTGCAAAGCATCGCAACCAACAGCCGCGGCGTGTATCACAACGTCACGACGGAATCGGAAGTGACGCGCTGGGTGAACTACGCCGTGCAATCCGGCTACGCCCGCCAGGCCGACATCGATGCGGGGAACCCGAGCGAGTACGTGACGGTCAGCCCGATTGTCGGCACCGTCAATCTGACCGCCGGCAAGGACTCGGCGGGCGCGGCGCTGCCGAACGATGTGGTGCACATCGGCGGCGTGTCGACGAATGCGATCGTGCCTCAGCGCAGCAACGTGCTGATTTCCGCCGGCTTCGAGATGCCCGGCTTCTACGGCCGGTTGCGCGCGTTCCGGACCTACAAGCCGGTCACCGACGCCACCAAGTCGAGCGGCTACAAGTTCGTCAACGACGGCACGAAGCTCTGGCCGGATCTCGACAGCCGGCCGTCGCTGGCGGGCCAGGCGCGGACCCCGTCGAGCGCGTCCAGCCGGAATGTCTACACGTACATCCCGAATGGTGCCGGCGGCGGGTCGATCGTGGCCTTCACGACGACGAACGCGTCGACGCTGGCGCCGGCCATGAACCTCACCGCGACCGCCGCAACGACCTTGATCGACTACGTGCGGCAGCAGCCTCTTGGCGCACCGATCGGATCGACACCCGCGCTCATGGATCCTCCCTCGCTGGATCCGCCGCCGGACAACGATTACGGACGCGCGGGCTCGACCGGCACCTTCGCGGGCGATCACGAGAACCGCCGCAGCATCCTCTTCGTTGGCCTGAACGACGGCATGATGCACGCGATCGACGCGCGCACGGGCTATGAAGTGTGGGCTTTCATTCCCTACAACCTGCTGCCGAAGCTGCGGACTCTGTACGATGGTCAGTCGGTGGAGCAGTTCGAGTACTTCGTCGACAGTTCACCGAAGCTCGCCGAAGTCAAAATCAGCGGGGTGTGGCATTCTCTGCTCCTCTTCGGGCAGGGTCCCGGCGGGATCTTCTACCAGTGCTTCGACGTCAGTGAAGCGGGTATGGGCGTGGCTCCGGACAAGGACACGCTGAGCGACGTGAACAACCTGCTGCAGAAGTTCGATTCGCCCGACGAGTCGATCGTGTTCAGGTGGGCGTTCCCGAATTACGGACATTTCGATCCGGCGATTAAGCAGACGTTCACACTGAGCGACGGCACCCCGGGTAACAAGCTTGTTCTCTGGGGCGATCTGAGCGCGAGCGCCACCTATGCGGAGAAGACCGTCGGGTATACCTGGTCCGATCCTGCGGTCGGCCCGCTCGACTCCACGCGCTCGGTGAACGGCGTCGTCGTCGGCTCGGGATATTTCCCCGACATCGAGTCAGCCATCACCAACCGTGGCGTATCGGGGCCAAAGGCAGGCACCACGATGTTCGTGCTCAACGCGGACACGGGAGTGTTGGTGGGGAATTCGACGGGCGCGACGTGCGGCACCGTCAGTGGCACGAGCGGCAGCGGCACCGGGTGTCTGTCGGTCGGTGACGTCAGCAACGCGCGCAAGAACGCGCTGCACGCGGACCCGACGGCGGCCGGCGATTATGGATCGCCCGTAGTCAACAAGGCCTACATCGGCGACATCGATGGCAAGTACTGGAAGTTCGGCTTCGACAGCACGGGCGCGCTGACCGCGAACCTGATGGTCGACACCGGTGTGCCGATTTACGCATCGTCCGCGCTGTTGTTCGTGGGCAGCACCGACGTCTACATGTTCTTTGCGACGGGCAGCGACTCGCTCCCGACGTCGACGTCGGGAGGAACGGGCACGTTCAGGCTGTACGGTCTGAAGGACAATTCGCCCGCGTCGGGAGCGACGACCAAGTTCACGATCGATCTGGCGAGCGTCACGCAGTCCGGCGGGCTGGCGAACGGCGAGCGGCCGTCGACATCTCCGACGGTCGCAGGTGACATCGTTTTCTACACGTCGACGACCGAAGTCGCCGCAACGCCCTGCGTCGACTTCACGGCGAATCTGTATGCCGTGACCTACTCGGGCAGCGCCGCATACGATGCGAACAATAACGGGCGGCTGGACAACAACGAGAGCAACATCGTCAGGACGGCCACGGGCCGGGCGACCGCGCCCTTCATCGTCGACCAGCATCTGTATTTCGCGACGTCGGCCGGAAGCGGCGGTGCCGGCAGCGGCAACGGTGGCAGCACCGGCGATCGCAACGGCGCGAAGATCGAGGCGTTCGGGGATCCTGAAGACTTCAACAACGGCGTGGGCCAGGTCGGCGTGCGCATTCTCTCGTGGCGGGAAATCAGGTAGTGGCTCAGGCAAGCGTCTGCGCGTCCTGCGGTTCGAAATTCAGCGCGGAACGCGACCGGTGCCCGCGCTGCCGTGCGCTCGTCAAGGTCGTCGATCACGTTGGGGTGGCGGCGCGGAGCCGTCGCCTGCAGAAGATTGGTGGCAGCCTGCTGTCGGTCGCCCTCGTCGCGCTGACAGCCGTCTGGCTCCTCGCGCCGAAGAAGGAGCCGACGGCGGCGACTCCTGGGGGCCAAGATCCGCTTGCCGCACGGCGCCCGGCCGTCTCCGCACGTCCCGCCGAGGCGCCGGCGCCCGCCGAGCGCCCGTACATGGATCCAAGCGGTCGCGCGCACGAGTCGTACGCGGCGGGCGACTACGAAGCGGCGCTCAAGCAGCTGCAGCAGGCGATCGAGAAGAACCCGCGGGACGCCGAGTCGCTCAGCAACCTTGGGCAGATCCTGGTGCGGCTCGGACGTCCACAAGAGGCGCTGCCCTATTTCGACAGGGCGATCGCGTTGAACGGCGATCGATGGGCCTACGTGTTCAATCGCGCGCGTGCCGCGAGGCTGCTCGAGCGGTGGCCCGAGAGCATCGAGGGTTACCGTCGCGCGCAGGCGTTATTCCCCAATGATTACGTGACGACCTACAACCTCGCGCTGACGCTGCACAAAGCGGGCAACGAAGAGGCCGCCGTCACCGAGTACCAAAAGGCCATAGCGCTCGCGCCGGAAGACGGCGGGTTCCGGCGCGCGCTGGGTATCAGTCTCGAGAAGCTGAACCGGCCCGCCGATGCTGCCGCGGCCTACACCGAGTACCTCAAACTGTCCCCGAACGCGCCCGATGCCGATAAGGTCCGGCAGCGCATCGCCCTGTTGACGTCTGGTAAACTGACCTCTGAGAGTTCCTCATGAAGCGCATGTTTTCGGTCTCTATCATGCTCATGTTCGTGGCCGGCACTGTTCCGGCGCGCGCGCAGTCGCTCGCAGACGTTGCCAAGAAGGAAGCCGATCGCCGCAAGGCTGCGGGCACGGCGCCGAAGGCGGCTCCCAAGAGGGTCTACACGAACGACGATCTGAAGCCCGCCCCCTCGCCGTCGCCGGGCTCGATTACGACGCCCGCCGCGTCCGACGCCAAGGACGCGTCGAAGGAGAAGGATGCGGCCCAGAAAGATGCGGCGAAAAAGCCCGAGGAAGAAAAAGGGGAAGAGTACTGGCGCGGGCGCATGTCTCAGGCGCGTGAAGCGCTCCGGCGAAACGAGATGTTCCGCGAGGCGCTCCAGACCCGCATCAACTCCCTGACGAGCGACTTTTCCGCGCGCGACGATCCGTACCAGCGCGCGCAGCTTGCGGACGATCGCCAGAAAGCCGTGGCCGAGATGGCGCGAGTGACGCAGGAGATCGACGCGCTCAAGAAGCAGATCGCGGATATCGAAGAAGAAGCGCGACAGGCCGGCGTCCCGCCGGGCTGGCTCCGCTGAACGCAATCGTTCGCGTGCCTGCTCCCGCCCAGATTCTTATCGTCGAAGACAAGGATTCGCTGCGGACGATGCTTCGGCACGCACTCGAGCGGCAGGGCCATGCCGTGCTCGAAGCTGCGGACCAGCCCGCCGCGATGCGCCTCTTACAGCAGGCGCTTCCCGCCGTCGTCTTGTCCGATCTCCGCCTCCCTGAAGGTGACGGCTTCGGTGTGCTGCGCGCCGCCAAGGAGATCGACGCGGACATCCCGGTCATCGTCATGACGGCCTACGGCAGCATCGAGGACGCCGTCGCGGCGATGAAGGAAGGCGCCATGGACTTCCTCGCGAAGCCCATCGATCCCGATCACCTGCTGCTGCTCGTCTCCCGCGCGCTGGAGCAGCGACGCATCGTCACCGAGAACTTGCTGATGAAGGAGGAGCTCGCCGTGCGGCGCGGCGCGCCGCAGCTCGTGGGTGAGGATCCGTCGCTCCGGAAGGTGTTCGCGTCGATGCAGCGCGCCGCGGCCACGGATACAACGGTCCTGCTCGAAGGCGAAAGCGGCACCGGAAAGGAGCTCTTCGCGCGATCGCTGCACGCGCTCAGTCCTCGCACGGACCAGCCGTTTGTCGCCATCAACTGCGCGGCAATTCCCGAAACGCTTCTCGAGACGGAGCTTTTCGGCCACGAGAAAGGGGCGTTTACGGGCGCGGTTGCCCGCAAGCCAGGCAAGTTCGAGGTGGCGCATCGAGGCACGCTGTTCCTCGACGAGATTGGCGATCTGCCGCTCTCGCTGCAGGCGAAGATCCTGCGCGCGCTCGAAGAGAAGCGCTTCGAGCGCGTGGGCGGGACGGCCTCAGTCCAGGTCGACGTGCGGCTCGTGGCGGCGACCAACAAAGGCCTGCGCGCGGCGGTGGCGGCGCGCCGCTTCCGTGAAGATCTCTACTTTCGCTTGTCGGTGTTCCCGATCACAGTACCGCCGCTCAGGGAGCGTCCCGGCGATATCCCGACGCTGGCGCGATTCTTCGTCGATCGCTTCTGTCGCGATCTGAAGAAAAAACCGCTGGTGCTCTCGCCCGCGGCGCTGGAGCACCTGCAGAAGTATCGCTGGCCGGGAAACGTGCGCGAACTGCAGAACTGCATCGAACGCGCCGTCATCCTCGCCGATGGCGACACGATCCTGCCGCGGCATTTGAATCTGTCGTTTGCCGAGCCGCCGGTCGACGAGGCAGTGTCGCCGTGGTCGCAGATCGATCTCTCCGGCAGCCTCGCGGAAGTCACGCGCCGGGTTACGGCGGAAGTCGAACGACGCAAGATCGAAGAGATCCTCCGCGAAGCGGGCAACAACAAAGGACGGGCCGCGGAACTGCTGCAGGTGAGCT
>Ga0209686_1000348_pt1 | contig 24332 bp, 19 predicted proteins | sample GraSoiAngelo_126_FD_185883 | JGI IMG/M metagenome (GOLD analysis project Ga0209686, IMG submission 185883) | Grasslands soil microbial communities from the Angelo Coastal Reserve, California, USA - 14_0927_09_20cm (SPAdes) (version 2) | ecosystem: Environmental > Terrestrial > Soil > Grasslands ...
GCGTCACCCGTTCTATGGATCGGTCGCGCTGTTGGTGCTTGGAATTGCCGTGACGGCGGCGAACTGGTTCATCCTGCTGGCCGGAGTTGTGGTGTTGTCCCTCCTCGTCATGCGCACACGCAAGGAAGAGGAGAACCTCGTCGCGCGGTTCGGTGACGCGTATCGCGGATATATGAACAGCACCGGCCGATTCTTTCCGCGCCGGCGATGAGTGCTCTCTGTGCGATTGCGGCCCGGCTCAGGCGCGCCGATCCGTCCCGCCCCGCAGATCGAGGCTCGCTGCCGCCGCAGGCCGCCAATCGTGCGTAACGCGCAGCACTTCTTCCAGCGTGGTTTCTCCGCGCGACACGAGCGACAGGCACTCCTCGCGCAGCGAAACCATGCCGGTCACGCGCGCCGCTTCGTGCAGGCGCGCATCGGGCGCGCGTGTCAGCACGAGCTCGGAGAACGACTCCGTCATGCGGAGCAGCTCGAAGATGCCCATTCGCCCGCGGAACCCGGTGCCCCGACAATCCTGGCAACCGCGGCCGCGGAAGTACGACGAGGGCTCGCCATTGCGGAACATCGCCCGCAGTGTCGGCGGCGTCTGTATCTCTATGCGGCACGTGCGGCAGATGCGGCGGACGAGCCGTTGCGCGACGATGCCGACGACGCTCGAAGCGAGAAGGTACGGTTCGAGTCCCATCTCGAACAAGCGCGCGATCGTCGCGACCGCGCTGTTCGTGTGAAGCGTCGAGAGCACCAGGTGGCCGGTGAGCGACGCCTCGATCGCGACCTCGAGCGTGTCGCAATCGCGTATCTCACCCACCATGATCACGTCGGGATCCTGACGCAGGATCGAGCGTAATCCGTTCGCGAACGTGAAGCCCGCCTTGTCGTTCGTCTGCCCCTGATTCACGCCAGCAAGCGCGTACTCGACCGGATCCTCGATCGTCACGATGTTCTTGCCGGTCTGCACGAGCTCGCTGAGCGCAGCGTAGAGCGTGGACGTCTTGCCGCTGCCCGTCGGTCCGGTGATGAGCAGAATGCCTTCCGGCCGATGAATCAGTTCACGCACGGCATCGAGGGTGACGCCGGTCAGGCCGACGCGATCGAGCTGCAGCCGCAGCCGGGTGCTGTCGAGGAGGCGCAGCACCGCTTTCTCTCCGTGCACGGTCGGATAGGTGGAGCTGCGCAGATCGAGGCGCTGATCGCCGACCGACGCGCTGAATCGTCCGTCCTGCGGCAGCCGATGTTCAGCGATGTCCATGCCGGACAGCACCTTGATGCGGGCGACGACCGCCGGTGCGAGCGCCGTCGGCAGCACCGCGATGTCGCGGAACGTGCCGTCGACGCGGAAGCGCACGTGAAAGGCCTCGGGGCGGCGCTCGAAATGAATGTCGCTCGCCCCGTCGTTGGCGGCGCGCGCGATCACGCGCTCGAGCACCGAAACCGCCGAACGCTCCGCCGCTTCGTCGCGCGTCAGAAGTTGCGCGGCGGCGGATTCGATGACGACCGAGTTTGCATCCTCTTCCGAGATGTCCGGCAGCCATTCGTCGCGATAGTAACGATTCAGCGCGGCGATGATTTCGTCTTCGAGCGCGAGCACCGTGTGGATTTCGCATCCAGACGCGAAGCGCAGGTCGTCGAGCGCGGTCAAGTCTTTCGGCATCGCGAGCGCGACGGTCAGCATCGAGCCGGTCTTCTGCAGGGGAAAGGCGGTGTGGCGCCTGGCGACCTTCTCGGGCAGCGCGGCAATCGCGTCCGCTTGCACCGTATGCGCGTTGACGCGCGTCGTCGGTACACCGAGCTGCTCGCTGAGCACTTCGAGGAGCGCCTCAGGCGTCAGCACGCCGCCGTCGACAAGGACGCGGCCCAGCCGGCGACCCGTGGTCTTCTGTTCGTTGATCGCCGATTCGAGCTGCGCTTCCGTGATCAGGCCTCGTTCGACCAGCAGACCGCCAAGCGCGGTGTGCCCGCGCGGCCGGGCCTGCGGCTTGGCGTCGGCCAATAATGCGGCACGCCCCGGCACCGTCATCTTCAATGGCGTCTTGGGCCGGTTCGACGCCGGACCAGAGCTATCGCGAGAGGGGATAAAGGCCACACGCGCGGGAGAGCAAGCTCAACGCCAGTTGTATCGACTTGGAGCACCTGCGCCAAATTCGCCTATATCGAGCGATTTATAGTGTATTTACTTACACCCTCCCCATCCGGGCGCATTCTGCGTGATCTAAAACGGGGCATTCGGATTGCAGATCTCGCATATCTTCCGCCTGAAGGCGGAAAGTCACGAGAGGGCCTATGCTCGGCCCTCAGCCCTCGGACCTCGATACAGCTATTCTTAAAGGATGATCAGCGGCCGGCGCCGATCCGTCATCTTCTTCAGCGTCTTCGGAATCTGCCTCGTCGTGCTCGCGACGACCCTGAATGTCAGCTGGGTCGTCCTCTACTGGCGTGAGGGCGTGCTCTGGCTCCTCGGTGTCATCTTCTTTCTCCTCATCATCGCGGGTATCGTCCTCAACACGATCTTTCTCGTCCGGGAGATCCGGCGGAACGAGCAGCATGATTCGTTCATCAACGCGGTCACGCACGAACTGAAGACACCGGTGGCATCGATCAGGTTGTATCTGCAGACGCTGCAGTCGCGCGAGCTCGACGAGCCGAAGCGCCGCGAGTTCTATCGCATCATGCTCGACGACAGCGAGCGGCTGCTGCACACGATCGACCAGGTGTTGCGCGCGGGCGCGACGGCCTCGCGCCTGCGGCGCAGCGCGCGCGTGCGTCTCGACCTCGGCGAGATCGCGCGCGAATGCGTCGAGCTCGCGCAGACACGTTTTCACCTCGAGCCGGGCGCGCTCGAATACGTCGATCGCACGTCGGCGCGGCCGATCGTCCTCGGCGACGGCGATGAATTGAAAGCGGCCGTGTGGAACCTGATCGACAACGCCGTCAAGTACTCGACGGGCGCCGTGAGGGTGCGCGTCGACCTCGAAGAGATCGACAACCAGCGCCTCGCCGTCCGCGTGACCGACAACGGACTCGGCATTTCCCCTGCGGAGCTGAAACGGATCTTCCGCCGCTTCTATCGCATTCCCACCGGCGTCGCCATGCGCACGAAAGGGAGCGGTCTCGGCCTGTTCATCGTGCGATCGGTGGCCCGCAAGCACGGAGGGCGCGCGTTTGCCGAAAGCGCCGGGGCCGGCCACGGCAGCACGTTCACGCTGCAGCTCCCTGCGGCGCCCCAGGCCTCCGCATGAGGCACGCCGAGCACGCTCCCATGCCGCAGCGCGTCCTGATCGTTGAAGACGAGCAGCACCTTGCGGAAGGGCTGCGCTTCAATCTCGAGGCGGAGGGCTTCGAGGCGGATATCGCCGACACCGGCGAGGGAGCGCTCGAGCGGCTCCTGGACTCGGCGTCGCATTACGACCTCGTGGTGCTCGACGTGATGCTTCCCGGCAAGGACGGATTCGCGGTGGTTGCCGAACTGCGCGAAAGGCGCCAGTTCGTTCCCGTCCTGATGCTGACCGCGCGGGGCCGGCCCGAGGACGTCCTGAAAGGTTTCGGCGCGGGAGCGGACGATTACCTGCCGAAGCCGACGGAGCTGGCGATCCTCCTCGCGCGCATCGACAGCCTGCTCCGCCGCAGCTCGTGGGCGAAGCAGCAGCCGAAGCACGATCGGTACACGTTCGCAGGCCGCACGATCGACTTCGACACGCTGGAGCTCGCGGTTGGCGACCGCACGCTGCAGCTCACGCTGATGGAAGCCAACCTGCTGCGTTTCCTGATCGAGCACGAGGGCAAGGCCATCTCGCGCAAGACGATGCTCGAGCGTGTGTGGGGATTGAGAGAGGATACCGACACGCGCGCGATCGACAACTTCATCGTGCGCCTGCGGCGGTATATCGAGAAAGAGCCGGCGCGTCCGAAGCACCTCCTCACGGTGCGCGGCATCGGGTATCGCTTTGTCGCGGAGCCGTGACGGCCGAGGTCCGAGGTCCGAGGTCCGAGGTCCGAGGTCCGGGGTCCGGGGTCCGAGCCTGGAGCCTGGAGCCTGAAGCCCGAACCCCGAAGCCCTATTCCCGCGGCACTGCGGGCGGTGATCGGCGCCCGCGACGGCGGCGCCGGCGACGATGGGGCGGCGGAAACGGTGGCGTCTCCTCGTCCTTTGGCACGCCGCTCTCGTCGCGTTGCACCGCGCGCCAGTGATGCACGGCATCAGGACGGCCGCCGTGAACCTCGAGCCACACCAGCGCCTCGTTCAACACATGACGGTGGAGCAGCGCGCGCTGCGCGCGGAACGGCGCATTGAGATCGATCAGCCGCGGCTGGATCGCGAGCACCTGGTGGAGGCGCTCGACGTCGCGCCGCGGCATCTGCAGCATGCCGAGCTCCAGGCGCCGCTCCAGCGGATCCGCCGAGAAGCGCTGGCGGCGCCCCGCGAGGCCGAGCGGCACCAGCAGCGTGCCCGCGAGAATCGCGTTGGTCAGCGTGTCCGGCGCGGCGGAGAACTGCTGACGATACCTGTCGATGCGCGCCACCGACTCCCACAGCGCATCCGACGCGTCTTCGAGCTCCGGCGTGATCGCGTGCAGCAGCTTCGTCTGCCTCAGCATCCGCAGGCTCTTCTCCGCGGATCCCGATCGCAGGATCTTGAAGAACTCCTCGAGCATGCGCGCGGGCGCGGCGCGCCCGATCTCGTGACGATGCGTCTCGATGGCGTCGAGAATCGGCTCATCGATGTCGAAGTCGAGCCGCGCGGCGAGTACGACGGCGCGCAGCATGCGGACGGGATCCTCGAGAAACCGCACGGATGGATCGCCGATCGATCGAATCAGACGCGCCTGGAGATCCTCGAGGCCGTTCACGTAATCGATGATCGAGAAGGATCCGATGTCGTAGAAGAGCGCGTTGATGGTGAAGTCGCGGCGGAACGCGTCTTCCTCGGGAGTGCCGAACGTATTGTCGCGATGGATCAGCCGATCGTGCGCACGCACCTTGGCCAGGTGCGTCGCCTCGGCCTGTGTCTGCTCGAGCAGCGAGTTGCCTGGCTCCGGATCGGGCACCGCCTCGATCGCCTCGTCCACTTCGGGAGAGAGCTCCGCTGTGTCCACCTGCCGACGGAACGTCGCCACCTCGATCGTCTTCGGCCCGAACTTCACGTGTGCGAGACGGAAGCGGCGGCCGATGATCCAGCAGTTGCGAAAGAGTTTCTTGACTTGATGCGGATGCGCGGACGTCCCGATATCGAAGTCTTTCGGCCGCCGGCCGAGGAGCAGATCGCGAACGCTGCCGCCGACGAGGTAGGCTGTGTAATTGTGCTCGTGCAGCCGATAAAGAACTTTGAGCGCATCGGGATCGATCTCGCGGCGCGAGATCGCGTGTGCTGATCGCGGTACGATGGTCGGCTCTACCATCGCTGGGGATTATAGCATCACGGTCGCATGAACACGTGTTAAGTGACGGCAGCGTAGCGGGTTAGAGCGGGCTCATCGGTGTGCTACCATCGCTGGATGCGCGCGCAGGTCACGGCGATCCTCCTCGTTCTGGGTACCATCGGCGTCTGGGGGGCCGGCCCCGATGCCTTGGCGCAGGCGCGGCGGTTGTACAACCTCGGGGAGTACGAGCGCGCGCTGGAGGCCGCGCGCGAGGCCGCGGCAAGTCCAGTGACCGCCGCCTCGGCCCGCCTCGTCATCGGCCGCATCAACCTCGAACGGTATCGTCAATCGGCCCAGAGCGCGGACCTGGAGGAAGCGCACGGCGCGCTGCGCGCGCTCGATCCGCAGGTGCTCGACCCGCGCGAGCGCGTCGAATTGCAGGTCGGGCTCGCGGAGCTCCTGTACTTCGACGACCACTTCGGTGCGGCCGCGGAGCTGTTCGATCCGGTGCTCGAAGCTTCGTCGGCGCTCGGGCCCAATGCGCACGAGCGGGTGCTCGACTGGTGGGCGAGCGCGCTCGATCGGCAGGCACAGGCGTCAGCAGACCGCGCCTCGGTGTACGAGCGGATCGTAGTCCGGATGGAACAGGAACTGCGGCGCGATTCCGCGTCGGTGCCGGCCGCGTACTGGCTGTCGGCCGCCTCGCGAGGCGCGGGGGACCTCGATCGCGCCTGGGCCGCCGCATGCGCAGGATGGATTCGCGCCGTCGCCGCCCGGGATCGCGGCGTCGCCTTGCGCGCCGATCTCGATCGTCTGGTCACGCAGGCGATCATCCCGGACCGCGCCGCGCGCAGCCCCATCCGCGACCGGCGTCAGGCCACCGCCGCGCTGATCGCGGATTGGGAGAGCTTCAAGAAGATTTGGTGATTGAGGAATTTGGCAATTGAGTAATCGAGTCCATTACCCGATTACTGAATTACTGAATTGGCAAATGACACTGAATTATCCCTTGGCTTCTTTCCAATTCTCACCCATTCCCACGTCCACGGTGAGTGGCACCTTCAATTTCACGGCGGACTGCATCAGCTCGCGCACGGCGGCTGCGGTTTCGTCTGCGGCAGCTTTCGGCGCCTCGAACAGCAACTCGTCGTGGACCGTGAGGATCATGCGCGCATGGCCGCCGGCGATGCGCGGCAACGAGGCGTGCACGTCGATCATCGCGCGCTTGAGGATATCGGCTGCGGTCCCCTGAATGGGCATATTGGAGCTTTCGCGCTCCGCAGCGGCGCGCACCTGGCCGTTCTTGTTGTTGATGTTCGGGACCAGCCGACGCCGTCCGAACATGGTCTTCACCACGCCGCTGGCGCGCGCGTCTGCGAGCAGCCCGTCGATGAAGGCGCGGACGGATGGGAATCCCGCAAAGTACGCATTGATGAAGGCCTGCGCTTCCTCGCGTGAGACGCCGATGTCCTTCGCGAGCGTGAACGCCTGCTTGCCGTAGAGCAGCGCGTAATTGATGATTTTGGCGCGCCTGCGAAGCTCGTGCCTGCTGAGACCGCTGTTGGGACCGAAAACCTTCAATGCCGTCTGATCGTGGATGTCCTCGCCGCGCGTGAACGCGCCGATCAGCGCTTCGTCGCCGGAGAGGTGCGCGAGCACGCGCAGCTCGATCTGCGAATAATCCGCCGAGATGAGCACGTTGCCCGCGTCTGCCACGAACGCGCGGCGGATCTCGCGTCCAAGCTCGGTGCGGATCGGGATGTTCTGTAAGTTCGGGTCGCTGCTGCTCAGACGCCCCGTAGCGGCGACCGCCTGGTTAAAGCACGTGTGCACGCGGCCCGTCTCGGGATCCTTGAGCTGCGGCAGCGCGTCGATATAAGTCCCTTTGAGCTTCATCAGCGCGCGCCACTCGAGCACGAGGCGCGGCATTTCATGGCCGAGCGCGAGCTCCTCGAGGACCTCGAAAGCGGTCGAGTGCGCCTTGGTCTTCGTCGTCCGGCGCAGGGTCTCCGTCTTGAGGCCCATCTTGTCGAAGAGAATCTCGGCAAGCTTCTTCGGCGAGTTGATGTTGAAGTCTTCGCCGGCGAACTCGTAGACGCGCGAGGCCAGGCGATTCAGTTCCTCGTCGATGTTCTGCGACTGCGAGGCGAGGGCGGGCCCATCGATGCGGATGCCCGCGCGTTCGATGTCCATGAGCACCGGGATCAGCGGATGCTCGAGTTGTTCGTACACGCCCTCGAGATCTTCCTTCTTCAAGAGCTCGCGAAGCGGCGCGGCGACCTGCAGCGCCAGATCCGACCGCTCGCCCGCGTAGTCGAGCGCCGCCTGGACGGGGATGTGCGCAAACGACACGGCCTTCGCGCCGCGGCCGCACACGTCTTCCTCGGTCAGCGCCTTATAGCCGGTGTGCTCGAGCGCCAGGTCTTCGAGAAGGTGCGCCGACCGAGTCGCGTCAATAAGGTAGCTCGCGAGCATCGTGTCGGTTTCGAGACCGTCGAGCGCGATACCGTGCCGCTTCAGCAGGATCGCGTCGAACTTGAGATCGTGCCCGATCTTGCCGACCGAGGGGTCTTCGAGGACCGGCTTCAATACGTCGAGCGCCGCGCGCGCATCCAGCCCGCCGTCGAAGCCGAGGCCTGCCGCGACGAGAGGCACGTACCGCGCATGACGTGGCTTCGTCGAAAACGAGAGCCCCACGATCGCCGCGCGCATCGCAGACGGCGTGTCGGGCAGCACGCGCAACGCGACGCGCCCTGCGGCGCGCAATTCGGTTGCAAGCGATCGCACGCGGTCCATCGTGTCGACGATCACGTAGTCCTTGCCAACCGTTTGCGCGGTCGGCGCGAACTCCATGACCAGGGATCGGAAGCCGAGCCGTGCGAACAGATTGAAGCAGCGCTGCTGCGAGGCGCCACGGTAGCGGAGCGCGTCCGGATCGAAATCGACCGGGCAATCGGTGTGAATTTGCGCGAGCGTGCGGCTCTGGCGGGCGTCCTCGGCGTGGTTGAGCAGCCCCTCGCGCTGGCGCTTGTTCGACACGTCGGACGCATGGGCGAGCAGGTCTTCGAGCGTGCCGTACGTCGCGATCAGATCGCGCGCCCCCTTTTCACCGATGCCCGGTACTCCCTTGATGTTGTCGATCGAATCGCCCATCAGCGCGAGGACGTCGACCACCTGCGACGGCGCGACGCCGAACTTCTCCTTCACGCCGTCGGCGTCGAACCAGGTGCCTTCCTCTTTCGGGTTGTACACCTTGATGCCGTCGTGTACGAGCTGAAAGAAATCCTTGTCGCCGGTGACGATGGCCACCTCGAAACCCTGTGACGCGGCTTTGGTCGCAAGCGTCCCGATCACATCGTCTGCCTCGAATCGGCGCGATGTGAGAATGGGCACGCCAAGCGCTTCGCATGCCTCGTGGACCCAGGGGATCTGTTCAGCGAGATCGCCGGGCATCGGTGCGCGGTTCGCCTTGTAGTCGGTCGCGAGCTCGGATCGAAACGTGGGGCCCGCGAGATCGAACGATGCCGCGATGTACTGCGGCTGATGATCGTTGATCAGCTTGCGCAGCATCGTCACGAATCCGTAGACGGCGTTCGTCGACTTGCCATCGGGTCCGGTCAGCCCGCGGATCGCATGGTACGCGCGATACATCTGCGAGCTGCCGTCTATGAGGTACAGGCGCGGCGTGCTCATTCGGAGGGAAACTTCAGTATATCATTCGCGTGATGCTCTCCCGGACGCGCGCGATGCTGCTCGCCGTCCTCGCGGCGGCGGCCGCACCGGTCGCGTGCGGCGGCGGATACGGCCTGCTGAGCCCCCAATACGAGTACGAAGAAGATCTCACGCTGACGCTGGATGGTTCCGCGACGCTCGTGGTCAACGCCTCTATCCCGGCGCTGATCGCGCTGCACGGTCTTCCGCTCGATCCCGATCCGCGCATGCGCGCCGACGAAACGCGCCGGCGGCTGCGAGAGGTGTACGCCTCGCCGCAAGCGGAGGTGCTGCGAGTGAATACCTGGACGAAGTACGGCCGGCGATTCGTGGGCGTCCGCCTGCGCATTCCCGACATTCGCGCGCTGCCGAGGGCGGCGCCCTTCGCGTGGTCGTCCTACGATCTGCACCAGGAGAACGGACACCACGTCTTGCGCCACACGCTCGCCGCGCCCGCGTCATCGGCAGGCGGGAAGCGTGACTTTGGGTGGAAGGGGAACGAGCTCGTCGCCTTTCGCGTGCATCTGCCGAGCCGCGTGCTGTTCTACAACGCGCGCGACGTCGACGATCCCAGAAGGATTCGCACTATCGATCGCGGGAACATCATCACCTGGGAACAGCGGCTCGCGGATCGACTCGAGAACAAGCCGATCGCGTGGGCGCAAGACAAGACGCCTGGCGTGATGGAGATCCGGATGGACAGCCAGTCGATCCTGCATCGGACGCTGTGGCTGTTCGCGTTCGCATTTACCGCGGCAGTCGCGGCGATCGCCCTGTTGATCTGGTTGACGCTGCGACGCGGGAGTAAAGAGCTCAGCCCGCAGGCTTGAGGTCGTGCGTCTTCTTCTCTCCATCTGTCAACGAAATCTTCTCTGATGACGGCAGCACGCGTTCGAGGAACGCGGGATCGAGCCATTCCCCCTGTTCCACGTCTTCCGTTGCGATGATCCGGTAGTCGCCCGGGGGGAGGCCGCGCAGCCGATAGGTGCCGTCCTGGCCGGTGCGCACCGCCTGAATCGAGCGCGAGTGCGGCTGCCACTGCTGCTGATCGATCGAGAACGCGATCACCGCCATCGCCGCAACGTCGGTGCCGGTCGCGTCGCGGACGGCGCCGCTGATTTCGGTCGACCGATCGGTCATCACGATCGTCACGTTGTCGACGTCGTGTCCGCTGCGCAACTCGATCGCCTCGTCAGTGACGTCGCGTCCTGCGACCGACACCGACTTCAGCGTCCATAAGCCGTTGCCGCTGACGCGCACGTAATGCCTTCCGGGCAGGAGATTCAGTACGGTGAACGCGCCGTTCGTGTCGGCGCGGCCGCCGGACGCGTTCGGACCGCCGCCGCGGCCTCCGGAGCCGCCGGCGAACGGCAACGGATCCTGATCCGGCACATCGATGCGGAAGCTGGAGTAGTCGGTTGGCGCAGGCGTTCCGGACGATTCGATCGTGATGTTTCCGGAGAGCGTGACGGCCGGCTGCAGCGCGATCGTGACGCCGGCGATGTTCTGACCCGCCACGTTGATGCTCTGCGTCCCAACGCGGAGCGTGTCACCGCCCGACGCGAAGATTCCCCCGCCAGATCGGGCAATGGCGGTGTAGCGCCCGGGAGGCACGTTGGCGATCGAGAAGACGCCGTCCGCCCGCGCGCTGCCGCGAAGGATCTGGCCGCGAAGCATGCCACCGCCGTCCTGCGGCACAAGCAGCACGGGCACGCCACCATCTGCGCCGACGACGATCCCGGAGATCGTCGCGGTGGCGACGAGCTGCACCTGGAAATCCATGCCGCTGACTTCCTGTCCCGCTCCAACCGTGATCTTCGTCGCCTCAGCTGTGCTGACGACACCGGGATAGTACGTCGGCGCGTAGCCGACGGGCTCGGGATCGTCCGGAGGCGGAGCGCCGAAGAACCCAGCGCGGCCCCCGCGGCCATCCGGGCCGCCGCCGATAGCGCCGGCGAGTTGTTGCAAGCCCCGCCCGAACGCCTGCGCGAGGCCGCCCGCGTCGGCGCTGACGTAGTATTCGCCAGGAGGAAGCCCGAAAACGCGGTACTGCCCGCGATCGTCCGACTGACCGCCGCCGGCAGCCGAGAGCTGACGTTCGCCGCGGATGTATTGATAACGTTGCACGGTCACGAGCGCGCGGGCGAGCGGTTCGCCGTCCTCGTCGAGCACACGGCCCGTGATGACGCCGCCGCGCACGAGCCGCAGATCGATCGTGGCGATTTGCTGACCGTCCGCGAGCTGGATGGCCGTGCCTGGCTGCAGCGGCCGCCGTTGTCCATACACGGCATCGACAAAGCCGGTCCGTGATGCGGTGATGGTGTAACTGCCGCCCATTAAGTCGGTGATGCGGAAGCGCCCCTGCTCGTCCGTCGTGGTCGCGCGCGCCTGGCGTCCGCCCGCGCTGACCATCACGCGTGCGCGCTTTATCGGCCGTCCGGTGTCGGCCGCCACGACGCGCCCCGCGATCACGGCTGTGCCCTGCGGCTGCGCTTGCGCCGTGTCGCGCGCTGGCCGCTGTCCGCCTCCACCTTGCGGCTGGCCTGACGGCGGCTGCTGGGCAACCGCCGACGCAATGGTCAAGGAGAACAGCGCAAGGAAGGTGGTGATGCCGCGCATACCTCTCAGTTAGACAATACGCCCGTGGCTGAAGTTACGTTACGCCGGGGTCTCAAGCCGCGGTCCACACGCCGAATTTGTACGCGGCTCTTTGTAAGCCGGGTCTTGAGAACCGGCATCAGAGGAGCGCGATGGTTCCAATCCCCGCGCCAATGAGCAGCAGCTGACGAACACCACCGTTGACGCGTTGATCGCGATGAAGATCCGGGATCAAGTCCGCCATCGCTACGTAGAGAAAGTTTCCCGCCGCAAACGCGAGCACATACGGCAGACCCTGTGGAACCACGCGTGACGCGAGGACCATGGCGACCGCACCGAGGATTCCTCCGGCGCCCGACAGCACATTGAGCGTGAAGGCGCGCCATCGCGAGTACCCGGCGCGCAGCAGGATCGCCACGTCACCGACTTCCTGTGGAATCTCGTGCGTCGCAACCGCGAGCGCGGTTGTCAGGCCGAGCGGAATGGAGGTCAGCACCGCGGCCGCAATCACAGCGCCGTCCACGAACGTATGGAACGCATCCCCGATGATCACCAGCGATGCCGCCGTGCTGTGCACGCTGCACGCCTCATCGTCATGACAATGGCGCCACAGGACCGCCTTTTCGAGGAGGAAGAATGCCAGGATGCCCGCCGCGAGCGTCAGCATCGCCGGCCGCGCGGGGAGGTCCGCGAGCGCCTCGGGAACGAGCGCGAGCAACGCCACTCCAACGAGCGTGCCGACGGCGTAGCTAATCAGCCATGGTACCAGCCGCACGCGAATCGTGTCGCCCAGCAGCAGGAATGACGATGCGACGATGACGCCGCCCAGACTCCCGAGGATGCTGAGGCTTACTGCGATCGCAAGGATATGCAAGCAGGGGTAGTATGCCGCATGCCGTAGGCGGGCAGTAAACGGTCTGCGGTACTACCCCTTACTGTCTGGCCGCGACGTACCCCCGCCGCGCGCGCACGTGGTACGAGGGCTGCCGCACGTCAACGCGGATCGCGTGCCAGCGGCCGTCTTTCGGACCAGAGGCTGCGTACCCCATGTAGTACTGCTTGCTCAACTCGTCGGCGATCCCGGTGGTGGCCGGATCGAGATCGCGTGCCCACCGGATAATCTCGGTGCGGCCGCCGCTGTCGTCGGTGATGTCGCGCAACGCGGCGACGTTCACGCGATCGTCCATGCCGTTGTTCCGCCACCGTGGATTTCCGCCGGTCGGTCCTTGCGGCGGTTGTGGCGGCGGCATCTGCGGCGGCCTCCTGCCGGGAAATGGAAACGGGATCGGCATGCGCGGCGGCTGGCGCCGCTGCGCCACATTGCTGATGTAAGACACGCCGCCTCCGTCGATTCCGACCGCATACACCAGCACTTCGGTCTCGCGGATCAATTGCTTGACGGAAAACACGTCCGTGTGGCTGCTGGTGTCGTTGCCGTCGGAGATGATCACGACCGCTTTCTTGCGGTTGCGTCCCTGCTGCGCCATCCGCACGGCTTCGGCGACCGTGTCGTAGAGCGCGGTGCCGCCGCGCGGCTGGATGCGTCCCAATGACTCACTGATGCGGCGCTTGTCGTTGGTCCAGCCCTCCACGAGCTCTGGCGTGTTGTCGAACCGATAGAGGAACACTTCGTCTTGCGGATCGAGGAGCTGAAAGAGGAAGCGATCGAGCGCTTCGCGCGCGGCGTGCATCTTCTCGCCATCCATGCTCCCGCTCGTATCGAGGACGATCCCGAGGCTGACGGGCACGCGTTCGCTGCTGAAGTGCGTGATCGGCTGGGGATCCCCTTCGTCATAGACGCGGAAATCCTCTTTCGTCAGGCCCGAGACGAATCGGCCGGATGCATCCGTCACTGTCGCGGTGACGTTCACGAGCTCCACACCCGTCTTGAACTTGAAGCCCTGCGGCTCCTGCGCAGGCGCCTGCCCGTTCTGCGCGGTGAGCACGCTGCCGCCAGCCACCAGGAGCGCGACAACGGAAGCCTGAATGTGTGTCCTCATGGTCGGTCCCACTTGTCAATGGTCCCACTCGTCAATGCCGACTGCTCGAGCATTGGACATTGAGCATCGACCATAGTCAATGCTCAGTTCAAATCCCCGCGGCGCCGCGCGTGACGGCGTCGGCGACCGCGCCCTGCTGACGTCGATCGATGTGCGCGATCACGCGCCCATCATCGCCTCTGAACCCAACGCGATAGCGCGCGACGTTCTCCGACACGGGCACCGTGACTACGAACGGAGATTCGTCGCCGGGCGCGAGCGCCGTGATGTCGAGCAGCGCGCGGCCGCTCGCGAGAAACGCGCCGCTCTCATCGAAGGCGAACGCCGTGACGGTGACGCGCGTCAGCATGGCGCCACCGCGCGGATTTTGCACCAGGCCCGTGATCGTCAGCGTTCCCGGTTGCCGCGTATCGTGCAACGACAACAGCTCGATCTCGGGTGCTGCCGGCAGCGTCGCGGCGTCAGGCCGCGTGACCTGGCGAGGCGTGGCCTCCTCGCCTCGCTCGCGTGCCGCAAGCCCGAACAAAACGACGGCCGCTACCGCCAGGGCAAGTCCGCTCATCACCGCAATGCGCGTACCCCAGGGTGATGATGAGGGCTCGCGTTCCGCGAATATCGTCGCCCCGGCGACGCGAGTGTCGCGCAGGGTGAGATCGCGCGCGGGACTGACAGCACGAGAGGGCGGCTGCGCGACGCGTTCGCGATGCGCCGCGGATTCACGGTGCGCGAGGCCCTCGTGATGCACGACCGGCTCGCGATGCGCGACGTGCACGGGTTGTTCGTGCACCGCCAGCTCCGCGAGCGCGATCACGCGTGCATCGGACCGTCGCCGCTCCACGCGCAGCATCCGCCACACGATCGCGCTCAGCGCGCTCGCCATGGTCATCGATATCAGCGTCACGCCAACAAGTGTTGAATCCATCGTCCTAATTCCTGGTGGTCGGATGTCGGAGGACGGTTCTCGGAAAACCCGGGCATCCGTACCGACAACCGGCCACCCACAACCGACAACCATCAACCCACAACCGTCGACCGACTACCGCAGCTTGAACTCCACCGCCACTTCCACGATGACATCGACCGGGACGCCTTGCCGCTGAGCGGGCGAGAAGCGCCACTGGCGCACCGCTTCGATTGCGCGTTGATCGAGACCCGCGCCGAGACCCTGCAGCAACTTCACGTCCCCGACCGCGCCGTCGCGGCGCACGACGATCTCGAGGACGACATCGCCTTCGATGTTGCGGCGGCGCCCATCTTCCGTGTAATCGGGACGGACCTCGCGCAGAACGGAGGGCGGCGTGATGCCGCTGCCTGGACGATAGGGTCCGCCACCGGTTCCCCCGCCGGATCCGGGACCGATGCCACTGCCTTCGCCTTCTCCCAGACCGGTTCCTTGTCCGGTGCCCGCGCCATTGCCGGCGCCGGGCCCGTGAGTCTCGTTGTCCGGCGCGGTGTCGACCGGAACACCCACTCGATCCCGTGTGTCCGCCGCGACCGAGACGACGGGCGCCACGATTGGCGGCAGCGGCTCAGCCTTGACCGGCGGCGGATCGCTGACCCGCACGACCTTTGGCGGATCCACCGGTGGCGGTGGGCGGCGAACGGGCAGCGGACTGCGCATGGCGCTGACGCCCTTGCGCTCTGCCTTCGGCGCAGGCGCGGGTTCACGATGGCCGCCGCCCCCACCCCCGCCGCCGGGACCGGGTAGCGCAAGGAACACCAGTCGCGCCTCGTTGCGCTCGGCCGGAGTCACCAGCGCCGGCGGCCTGGCGAGTCCCATCGTGGTCATCAGCAGCAGCACGCCCGCAATTGCCGCGTGCATCGTGCCCGACATGGCGATGGGGAACGCGGCACCGCGCCGAGTGGTTACCGCGATGCGAAACAGCGGGCGGTCTTCGCCGATCGCGTGACCGGTCAGATGATGAACGGCGCGGACGGCTTCGCATGTGGCGAAGAAATCGCCGTCAACCGGGTGGACGGCACCCGACTCGACCAAGGCTCGCACGTCGCGCCGCGGCACGCCGGCCGCTCGCGCGATCTCGTCGGCGGAATAGACGTCGGGCAATGTCCCGTGCGGAAAGGGCATAAGGAGAGAGGTCCGGATAACCGTCGAGGCAAAAGCCGTTCCGTCGGTGTTTCGGCTGTTCCGGGCCGGATCTGTTGCGAGCGGGCGCCGACGGGTGTCGTCATCGAGAGACACTGTTCAAACTGTGCTACAAGGCCGGGATGCACTCAGTGATCGTGACTGGAGCGTCGAGCGGCATCGGCCGTGCCACGGCCGTGCGCTTCGGGCGCGACGGTGCGGCCGTGCTGGCAGTTGGCCGGGAGCCGCGTGCCTTGAACGAAGTGTGCGCGGCAGTCGACGCGGAAGGTGGACGCGCCGTCCCGTGCGTTGCCGACGTCACGACGGCCGATGCGCCTGACGCGATCGTGCGCGCGGCGCTCGACGCGTTCGGCGGTCTTTCCGCCGTCGTGAATGCGGCCGGGATCATCGCGTCGGGAACGATCGAATCCACCGCCGATGATCCCTGGGATCAAATGGTCGACATCAACCTGCGCGCGCCGTTTCGGCTGATGCGCGCGGCGGTGCCGGCGCTCATCGCCTCACGCGGAGCGATCGTCAACGTGTCGAGCGTGACGGGACTGCGCGCATTTCCCGGCGTCCTTGCCTACTGCGTCAGCAAGGCTGGCCTGGATCAGTTGACGCGATGCGCGGCGCTCGAGCTCGCGCCGAAAGGTGTTCGCGTCAACGCGGTGAATCCTGGCGTCGTCGTCACGAATCTCCACCGCCGTTCCGGAATGCCGGAAGACAACTATGCCGCGTTCCTGGAACGCTCCAAAGACACGCACCCGCTGGGACGCGCTGGAAATGCCGACGAGATCGCGGAGCTGATCGCCTTTCTCGCATCGGACCGTGCGGGATGGATTACCGGCGAGACAATCTCGATCGACGGCGGCCGTCATTTGACGTGCGCGCGGTGAACGAAGGCTCACGACTCATGGTTCGAGGCGGTTCACGCCGCCGGGTCTAGAGACCCGGCCTGCCGGCGCAGGGCGCTGTAGGGCGGACCTTCAGGTCCGCCGTTCATGAGCCCTGAGCCGATCACCCGCGCTTCACGCCTTCCGCGAACCGCGTGCCTTCACGCTCGGCGAGGACGCGCGTCGCCGCGAATCCCACCGCCGAGAGCGCCCGCGCGGCGCCTTCCTCTGCATACGCCGTGTCAACCGTGCGACCGCTGATGAATCCACCAATTCCGCCGCGCGGCGCCTGATCGATGACGATGACGCGACCGCCCGCGCGCAGCACGCGGAACACTTCGAGGAGGACGCGCGATCGCTCGTCGTCGGCCATCGGGGCGAGCACGTCCCGGACGATGGCGACGTCGAAGCTGCCGGTTGCATACGGCAGCGCACTCCATGGCGCCGACATCGCTTCGACGAGCGCGCCTTCGCGCTCGATCGCTGCCGCGGCGCGCGAGACACGCGCGCCATCGGCATCCATGATGCACGCGCGTCCGGTCAATCCGGATTTCGTGGCGAGCGCCGCGATCAGCGCGGGATCGCTCGCGCCGATCACCAGCAGACGATCTCCAAGTTTCACCCCCGTCATCGTCATTGCGAGCGGTTCCGTGGGCGCCGTCTTCCTGAACCACCCCATCGTTCGATGATATAGTTTTTCGGTTGTGAGGACGCCGCAGAAGATTGCAAAGGCTGATGGAAAACTGGGCGTGCTGCTGGTCGGCCTCGGTGCCGTCAGCACGACGACGATTGCGGGCGTGATTGCCGTGCGCCGCGGCCTCGCGCGGCCGATCGGATCGCTGACGCAGATGGGCACGATCCGCTTGGGCAAGCGCACCGAGGGACGGTCGCCCGCGATCAGCGACTTCGTGCCGCTCGCGTCGCTCGGCGACGTGGTGTTCGGCGGCTGGGACATCTTCGACGAGAACTCGTACGAAGCGGCGAAGACGGCGGGCGTGCTCGACGTCGAGCTGCTCGAACAGATCCGCCCCGAGCTCGAACGGATCACGCCCATGCCGGCGGTGTTCGAGCGGAAGTATGTGAAGCGCCTCGACGGCCCGAACGTCAAGAAAGGGAAGAACAAGCGAGAGCTCGCAGAGCAGCTGCGCGAGGACATCCGGCGGTTCAAGAACGACAACGGCCTGAGCCGCCTCGTCCTCATCTGGGCCGGCAGCACCGAGATTTACATGCAGGAATCACCGGCGCATGCGAGCCTTGACGCCTTCGAGAAGGCGCTCGAGGCGAACGACGACTCGATTCCATCGAGCATGATCTACGCGTACGCGGCGATCAGGGAGGCCGTCCCATATGCGAACGCCGCCCCGAATCTCAGTGCCGACGTGCCTGCGCTGCTGCAGCTCGCGCAGCAGACCGGATCCCCGGTCGCCGGCAAGGATCTGAAGACCGGCCAGACGTGGATGAAGACGCTGCTCGCGCCTGGATTGAAGGCGCGGCTTCTTGGTGTCGAAGGATGGTACTCGACCAACATTCTCGGCAACCGCGACGGCGAAGTCTTGGACGACCCCGATTCGTTCAAGACCAAGGAAGAGTCGAAGCTTTCTGTGCTCGAATACATCCTGCAACCCGAAGTCTATCCCGATCTCTACAAGGACCTTCATCACGTCGTCCGCATCAATTACTATCCGCCGCGCGGCGACAACAAAGAGGGCTGGGACAACATCGATATCTTCGGCTGGCTCGGGTACAAGATGCAGCTGAAGATCAATTTCCTGTGCCGCGACAGCATCCTTGCGGCGCCGATCGTGCTCGACACGGCGCTGTTCCTCGACCTCGCGTCGCGCGCGGGAATGTCGGGCATCCAGGAGTGGCTGTCGTTTTACTTCAAGAGCCCGATGCACGCGGCGAGCGTCTATCCTGAGCACGATCTGTTCATTCAGTTGATGAAGCTGAAGAACACGCTGCGTCATCTGCAGGGTGAAGAGCTCATTACGCATCTGGGCCTGGAGTACTACGACTGATGCAGCCTGCGCCTCCGCGAATGCAACCGGCGGTGTTCGGCGGCCTCTTCATCGGAGTGCTGTCGGCGCTGCCGCTCATCAACCTTGCCAACTGCTGTTGCCTCTGGGTCATCGGCGGCGGTGTGCTCGCGGCCTACCTGATGCAGCAGAACTATCCGTACGCCATCAGCGCCGCGGATGGTGCGCTCGTGGGTCTTCTGGCAGGTGCGATGGGCGGCATCCTCGGCACGCTCCTGTCGATTCCGATCGATCTGATGATGGGCCCCGTGCAGCAGCGGCTGATCGAGCGCGTGATCCTGTCGAATCCCGATGTTCCCGACGAGACGCGCGTGCTGTTCGAGAACATGGCCGCGCGCGGCCTGTCAGCCGTGGTGATCGCCTTTCGTCTCGTGCTCGGCGTCGTCATCGGCGCGATTTTCGGCCTCCTCGGCGGGCTTCTCGGCGTGGCGCTGTTCAAGAGCAACGAGCCGCCGCCACCGCCGCCGCCGGGCACGGTCGAGATCCTGCCGCCCGTTCAGCCGTAGATCCGGTGGCTTCCGGCTTCCGCCTTCGCGCGAAGCGCTTCGGCGGACCGCCGTAGCCTTGGCGGAGGCTGGTCAGCCGGAAGATCGATGTGCGGGGCACTGACTTCCGCCTGAAGGCGGAAGCCACGAGATCAAAATTTATGTCTGAAATCGACGCGCTGCTCAAAGAAGACCGCCGCTTTCCTCCGAATGACCACTGGCGGCGGACCGCGCAGGTCACTGACGCCGGCATCTATCAGCGGGCGGCCGCCGACCCGGAAAAATTCTGGGCCGGGTTCGCGCGCGAGCTCGAGTGGGTCCAGCCCTGGTCGCGCATCCTCGAGTGGAAGGCGCCGCACGCGAAATGGTTCGTCGAAGGCAAGCTCAATGCGAGCGTCAACTGCATCGACCGTCACGTCCGCAGCGAACGCCGCAACAAGGCCGCGATCATCTGGGAAGGTGAGCCGGGCGATCGACGAACGCTGACGTACTGGGATCTGTTCCGGCAGGTCAGCGCGTTCGCAAATGTCTTGAAGTCGCTCGGCGTGAAGCGCGGCGATCGCGTCGCCCTGTATCTGCCGCTGATTCCCGAGCTCGCGATCGCGATGCTCGCGTGCGCGCGCATCGGCGCGGTGCACAGCGTTGTCTTCGGTGGCTTCAGTGCGGAATCGCTGCGCGATCGCATCAACGATGCGAAGGCGGAGCTGCTGGTCACGGCCGACGGCGGGTATCGCCGCGGGCAGGTCGTGCCGCTGAAGCAGATGGCGGACGAGGCGCTCGCCGACACGCCGTCGATCCGGAACGTCATCGTCGTGCAGCGCCAGGCCGGCGCGCCCATACCGGTCGAGATCAAGGAAGGCCGCGATCACTGGTATCACCGCCTGGTGCAGCATGCACCCTCACACTGCGAGCCTGAGGTGATGGACGCGGAGGACATGCTCTACATCCTCTACACGTCCGGCACCACGGGCAAACCGAAAGGCATCGTGCACACGACGGGCGGATATCTCGTCGGCACGTACGCCACCACGAAGTGGGTTTTCGATCTCCGCGAAGACGATGTCTATTGGTGCACGGCCGACATCGGCTGGGTCACCGGGCACAGCTATGTCGTCTACGGGCCGCTGGCGAACGGCGCGACGGTGTTGATGTACGAAGGGGCGCCGGACTGGCCGCAGAAGGATCGCTTCTGGGACATCATCGAGCGGCACGGCGTCACGGTGTTCTACACCGCGCCGACCGCAATTCGCGCGTTCATGCGGTGGGGCACACAGTGGCCCGAAAAGCGCGACCTGTCATCGCTGCGCCTGCTCGGCTCTGTCGGTGAGCCAATCAATCCCGAAGCCTGGATCTGGTACCACCAGAACATCGGCCACGAACGATGTCCCGTCGTGGATACGTGGTGGCAGACGGAGACCGGCATGATCATGATCACGCCGCTTCCCGGGATCACGAATCTGAAGCCGGGTTCGGCCACGCAAGCGTTCCCGGGCGTGTTCGCCGAGATCCGCAATCAGAAAGGTGAGCGCGTCGAGACCGGCGGCGGCCTGCTCACGCTGACCCGCCCCTGGCCCGCGATGCTGCGCGGCATCTACGGCGATCCCGATCGCTTCGTGCGCCAGTACTGGAGCCAGTGGAAGGATGGCGCGTATTTCACCGGCGACGGCGCGCGGCTCGATGAGGAAGGCTATTACTGGTTGCTCGGCCGCGTCGACGATGTGCTGAACGTTGCCGGCCATCGGCTCGGCACCATGGAAGTGGAGAGCGCGCTGGTCGACCATCCTCGCGTCGCGGAGGCGGCGGTCGTCGGCAAGCCGCACGACATCAAGGGACAGGCGGTGGCGGCGTTCGTGACGTTGAAGGAAGGCAGCAAGCCGTCCGACGCGCTCGTCGACGAGCTGAAGGAGCACGTCGTGAAGAAGATCGGCGCCATCGCGCGGCCGGATCAGATCCTCTTCGCTGCCGATCTCCCAAAGACGCGCTCCGGGAAAATCATGCGGCGGCTTCTGCGCGACATCGCGGAGGGCAAGGCGCTCGGCGATACGACGACGCTCGCGGATCCGACAGTCGTTGCGAAGCTCAAGACCGAGTACGAGGAGAACGAGGGTTAGAGACCTCGGTGCGCCACGGGTTTGGTTGCGGCGCAGCCGCGCTGTGACCTCCGTGACCTCTGAGTGATCCGTTGTGGCCTCAGCGAAGGCTCTTGCGATAGTCCTCGATCGCGGTCCGGTCGATGTGAAAATGACGGCCGCGTCGCGCTGCCTTCAAGCCGCCGTCCCGGATCAAGCGCATCACCTCGCGCGGCGTGCGCCCGAGCAGCGTCGCGGCGCCGAAGATTGTCAGCGACGTGGGGAGCAGCGCCACGCGCTCGACGCGGTTCCGTCCATTGAGCTTCGCGCGCATCAATGCCGCCTCCGCCTCCGCGAGCACGTACCCGGCATCGATGTCGGTCTGCACGAGATCCGTTCCGACCACGGCGGCGCTGACGGTGACAATCGTGCTCGTGTCGCTCTTGTGATCGCTCAGCACGAGACGCTGCTGCACCATTTCACGAAAGCGGCCGGCGAGCACGGCGGCGTGGTCGAGCGGCGTCTCCGGCAGCAGCACGCCAATGCCATCGTCTCCGTAGCGCGAAACCCAGTCGTGCGTGCGAAAGAAGCGCCGTGCCTGGATTCCGAGCCGTTCGAGCACACGGTCACCCACGCCGCGTCCGTACTTGCGATTGATCTCCGTCAACTCGTCGACGTCGAAGAGCAGCAGCGCCAGCGCGTGCTTGTGGCGGTGCGCGCGCTGCACTTCCTGCGCGAGCGCCAGCTCGAACACCGGCGAGGCCAGCAGCGTGGTGAGCCCGTCGCGGACGACGACCGGCACTTCGCGGCCGGCAATCTGATCGGCGTAGGCCGCAAGGATCTCGAGACCGGCCCGGCGCAGGGCATGCGTCACGACCGGCCAGGGCCCCGATGTCGCGCCGATGCTTTCGTCGAGCGCGATCTCATCGAGTACGATCCGCTCGGCGACGTGCACGCCTTCGAGGATGTGCCGCGTGGCCAACGGCGGAGAATAGCAGCCGAGCTCGCGCACGGCGGCCGACCTCGGATCGAGGGCGCCCGATTCCGTGCTCATCGCCATGAGGCGCACGAGCAGTTCCGCGAAGCCGCGGCAGCCTTCCACGTCAAGCGCGTCAATCCCGATGGTGATCGCGGCGGCAAGATCGCTCGCGAGCGCCGGCTGCCGTTCTCGAATGATGGCGCTCGTACGGCTGCGTGCGTCGGTGGCGATCCGGGAGGACCGGTCAGTCATTCGGGCACAATGGTATCAGCCCGATATCGCCTGACGCGATGGGTCCGCCTCCGCGGCTATCGCAGCCTCCGGTGAGGACAGCTTTCGCATATTCGAACAAGTGGACAGCCAATTACTACGGCCGATAGAGATTTTCCGCGCGGTATCCTGTGGCTGGATATGCCCGCAGTGACGGCCGTTGAGCTCGGTCCGGACACATGCGTGCTGGTGCGCGTCGTGCTTCGTGGCCGCGATGTGCGCGTGATCGGGGTCGAAATCCTCGACCCCGCCGCGTTCCCCGGCACCGATGCGTTCGTCGCCTCGCTGAAACAATCCCGTCTCAAGATGAAAATGCCGCGGCGCGCGCGCGTCGTCCTGTGGGGACTACCCGACGGCGCGAGTCCCCGAGATCCAGCCGTGCGTACGCGGCTGGCGTCGCTGACGTCCGCGGGCTTTCGCGTCCAGCGTGTCGTCACGCCGTGCAATGCGCTTGCAGCGCTTTCGCGCATACGCATTCCGAAGCCGGACGGCGCAACCGGATGGCTCGCGGTCGATCGCACGGGCGTCGCAATCGTCGTCTCACGCCCCGGCGAGCTCCTCTATTCGCACGCATTCAACTGGGATTCGTCGATCGGCGCGCGTGGCAGCCAGGCGCGCATGCTGCAGCGCTATTCTCTCGTCGCATACCTCGCGCCGGAGCTCCGCCGCGCGATCGCGGCCGCGCGCGAGAAGGGCGGGCGCGTCGACACGATCATCACCTGTGGCAACCTGCCGGAACTACGATCGTTGACGATGCCGCTGATCGAGGAGCTCGATCTCGAGGTCGAGACGCTCGATTCGCTTGACGGGCTCATCGTGAAGCCCGAGATGCGCGATCGGTTCAGGGAGCTGGCGCCCGCCATCCGGATGGCGTGCGCGGGGGCGGAAACGCGCGCGACACGCCCGATGACGGCGCACGCCGAGAGCACGAATTCGGCACGATTGTTCCGCGCAGCCGCATTGGTCGTCGCTGTCGGCGTCATCGGGTGGCTGTGGTATTCGCAGCGGGCCCATCGGCAACCGCAGGCCCGCGCGGCTGACCCCGCAAAGGCGCCAGCAGCCCAAGCATCGCGTCCGCCGGGGTCTTCGGCTGTTCCACCGCGTCAGCAGCATCCGGCGACGGCAACCCCGGAGCCGGATCGCACGGCCCCAGGGCCAGTCCAGCAACCAAAGCCCGCGCCGCCAGTACAAGCAGCACCCGCACCAGCGCAACCGGCCCAGAAACCGCCCGCCCAAACTGCTCCCGCCACGCCCGTCCCGCCAGCAACCACCCGGGTCAGACCCCAGTCGCCCACCGTCACACCTGGCGCATCGCCACCAAAGCAAACACCGCCAAAGCAAACGCCGGTGACCGACGTGCCGCTTCTGAACGAGCCGTTGCCCCAGATTTCAACCATTCTCGCATCCGGCCAACGGCCGTTCGCGATGATTGGCGGCCGTGTCGTCACCGTCGGGGATCGTGTTGGCCAGAGGGTAGTTACGGCCATCGAACCGCGCGCCGTGGTTTTCCGGGAGCCTTCCGGTGTGCAAATCCGTGTGGGGCTGGGCGGCCGCTTCGTCGGCGTCAAGCGGCACATTTGAGTTGTCTCATCCGGGGCATTTGGCCTAACATTATCCACCCCTGCAACAAGCTCATCCGTGCCGACTGTACAGAGGACCTTTGCGCAAGAAGATCGGTGAATGTCTGATCCAGGCGGGACTGATCTCGGAGGACGACCTGCAGGTCGCGCTGGCCGAGCACAAGCGAACGGGTGAGCGCGTCGGCGCCGTCCTCGTTCGCCTGAATCTCGCGACCGAGAAGCAGATCACGAAAGCGCTGGCCTATCAGCTTGGCTTTCCCTACGTCGGTCT
>Ga0209686_1000350_pt1 | contig 24294 bp, 16 predicted proteins | sample GraSoiAngelo_126_FD_185883 | JGI IMG/M metagenome (GOLD analysis project Ga0209686, IMG submission 185883) | Grasslands soil microbial communities from the Angelo Coastal Reserve, California, USA - 14_0927_09_20cm (SPAdes) (version 2) | ecosystem: Environmental > Terrestrial > Soil > Grasslands ...
AAGGACCATGCCTCATTCGTACCGGAGGGCGATCACTGGATCGACACGCGAGGCCCGCCGCGCTGGAATGTACGCCGCGAGCCAACCCACCGCGCTAAGCAGCACGGCTACGGCTGTAAACACAGTTGGATCCCAAGTCTTCACCTGATAAATCAACCCCGCCATAAATCGCGTCAGTGCCAGCGCGGCAACAACACCGATGGCTACTCCGATAACCGCTAACCGCATGCCCTGACAGACCACCATTTTGCGAACCTCCTCTGGGTTCGCTCCCAACGCCATGCGGATACCGATCTCCTGCGTTCGCTCCTGTACCGCGTACCCCATCAATCCATACACTCCAATCGCGGCGAGCACGAGCGCGACACCGGCAAAAATCGAAAGCAGCATCGTATTGAAATCGGCCCCCGCTGTGGATTCCCCAACCACCTGCTCCATCGATCGGACATGCGCGACCGCCAGTCCCCCGCTCGCCTTTCGTACTTCTTGTTGAATCTCCGTGCTCAGCGAAAACGGTTCCACCTTCGTGTGGACCTCCCAGAGAAACGGCACTAATCGATTATCAAGCGCGCTGATTCCGTCCGGCACCTGCGCTTCGGGCACGTACATGATGGGCGCAGGCTCATTGTCGAGCCCGTAATCGCGAATATCGCCCACGATCCCCACGATCTGTCGCGGAACATCCTCGAACGCGGGGCCTAGCCAGCCTAGCCCCCTTCCGATGAGCAGTTGCGCTCCAATCGGATCCTCTTTTTGCCAGAAGTGCTGCGCCATCGCTTCATTGATCAGCGCAACAGGAGCCGACGCAGCATCATCGCGTTCCGTGAACACCCGCCCCCGTAGCACCGGAATGCGAAACACCTCGAAATATTGCGGAGAAACATTGCGCCATTGCACGTCGCCGCTGGTGCTGCCAAAAACCGGTCGGCCGGGGATCGTAAACGGTAAATCCGGGCCGCCCGTTAATGGCAAGCAGCAGGCTCCCGCCACTGCCTCGACTCCCGGTAACGCACCGACGCGTCGCTCCACGTCTCGCACCATCTGCGACACTCCGGCTGTCTTCTCAAACCGCGATCCGGAAAGGGCCATCTCCATCGTAAGCACGTTGTGTCCGTCGAATCCCGGCCTCACGCCACGCAGCGCTTCGAGAGTTCGGATCATCAGCGCGGCACCGACGAGTAGGATCAGAGCCATCGCCATCTCCGTCGCAACTAGAATCGACCGTGTCTTGTTCTGCCGGAAGCCTCCGCCAGACCGAGCGCCGCTCTCCCGGAGGGTTGCGTTCAAGTCTTCTCGCGCTGCGCTGATCGCTGGTACCAACCCGAACAAAATTGCAGTGAACAACGAAACAAGCAAGGTATAAAGGAGAGCGCGCGCATCCAGCCCCACCTCTGCTCCGTGCTGCCCGATCCGGGGGAGATTCACCGGGTTCACAGCCAGCAGCGCACGCAGACCCAGAAACCCAATGGCTAGTCCAAGCGCGCCACCCATGAGCGAAAGCAGGACGCTCTCAGTTAGCAGCTGAGAAATAATCCGCCACCGTCCCGCTCCCATCGACGCGCGAATGGCAAGTTCGCGCTTGCGCAAGGTCGCCCGCGCTAAAAGCAAATTCGCCACGTTCGCGCACGCGATCAGAAGCACGAACCCAACAGCTCCTAGCAAAATCAGCAGGGCCGGCCGCACACTCGCAACCACCGTATCTCGCAGAGGCACTGCCGTCGCGCTTTCTCGCGGGCCCATCCAACTCGGAAACTTCCTCCTGAGTTCTTCACCAGCCAGCTTCATTGCCGCCTGCGCCTGCCCGAGCGTCTCTTCCGGTCGCATTGCGCCGCCGCCCGCAAGTAGTGTCCCTGATCCGTACTATCGGGGTCAGCTTGCAGCGGGAGCCAGATATCGGCGGGCGGGACACTCTTGAACTCCGGCCCAAGCACGCCAATGATCTGGTAAGGGTCTCCGCTCAGTTCAACTGTTCTGCCAACAATTGTTGGGTCGCCTCCGAACCGTCTGCGCCATAGCCCATTGCTGATTACCGCTACGCGTGGTCCACCGGGACGATCCTCTTCCGCCGTGTATGCTCGGCCTAGCGCGATGGGAGCGCCAAACACCTCGAAATAACCCGCCGACGCATGAATACCTTTCACTTGCTCCGGGCGGTCTCCGCTCGCTAAATTTATTCCCGGTCCGGCAAAATCATAGGCAGCAATCGACTCAAAGACTTTCGTCTGCTCGCGGTAGACCATGAATTTCGGTACCGAGGTAGACCACTGATTCCCGGCGGGAGAACTACGCATCAGCGCTACAAGTCGGTCGGACTGCGGATAAGAGAGCGGCTGAAGCAGTACTGCGTTCACTATCGAAAAGATCGCGGTGTTCGCACCAATGCCCAGGGCGAGAGTGAGGACGGCGACGGAGGCGAAGCCTGGGTTCTTGCGTAGCATGCGCAGGGCGTAGCGCACGTCGTGCCATAATGCCTCGAGCGATAAGAAAGTCTGCAATTCCCTGCGGCCTTCTTTCAGCAAGGTCGTGTTGCCAAACTGCCGCTGCGCTGCGGCTGCGGCTTCTCCCCTGGGCATTCCCTGGGCCACGAATCTTTCGGCTAGCCGCTGTAAATGTTCCTGCATCTCTTCATCGAACTCGCCGTCGTGTCGGTGTCCATGCAACAATCCGCGCGCCTTTGCCATGAAAGCCCGCAGTCTAGACTCTCCTGGCAAGCTCATGATTCTCCTCGTTTCCGGCCGCTACCTTTCCAGGAAAGATAGCCTTCGCCGCTGATATTCCTCGCCTGCCGTCTCCCGTTAACGATCATCGTTCCGGCTCCAGCCGCAGCACGCGGCCAATCACATCAGAAATCCGCTCCCAGTTTTCCGCTTCCACCGCGAGCTGCTTCTGCCCACGCTTGGTGATGGAATAAAACTTCGCTTTGCGGTTGTTCTCCGACGTGCCCCACTCTGCCGCAATCCATCCCCGTTGCTGCAGCCGCAGCAACGAGGTGTACACCGTGCCCTCATTGAGCTGGAGCACGTCGCGGCTCACTTGCTCGATGCGCCGCGCGATTCCGAATCCGTGCAGCGGGCCCAGGGCTTGTAGTGTCTTCAAAATCATCAGGTCCAGCGTTCCCTGCAGCACTTCTGATCTCTTTGTGTCCATGCCCTCTGTCCTTTTGACCGCACCATCGTTCCCTTGGATTATCCACATGAGCCTATCATCTCTCATTTGGAATGTCCATATGAGGGCGAGCTCTCCGCCGCCACGGAGGGTAATTGCTTTCTTAGTCCGTGCTTTCCCATGTCGCCACGCAGCGCGCCACCGAAATCGGCATCCGCATCGCGCTGGGAGCGCAACGGGCCGAAGTCCTTTAGCTGATGCTGTCAGACGGGCTCCGGCCCACGAGTGTAGGCCTAGTTTTGGGCCTGGCCGGGGTAGCTGACGCCTGCTCGGCCGGCATGGCACCAGATCTTGGCCGCCAAAAACAGAAAACGCAGTCGTGTCGTGGACAGTTGCGTATGTTTCATCTCGGTTGGGTCGGCCGGAGTTTTGGCGAATGAATGCTATCTCATTATCGAATTGGCGAATTATCGTGACCCTTATTGTGACCAGAATTGGTCCGGGTCAAATAAGGGTCACAGATTTCATGCCCCGCTTATAACCCTCTGATTTTGAACAGTTCCGAGCGTTGTCTCTTATTGGGGAAACATGCGATATTGGAAGCAGATATTTAGGGCATAGCACTGCGTGCGAGTAAGTGCCTGCACTAAAAAGACTTACGCGGAAAGGATTACGCTAACTCGTAAACTGGGGCTAGGACGGGCTAGGACCGCCAAGTGCCCAGAGCTCCTTTGCCTGGCACAAGCGTTACTCATGCCAGGGTGGTGTCCCGCACTACCTCGAAGGGCATTACCCCTTCTTCCTCGCTCCTACGAGCTCATGCGCCAAACCAGCTCCCTCCTCCGGACTTCGTGATTCCCCACTTATTTCCCGAGGTCTTTGCAGGTTGCTGCGAGCCCCTGCGGGGAACTGATTCTTCCCGACGTTACTTCTGCAAGTCTTTCCCAGGATGCTTGAGCCATGATCCCGTCGGGTTGTAGAGTGCATAGCCTGTTACTTCCCCTACATCAGCGGCCTTCCCCAAGAGGTTCAAGTGGGTCGGCTTCCCCGAATCTTTCCGCAAAGAGACTTCATGCGGGATGAATTTCGAGATCGTCGCTATTCCTTACGTTCAGGCCTCCTGGTTTGTTCGCCACCCAGGTCTCCCCTGCCGCTGCGTCCTAACTAACAAGCTCGCAGGACAGCTGTGACTTTTCCACCTTCCCAGACTTGCAGCCATGTCGGCCGCTACCAACCTCTCGGCTCATCCGGCTCCCATCAAGCAAACGTGCCGATCATATGTTGAACGGCTTGTCTGTCGCACGCATCGAGGTCCTCCTGTTTCCAGTTGCTTCGGTCATGCGACCGCTTGACCCGACCCCTTTGCTCCAGCCCCATTACGGGCCTTCCTCGCTCTTACGAGTCGGTCCGCCCCAGTGCTCCGCATCGGTACGCTCGCCTCGCGGTTTTGGCCGCTTGGGCTTTCTCCCTTCGCATCAGAGCGACTGGTTCCTGCAGTTCCACGCGATAGCCTGCATCCGCTTCACGCCCTCTCTACGCCGATCGCCGTCCGCTCAGTCGTCAGGCATCCAACGGACTTGTCCCAGGTGAACCATACGCTCCTGGTTTTGACGACGCTTAGGTTTTTAACGACGCGTCTTCGAAGGGTTCACTTTCGTTCGTCTCTCGAATGCTCACCTGCACGAGTTTGTTCCCGCGCTTTTCCTCCAACGCTCACCACCATGGCTCTTTACCACAGCAGCTTGGAGGCGGTTTGAGACCTGCTCCTGAAAGCCGCTCCCGAGGGGCCTTCCCTCATCTCTCGCGTAGCTTATTCACACGGTTAATTCGTTCATAATGAGCTCCTTTTCCGTATGCTTCTGCAGCACACTGTGGTCAAAAAACTCGAACGGCTTGAAATGGCGTGGCTTAGGATTTTGCACAGGCTCCGTTTTCGAATAGGCTTCTCCGACCCAGAAACAGCACCTACAATCTTGCTTTTATTTTACGAAGTTATAGATTACAGGGAATCCAAGATGCTTTGGGCGCGATTGCTCGCCTATCTCTTCGCGTGAGTAGACAGGAAGGAGCCGATATCCGCTGCGAGTGCGGACGTGATACTTTTTCAAGTGTTCTCCGACAAGTTTAACATTGATAGTGCGCCAGCCGTGGTTAAGATTCGGTGCTGGATAGTAGCTGATCGAGTAAAGATGTCCCAAATCGTTGCGGATCGACGCAAAGGCTTTTTTTTCGTCTCTCCAATTTTTCGCAAAGTAGGCTTTGCCACCCGTCGCCGCGCTCATGCGTTCAAAAACTGCAGTCGAGACAGGCTCGAGCCTAGCTTCAGTCGTACTGACCATGTAGACGGGAATGCCGACAGACTGAGCTAATTCAGCAACATCCTCTGGAGGCACTACGCTGGCATTGTCGGGGCCGTTGGAGAACACCACGACCACTTTTCTTCCCGGATACCGGGCCCCGTCCTTGATTGTGAGCAGCAAGCAGTTGTAGAGTGCCGCGTCATCTCCGGCCACTGTACTACGCACCCCGCGTAGGACCTGACCTCGGTCGGTGGTTAAAGGCGCGGCGCGAGAGAGGTTTCGACTGTAAGAATAGAACGCCACTCTGTCCACCGTTTCTAGCGACCGGATGAAATCGGAAATGGCGTCCTGCGCGAAGACGAAACCGCGGTACATATAGTTGCTGGTGTCAAACAAAATGAAAACGTCGGCGCCGGCCAAAGCCTCATTAAGGCTGGACGCCACCTTCCCTCTCTGACCTTCGGTTTGTGCTAAGGAGTTATCGCTCGAGTCTGGCTTGTCCTCGTCAGGCATTTCCACCAATCTGCGAGTGGGTCCGTCGCCTTCTTCAAATGTTGCGATTTTCTCGGTAATACCGTCTTCGGTGATGGCAAAGTCAGCGGGCTGAAGATCCGTTATGTAGTTGCCTTTATTGTCCGTCACGGCGACGTTCAACTGCACGAGATCGACAACGACTCTTAGAGGAGCACCGGTTTGGTTTTGCTGGGCGCTAGTTTCATTCCTGGAACTAGCTGCGAGAATGACGAAAAGAGCGGCAGCTAATGCTAGCTGTTTTCGCATTGTTTTTTCCTGCCTGTGCCGGCCGTAAGCGCACTTAGGGCGGAGAAATAACCCCACTGTTGGGCAGTGAGGCCATCTTGCCATTTCGAAACTCGTCGCCAGTTTCTCGCGCGGCGCGCCACAGCGCCGGCCAATCTTCCATGTCGGTGGCGAAAATCTTTTCAACCATGCGGCGAGTCAGCTGGGGAACCAGGCGAGTTAACATCACCGGGGAGTAACCCTTTTCGTCGGCCAAGCGGACCCAGTACAGGTTGTTGGAATCCCATGACTCGGCTAAGAGACGGCTAGAGTAACCAGCGTAAGCAGGGATTGGCTCGAGATTCAGCAAGTCGCAGCGGTAGCTCTGTTCTAAAATGGTATGCGGTACACCGAAGTCGCGAGACAAGCGCTCCCAGTTGACTTCCTCGGGATAGCGATGAGAGAGACTCTCTAGCTCTCTGCCTGCCGGTCCGAAAGAGTCGGTCTCTTCGGGGAATCGTCGGCGATATTCAGCCGCGAGATAAAAGGTGTCGGCCGGCAGCAATTCAGGCAGCGTTCCCGCCAAACGATTCGCACGCAGCGATTGCTCGAGGTGCTCCGTGGTTCGCGGAGCCATGCGATCATCGAGAATGTTCATTACTTTCTGCCGCAGATCCTCATTCTGCGCAGAGGCAGTCAGTATTTCCTCACCTGTTTGCTGATAAAGCGCGACGGCGTGCAGTTCATTTCGGGTCACCTTCCACCATCTCGGTACGATAGCGCTAGTCAGAAGGCTGGGCGCTACTTCGTCCCAGATGAGGGCCTGCACGTTTTCGGGAGCAATGAAATGCTGTTCTGCCTTGGAAAGAACGTACGGCAGGTCCGCCAAAGAGCCGACCAGGTGCGCCCCGCCACCGGCCGGCGAACCAGCCCCTAACAATTGCGAAGCTTGCCACACTCGCCACTCGCCTGTAAGGCTTTCTCCTGCGAAGTCGTGCGAACGAACGAAAAGAGGGTTGTGGTGAAGAATCTGAGCGCCGGGCGGCTCGTAGTAGGCGTAGTTCAATCCGACCAACGTGTCTCTCAAAAAAGAAGCAAGCCGACCGCGAGCGGTCGCGAGTTGTGCCGGAGAAGTGGGTGCCTTGATTACCTTTGTCAAGTCCGTTCGCATCTCCAAGTCGGTGTGACTATTATCGTAAATACCCGCTGCCCATTGCTCCCGCTCACTCGCGCGGAAAATGGGCTGCGGCATCTCGAATTCCCGCAGTTCTCCGGCGAGGGGAAGCAAGGTATTCGCCTCGGCTTTTACGCGAGCGATATCCTGTAGGGCATCACCGAGGCGTAGTAAAGCGTCCAAAGACACCAGGCGCTGTTCATCCAAAATCGTGCGCATTCTATCGGCGAGCAGGTCGTGCATCTGCCGCCCTTCGGAACTTAACTGACGTGGACCTGCGAGCAAATTGATGATCTGATCTTGCGAGGCATGAGGGTTGCCCGTCACCGCGAGAAGCAGTTCTCGAATTGCATTGCGGCCAGCATCGAAGAGCTCTGCGGAAGACGCAACCTTATCAAACGACTTTATAAGGTGTTGCCAGGAACCATTCAGCTCTGCGTCTGGAACCTGGCCCTGACGCGCAAATATCTGCCAAAGTCCCACGCTGGCCTGGAAGATTCCCAAAGCGTTACCGCGCAGGCTGTTATTCGAGATTTTGTTGAGACTTGAGGCCGAAGCTAGGAAGCTGCTGATGGACGCATCATCCAATACTGGAAACTCGGGAAAGATTCGAAATTGATCGCAGAAGTCCGCGAATTTGCTGGCCATTAGAGCGGTTGTTTCGGGACTTAGCCGATGACCCGGAGCACGCACGGCATCCAGTTCACTCAAAAAAAGATAGGTTTGCAAAGGCCCTTCGGATGTCTGCACGCGAGAAAGCGCGAACATGGTTTCCAGCAGTTGCTCGGGAGTGTCGAGCTGTCCGCGTTTGCTTAGACGACGGACGATCTTTGATTCGGCCCTGTTGTCGAGGATTTTCTTCCAGACCTCGAGATTTCCAGGTACGTATGGCTGTCCGCTAGCTTCAAACCGGGCGCGAGTTACCAGAAGCAAGAGACCGGAGTTGGGACGAAAGACCCCGGTAACGGCGTCCGATGAAATGCTTTTGCCTCGAAGCGCCTCATAATAACGACGCAAATACCGGCTTTCGGTGAAGTGCGTTTGCTGAGTCTGGTTGACTCGGGACAAGGCGTCGAAGTAAGCGGCCAGCCAGCCTCCATCCTTGGCCAGCAGTCGGGGGATAAATTCTGTAGGGAACTCGGGACCGGCCCCAACCAGATCCGTCCATCCAGCCTCCGCTGCCCGTCCCCCGGGAACGATTACACGCCGCGATCGAACACGGACATGACTCCCGTAAAAGTCCAGATTTGTGGCGAAGGGCAGCATCTTCTTAACATACTGCGGTCGCCGAAGGGCGACCTGTGTCTCTCGGTCCATTCGGGATAGGGCCCAATAAAAGTGTGCAAAAGCCGGATCCTGGAGCAGCGCGTCGATTAGATACGGCGTGACTCCTTTTTGTCGCCAATCGTTCTCGATCAGCAGCGCAGGTACCTGCGTGCTTGGGAAGGGGTAGTCGAAAGGTTTGCCTTCTCGGAGGCGCTCTTCCAGGTCAGGTAGAGGGAATCCGGAATCGATCGTCAAAAACGCTCTCTCGGAGTCATGTGTCAGCAAGGTGGCATTTGTCCGCCCACAATCCGGCCGAGGCAGGTAACCCAAGACTTTCAGCAGAGGCTTGGCCTCCTCGCAATTAGAAACGTGAATCACGCCCTGAGGCCCCGCCAAAGCCTGCAATTCTCTGGCCTGGTGAACGTAGCGGATCAGCAGAATCAGGAATTCGGTTTGATGGCCGGCGTGTAGGCCTTCATAACCTCGTTGAAAGACGTTGCGGGCCAATAGCGGCAACACTTCTTCAGGTGCAATCTTCTGACTGATGCCGGCCATGCGAAGGAAGGAGCGCAGCGGCCCGGGAATGGCGACCGTGATAGCCTCAGAAGGTGGTGCCGCTCCCTGCTGCGATGACGAAGCCTCAGAATGCATCGCTCCGCACAAAAACGCGGCCACAAGGGCGGAGATAAGAAAAGAAGACTTCATAGCTGCAGCTGTGTCCGACTCTTCTTCGGACGAATCGTCTAGGCGATGCCGAAACAGGGCGGGTGCCCACCGCAAGAAAGACGACGCACGTGACCGAAAGTCGGGCAACCCTTGAATTCGGCACTGACGATAAATCATCTTTCGTCCCAATCCAAGAGTTTTGTTTCCCGAGGCTAACAACCTGGTCTCGGCGCGGCAATTGGGGGAGCATCAGCGGGCGGAAAGGGCGCACGATTGGCACGGCCGCCGGTGGCGGGGGAGCGCTCTTGGTGCTGATCTCGCTGGAAATCATGAGATTGTGCTTCCGTCCGAGACGCTTCTGACGTTCCACGCTTCTTCTGTTACTACTCGCCACCCGTATCGGGCCTCCTCCGAAGAACAACCAAGGACCTTCCTGCGACGCATCTCTTTGGGCGCACGTCTACCACGGCCGGTTCCGCAGTGCGGATGATCGGCTTCACGTCCTCAATCCGTGTGTCACTGTCTCGGGAACCATCGTGAACGCACGGCGGGAAAGGGATGGTGATCGGCACGTCCAGCTCGACCTCGAACACGGATTCAGCTCAATGTTGAATCAGGCCAATTTAGAAAAGCAGCAGGGGCTATCTAGTTCTGGAGCCGATATGCGGCAATCCTGTCACCCAACGCGACACTCTCGAAGAGGGATCCTGTGGATGGCGAATTGTTGTTTCGCCCACCTTTCCTTAGGATTTCCCTTCCTGCTACGCTCCTGGGCCTGACTTGGCGGCTCGGGGGGCGCCTCGGCACCTGGCGGCGATTCCACCGCGTCAAGAGGGAATTCCTCGAAGCTGTTCGCGCGAGGCTCTTTCGAGTTTTGTTTGCGCTTGTGCCGCTTCATCCCGCAAGGATTCTAGCGCAAACCGCTGCTCTCCCGAACCCCGGGGGGTGGCCTTGTAAATATAAATAGATATTGACCTGCCGGAGGGATTGGTGCTCTAGTTCATTTGAATCGGGCGCGGCAGGTTGAGACTGTCCGTGCAGGTGACCCAGAAGCGGGAGCGGAAGGATGAGCCGCGAGGAAGTGCGAACGGTTGTCCCGGAGCTGTTTGGCATGAAGCGCGTCAATGGCCGGCAGATCGATGCCGAGGAAACCATCGCGTCGCTCACCAGAGAGCTGCGGCCGGCGATCGCCGCGGCCCTGACGGCGCGGCGCGAACTTCTGCACTCGAGCTTGCCAGCGGCCGAAAAGTACGCCTGGCCCAAGTGGGACGAAAAGTTCGAGGATCCCGTGAGCGGGCGGACGTGGACGTTTCGCCAGATCGTTCAGGGGATGATCGACAATCTTCTCGGGCGTGAGAGCGAGTGGCGCTGGAGGCTGAACGACGAGGCACCGATTCCAGAGGACGCTCACCCGCTGCGAAATCCGGGGCTTGAGCTGACCGGGCCTTGGCATCCGCTGGATATGGCGTTCAACGCACTGAACAGCCTGGCGCCGATGAATATGCCCGATTTTGAAGACGCCTCGCCGCCGCACTTCCGGCCAGACGGAACGCCCAGCCACCAGCCGGTGGGGATCTTTGCCGCACTGCGGAACGCGCAGGAAATTTTCGAGGGCCGCTGGAATGACCGCGCGTACGAGGCGACCAAGAAGGGGCAGAAGCGGAGTTACCGGCTTCAGAAGCCGGCCTCTCAGTGGCCCACGCGGTTTATGCGGCCGCCGAGCATCCACGTGCAATACGATCACGTGTTGGTCGACGGCCAGCCCGCGCCGGGAACCATTGTGGCCACCGTGCTCTGGACCCTAAACAATTACGAAGCGCTGGCGCGCGCGGGAACGGGCGTGTACTTCTACATTCCGAAGCTGCAGACACCGCGAGAAGCGCTGATTGTCGAGAAGTTGCTCTTCAAATTGGAAACACCGCTGGGCCTGGCGGCCGGCACGTTCAAGATCAAGATGCTGTATGAGGAAGGGAACGCCGGCAGAGCGCTGCCGGCGATTTGCTGGACACTGCGGCGCCGCCTGCTGGGCACGAACGTCGGGCGCTGGGATTACTTGGGAAGCCTGATTGAGATGTGGAAAGACGATCCGGCGGGCGTCTTTCCCGATCCGCAGACCATTGGAATGGCTTCACCGAACATGATCGCCTACCAGCGCTACAACGCGCTGATGATGCTCTTGGCGGGGACCAAAAACGGCGAGCTGACGCAAGGCGCGGCCATCGGCGGCATGGCCGCGGTGATGATTTACCCGCAAACCGACCCTTACGGCCGCGCGCGCTACAATCCGATCGCGTTGCGAGGAATGGTTTTGGACAAATTGCGAGAGCGGCTGCTGGGATTGATGTACCTGCCGCAAGAGCCGTCGCGCACCGGGGCGCAGCCGACGCTGGACGAGATTCTCTCGGGCCAGGCGAAGGGCCGATTGTATGATGCCTACCGGCAAAGCTGGGTGGCGAGTCCGGAGCCGTCGTATGTGGGCGCGGGAAACGATCCGCTGCGGGCGCCCCTGGAAAAGCTGCAAGCGAGAATTGAGGCGCGGCTCGAGACGGTGGATCTGAAAGGCAAGCGGGTCCCCGCGGTCGAGAGCGGACTGGACGATTCCGAACGCGCGACGTTCCGGTCGCGGGGCCTGCTCAACTCAGAAGGCAAAATCACTCCTCGCGTCATTCACGTGGAGGAAGTGAACGCGCCGGAGAAGATCTACACGCCGCTGCTGTGGAATGAAATTTACGGCGTCCCGAGGGGCGAGATCACCATCGAGCACATTCAGCACTCGTTCTACATGGCCGCGAATTACGGCTTCCAAATCCTGAACGGGAATTTCGCCGCGGCCATCGACGATTACGAGCTGAATCTGCGCTTCATGAACGACTTGGCCACCTACCGGATCAATGTGTCCTGGCTTTGGACGTTGCTGCGCCATCAGGCGACGATCACGAAGGATGGGTATTTGAAACGTCCGGCGCGCACGGAAAACGGCGTCGTTCCTGCGGTCGACGATTTTTCGGTCCAGGCAGGAACCCGCTTCACGCCGGAACTTTTTCTCAGGGTTTGGGAATGCCACAACGAATGGACGGCCGAATTTTTCGCCGAGCAGGATCGCCGCGGCGAGGCGAGCCGTTTCGACCGCTCCAAGGCGCCTGTGATCATGGAACTGCTGCAGCGCCAGCTGCGTTCTTCGCGCTACATTCAGCACAGCGCCCGCGTGCTGTTTTTGGCCGGACAAGCGAACGCGGAAGAGAGAGCGCAGCTCTTTGATGCGATTTTCGACCTCTCTCGTCAAGAGGTTGCCCGGCGTGTGCAAGCCGGCTCGTTCTCGAAGGCGGTGTTAGCCGCGCACGACTACGTTTTCGACATTTTCCCCGGTACCGAAGTTTCGACCCGGCCCGCAGCCGCCGGTTAATGGGCTGAAGCGGCCTGGAATTTGGAGGGATATCCATGTTCCAACAAAGTCTGGTGCTCGCGGGTTCCCTTGGAATAACGATTCTTCTGTCGCTCGTCCCTTTGATTGTCCTTCTGTTTTTGCTGGCGGGAATTCGCATGACGGCGTGGCTGGCCACGCTGATCACCGGCGTGATTACGATTCCGCTCGGGGTTTTTCTCTGGCAGGCGCCGTTCCGGCCAACGATGCAAGCGTATTGGTATGGTTCGCTGACGGGCGTGTGGGTCATCGACTGGATCACCTTTTGGGGCTTGATCATTTTCAACACGCTCGTCGTCACCGGCGACTTCGACACCTTCCAGAAATGGATGCTGCACCACGCCACCGCCGACGTGCGCATTCAGACGCTGATGCTCGCGTGGGCCTTCGGTGCGCTCCTGGAGGGAGTTGTCGGATTCGGCTATCCGTGGGCCGTGGTTGCCCCGATACTCATCACGCTGGGCATTGCGGACCTGGAGGCGCTGCGGGTGGCGGCCCTGGCGAATAACGCGCCCGTTTCCTTTGGTGCGCTCGGCTCGCCGATTTTGGCTCTGTCGGCGGTGACCTCGCTGCCGCTGCTGAGCCTTTCCGCTTCGGTGGGGCACATTGTCGCGGTGCTGGCGCTCTTTCCCACGTGGGTCCTTCTCTACCTCGTGAGCGGCTGGGTGGGATTGGTGGAAGCGTGGCCCCTGGCGATCGTGGCCTCCCTTGCCTACATCGCCGGGCAGTGGCCTGTGGCGCGCTATTGGGGACCTTACTTGCCGGATATCAGCGGCTCGCTCGTTTCGTTCTGGGCGCTCTACGCGTTCGTGAAAGTGTGGAAGCCCAAGACCATTCGTGGATTTGGCGGCGCTCCGCTGACGCAGACGCCAGCCGTGGTGACGGCGAATCCTGACGCGAAGATCGGAGCATTGCGCGCGTGGCTGCCTTACATCATCTTGCTTGTGGTCGTGGGAATTTGGACCGGTCCGTGGCTGCCGAAATATTTTCATGTGAATCTGCCGGGGCTCAGCCTGCACAAGTGGAGCGTGAGCGCGATTTCGTCGGTGACGCACAAGGCGGCCGCTTCGACGTTTAATTTCACGCCGCTCAGCGGCGGGACCTCCATTTTGGTCTCGTGGCTGGTGATCTTGTTGTTTTTGCGGCCGACCGGCGCGCAGTTGCAGGAAGTGTTTCGGAAGACGTTTCGGCAGATGTGGGGCGCGCTGCTGGTGGGCTTTTTCATTTTTGGACTCGCGTATACGTTTGTCTTTACGGGAATGGCCAATTCGCTAGCATTCGGGCTATCCAAAATCGGGCCAGCATTCGTCATTTTGTGCCCGGTCCTCGGTTGGATTGGCGTGGCCCTCTCAGGAAGCAACACCTCGACGAACGCTATGTTTGGGCCGGTGCAGGCGACTGCCGGCGGGTTGCTCAAAATGCCGGCGCTCTTGCTCCCGTCTCTGAACTCCGTTGGGGCCGAAGTGGGCAAGCCGGTGGCGCCGCAAACCGCCAGCGTGGGCGTTTCCACCACGCGCTTTGTGCGAAGCGAGGGGGAAGTCATTCGGCATAATATGAGTTGGACGTTCGTGATGCTCGGCTACCTCGTTCTGGTGGGGCTGCTCTTTTATTTCTTCTTCCCGAACTTGATGCAACTCTAGTGCGGCCGGCGGGATAAACCCTGCCTGCGGCAGGCAGGCCGCCGCGACAGGAGCCCAGCAAGACCTGGGATGGAATGGAATGGAATGGAATGGAATGACGAATTTCAAATAGGCTACTTCAACCCAGAAACAGCGCCTACAATCTCGCTTTCGCGAAGTTACAGATTACAGAGGAATCCAAGATGCTTTGGGCGCGCCTGCTCGCCTATGTCACCGGAACACTGAATCAAAAACTCCTGTTGCGAAACGAATATCTGGCGGCGGAGAACCGGATCCTGAGAGGGCGGATCAAGGGTCGGCTGCTGCCTTCATAAGGAGAAAAGGTGACACTGGGCGCCGGGAATGGTGGCGGGGGGTCGCGGCCTGGCAAAGGCTTCATTGACTCGCCACCGAAGTTTTCAGTTTGCCGATCTTGTCGATGGCTTGAGCGACGTTAAAAAGCAAGCCCCGGGCATCCGCACCGGAACCGAACGCGGGAACGCACTGACCTGCGCGAGAACGTAAGGTCATCTGTAACTCACCTCGGGGCGCAAAGAAAAACCCGCGCGAAGGCTCTCGCGACAGCGGGAGAAAGATCCTGACGTGATCAATGAACAAGTTATTTCTACGCTCGCAGAAATTTTGCAGCAAAAACACGGGTTTGCCACGACGACCATGCTCGACAAGGCCGTCGACGATCTTTTGCGGCGGACGCAGGAGCGCAGCGCAGGTGGCAAGCCGGCGTTCTCTTTGTCGAAAATGATCAGAGGCTTACGCGCGCTGCACGGAGAGCCGATCAACCCACAAAGCGCAGAAGACGACGTCAAATATCTCCGCGCTTTGACCACCGGCGCGACACCTGGTTCTTATTTGGTTCCCAATATTCAGGCCGAGGAGATCGTCGCGTATTTGAGCATCGGCGGAATCTTGCGCGCCTCCGGCGCTCGCATCTGGCCGATGAACGGCATACAAAAGATGACCGTGCCGACGGCTCTCGGCGCTCCGACGTGGGTCTGGATGGCGCAGAACAGCGTGCAACACCAACAGACCCGAATCTGGGCCAGATGGCGTTCGACCTGAAGGAACGCCGAAGCCTCGTCGCGATTCCCAACCAGCTCCTCGCCGTTTCCGTCCCGGCATTCGATACGCTGCTGGCCGAGCCGATCGGGCTGGGCGCGGCGGAACACGAGGACCAGAGTTTCTTCAACACCACCACACTCTCAGGCGGACCGGCGGCGCTCTTCGCCGGCATTGCGAACCTGACCGCCGTGAACTGCGCCGGAAGCGCGAACGGGGGAAACATCTCCTACTCAGACATCATCACGCTGCTCCCGCAGATGGCCGACGTGAAGGGCGTCGGACCGTTCTGCTGGTACATGTCGCCGAGGACGTTCTTCCAGCGCGTGCTGGGCTTGATCGACACGACCAGCAGACCGTTGACAATCCCAACTTTGGCAGAGGGCCTCTTCGGCGGCCCGCAATACCGCTTGATGGGATGGCCCGTCTTCGTCACTCCGTTCTTGCCTGGAGAACGAGTCGCTCGGCTCCGGCACGAACCGGGCACACGCCATTTTCACCAACCCGAAGTACCTTCACGTCGCCCAGGGCGGAAACATCGGGATCGCCTACAGCCTGGAGCGATTTTTTGACGCCGCGCAGACGGCAATTCGCGCCATCCAACATTTGGATTTCGGCGTGGCGGCTTTTCGCATCTGCGCGCGCCAAGCAACAGTACGGGAAAGGATGCCGCTTTTCTCACAAACGCTGGCGATTCCTCGGTAGTACATCGTCTTCAGATGCTGCGGCATCTAATTTGCGGAAGGCTTGGCACGTTTTAGTGTCCTGGCAGTGGGAGAAACGGGATGAATCTAAGAATCAACAGAAAACTAGCGACAGCCTCGCTGAACTGGGCAACAGCGCTATTGCTCGGCACCGCTCAAGCGCTTGCAGGTGGGGCACAGGAGACCGCAGTGCAGGGGCGGAAGGCACAAGTTGCGGCGAGACCGGCGGCGGTCCATGCGCGGGCATTCGCCTATGACGCGAAGCGCGAAACGGTACTGGAAGGAACGGTAGTGGGTTACACGGAAAGCGCCCAGATCGCGCCGACAGGGGCGCACGCTACAGTGCAAACCACGAGCGGCGACGTCGATGTACATCTCGGACCGGCTTCGTACCTACAGGCCAAACATTTCTCTCTGGCAGCCGGCGAGCAAGTGAGATTTGCCGGTGTCGACGCAGTGGTGAATGGCAAAGAGGTGTTTTTGGCACGCATCGCGCAGAAGGGGAATCAAGTCCTCGCGATTCGATCGCCGCGCGGATCGCTTCTTGCGAATGGCGCGGCGCGCCTCGTGACCGAGGCCGAGCGCGCGCAAATGAAGCAACAGGGCGGTGCGCGATGAACGCCCGCACTGGGAGCACGGTCTCGCGGGTCTCGATGGTTTTGGCGCTGTTTGCCGCGGCTTGCGGAGGCGGTGGCGGCAACAATGGCGGCCCACCACCTCCACCGCCGAAGTTCACGAACGCTAGCTTAAGCGGGCAGTACGCGTTCTCGATGAGCGGTACGGAATTGTGCGCGGGACAAGGCAGCTTGTTCGCCCGCATCGGTACGTTCACGGCCGACGGTCACGGAAATATCACGAACGGCCTGGAGGACGTGAATGTTTGTACCGGAGTGGGCATTCTGCAGTTTACCGGCGGCAGGTATTCCATTGATGCGGACGGGCGCGGCTCCTTGAGCCTGACGAACAGCAGCGGCACAACCAATTACACCATTTCGTTGGTTTCCTCGGCGCAGGGCGCCGTGGCGCAAACCGACGCGACCGTGACGGCGAGCGGCTCGTTTCAACGGCAGAATCCGGGGACCTTTTCCAATGCGGCGATTGCCGGCGGATACGTGTTCGATTTCAAGGGTGTGGAAGTCGTGGGCACTACCGTTGATCCGGTGTCGATCATTGGCCGACTTGACGCGGATGGCGCGGGCGGCATTGTGAATGGGCTGTATGACTCGAACATCGCGGGAACGCTTTCAGGACAGCAGACCTTTCCGGCAGGGACGTTCTACCAGATGGACACGAACGGCGACGGCACGGCGTTTGGACGCGGTACGGCGAATATCGCCGGGCGGAATTTCGCCTTTTATGTCGTGGACGCCACCCGCATCAAGTTCCTTGGGACGGATTTCCCTTCGGAATTGGTGGGAGGGGCGTTCGCGCAACAGAACATCGCGTTTAATGACAGTTCGCTCGTCGGGGACTACGGGTTTCTTATTGATGGTCTGACCTCAAGTTCGCCCATCGCCACGTCTGGACGCTTCACGGCGGACGGGGTGGGGAACATCAGCAATGTCATCGCCGACGAAAATCACAACGGCGCAGTTACGCTGCTGCCCGTGGGAACGGTGACCGGGACGTACGCGGTCGATGCGAATGGATTTGGCGGTGGAGTGTTGCAGTGGACAGATACGACCGCGGGAACGTTCTCATTCATTTTTTATCTGATCTCGCCGACGCAAGCCGTACTTCAGGAGACGGACTCGGGCATAGTCAGCGACGGGATCTTCACGGCGCAAACGGCCACTCCGATCACCACCGCGTCGATGGCAGCCGACTACGCGTTTGTGTGGAGCGGGGTCAACTCCAGCGGCGATGAGATAGATTTCGCCGGGCAGTTGACATTAGATTCGTCCGGAGGCTTCAGCGGGTTGTTGGACTCGAATCGCTTCTCGACGACAACGAGCACTCAAGTTTCTAACGCGCTGATTAACGGCAACCTGACATTGAGCGGAAACGGACTAGGCGCCAACACACTGAACGTCACGGAAGTCAGCCCGGCGGATACGTTCCATTTCACCGCCTACATTGTCGACCAAAACCGCATTTTTGTGGTGTGCACGGACACTAACCGCGTTCTCTCAGGCACTTTGACGCGGCAGCCTTAGCCGCCTGGCTACGGACGTCACCACGCCGCGCGTAGCTCAGTAGAGGTCGGTCCACTCCGCGTGGCGGCGGGACGCTTCGGAGGGCGCTGACGCGGCTCACTTCATTTCTTCGAAATCGACCGGGCTCCGCGCGAGCACAGTAGCGCGATGAATGTTGCGTTGGCGGACGGGCAGATCGAGGTCACCATACCCGCGCAGTGATGCATCGCCATAGGCCTGCGCAGCCAGGACGGGTCCCTGGATGACCAGCGCTCGAATTTCATTTTGGCTGAAAAGTTCGAGCAGGCGAAAGAGCTCTCCATCTCGGTCCGATACAACCGAACAGCCACTTGCTGGAGGCATGCGCAGGTACGGACCATCTATGCGGCGCAGATTTAATTTTGATGACCGACACCTGTCACGGCAGAGGCCGCGGGTTCGAATCCCGTCGTCCCCGCCATACTTTTCAAGCGCTGCAAACAAGAAACGATCGGCCGCGTTAGTTCAGCCGCGTTGCGGCCGAGTCCTGTTTCCCCACACTCTGAAAACGAGTTGCGAATGCCAGCCTTCAGAAAGTAGTACAACTTGCCGATATTGTTGTGGCATTATGTACCCATGCCAAGGAGGGTGCAAAAATGCCAACAGCGACGGCCAAGAGGTTGAACGAGTATCTGGAGGACTGGCTCGGCACGCGAGCCGAGTCCGAACAGAGGATTGTGCGCTTGGTCGAAGCAGGTCTCCCGACCAAGGTCATCAACCATCTTCTCGACAAGGGCCTTAGTCGCATCGAAGTGTTCGACATTATCATTCCCCTGCGCACTTGGAAACACCGCAAGAGCCGCCATCAGCCGCTTTCGAAGGAAGAATCTGAAAGAGCAGTTCGCGCAGCGCGAGTTCTTGCCCGCGCGCAGGCAGTTATGGGAGACCAGGAATCTGCCCTTGAGTGGCTCCGGGCGCCAAAGAGACGCTTCGAAGGTCGCGCTCCACTCGAGATGCTTCGCACCGAAACCGGCGGGCGCCTTGTCGATCAAATGCTGATTCAAATCGATGAAGGCATGATCGCCTGATGATTCTGTGGCGGATTAGCAACCACGCCACTCTCGACGGACGAGGAGGACTCTACGCCTCCGGCCGATGGCACACAGAAGGCAGGCCGATCGTTTATTTGGCCGAAAACCCCGCGGGCGCGCTGGTCGAAGCGCTTGTGCACCTGGAACTCGATCCAGCACGCTTTCCCAGGTCGTATCGGCTGCTTAAGGCTGAGGCTCCCGAAGATTTGTCCGTAAGAACAGTCGCGGGAGCTGAACTACCTCGAAATTGGATCTCTGACCAGATCGCTACACGCACCGTTGGAGACGAGTGGTTGGCCTCCAAGAGCGCTGTGCTACTGCGAGTCCCGTCGGTGATCGTACCAGAAACATTTAACGTGCTGTTGAATCCGGAGCACGCCGAGGCCGGGCGCATTCAGGTGCTTTGGCACGAAGAATATCCGTGGGCTGCACGACTTCTCAGGAGGTGTCAATGTCAAGTGTGCTCGGTCGCGCCAATTATAGGTGGGGGGTTACCGTCAGTGCTCCGCATCGGTACGCTCGCCTCGCGGTTTTGGCCGCTTGGGCTTTCTCCCTTCGCATCAGAGCGACTGGTTCCTGCAGTTCCACGCGATAGCCTGCATCCGCTTCACGCCCTCTCTACGCCGATCGCCGTCCGCTCAGTCGTCAGGCATCCAACGGACTTGTCCCAGGTGAACCATACGCTCCTGGTTTTGACGACGCTTAGGTTTTTAACGACGCGTCTTCGAAGGGTTCACTTTCGTTCGTCTCTCGAATGCTCACCTGCACGAGTTTGTTCCCGCGCTTTTCCTCCAACGCTCACCACCATGGCTCTTTACCACAGCAGCTTGGAGGCGGTTTGAGACCTGCTCCTGAAAGCCGCTCCCGAGGGGCCTTCCCTCATCTCTCGCGCAGCTTATTCACACGGTTAATTCGTTCATAATGAGCTCCTTTTCCGTATGCTTCTGCAGCACACTGTGGTCAAAAAACTCGAACGGCTTGAAAATGGCGTGGCTTAGGATTTTGCACAGGCTCCGTTTTAGAAATGGGCTTCTCCTCCTTGCGCCGCAGCCACCAGGCAATGCGCCGATAGCCGTACGCCACCTTCTGGCCACAGGACAACACGACCTGCTCGTCATAGCGGTGGTCCGCTGGGCTGCCGTGGGGGCTAGTTTGGGGAAGCCGCTGACTGCGCCGAATTTCCTGTTGAAAGCGGGAACCTATCCGCGGCGGCAGCGTCTCGTCTAACAGATAACCTCGGAGAAGTGTGGGAGGTTACGATGAGCTCACTGTGGCAGGACGTGCGGTTTGGGGTGCGGCTGCTGGGGCGGAGCCGCGGATTGACGGCGATCGCGACGCTGGCGCTGGCGCTGGGGATTGGCGCGAACACGGCAATTTTTAGCGTAGTGAACGCGGTCTTGGTGCGGCCACTGCCCTATCCGGACCCGGAGCGGCTGGTGTGGTTTTGGGAGGTGCAACCGAATCTGCCGCGGGCGCCGTTTTCCGCCGGGGACTTTCTGGATTTTCAGGCACAGAGCCAATCGTTTGAGCAGTTGGCGGCGATGCACAGCGTGAACTTCACGATGACCGGACGCGGGGCCGCGGAGCGGCTGCCGGGGATGGTGGTGACGCCGAATTTCTTTACCACGCTGGGTGTGCAGCCGATTGTGGGACGGGCTTTTTTGCCCAATGAAGGCGCGTTTGGGGCACAGCGAGTAGCGCTGCTGCCGTACGGATTCTGGCAGTCGCGATTTGGCGGCGCCAGCGACGTGACAAGTCAGAGCATTGTGCTGGACGGGCGTCCGGTGTCCATTGTCGGCGTGCTGCCGGCAAACTTTCAGTATACGAACCAGAGGGATGTGCAAATTTGGGTGAATCCGGTGAATACCGTGCCGGAGGTGTTCAGCGCGAGCGCCGATTGGGAGCGCAAGCTGAGCACGAATCACGAGGCGCACTATTTGAACCTGATTGCGCGGCTGAAGCAGGGCGTTACGGTGCAGCAGGCGGAAGCCGATGTGAATGGGATATTCGCGACACTGCACCAGAAGTATCCGGCGACCACGGGGCATAGCGCGAGAATCGCGCCGCTGCGGGAGCTTTCCACGGGGCCGGTGCGGCAGACGCTGCTCATTTTGCTGGCGGTGGTGGGGTTCGTGCTGCTGATTGCGTGCGCGAACATTGCCAATCTGCTGTTGGCGCGGGCCGTGGGACGGATGCGCGAGATTGCGATTCGGAGCGCTCTGGGCGCGGGGCGGCTTAGGATTGTGCGACAACTGTTGACGGAGAGCACGCTGCTCGCGTTGTGCGGAGGAGCACTGGGGCTGGCGTTGGCGTGGTGGCTGGTGCAATTGCTGGTGGCGGCGAGTCCGCAGGAACTGCCGCGAGTGCAGGAAGTGAGCGTGGATTTGCGGGTGCTGGCTTTTACGTTTGGCGTTTCGCTTTTGACGGGGCTGCTGTTCGGGATAGGTCCGGCGCTGGCGGCGACGCGGCAGGGCGTGGGCGCAGTTTTGAAAGAGGGCGGACGCAGCGCAACGAGCGGGCAGGGGCAGAACCGGTTGCGGAGTTTGCTGGTGATTGGAGAAGTGGCGCTGTCGCTGGTGCTGTTGGTCGGAGCCGGGCTCCTGGTGCGGAGTTTCGCGCGGATGCTGGAGGTCAAGCCGGGATTCAACGGCGACGGCGTGGTGACGATGTGGATGAATTTTACGAGCGAAAGATACGCCGAGCAGGGCAAGTCCACGCAATTGCTGGATCAGCTTTTGCCGCGAGTGACGGCGTTGCCTGGCGTCGAGGGTGTGGCGGTGTCGAATGATCTGCCGCTAGAGGGCGACGACACAACGACAGGGGTGAGCACGGCAGACGGGCATGCGCCATTCGAACGGGGACACCAGCCGCTGATTGGAGTACATGCGGTAAACGCAGGATATTTTCACGCGATGGGGATACCACTGCTTCGCGGACGGGAGCTGAGCGCGTCGGATACGACGAATTCGCCGCTGGTGGTGGTGATCAATCAGAAGCTGGCGGACACGCTGTGGCCGGCCGAGGATCCGATCGGGAAGCACTTCAACGTGATGACGGACAAGCAATCGGAAGTGGCGGGCGTGGTAGGTAATGTGCTGCACAACGGGCTAGCGGAGCCGGTGACGGCAGAGAGCTACGTGCCCTTTGCGCAGAATCCTTGGGCGTACGTATGTTTGGCGATCCGCGCGAAGGGCGACCCGACGGCGGTGTATTCGGCGGTGCGGAGCCTGCTGAGTGATATTGATCCGCAGTTGCCGGTGCACGATATGCGGCCGATGTCACAGGTCGTAGCGGAAACGATGGGGTCGCAGCGGTTGACACTATGGCTGGTGGGCGGATTCGCGGCCTTGGCGCTGGTGCTGGCGTTTGTGGGAATTTACGGCGTGATGAGCTATTCAGTGACGGAGCGGCTGCACGAGATTGGCGTGCGCGTCGCGGTGGGAGCGCAGGCGCGCGACGTGCTGCGACTGGTGGTGGGGCATGGAATGAAGGTCGCGGCGACGGGGCTGGTGGCCGGGATTTTGGGCGCGCTAGTGGCGACGCGGGCTATGACGGCGCTGCTGTTTGAAGTGCGGCCGAGCGATCCGCTGACGTATGGAGTGATTGCTGCGCTGTTGGCGATGGCGGCACTGGCGGCGTGTTATTTACCGGCGCGGCGCGCGACGGCCATTGATCCGTTAGTCGCATTGCGGCACGAGTGAGGCGCCGGCGGCCGATCGGCAAGCTCTTCAGTATGTTTCTGCTGCTCCGGCCGAAATGTTCTTGTAGGGTGATTGTCCGGCGGTAGCGAGTGTCATGAAAGTGTCATACAAGTCTTGGCAAAACGCTGCAAAATCGAAAAGAAAAAGTGAAAAGGGAAGGGTAAATGGTTAGCGCTGGCTTGCAGCAATTTGCAGATTTTGCTGCATTTTTCTCGGGTCCGGCAAGTTCTTGTAAGTTCGGTCCCGCGGCTACGAACCAGAAGGTCGGGAGTTCGAATCTCTCAGGGCGCGCCACTCTTTGAATCCAAATGATTTAATCCAACTGGGCTGTTCAGGCGAGGGAATCGATCGTCAGGGTCAGTATCCCTTGACCGCCGCATAATGGTCGCCTCGAAATTGAAGAGCCAGTGATGGAAATTTACGGATCTTGTTGGAAATGCGGGTGCTCGACGTCGATCACGGCCAGCGATGGATCCACGAAAATCGGGAAGCCATCGATCAAGAACCCCTGAACAATCGAACAATCAGCGCGTTGCTCAACTCCTTCTGAGCAAGCGCTGGGCTTGCGACCCCCGTGTGCTGCGCCGCAATCACTTTGCCGTCTTTGTCCAAGCGGTGGTTGTGGCGGCGGACAGCCCGCTACGAAGCCCAACAGGACAAGACCGATGGCTGCCACGAGGCCAAGTCCAGCAGTTCTGCGAATATGAAAGGATGGCACTCCCCTGCGTGCAGTTTGTTTTGAAGCCGGAACTCACATCGTTCGCCTCCACAATCCTTGGCGAATTCGCGCATCCCGGTCTGAGTTTTTCGGCTCATTCCCCGCTTGCCCGAGACCTGGGTCGGTCCGTGGGCAGCGCGGTCGCTATTCCTCGATCCGGGTTGCGAATCACTCTTGTTGCAAAGTGCGAGTAAGCTTCAAACCGTTTCGCGTAACGACATTTCTTTCTCATTGCAAGCGATGCCAGGAATCCCGGCTAAACCGACGCAGGGCGTGATCCCTATAAACAGCTCACTTTATTTTATCGCCACTTCGCCGCACTTCAGGGCGGTCAGCGGAGGACATCGTCTATGATCGCGGCGATGTCGCGCGAGGCCGCTAGGGCTGTGGTCTCTCCGAGGGCGCGGTAATTCTCAAAGTGAGCTTCGTCGAACCACTGATTGAAGGTGGGGTCGTGGGGAAACTGGGGATTGGTCTGGGGGTAGCCGCGCAGTTCGAAGGGATCCGCAGTGGCGATGGCGGGCTTGAGTAGAATGAGGGTGCCGTTGCGTTGGTGCCCACCTTCGCCCGAGGGGTTTGCAGGATAGGAGATATTGCCGA
>Ga0209686_1000355_pt1 | contig 24130 bp, 13 predicted proteins | sample GraSoiAngelo_126_FD_185883 | JGI IMG/M metagenome (GOLD analysis project Ga0209686, IMG submission 185883) | Grasslands soil microbial communities from the Angelo Coastal Reserve, California, USA - 14_0927_09_20cm (SPAdes) (version 2) | ecosystem: Environmental > Terrestrial > Soil > Grasslands ...
ACGATGAAGGTCGCGGGACTGAATGAAACGGTCAGCGTTACGGCCGAATCGCCGCTCGTACAGACGACGAAGTCGGATGTCGGCCAGGTGATCACCGCCACGCTGGTCGAGAACATGCCGCTCAGCGGACGCCGTTTCCAGGATCTCTCGCTCCTCGTGCCGGGGACGCGCCCGTCGAATTATTACGACCCCACCAAGACCGAGGTCGGCGGCATCAGCTACGGCGGCATGACCGGACGCGCCGTCAACATCACGGTCGATGGCGGCGACAACAACGATGGCGTCGTCCGCGGGCTTCTCCAGCAGTTCAGCGAAGACGCGATTCAGGAATACAAGGTCACCACCGGGCGCTACAGCGCCGAATATGGCCGCTCGACCGGGGGCGTCGTCAACGTGATCACGAAGAGCGGCACGAACCAGCTCCACGGAAGCGGATTCCTGTTTGCCCGCAACGACACGCTCAACGCGGAGACCTTCTTCGAGAAGAAGACAGGCGCCGGGAAGCAGCCGTTCCAGCAGCAGCAGACGGGTGCGACCGTCGGCGGTCCGTTCAAGAAAGACTTCTCCCACTACTTCGCGTCGTACGAGTTCAACCGCCGCCAGGACTATCGGACGGTCTTTACGAACGGCGTGCTGCCCAATGAAGAAGGACCGCAACTGGCGCCGTTCCGCAACCACCTGCTCACCGCGAAAACCGACTTCAAGCTGTCGGACGCGAGCTCGCTGCTCGTGCGCTACGCGCGCGAGGACAACAAGCGAGAAAACGACTTCATCGGCGGCAGCACGCTGAAGTCGGCCGGTGCGCTCAACACGAACAAGATCGATTCCGTCATCGGCAAGCACACCATGGTGTGGGGATCGAACAAGGTGAACGAGGCACTGGTACTGTTCCAGTACTTCGACAACAAGATCAACGCGAACGACAACACGAACCCCGGCATCCAGACGCCGGATTTCTTCTACGGCGCGAACCTCAACACGCCGCAGGAGACCATTCAGAAGCGCTGGCAGTTCAAGGACGATTTCGCGTTCCGTAAGCAGGGATGGGGAGGCGACCACGACTTCAAGGTCGGCGGCGAGATCGTGAAATCGCACTACGGTGGTTTCTTCATCCCGACGTTGTACGGCTTCTTCAACTTCAACGACCGGTTGCCGGGCAACAGCATCAACGCGTACCTCAATACCGTTGCGGATACGTTCACCGGATCGGCCGGCACGAACGAGGCTGATGACAACTGGACCCACGTGGGCGTGTACTTCCAGGACGACTACCACCCCACGAAGAATCTGACCCTGAACCTGGGCCTTCGGTACGAGGTCCAGGCTGGTCCCTACAGCAACGATTTTCAGACGCCGGTGCTGAGCGACCTCGCGGCGCTGGGGTTCAACAACCAGCGAAAGACCGACATGAACAATTTCGGTCCGCGGCTCGGTTTTGCCTGGGACGTCAAAGGCGATGGCCGGAGCGTCGTGCGGGGCGGATACGGCATCTACTACGACGAGATCTTCCAGAACATCACCTTGTATGAACGCTGGACTGACGTGCGGACGCCGCTCAACTTCCTGTCGTTCTCGCCGAGCCCGTGGACCCCTGCGTTCTACGCGGCCAACCGTGAGACGATCCGCAATTCCTTCATCGATCCGACCTTCGCGGGCGGCATCATGCGCCTGACCGCCCCGGATCTCGTGCAGCCCTGGGCTCAGCACTTCAACATCGGCGGCTCCCATCAATTGACGCGGGTGGTGGCGCTCGATTTCGATTACATCCACTCGATCGGCAAGGACGAGATCCATCGGTGGCCGATCAACCGCGCCGTCAACCTGAATACGCGATTGTCGCCGGTCGGCATCTTCAACCCGAATTACGGCGAGGTCCGCGTCGAAGGCAATCGGGGACACTCACGGTTCGACGGCGTGTATCTCACCGGCAAGGTGCGCATGACGCGAGCCGAGTTGATGACGAGTTACGCCTGGACCAAGGCGATGAACCTCGCGAATGACTTCGGGAGCAACCCCTCGGATCTCACGAACCTGAATTGGGAACTGGACTGGGGCCCGACGCCAAACGACGTGCGGCATCGCGGCACGCTCGGCGGCACGTTCCAGGTCTGGAAGCAGCTGCAGCTCTCCACAATCGTCCAGGCGAACACCGGGAAGCCGTTCAGCGCGTCGGCCGGCCTGGGCGGCTCACGCAACGGCGTGCGCGCCATCGATCCGGCAACCGGACAGATGTTCCCGCGCAACTCGTTCCGCGCGGGCGGCTTCTTCAGTTGGGATATGCGGTTCTCGTACAAGTTCCCGCTAACGCACGCGCGATCGCTGGAGGCGATGTTCGACATCTTCAACATCACCAACCACGTGAACTACGATCGCGACCAGTACAAGACGCGGTTCACGTCACCTGACTTCAGCACGCCAACCGAGATCATCAACAACTCGGAGCGGCAGGGTCAGTTCGGGATCCGGTTCCGATTCTGACAAGCCGCTACGGCTTGGCCCGCAGGGCGGCCAGCCGTGCCGATGCGGCCTGGCGAACCTGCGGCGAGGTCGCCGCTTGATCCAGCAGCCGCCGATATTCCTCGGCGGCTGCTTCTCGCGAACCCAGACGTTCGAGGGCCTGTGCGAGGTCGAAGCGCGCACTGTCGTTCGCCGAATCGGTCGCAACGGCGCGTCGCAGAAGATCCACCCCTTCCTGCAGATGTCCCTGCTTCGCTCGAAGCGCGCCAAGTCCCGTCAGCGCAGCCCCGTCCTGCGGCTGTTGCGCAAGGATCGCGGCGTACTCGCGCGCGGCCTCGTCGTGACGGCCAGCCTCATCGAGCACCTTCGCAAGATCCAGACGGATGACGTTCTTGCCGGGGTCGACGTCGAGAGCGGCGCGCAGCTCGCGCACCGCCTCGTCGTACTGTCCGCGGCTCGCAAAGATGCCGCCGCGCAGCACGCGGCTGTCTGTTGAACCTGGATCGAGCGCGAGCGCCGCGGCTGTTTCTCTCAACGCGGCGTCCTGCTCCCCGAGCCGCACGTAGCAAATCCCCATCCACTGATGCGCGTAGGAGCTGGTTGGCACCAGCGCGATGTAGTTGCGATACTGCTCCACGGCCCGGCGGTACTGTCCCATTCCCATGAACGCGCTTCCCAGCACGAGCTGAGCGAATGCATTGCGGGGATCGTCCTGGAGCACGCTGCGCAGGATCGGCAACGCCTCATCGTATCGCCGGTCACGTACGGCGCTGTTTGCCCGACGTAGACGATTGAAGAGTCCAATCACGTCCTTTGGATCGCGCGGTGCGGCGTCTCCTGCCCCCTCGTGGTATCCGCCTCGAGCCGGAACGACATCACCTGCCGCGCCGACGTAGCCCAGCGCGGCGAGCTTCTCCGCCGTCTCTCTGTCGATTGCCCCGATGTTCATGCTGCCCGCGGACCCTGCCGTCAGGCGCTGGAGCGCGGCCCGCATCGCCGCCGCCGTCTGCGGCTGGCTTGCATACAAGTTCCGCATCTCGCCCGGATCGTGTGACACGTCGTACAGCTCCGGACCCGGCGCATCGATGTATTTCCAACGATCGTCACGAAGTGTGCGCAACGGCGCCCAGTTCAAATAGAACTGTGGCAGGTACGTCTCCGCATAGACGGGCGTGATGGCGGCATTACGACGACCTCGCATCACGCCGACCAGGCTCCGCGCGTGCGGCGCCTGCAACGCCGGCGCGCCGACAAGTTCCAGCAGCGTAGGCGCCAGGTCGATGCCACGAACGGGATCTCTGACAACGAGTCCCGCAGGTATGCGCCCCGGACGCCACAGGATGAACGGCACGCGGATCGCCGCGTCGTAAACAAACATCGAGTGCGTCTCTTCACCGTGATCGCCAAGACTCTCGCCATGGTCGCCAATCACGGCGACGATGGTGTGGTCGAGCAGGCCGTGTGCGCGAAGCTTCTCGAGCACGTCCGCGATGATTGCGTCGGTGAACGCAATCTCGCCGTCGTATGGTGCATCGGCAAACGCCTCACGAAACGGCGGCGGCGGCCGATACGGCTCGTGGGGATCGTACAGATGGAGCCAGACGAAGAACGGCGGCTTGTCAGGCGTCGGCGAGCCATGGTCGGGCGTCTGCGCGTCCAGCCACGCCGTCAGCGCCAGTTCGGTTCGATCGCCACGACGCTCCGCCTCGAGGCTGACGACCTGCGGCAGGGCGCCTTGCATGCGATCGTCGTAGGTGTCGAAGCCCCGCGCCAGACCGTATCGTCGATCCAGCACGAACGCGCTCACAAATGCGGCGGTGCGGTAGCCCTGCGCCTTCAGCGCGGTCGCGAGCGTCTCGTAGCGCTGGGGCAGGTAGAAGTTGCCGTTGTTCCGTACACCGTGCTCGAAAGGATAGAGGCCCGTGAAGATCGAGGCGTGCGCCGTCAGCGTGATCGGTGCGGCACTGTAAGCGCGATCGAACCGGACGCCTTCGCTGGCCAGTCGATCGAGATGGCGCGTCCGCGCTCGCGCGTAACCGTAGGATCCAAAATGATCCGCACGCGCCGTGTCGATTGTGATGAGCAGGATATTGTCGCGCTCTGCTGGCCTCGCGACCGGCGCGCGGGACGACCATATGATCCAGGCGCCCGCGCCGAGGAGGACGATAGCCGCGATGGCCGCCGCGGTCACGCCCGGACGGCGGGTCGGCGCTCGCTTTGAGGGGACGGCCTGACGTGTCGTCATCGCACGACTGGGGGTGGTGTCGTCGACGAAAGATCGTGTACCGCCTGCTGCACGCCCGGCTGTTTTGGCTCGAGCGACAGCGATGCTTTCAACGCGCTCAGCGCGCCGGCCCGATCGCCCGACTCGAGCTTGGCGAAGCCCAGTCCGTTCAGCACCGCCGGCGTGCGCGCCCCCGCCGAGATCGCGCGCTCGAAAAAAGGAACGGCGGTGTCCGGCCTGCCGCCTCGGGCCAGGGCAGCGCCCAGCGCCGCGAGCGCCTGGGCGTCGGCGGGCGCATCTGCGACGACCTCCTGCAGGATTGCAACCGCGTCCGCCATGCGTCCCTGCCGTCCGCGGACGAGCGCGAGGCCAGTCCGCGCCTCCACGTCATGCGGCGCGTCAGCGAGCACGCGTTCGAACAGCGTGGATGCTCGATCGAGATCCCCTTTCGCCAACGCGAGCTGTCCCAGCCCCGCGAGGGCCTCGGGATTACCCGGCGACAAATCGAGCGCGCGCTCGTAGGCGTGCCGCGCGTCGTCGCCGCGTCGTTCGGCCATCGATGCCCGCGCCTCGGTGAGCACAACTTCCGGCGACGCGGGATCCATGCGAGCCGCCCGCTGCCGCGCGGCCGCAGCCGCCGCCAGGTCACCGGTGGCGCGGAGCGATTCGCCGAGCAGAAGCAGGTCTTCCGCGCTCGCGTTGCCGCGCGCCTCGAGCCATCGCACCTGCTGGATTGCGCCGCCATGATCGCCGATCGCCGACAAGGCCGCGGCCAGCTGCCGACGGGCCACTGTGATCCCCTCGTCTTCATCCAGCAGGGCGCGCAACGCTGATGCGGCGCGCGTGGGATTGACGCGGGTGTCCGCGATCGCGTGCTCGAGTCGCGTGATGAGCGCGATGCGATCCTTGGGATCGTCGCCAGTGGCCCTGCGCGAAGGGCTCGTCGATCCGATATAGCCCAACGCGTGCAATCGTGCGGCCGTATCCGCCGTCACGGGCTCTGTTGCCGCCGGCGTCGCTCGGTCACTCGCGGCGGCTAGCACCTTCGCCATCGTCGCCGCGCGTTCTGGCTGCTCCGGGAATCGGTTGATCGATTCACGTCGATCGGCGGTCAGGTCGTACATCTCTCGCGACGGTGCGTCGATGTATTTCCACCGTGCGTCGCGCACGCCGCGAAGTGCCGCCCATCCGAAGTTCCGGCTCGCGAGCAGCGACTCGATATAGGCAGGCTCATCCGTCATCGGACGACCTTCGATCGCCGGACGCAGCGAGCGCCCGTCCAGCGACTGCGGCGCCGGCAAGCCGGCAAGATCCAGCAGCGTCGGCAGCACGTCGACGCCGCGCGCGACGACGCCCGCGACGCGGCCGGACGGCACCCCGGCACCGGCAATGATCAGGGGGACCCGCAATGTTGAATCGTAGATGAACACACCGTGCGTCTCTTCGCCGTGCTCGCCGAGACTCTCACCGTGATCGGCCGTGACAAGCGTGATCGTGCGGGTGAGCGCATCGCGATCGCCAATGTGACCAAGCAGCCGCGCGATCTGTGCGTCGACGAACGCGATCTCTCCGTCGTAAGGCCGCGACGCAAACCGTCGAAGGTACTCCGCGGGCGGCTCGTATGCGGCGTGCGGATCGAAGTAATGCACCCACACAAACCAGGGCCGTTCCTTCTGCGCGGCGTCCGGCTGCGTCGTCTGACGATCGATCCATGCGGTCACGCGCGTGGTCGTCTCGTCGGCGTGCCGCTCCGTCGCGTCGCCGCCGCCGCGCGACGTGCGGCCCCGCGGCAGCCTGTCGTCATACGTCTCGAATCCTTTGGCAAACCCGAACCGGCGATCGAGTGGAAAACCCGAAATGAATCCAGCCGTCGCATACCCGGCGTCGCGGAAAACCGTCGCGAGGGTCGGGAGATGTGGCGGCAAGACGAACGCGCCGTTGTCGCGAACGCCGTGCCGAATGGGCGTGAGCCCCGTGAGGATCGACGCATGTGACGGCGCGGTCAGCGGCGCATGCATGATCGCGGTCTCGAAGCGGACCCCGCGCGCGGCCAGTCCATCGAGCGCCGGTGTCGATACGTCGGAAGCGCCGTACGCCCCAACGTGATCCCATCGCAGTGTGTCGATCGTGATGAGGAGTACGTTCGGCAATCGCGCGGGGACTGCCCTCTCGTTGCGGGGCGATCGGATCACGATCGCGGCCGCGGCCGCGATCGCCACCACGATTGCCGAACCGACCCCAAGTGTCCGCACGCTCATCGCCCGAGCTCTTTCAAGAGGCGACGAATCTCGGGCTGGTCTGGCTTCGCGGCAATCGATCGCTCGAACGATTCAGCGGCTTCGCGACGCTGGCCGAGTTGCATCTGCGCCCAGCCGAGGCCGTTGAGCACGTCGGGCGTGGCGCGGCCGGCGCTCAGCGCGCGCTGCAGGTGCACGACGACATGCGACCAGTCGCGCGTGGAGGAGTACGCAGCGCCCAACAGAACATCACGATCCGGCGTCGGCGCTGCACGCCCGAGCTCCTCGAGCGCCTCGCCGGTCTTATGTCCGGCAATCAAGGCGCGCCCGAGCGCGACGCGCACGGCATCCGCGTCGGGTACCAGGGCGAGTGCACGTCGAAGCGCGCGCTCCGCCCCTGCGGGATCGCCCGCGGCGAGCCGTGCGTCACCCGCAAGCGCCAGGAGGCGTGGCGCGTCCGGAGCGAGTTGCACGGCATGTTCGATCGCGTTGAGCGCATCGCGACCGCGGCCTTCGCGCGACAGCACGTCGAAAAGACGCGCCGACGCCTCGAACGACGTCGGCTCTCGATCGAGTGCCGTCCGGTACTCGCGCTCGGCAATCGCAAATGCGCGCTGGGCTTCGGCGATCGCCCCTCGCGCGACGTGCACGAAGGCCTCGTCCACGGGAACAAGCGCGATCATCCGTTGCGCCCGGGCCACGTCCTTGTTCGCGACCGCAAGCTCGGTCGCCTCGACCAGCGCGTCGCGGGCGCCGTCGGGAAGCGCAATTGCGCGCTCGTAGGCGACGAGCGCTTCGCCCGCGCGCCCGGTGCGGGCGAGGACCTGCGCGAGCCAGAGCTGCGCCGCGACATTCTGCGGCTGCGCGCCGATCACAGTGCGCAGCTCGCGTTCTGCCGCGGCGTCCTTTCCACGCCGGAACAGGCTCTCAGCGAGATTCTGCCGACCAAGAGACGAGCCGGTTGCGCCGATATACCCCAGGGCCTGCAGCCGCTGACGCGTGTCGTCAGCGTCCGCACGCACCAGGCCGTCGGTCGATGGCGGCACGAATTTCGGCGCGGCCGCGCGCACCGGCGGCCGCGCGGCGATCTCCGCCGGTAGAAGCGCAGTCACAATCCGTCCCGGCATCTCGGATGAGACGGCAACACCAGCGGCGTGAAGCAACGTCGGGGCAATGTCCAGTGGCGTTATCAGTCCGACGTCCGCTCTCGCGAACGTCGCTGAAGACTCACCAGTCGCCAATGCCGCTGCCGTGGCGACACCGACGATGCCATAAGGGCGGTGCCATGCGGTCGCGGGGCCGGAAAGATTCGCCGGGTCCTCGCGTATCGCGGCCGTCGGCGGATAGAAGCCATGGTCGGAGCACACGAATACGAGCGAATCAGGCTCGCTCGCACGCGCGAGCTGCCCGAGCACCGCGTCCGCGTCCTCGTAGGCGCGATCGATTGCCTGCTTTCCGCCACGCACGCGCACCGACACGTGCGATACGCTGTCGATGACCTCGAGGTACACCGCCAGCAGATCGGGCCGCTCGGTGCGCGCGAGATCCTCGGCAATTCGTCCGTACGTCCGCGTCGCTGCGACGATACCGGCCAGAGTGCGCGACTGGTCGGACTCTCCATCGCCAGGCGCGAGGTATGCGGCCAGGTCTTCGCGCGTCAGCGCGTCCGCCCGCACCACCGCACGCGCGAGTCGATCCATGGCGGCCGGAGGATAGACGAGCCCCGCGTCGACACGCCGTACCTGCCGCGACAGCTGCGGCGCGAGCGCGTCCGACACGATAGTGCCCCGCACCTGCTCCGCGGGCCAGGTCGCCCACCAGCCCACGATCCCAACGCGGCGCCCTGCCGCCGAAAAGAGGTTCCAGATTGCCGGCGCAAGTCGCTGGCGCGAACCCACGGGCGCCTGCCGCCCGCCGGGAAGGTCGATCATGAAATCGGTGATCCCGTGGTTCTCCGGCTCCAGGCCTGTCGCGATCGTGGTCCAGATCATCGGCGAGATCAGCGGCGGCGTGGACACCATTACGCCGGTTCGGCCGAGTGCCTTGAGTCGCGACAACGTCGGGAGCTTGCCTGCCGCGACCAGCGGATCGATGGCGAGCCAGTCCGCCGCATCGAGACCCACGAGGACGACGTGACGTGTCGACGAGCGCTCGATGGCGCCAGCGGCATCGAGCCAGCCCTCAGGCCGCTGCAGCACGAACAGGGCGAGCCCCATTGCGATCGCGATCGCGGTGGCCGCCCGGCCGTGCCTCATGACTGTCTTCACGGGGGGTCGCTGGTCTATGGTCGATCCGCGGTGCGCGCCAGCGTCACGCGCGCGTGCGTGCGCGCCGATTGGCGCGCGGCATCGAGAATCTCGGTGACGATCAGGTTGTTGTCGAGCGACGACAATGCGTTGGGCTTTCTGTGTCCGCGGACGACAGCCATCAAGTGCGAAATCGAGTCACGCTCGTCAGCCGGACGCGGATCGGGCGTTACAGCATGCTCGCGTTCATTCGGGAGCGCGATAGTGAGTCCGCCGCCGCCGGTTGTCGCAATCGCAGAGCCGTGGTCGCCGTAGACCTCGAAATCCTTCCGATTGAACGGCCAGTTCCACGAGGCCTGGATGATTCCCTGCGCGCGCGGATACTCGAGCAGGATCGTCGCCTCGTCGTCCACGCGAGGGTAGACGTCCGGTTGAAACTGCTGCGCGATGGCTGTCACCGCGATGGGGCGCCGGTTGTCCATCAGCCACGTCATGAGGTTCGCGCCGTAGCAGCCGAAGTCGAACAGCGCGCCCGCGCCATTCTTCACGGGATCGGTCAGCCACGCGAAGAACTCGGGCTGCACGTTGATCTTCTTCGGTCCCGAGTGGCCGTCGAGCGCCACCATCTTGCGGATCTCCCCGCCGGCAGCACGCTCCTTCATCAACGTCCAAATCGCGCCGTGGTTCGCGTACCAGGTGGTCTCGTAGTTGACGAGGACGTCGATGCCGCCGCGACCCGCCGCCGCGCGGATGCGTTGCGCGTCCGCGTTGCTGACGGCGAGCGGCTTCTCCATCATCACGGTGACGTGACGCGCCGCCGCGGCTTCGACGATCGCCGGATGATCGAGCGTGCTGGTGAAGGACGCGACCGCTTCCGGCTTCGCACGGTCGAGCATGAGGGTGAGATCGCTGAACAACACACTATCCGGCAGTGAGTAGCGCTCCCCGTACTTCTTCAGCAGCGCGGCGTCAGGCTCATACACGGCCACGATCTGCACGTCGTGGCGCTCCTGCGCCGATCTCAGGAATCCGCTCACGTGCCCGTGCACCAGACCGGCAATCGCAAGGCGGAGCGGCTGAGAAGACAGGGCCGGTTCCTGCGCGTGCGCCGCCAACAGCGCCGAGAATGCGAACATCGCGACGAGTGCGCGAGCGGCTTGCCGCATCATCGCGCGCAGTCTACACCAGCTTCCTTCCGTCGGGCGACCTCCACGGGTCACGTACGATTCACGCGGAGGCGCCGAGGCGCAGAGACAAGACTTGCCACGGATCACCCAGACGAACACGAACAGCTGCGCGCAACTGCGGAGTACAGAACCGAGGCAGCGCTGCGTTTGGCGCATTCGCCGCCGCGCGCAGCGTTTCTCCTGGTGCTCTGCGCCTCGGCGCCTCGGCGTGAGATCATCTTCCGCATCATGCGACGCTGCGTGTCATGTACGGCAAAATGTAAATGCTGACTGTGCGGCTCGTGTACATCTCCCTCATCACGCTCGCTATCGGACTTGCCGCGCTCATCGGCTTCGTGCGCTGGCTCGAGCCGCGGTTCGCGTTTTTTCCGTCACCCGGCGAGACGGAAACACCGCGGCACTTCGGCGTCGAGTACGAGCCGCTCACGATCGACACCGCTGACGGCGAGCACCTGCGCGCCTGGTTGATGCGTGCCCCGTCCCCGCGCGCGACCATCGTGTACTTCCACGGCAACGGCGGCAATCTCTCGATCTGGGCGCCCATTCTCGCCGGCATCGTACGACATGGCTTCTCGGTGCTGGCGATCGACTATCGTGGCTACGGCGTGAGCACAGGACGGCCCACTGAACGCGGACTGTATCGCGATGTCGATGCGACACTGACGCGCGCGTGGACGTCAGTCGACGGTACGCTGGCGGTGCTGTACTGGGGGCGATCGCTCGGCGCCACGATGGCCGCGTACGCCGCGAGTAAGCGCGCCCCCCAAGGACTGATCCTCGAGGCGGGTTTTCCAGACGCCCGCGCCGTGATTCGCTCCTCGCCCCCGTTGCGCCTGCTGTCGCTGTTCTCTTCCTACCGGTTCGCCACAGCCCGCCATCTTCAATCCGTCAACGTGCCAATCCTTGTCATGCATGGCGATCGCGACAGCGTGATCCCTTATACACTGGGCCGCACGCTGTTCGAAGGGATTCGGGGACCGAAGACGTTCGCGACGATTGCGGGCGGCGATCACAACGACTTCGCGCCCGTCGATCCGCAGGCGTATTGGGTCGCCGTCGAACGGTTCGTCCAGAGCGTGCAGGCCCCGGTCGACCGATAAGGAAAACCCAGATCCTCTCGTCGAGGATCGGCGAAATGCGGGTACAATTCAAGGCAGGGACGCCCCAGCGCCCTTTCCCAAACAATGCCCAGACTGAATCGCACCGTGCTCGTGAGCGGCGGGCTTGCGCTTGCCGCTTTCCTCGCCATCGGCTTCACCCTCGCGTCGCCGGGACGGCGCGCGGCGCCCGCGCCGCCGCGACCCGAGCCCGTTGCCGGCGGGGACGTCGCCGCGCTGGCCTCCAGGCCCCACTTGCTCTTCCGGCACGCAGGACTTGGCGCCAACGCGCGCCGATTGAGCCTGGCCTCAATCGAAGATCCCGATGCGCCGTTCGGCGTCACGAACCTGGAGTGCGACCGCATCGCGTACGCGGCAGGACGAGGCATCTGCCTGCGCGAAACGGGCGGGCTCCTCAGCAGGTTCGAAGCGGTCTTGTTCGATTCCGCCTTTCGTCCCGGCGCAACCGTGAAGCTCGATGGAAATCCGAGCCGCACGCGCATTTCTCCTGACGGCCGCTTCGGCGCGATCACGGTGTTCCTCACCGGTCAGGCGCACGGTTATGCATCCGCGTCGTTCTCCACGAAAACCACCCTGCTCGAGATGAGCAGCGGCACCGTCGTCAGCGACCTCGAACAATTCCAGACCTGGCGTGATGGAGAGAAATTCAGCGCGGCTGATTTCAACTTCTGGGGCGTCACGTTTGCGCGCGACAGCAACACGCTCTACGCGTCACTGTGGAGCGCGAAGAAGACGTACCTGGTCGGCGGCGACGTCGCGGCGCGGAAGCTGACGGTGCTTCGCGAGAACGTCGAATGCCCATCGCTGTCGCCGGACAACCGCCGTATCGCTTTCAAGAAACGCGTCGGCGGTGACCTCGCTCCCTGGCGTTTCTACGTGCTCGATCTGGCGACGATGACGGAGCACCCTCTCGCGGCCGAGGCACGATCGATTGACGATCAAATCGAGTGGTTCGACGACAGCCACGTGCTTTACGGGGCGAGTCGCGGATCGCAATCTGCCGTTCTCGACGTCTGGATCGCACCGGTGGGCGCCGGCGGGCCCGCCCGGGCCTTCCTCCTCCAGGCCACCTCACCCATCGTCGTGCGATAGACAGCGAAAGATCGCGAAAAGTCTGCGGGCCGCCGGATATTAGTGCCGGCTTTGGCAGACTTCCGCGTTCCAGTCGCCGCAACTGTTGACAACCTGCCCTTTGCCGTGGCGGGCTCCTTGCCTCTCATCTCGGCTCACCCAGCCGTTTTGAGACACCTTTATGTACGCAATTGATTGGGCGGGTCTGCTCACGCGGCCCGCCCGGATCGGGCAGCCCGCGCCGCGGGAAGTCCGCGGCGGCAGGTTCAGGTCGCTTGTGCCGGTCGTCCACCGCACGGTGTGGGCGCTCGGCATCACCAGCCTGCTGACGGACGTGTCGTCGGAAATGGTCGCCAGCATTCTCCCGATGTATCTGGTCATGGAGCTGGGGATGCGGCCGCTTGCGTTCGGCATCATCGACGGCATGTATCAAGGCGTTGCGGCGCTCGTGCGTGTGGCCGCGGGCATATTCTCCGATCGGCGCAGCCGGTACAAGGAGGCGGCCGCGTCCGGATACGCGCTCTCGGCGCTGTGCCGCGTCGCGCTCCTGGCGGTGGGCGCCGCTCCGGCGGCCATCGCGGCGATCGTCGCGGTGGATCGCATCGGCAAAGGCGTGCGGACGGCGCCGCGCGACGCGCTGATCTCGCTGCGCAGCAAATCCGATCAACTGGCCACCGCCTTCGGCGTCCATCGATCGCTCGACGCGGCGGGCGCGATGCTCGGTCCGCTCCTCGCCTTCGCGCTGCTCGCCGCGATGCCCTCGAGATTCGACGTGCTGTTCGCCGTCAGCTTCGCGGTGGCGCTCGCAGGGCTGGGTGTGATTCTCCTCTGCGTCGAGCCAGCGTCGCTGGAGAGCGGATCGGCGCGGGCGGCGCTGCCGTGGCGGGCCGCGCTCGATACCGCGGCAACGCCGCAATTGCGCAGGATCCTGATCGCCGGATTTGTCCTCGGCCTGCCGACGATCAGCGACGGGTTCATCTTCTTGTCGCTGCAACGACAGTTGCACATCGGCGCCAGCGCGTTCCCATTGTTCTACGTCGGCACGTCGCTGCTCACGGCGCTCTTCGCGGTGCCGATGGGCCGCCTCGCCGATCGAACCGGCAGAACGATCGTGCTGCTGGGCGGCCATGTGCTGCTTGCGCTTCTGTACATCGCGCTATTGCGGCCGTCGATCGGGCCGGCGCTGGCGGTCGCGAGCATTGCGCTGCTGGGCGCGTACTACGCGGCGACTGACGGTGTGTTGACGGCAGCGGCAGCCGCAGTCCTGCCGAAGTCGCTGTCGGGCAGCGGCCTTTCCTTCCTCGCCACTTCGACGAACGTCTCGCGGCTGCTCGCCTCAGTGTTTTTTGGCCTGCTCTGGCAGCGATTCGATATTCACACGGCGACGACCGTGTTTCTCGCAGGTCTCGTGCTATCGATCGCAACCGCCGCGGTCGTGCTCCGCGGAGGTCGCGGCGTCAGTCAAGCGGCTTGATGCGGATGTTCTTGTGGGGCGGCGAGCAGCGTCGTCCCGAAGGCCGAGGTGACAAAGGCGCGTCTGTCCACGCCTGCATCTCATCCCCAGTGATGATCGCCCCGGGACCTGGCATGCGCGAGCCAGTCTCCACTGACAGGTTCCGAGGTGACACCGTGATCGGCGCTGCGGCGCCGCGCCCGCGCGAAGTACCCGACTCCGACTACGATAACTGCAAGAGGAATAAACCAGCCCATGCGGCCCTCCGAGTCAGCAAGACTGGATCCGCTCGCCGGCGCGCTCGATTGCGTCTCGAGCCTCACAAGAGAGAGGGAGAACAAGAGACTTGTGTAGAAAACCCGTTCTCCTGATCTCCTGGCATCCCGTGACCGAAGAGAGGCGCGTCGCGTTTCGCGACGGTAACTATTGCGCGGTTACACGACCCGGGGTCGAGCTTGTACTTGACGTCGTACGGCCGCGCACGATTTGGTCGACGCTCACCCTGCATTACTGAAGTTGAGGGAAGGCGGAAGCAATGCCCGCGCTATGGTCGGTGAACCATGGGGCCAGGATTGTGAGGCTGCAGCTCGTTGAATCTCTGGCCTTCGACGATTGGTTCGCCACCGTCGAACGGATTGCTCACGATTCGTCGATCGACCGGGGATACCGCATCCTCGTCGATCGCCCGTGCATGACGAGGCTGACGGACGACTTCGCAGAGCAGATGACCGTATACTTCGCGCGGCGTCAGAGTCTCTTCGCGCAGCGTCGCATCGAGATCCTCGCCCCCGTCGCGCGTCGTGCCGCGATCCGGGGTGCGGGGTGCGGGGTGCGGGGTGCGGAATTAACGATTGAGGATTAGGGATTGCGGATCAGGGATGAGGGATTAGCGATTCAGTCCCGTCCGCACGGTCCCCACCAGCCCTCGCCAACGAGTTCCTGCTGCAGTTGCCGCCATCGGCGAGAGACTTCCGCCGAACCGACGACGTACTGAGAGCGCTCCGCCCCGTTCGGCTCGGTGACAACGATTGCGAATGTATCCGGCGCATCCGCCGTGCGGATTTCGCACTGCAGAAACTGCTGCTGCTTTTGAAAAAAATAGAACATGACCTGGCTGTTGCTGAAATAGCAATGGAAGTGCCGTCGCGTGGGAATCACAGCGGAAATCCGCGCAACCCTCGTTGCTGAAAGGACTTTTGTACTTCCCGTCTGCTCAGTCGCAGTGCGGACAGGGCCCGAAACAGCGCCAATTTTTGTCAGCGGTGGACCAAAAATGTCGCCAGCCACCGGGGGCAGATCTCGATTTTCCATTTGCATCGAAAAATCGAGATCTGACCCCCAAGTCCCCCCTACCAGCGGTAGGTGTGCCCCTTTGCAATCGTGACGTCACGACTGACGGTGTCGTAACGCACGCGCGTCCGGCTGTTGGTTGTGAGCGCGCGCACGGCCGCTGACGTGAGCCGGCCGTCGTTCCAGGCGAGATCGACCTCGAACCCGCCGCGCGCCCGCAGGCCCGTGACCGCGCCGGTCGGCCACGCCTTCGGCACGGCGGGCAGCAGCGCGATCTCGCCGCCGTGGCTCTGGAGCAGCATCTCGACGATCCCCGCCGTCCCGCCGAAGTTGCCGTCGATCTGAAACGGCGGATGCGCACCGAACATGTTGGGATACGTGCGATCGGGACTGAGCAGCCGCGCGAGGATCGTGTAGGCGTGCTCGGCGTCGAGCAGGCGCGCCCACAGGTTCAGGCGCCAGCCGAGACCCCAGCCGGTCGCCTCGTCGCCTCGCATCTCGAGCGACTTGCGCGCGGCGGCTGCGAGCGCCGGCGTTCCGCGCACCGTGATCTGATCGCTCGGGTACAGCGCATACAGGTGCGAGACGTGACGATGGTGCAGGTCGGGCGCCTGCAGGTCCCAGTCGTCGAGCCACTCCTGTAACTGCCCTGCCTTGCCGACGTGATCGGGCGCAAGCCGCGCGTGCGTGACCGTGAGCCGATCGCGCAGTTCCGGATCCTTGTCCAGGATCTCTCCCGCGCGGATCGTGTTCGCGAACAGATCGCGCAGAATCTCGGTGTCCATCGCGGGGCCGGCGACGAGAGTGGTGTTGCCGAACGGATGGCGGTTCTCGGGCGACAGCGACGGCGACGTCACCAGCCATTTGTGCGTTGGCTCCTCGACGAGCGTGTCGAGAAAGAATTCCGACGCGCCCTTCAGCGCTGGATACACGCGCGCGAGATAGTCCTTGTCCTGCGTGTATTGATAGTGCTCCCACAGTGTCTGACAGAGCCACGCGCCGCCCATCGGCCACATGCCGGACGCGGGACCATCCACCGGCGCTGACGCGCGCCACAGGTCCGTGTTGTGGTGCGCGACCCACCCCCGCGCGCCGTACTGCACCTTCGCCGTGCGCGCGCCGCTCTCCGTCAGATCCATCACGAGACTTGTCAACGGTTCTACGAGCTCCGAGAGGTTGGCCGATTCCGCGGGCCAGTAGTTCATCTCGGTGTTGATGTTGATCGTGTACTTGCTCTCCCACGGGGGTTTCATCTGATCGTTCCAGTCCCCCTGGAGCGTCGCGGGCTGGCTTCCCGGACGCGAGCTGGAGATCAAGAGATACCGGCCGAACTGAAAGTACAGCGCCGCGAGCTGGGGATCGTGGCGCGTCGCAAACATCCTGATGCGCTCGTCGGTCGGCCCGGAGGTGCCGGACGCGCCGAGATCGATCGTCACGCGAAGCGTGGTGAACGATTTCCGGCTCGCCGCCGCAACCTGGCGCTTCGTCGTCGCCTCGGGATCACCGCTCACGTCCTTGTAGCTGCGATAGCTCGTCGCCGCCGCGAGGAGCACGGTGACGGCGTCCGCATCACGAACGGCAACGTCCGCGCCATGCACGATGGTCGACCCCCGTTCCGCAATGACGCGTGCGCGCGCCTGGAACGTCAGCGCTCCCTTGATGCCCTGCGCTTCGGCATTGGCACCGCGCATGACAATGGTGTCCGCTCCCTCGATCGCGACGTGGGCGTGCTGCGGGGTCGTCATGCCGACCGAGACCGTCACGTGCCGGGGCCGATCGGCGGACAAGCGGATCGCAATCACCTGATCGATCGGGCTCGAAAAGATCTCTCGCGTATACGTGACGCCCGCCGACGCGTAGGTCACGCGCGCGATCGCGGTGTCGAGGTTCAAATCACGGCGATAGCGCTCGACGGCGCCGGCGTCCGGGAACGTCAGGAGCAAATCGCCAAGCGGCTGGAAGGGCATCTGCCGCACCGGCTTCCCCATCATCTGGTCCGCGACGAGCGCGTGCGCTTCGCGGAACTTGCGATCGAAGATCATCTGGCGCACGACCGGCAGCGCCTCGAGCGCGGCTGGATTCGCAGGATCGTACGGACCGCCGGCCCATAGCGTGTCTTCGTTGAGCTGCAGGCGCTCGCGCGCGACGCCGCCGAACACCATCGCGGCGAGCCGGCCGTTGCCGATCGGCAGCGCTTCGACCCACTGCGCGGCAGGCTGGCGGTACCAGAGCGACAGCGGCTCATCCGGCGCACCCGCCCGCAAATCTGTTGATGATGTGCGGTTGGCCGCGAGCACGACCGCGAGGACCGCGATCAAGGTGAGCCGTTTCACTTTACCGTTTACTTTAAGGCAATTCGGCGTGCATCGTGTTACGATGCGCGGCGGGCCCGCGCGCCACCCTGGCGGCTCTGAATGGCCCCCGCGATCCGCATCAGGAGGAGGTCTCTGTGCCCAGCGACGAGAAGGATTCGAACGGCATGTCACGACGGGATTTCGCCACGCGTCTCGGCGCTGCGGCGGCGGGTGTCGCGCTCGGCGGCGAATTTTTCCGGCCGAGCGCCTACGCTGCCGGTCGCAGCGGCCGCATTCTCGGCGCGAACGATCGCGTAGTCACCGCGAGCATCGGGATTCGTGGTCAGGGCAATGCGCTCAAACGCGGCTTCGCGCAACTGAAGAACGTCGAGATCAAGACGCTCTGCGACATCGACGCCAACCTCGCCGACTCGCGAATTCACGACCAGCAGCTGCTCGCGAAGGCGCCGAGTTTCAAGCCGACGTTCGCGCAGGATCTGCGCCGCGTGCTCGACGACAAGGACGTCGATGCGATCGTGATCGCGATCCCGAACCACTGGCACGCGCTCGCCACCATCTGGGGTCTCCAGGCGGGCAAGCACGTGTACGTCGAGAAGCCCGCGTCCCATACGGTGTGGGAAGGGCGCAAGATGGTCGAGGCCGCGAAGGCGTACGGCAAGGTCGTCCAGGTCGGAACGATGAACCGCAGCCGCCCGAAGGTCAAGGAGGCGATCAAATTCATGCAGGACGGCGGCATCGGGAAGGTCTACATGGCGCGCGGCCTGTGCTTCAAACCGCGGCCGCCGATCGGCAAGTATCCGGACGGACCGATGCAGGCGAGCGACGGAAAGTTCTCATTCACCGTGGGCGGAACCGGAACCGAAGGTCCCTACACTGCCGAGTACCTCTCGAAAGTGGACTACGACATGTGGCTCGGCCCGGCGCCGAAGCGGCCGTTCAACCGCAACCACTTCCACTACAACTGGCACTGGCACTGGGAGTATGGCAACGGCGACACCGGCAACCAGGGACCCCACCAGTTCGACATCGCGCGATGGGGTCTCGGCAAGAACGAGCATCCGGTGAAGGTCAGCTCGTTCGGCGGTTACTTCAACGAACCGTCATCGCAGGAGACTCCGGACGTTCAGACCGCGCTGTACGAGTACGCCGACGGCACGATCCTCGAGTTCGGCACGCGCGGCGAGTTCACGAACGACGAGGGCACGCAGCGCATTGGAAACCTGTTCTACGGGTCGAAGGGATGGGTGTGGATCGACGGCGACGGCCGCACGTGGCAGTCGTACATGGGTCCGAAGAACGAACAGGGCCCAGGCTCCGATAAACCAGTCGAGGGCACCGGCGGCAGCGATCCGAACATGCCGACCAGCATCGAGTTCGCGCACTACCAGAACTTCGTCGAGGCGATCCGCGCGAACGATCCGAAGATCCTCACGTGCGACATCCTGGAAGGCCACCTGTCGGCGACGCTTCCGCATCTCGCCAACATCGCGTACCTCTCTGGACACTCGCTCGTGTTCGACGGCAAGACGGAAACCTTCAAGGACGACAAGAAGGCGGACGCGCTGCTGACGCGCGAATACCGCAAGGGCTTCGAGATTCCGAAGTCGTTCCCGGCGCCAACGACCACCGCGTCGCGGTAGCACACCAAAGCCGGCCTCGATCACCCGGGGCCGGCCTTTCCTACTCCATCCGACCTTCATTCACTTGCATTTGCTTGCCACGTACGACTTCACGCCGAGGTCGCAGAGCACGCGGAGCACCTGTTGTCGTACGGACTCGAATTGAAGTTCTTCGCGAGCTCTGCGCGCTCCGCGTGAGGACGTCCGTCGCATGCCACGCAGGCGGCCAGGAGACTCTAGGACTGCCCGATGATTTTTCGATACACCTGGCGGGCAGCCTCATAGGCGGCGCGAGCTTCTTCCAGTTCCCCGGCGCCGATGCGTGTCGATTTCTGCGTCCAGCACTGGTTGACCGCGGCCAGACACCATTCGGCGCTCGCGCGTGACGCGCGAACGGGTTTGTCACCGACGATCACGAACACAGGATTTGTGTGCGATGACGGCAGGATCCGGGCCGCCACCCAGCTGCTCTTCTCGATGGGTACCTCGACGCTCACCTCGCGCGGCGTGCCGTCGGCGATCAGCGTTCGGTTCGCGACCGCGACGCCATTGACGACGATCTCGAGCGGCACCTCGCGCGTGCTCCCGATGCGCGCGCGCTCGAGATGCCAGTAGGGTTTGTCCGTCGGAGGACGACTGCGGATCTGTTCGTCGGGAACGGCAGGCAGGTTGGCCGCAACAACCACCGTCGCGCGCACTGTTCCTGGCTGCGCAAGACGCACCTCTCCGCCCGACTCCACGCTGGACACGCGGAAGTCCATCAGATGACTGCGGCCGTCGGACACGTACGTCCGGCCGTCGCGGATGGCATCGACCCAACCTCGATATGACAAGGCTCCGTCGAGTTTCACGTACGACCGCCCCTGACCGACGCGCTCGTCGGTGATGCACGGAAAATCGGTCTCACCGCTGATGCGCGTGCGGAAGCCTGCGTTGAGCACGTGATACCAGATGTTCAGCTCCCAGACCGGCGGCGTGTCTCCCGCCGAAATGAAGTCGACGGCGCCCGGCCGCGTAACGTCGACGATGAACTCGTTGGCGCCGATCCCGTCGAACGCGGGCATCTCGTAATTCGGCAGGTCGCGCGACGCGACCTCGAGGCCCCATCCAGAGTGCGCAAAGCCGGTGACCGCCTTCTGCGCGCTGGCCCAGCGCAGGACCGGCAGCGTCCACGTCGGCCACTGCTCGATGCGCGTGGCGCCGGGATAATCCTGCTCTGTCAACCCGAGCAGCACGAGGTGCCCTGCGTGGCTCGACGGAAACCCCGAAATTTCCAGGTCGTAATGCAGAAGCTGCTTCGACGTCGACAAGGGGTCGTCGTGGCCGCTGAAGAATCGCTTCTGGCTGTAGTAGCACGGGCCCCACGTCAGCACGGATGCGATGTTGAGCGCTTCGCCGCTCACCTGCGGCCACATGTGCCGCGGTTCCACACCTTCAGTCGGGTTGTCGTAGTGTGAGCACCCGGCGGCGTGCACGTGGTGATCGCCGGAGTACCATCCGCGCGTCGCCGGATCGATCCAGCGCCGGAGATCGAATGCGATCTCGGCGGGACCTTCGATCGTGAACGCGCGCGTTTCGGAGATGTACTCCGGTCCCCTCGATACCGTGACGGTGAACCGCCCGCCGGGAAGGTCGATCGTGTCGCCGTCGGAGCGATACACCTGATCCTGGAACGGCAGATCCGGCGCGAGGCGCTTGAGCCGATTCGGATAGACGCGGTTGCGATCGTCGCGGACCAGAAACGACGCCGTCGTCGGCCGTCCCTGTTCATCGCGTACGCGCAGCTTGACGGGATATGCAGGCTTCGCGCGAAACAGGATCTCCACGTCGTTCCTGAACCCGATGTCAGCGGTTCCCTGCCCGACATCGAAGCTCAGAATGGCCGACCGCTGCCCCGCGTCCCTGCTGTAGACCTGCAGGATCGCGTACTCGATCGCCAGACCTCTCAGACGCGGCGCCATCGGCGGCTTGTCGAAGATCGCGATCTCCGCCCACCGGTTCCTCACGTCGCTCATCGTCAATTCGCTCGGGGGCGCGTGGCTGAGGGGATCGTCGGCTGAGCGCGTTCCTGAGCGCTTGGAGATGGGTCCGGTGTTCGGGCTCTTGACCGCCAGCGGCGCGGTAATGCCCGCCTGGTTGATCACCTTGACCAGAAAGGCGCGCGTACCTCCCTGGACGAGCTCGGCTTGCGCACTGCCCTGCGTCACCTTGACGCGACTCTCCGGATTGATCTCGACGGTCACGAGGACGTGCGGATCGAGGATCTGCTCGATGCGGGTTGCCGCGGCGCGCTCGTCAGCGTCGCCAATGGCGTCGTTGATGGCCTGGTGGACCGCTGCAGGCAGCGGCTGGCCGATGGATTCCAGCGCGCTCTCGACCCGGCGCACGTGCTGCGCGAACGGCTGCAACGGTGCCGCGCCCCGCTGCGGTGCCGAATACGCGGGCATCAGCAGGGCCACGACCAGCACCGCCGTCACGCTCACCCAGAGATGCTTCTTCACCGTAGTTCGCGGATCTTGATGTTGCGGAATGCCGCCCAGTCGCCGTGGTCCTGGATCCCGATTCGTCCCCTCGGCGCGCGTGCGTAGCGCGGATGATCTTTGAACTTGCTCTTGGCGACGAGCTGCTCCCACGCGGGGCTGCCGATCTCGTACTCGACAAGCTTTACGCCGTTCAACCAGTGCTCGACGTGCTTCCCGTCCGCGATGATGCGGGTTGCATTCCATTCGCCGGCAGGCTTCGAGACGTGTCGAGCCGGCGGCTGGAGATCGTAGTTAGCGCCCGTGTACTGTGTGTCCTTCAGCTTCTGCGGATATCCCTTGTCGTCGATGAGCTGATATTCGGGCGCGACCATCCACATCGATTCGTCTTCCTGATTCTCGACCACGCGATAGAAGATTCCGCTGTTGGCTCCCTTCGCGATCTTCCAGTCGAGCGTCAGCTCGAAGTCCGCGAACTCGTCGAGCGTGACGATGTCACCTGCCTTGTCGACGCGCGTGAGCGCGCCGTCCACGACCTTCCAGCCGTCGGGCATCTGCTTCGAGAGAAAGCCGCGCCATCCGGCAGTTGTCTTGCCGTCGAAAAGCGACCGCCACGTCCCCGGAGCCTCGCGCGGCGACGCCATGTTCATCACCCCCAGGGCCACGGCCATCATAAGGGCTGCCGCGCCGCGCTTCATTGCCGGCTCCCCGTGTCCGTCCGAGTGACGCGCTTCATCGCCTCAGGATCCCACGCGATCGCGCGCCCTTCGAAGTAGCTGTCGTTCGTGAGCAGCGCGGGGGCCGCGGCGCGGAAGCTGAACACTGCGTCCTCGACGCTCGGCTTGCGCGTCCGGACCGAGTCGAAGAAGTTGACGAAGTGATCATAGGCGTCCGAGTATCCGGGAGGCGCCGCGAACAATTCCTCGCTGTCCGGCTGCAGCTCCGGCTTCTCCGGATACTTCGCGCGGTGCTGCTTCAGGATTTCGTCCTGCATGGCCCGCGGATATGTGTCGATCGAGTAGCCCGGATCGTTCGGTCGCGGCTTCTTCGCGAGCGTGACGCCGGCGCCGCCAATCGTGAGAACGCCCTCCGGGCCGACGAACCGGAACGCCTGGTTCTCGCCGCCCCCTTCCGCGAAGTTCACCTTGAGCGACAAGGTGAACGGCGGGTGCGACGCCGTCTTCGGGTAATCGTAGAGCGCGAGCATCACGTCAGGGACGTCGCGGCCGTCGTTCCAGTAGCGCAGCCCGCCAGTCGCAATCACGCGCGTCGGTCCCGTCGAGTCCAGCACGAAGTGGATGCCCGTGAACAGGTGCACGAAGAGATCGCCGGGGATGCCGGTGCCGTAGTCGCGATAGTTGCGCCACCGGAACAATCGAATCGGCTCGAACGGCCGCTTCGGTGCGTGGCCGATGAAGCGATCCCAGTCGATTGTCTGCGGCGAGGCATCGAGCGGCAGCGTGTACTGCCACGCGCCGAGCGCGGAGTTGCGATTGATCCATGCCTCCACGAGCGTCAGGTTGCCGATCGCGCCGGCGCGGTACAACTCGCGTGCCTTCGCATACACGATCGAGCTGACGCGCTGGCTTCCCACCTGGACGATGCGGTTGGTCTGGCGCGCGACGTCCGCGAGCGGCAGGCCCTCCTCAATCTTCTGCACCATTGGCTTCTCGACATAGACGTCCTTGCCCGCCTTCATGGCATCAATCGCGATGCGCTGGTGCCAGTGATCCGGCGTCGCGATGATCACCGCGTCGATTTCCGGCCGCGCCAGCACGTCGTGGTAGTCGCGCGACGTGAAGACCTGCGACCCCCACAATTCCTTCGCGCGCGTCAGGCGGCCGTCGTAAATGTCGGCGACCGCCGTCAGCTCCGTGCCGGGCACGCGGAGCGCGGTGCGCGTGTCGGACATGCCCTGGCCGCCCGCGCCGATGAGCGCGATCTGGAGGCGGTCGCCGGGCGGCACGTCGGCCGCCTGCGGACGCTCCTGCGCGCGGAGCAAGGTGGTCGGCAACGACGCCGCCACGCTGCCCGCGGCGGCAGTCTTCAGGAATTCGCGACGCGACGGGCGCTTCATAGTGGTCTCCTGTTTCGGAAGAGCGGAAGCGGTCAGGGCAGATCCATCCTTGTCCGCCAATCGACGTGACGCTAAGACAGCCATTCCATAAACCGTCAGAGGTAGCGCTTGACGATCTTCGCGAGGGCGGCCGCGTTGATCGGCTCGGGCAGGAATTCCGCGGCGCCCGCGTACATTGCCGAGACGCGCGAGGCGTCGTCGGTATACGTCGCTGACGTCATCACAACCGGCACGTCGGGGTAGGCCTCGCGTAGCCGCCGGCACACCGCAAATCCGTTTTCATCCGGCAGGTGCACATCGAGCAGCACGAGTTCCGGCCGGCACTCGGCCGCAAGCTTCAACGCGGTGCCCGCACT
>Ga0209686_1000361_pt1 | contig 23952 bp, 18 predicted proteins | sample GraSoiAngelo_126_FD_185883 | JGI IMG/M metagenome (GOLD analysis project Ga0209686, IMG submission 185883) | Grasslands soil microbial communities from the Angelo Coastal Reserve, California, USA - 14_0927_09_20cm (SPAdes) (version 2) | ecosystem: Environmental > Terrestrial > Soil > Grasslands ...
GCCGATGATCGTCGATTGCCTGGACGCGATGTCGAAGCGATGACGCTTGCCGTCGAACGCGTACTCGAACGACGAGCCGTCTTCCTTCCACTCCGCCACGATCGAGCCGAGCTTTGCCGCGCCCTGCGTCTGCGCGCTCATCCGCGTGAACTGGTCGTAGCCGGGCATCATCTTCAGGCGATCCTGCGCGCCGACCGGCGCGTGCAGCGCCGCGAACGCCGCCGCGACCGACAACACCGCGCGAAGCCGCCTGCGTCTGGGACCAAAGACGGTCATGAAATCGATCTCCTATCCATCAGCGAAACCCTTGCACTTTGATTCTAATGCGAGCGCACTACAGCGCACGAAGGGAGCGGAGACAACGGATCTCGAAAACGAAGCAACGAAGATAACGAAGACCAACGAACTACCTGACGCGGAGGCGCCGAGGCGCGCAGAACCGACGAAATGATTGATGCAGTCGGGGGTGCGCCGCGGCCGGCCGGGAACAGACATTGGCCGGCCCATTGAAGATCACGCGGCGCACACTTTGCCTCTGCGCCTAGCGTGAAACTGCATTCTCCGTTGAAGTCCATTGCCTCCGTTGCTTCGTTTCAAGGGTCCGTGTCCTCCGTACAACTCCGTTATCTCTCCTCGACGTGGGCACGGATCTCCTGCACGAACGCGTCACCCAGCTGCTCCGCTTTACGGGCGCCGATGCCGTAGACGCCGCGCAAGGCGGACAGTGACGTCGGTTTCAACCGCGCCAGCTCGCGGAGCGTCGTATCGTGGAAGATGACGTACGGCGGCACCCCGCGATCGCGCGCGATCTGGAGGCGCACGCCACGCAGGCGCTCGAAGAGATCGCGATCGACGTCCTGCCACGATTCCGTCTCGACGCGTGAACGCGCAGGCAGTCGATCTGTTGTCGGGCGCTTCTGCCGCGCGAGCGCCAGGCCCGGCCGCGACGAGGCATCCTTCAAGAGCGCCACCCCATCTTCGGTCAGCGCGAGCACGGGATACGGCTCGTCGGTCTGGCGCAGCAGCGCTTCAGCGGTGAGCTGCTCGATATAGCCGCGCACTTCGGCGACCGGCGCCGCCCGCAGCAATCCAAACGTCGTCAGCCGGTCGTGTCCCCGCGCCGACACCTGCTCGCTTTCGCTGCCGCAGAGGACATTGGCCACGTGCGCGGCGCCGAACCGCTGCCCGACGCGCGCAACGCACGACAGAATCTTTCGCGCGACGACGATCGCGTCGCCAACCGACTCGAGTTCTCCCAGGCAGTAGTCGCAGGCGCCGCACTCCACCCTCGAGTAGTCATCGCCAAAATAGCTGACGAGATGACGATGGCGGCAACCGACGCCGGCGGCGTAGCGTTCCATGTCGCGCAGCAGCGCGCGCCGCGCATCGGTGAGCTCTCCGCTGCGTTCGAGCATGACGCGCCATTTCAGGAAGTCGGCGCCCGAATAAATCAGCACGCACTCCGCTTCCAGCCCATCGCGTCCCGCGCGACCAGACTCCTGCTGGTAATGCTCGAGCGACTGCGGAGCACCGGCGTGGACCACGAAGCGCACGTCGGAGCGATCGATGCCCATGCCGAACGCGACCGTCGCGACGACCACGTCGGCGTCTTCATTCAAGAACGCGTCCTGGTGCCGGTGACGATCGGCATCTTCGAGACCCGCATGATAGGGGCGGGCGCGGATGCCGCTGTCGGCGAGCCACGCTGCGAGCGCGTCGACTTCGCGCCGCGACGTGCAATAAATGATGCCGGCCTGGCCGCGGTGACGCGCGAGAACGTCCTGCAGCTGCCGCTTGAGGCTGGCGCGCGGCAGCACGCGGTAGACGAGATTCGGCCGGTCGAACGATCCCACGAGCTCCAGCGGATCGCGGAGCGCGAGCTGCGACATGATGTCGCGCCGGACGCGTGCGGTCGCGGTCGCGGTGAACGCGTGCAGGCTGACGCCCGGAAAGCGCGCGCGGAGCGCGCCGAGCTGGCGATACTCGGGGCGAAAATCATGACCCCACTGGCTGATGCAGTGCGCTTCGTCGATCGCGACGAACGACATCGGCCTGCCCTGAGCTCCGTCGGAGGGGCCCCCGAAAAGCGACAGGAAGCTGTCGCTGCCCTCGCCAGCCAGACGCTCGGGAGAGACGTAGACCAAGGCGTAGCGTCCTTCGCGGATGCCCGCCGCCGTCGCCGTCTTCGCATCCGCCGACAGCGCGCTGTTGTAGCACGCGGCCTGGATCCCGTTCGCGACCAGCGTGTCGACCTGGTCCTTCATCAGCGAGATGAGCGGCGAGACGACCAGGCCGACGCCGCCGCCGACGAGTGCGGGTGCCTGGAAGCAGATCGACTTGCCGCCGCCCGTCGGCAGCACGACGAGCGAGTCGCGGCGCGACAGAATCGCCTCCATCGCATCGCGCTGCAGCGGACGGAACGAGGTGTAGCCCCAGTAACGAGAGAGAACGTCTTCGAGGGTGATGGTCACCATTATCGCATCCATCGCCCGATCGCCGTCACGCATCGCGATAACCGTCTCGCTTCCGCCCTTTACGCAACCGTGCGCAACCGCTCGCCCGCGACGGATTGAAGGACACACGCGTCGGCATCCTGCGCCAGGCCTACGAACCGGACACGACGGACGCCGACATCGTCGATATCTTCATGGCGACCGATTCGTCGTAGCGCAGCCTCTTTGGGCTGCTCATGGATAGGCCGGGCAGCCACTACAATGACGGCGTGCGTCGATCGTTCTCTCGAATAGCCGTGCTCCCCTGCCTTGTCCTGTGCGTGTTCGATGCGGGGAAATCCGAGACCGTGTTCCTGAAGGAGCCGCTGCCGGTGCTGATCGTCTATTGGACCATCAGCGTTGGCGCCAGCGGCGACGTCCGCTTCGCCCGCGACGTCTACGGGCGGGACGCCGCCGTGATGCGTGCGCTCGGCGCCGCGCCCGTTCCCTCGGTTATCCGGTGACGCTCGAGATCATCGCCGTCGCCTGCGGCCTGGCCAACGTGTACCTCACGGTGCGACAGAACATCTGGTGCTGGCCGGTGGGTGTCGTGATGGTGTCGCTGTATATCTACATCTTCTTTGAAGCGAAGCTGTACTCCGACACGCTGCTCAACGTGTTCTTCCTCGTCATGCAGTTCTACGGCTGGTATCAGTGGACGCGGGGTCCCGTCGAGCACTCGCGCTCGCTTTCGGCGATCCGCCGTCTGGCGACGCGCGGATGGACCTGGACGATCCTCGGCGTCTCTGTCGGCACCACCATCGTCGGCACGGCGATGCACCGCTACACCGATGCCGCGCTTCCCTATCCTGACGCGTTCACGACGCTCCTGAGCGTGTTCGCGCAGTTCCTGATGACGAAGAAGTTCCTCCAGAACTGGGTTCTCTGGATCATTGCGGATGTCGTTTACATCGGGGTCTACGCCATCAAGGATCTCTACTGGACGTGCGGCCTCTACGTGGTGTTTCTCATTCTGTGCGTGCAGGGATACCGGGAATGGAGCCGCGGATAACGGCCGCGTATGATGACGCCAACGATGAGCATCCGCACCTGGAGGTCGATGATGGCTCGCATTGCTGTTCGCTACTGCGCGTATTGAATCTCCGGGTTGCACGCCGTCCGTGTGGCGGCGCGGCTTCGGCGCGAGTTGCAGTCGGAGGTCGAGATGGAGCACGGGCGCTACGGCGAGTTCAAGGTGTTCGTCGACGGCGAGATCGTCGCTGACGGGGGCGCCATGGCCGCGCTGGGCGTGCTCCCATCAGGGCGAAAGGTGGTCGAGGCTGTGCGCGCAAGGATCGCCAGCAGCCGTGGCAGGCCGCCCGACCAATCCGGCGCAAGTTGACTTACCCTCGAGAGCTGTTCTGCGATCTGCCATGACCTGGCGCTCGCGGCGCATCAACGTCAACACTGAGGACGGCGAGCTGACGCTGCTGAGGGCTCCAGCCGCCGTTGCAATCAGCGCCTTCGTCCTGGGGCTGACGGTCGGCGAGCTGGCGAAAGCGGTGGCCGGCGAACCCTTCGCGTCCGCGCAGTATTGGCTCGCCATCGCTGTCTGCGCGCCGTTCCTGCTCTCCTCGCGCTGGTTCGGATCGGGGTGGAGCGGTCTCATGCTGCGCGGCTGGATACTCGTCGCAGCCGCCGCGGGAACGTTGCGAATCATTTACTTCTGCGCGATGTCCTACTCACGCCGGCCGCTCGGGATCTGGATCGTGATCGTCCTGCTGGATACGGCCGTTGCGGGAGCGTTGTGGCTCGCCATATACGCGCTGTTCAGGAGAATCCGCACGGGGACCTAAGCACTCTCCCTGCGCCATTCCGAGCGAGGTCATTCGCGCAACCGATGATGGCATCCGGAACGTTCTTGGACACGCTGTGCTTGTGGGGCACCCGATCGATGCGGTGCGCGTGGAGCTCTATGCCGATCCAATGATCAGACCCGCGTGTGGCCCCTGTTTGTCGCCCAGTCAAACCCGCTGATGGCCTATCGAGCCATATGATCCGTGGCGACCATCATCGATCATCATCATCACCGTCACCTGCGCGAATCGGCTTGATGAATCCCGTCCTCCTCGGCGGCGGCATCACGGACCCGGCGCCGCGAATGGACTGCCAGATGATCTGATTCAGCTCGAGCTCCGGCGCCATGTCGGCTTCCTGCAGGTTCATGCGCAGCGACGCGGCTGCGCCGGGCGCGCTCCAGTCGTTCCGGTCGTCGAGCGGAACGCGCGCCGCGACATGCGTGAACGGCGCGAGCTCAGGGGTCGTCTGGAAGGCGTTGTACATCGGCGTCGCGGCGGCATCGTACTGGCTCATCGGCAGCAGCCCGAGAATCAGCTCCATCGTCCGCAGGACGCCGGACGTCGTATAGAGCGTGCTGTCGACGACCCGACGCCGCGAAAAGGGGCTGATGGCGAGCAGCAGCGACCGATGCGCGTCGACATGATCGGGACCGTTCTGCGCATCGTCTTCGAGGATGAAGACCGCGGATTGCTTCCAGAACCTGCTGTGCGAGATCGCGTCGATCACGCGGCCGATCGCAAGATCGTTCTCCGCGACCATCGATCGCGGCGTGACCGCGCCCGGCGAGGTGCCCTGTGTGTGATCGCCGCCGAGCCGAAGGATGGACAGCCGCGGCAGATCGCCGTTCTGCTCGAACTGCTTGAACTCCTCGAGCCAGATATCGACGCGCCGGTTGTCGGGAATGCTCAGGTCGAACGGCGGAAACGTCGGATGGACGAGACCGTCGAGTCCCGGGACCGTTGCCGTGACCGGCGGCGTGTTCCCCTCCCACGTCCCGAACTCGCCGTAGCTCCTGACCGAGACGTTCGCGCGTTTCGCGAAATCCCAGATGTATCCCTGCAGCGGCGCGGCAATGTTGCCGTATGCGTTCCGCATCTTGTAGCCGCCTTCGCTGAGGTAAATGCCCTCGCGCCGCCCGTAGTTGGCGGGCCACATCTTCTCGACGAAGTCGGTCGCGTACGCGGCGGTCGAAAAGGCGTGTCCGTCGTAGCTGACCTCAGCATCGACAAAGAAATTGTCGAACGTCGTGAATGCGGCCGCGAGCGCGTGGGCGTTCGGCGTGACCTCCTCGCCGAACAACGTCAACGACGGATCCCCATTGGCCCTGGGAAGATCGCCAAACACCTGGTCGTACGTGCGGTTCTCGCGAATCACGTAGAACACGTACTTGATGGGCGAGGTGAGACCCACACGTCGCGGGATCGGCGACGCCGACGGCGCATCCGCCGGCGCCAGCAGGTGCGCGTCGGAATACGGCGTCAGGTCGTGCACATCGCGCGTCATGCGCGCGAGTGCCGCGGCATTTGGCATCGGGATGACGGAAATGGCGCCCTGCATCATGTTGCCCGTGTACTGCGCATCGATGTGCGCGCCACCGGGCTGTGGGCCACGCGGGTTCGCGCCGCTCGTCAGCCCCTTGCCGTTGAGCACGAAGATGCGCGAGCCGTCGCGATCGGCGAGCACCCCGGTCGGATACCAGCCCACGGGGATAAAGCCGCGCACGTCGCTCTTCTCCGCGACCGACACGTCGACGACCGTCACGGTGTTGTTGTCCGCGTTCGCGATGAGCAGCGTCTTTCCGCCCGACGTCAGCTCGACCGCATTCGGCGTCGATCCCGGTGGCGCCTTGGTACCCAGCGCCACGGAGATCTGCTCGCTCGCCGTTCCCGACGCCAGGTCGATCACCCACACGCCGTTCGTGTTCGCGCACGCGACGAACAGCCGGGTGCCATCCTTCGACAGCGCCATCGCATTCGGGTGCTCCCCGACGACTATCTCGCCGCGCGGGTCGAGCGTGACGGCATCGAACATCAGCACCTTTGCGCCGCCCCACAGCGACACAAACAGCGTCTTGCCGTTGGCCGACAGCACGCACGTGTACGGCTCGGCCGGTAGTTGGGCGGTTGCCTCCACGGTCCCCTGCTCGAGATCGATCACGCGGACCATCTGCCCGTAAAGTTGCGTGGCATACAGCCACCGGCCGTCGGGGCTGATCGCCAGCCCGGCGACGAACCCGGCGTTCTCGATGATGTCGCCGCCGGGATGCCGCTCGGCGGGTCCGAGCGTGATGACGCGCTTGGCGCTCAGCGTCCCTGCCTTCCAGGCGAACTCGTGGATCGTGTTGTCGCTCGAGCCCGAGGCGAACAGTCGCGTCCCATCGGGATGCCACGCGAGGCCGAGCCAGGTGTGGTCCATCGGCGCGCGCGAAATCACCTGCAGCGTCCTGGTGTCGAAGACCACGAGCGCGGGCCTTTCCCATCCGCTGCTGGAGATGACGATGAAGCGGCCGTCGGGCGACGGCGCCATGTTCATCGGCAGATCGCCCACTTGTATGTGGCGCCCTGCGGGTGAGATGCGCCAGCCGTTCGGGAGCAGCGTCGTGCCGTCGATCTGCCGGCCCGGCCGGCGTGGCGGCTGCGCGCCACGCTGGGCCAGGGTCACGAGGCTCGACAGCACGCAAACGGCGAACACCGTCAGCAGAATCGCGCCACGCTTCACGACTCGACCGCCTTTCCCGCTGAGGAGTTGTACCGGAACACGATGTCGTTGAGGCGCTCGATGTCGCGCTGGATGAAGTCGGCGCCCTCGTCAAGATCGGCATTGTCGAGGCCGTCGCGGACCCCTTCGAGCACGAAGCCGGCCTGTTCGACGTCAACTTTTCCGTCGCTGTTGACGCCGCAGCATTCGCCGCTCGCCGCAATGCGATCGAGCGTCGCGGCATACCCGGCGCAAGCGTCCGCTTCCTGCACGGTGCCAATCTCGCGCAGACCGGACGCCATCGCGCGCATCAGCGATGCCGCGCGGCGGCACGCGTGCCGCTCGTCTTCGGAGATCGTCAGCGTCAGCTCCATTATTGCCCTCTCGGATTGATTGATTGCTCACCGCGATCGATCATGCGGTCGTCGACGTCGACGAATTCCCACCGATACCCCTCCGGCCACAACGTCAGCTTCAGGATCCCGAAGAGATCGAACCGCGCGTAGTCGCTGTTGGGCGTGTCCTTGCTGCGCCCCTGCAGGCGCCTTCCGCCGGTGCCCACGATGAACTGACGGATGCCGTGCGGATCCGGAATCTGATCCGGCCGCTGCGGCAGGAACCGCTCGTAATGATGTGCGTGTCCGGCAAGCGCGAGCTCGGCGCGCTCGGCATACAGCTCGTTCCAGAACCATCGCGGCTTCTTCGAATCGCGATGCGCGCCCGAGCCCCAGCGCGGCCGGTGCCAGAACGCGAGGATCGGACGGTGGCGCCGCGCCGCGAGGTCTTCGCGAAGCCACTGCAGTTGCGGCGAGTGGGCATCCTGCTCCACTTCACTATTGAGCGAAATCATGTGCCAACCGGCCTCGGGAAGCGGCACACTGTAATAACTGCGGCGTGGCGTACCGGCGCGCGCCTCGCCGAAATACTGGAAGTATGCCGCCGCACCCGCGGTGCGATAGTCGTGGTTCCCCGGACAGGACCACGTGCGTCCGAGGAGATCAGCCTGTCCCCACGACGGCGTGTAGTGATCTCGGTATTCGTCGGGGCGCCCGCGGTTGTACGCGTTGTCGCCGAGCGCGAGGATCATCGCGCCGGGGTTCAGGGCGATCTGCCGCCGCGCCAGATCCGCGGTTGCCGCCGCACCGGGATTCTTCTTCGCCGGACCACACATGTCTCCCACGGCCAGGAGGACTTGTTCCGCCACTCGTTCAGAGATTAACTCGTTTGGGCCGCGAAGATGGAGTACCCTTAGAGCGCGTTTCAATCCGTAGCGCAGCCCTTCAGGGCTGCTCGGCGGGCCGTCAAGCAGGCCTCAAGGCCTGCGCTACGCGAGGGGGTACGGGTGGCGAAGGCAAAACCAAGTCAGCAGAAGCGTGCGCGGGAACGCGCACGACAGGAGCGGCAGAAGGAAAAGGAACAGCGCCGCCAGGAATCGAAGGCGCGCAAGGCCGCCTCTGGTCCGCGTCAAGCGGGCGACGAGGATCCTGACATCGCCGGCATCGTCCCCGGACCGCAGAAGCCGTTGTGGGAAGAGGACGAGGAAACGAAGGAGAACGAGGTCGAGTAGGGAGCCCCGACGCACTGCGCGCCGGGACCCTGGGGTTAGCAGGTTGTCGAAAGAAGCTGATGTCAACGGCGAACGCTCAATGCCAAATGCCAGAACTGATGAAAATCAGCATTCGGCATCTGACATTCAGCATGCAGCCTTCGGTTTTTCAGCCGGCCTGTCCGGCCGTCACCGAGTGAACTGGATCGAGCGCACGACCTTCGAAAAGACCGACGAGTAATCACCGTACTCGGCCTGCGGCGCGACGCCAATCATGTAGAACAGGGTGCCGTCGCGCATCAATGAGGTATACAGGTCGATTCGCTCTTCGCCCCCCGTCACTTCCGAAACATTCGTCAGCGAGGTCCGCAGCGCCTCCTGCCCGCCCAGCGTGCCACGCGTGCTGTTCGAGGCCCGGCGCAGCTGCGGATTGCCCTGACCAAGTGACTGAATCAACTCGTCGGTCGCCGTCGCCAGGTCGTGGGTTTCGTTGCGCGAGAGGCCAATCTGGGCCCCATGCGTGAACACGTTCTGTCCGTTGACGTCGCCGTAGGCCCCTTCCGGCGCGAACGTCACATCGCTGTTGCCGCCGATCTCGCGCCAGTTCGTCGGCACGCTCACGCGGAACAGGTTGCCTTCGGTGTATGAGGAGAAGCGCGAGTCGGGCCTGGCGACGCGGTTGGGCGTCGGCCGCACGCCTGTCGTGCCCGTCCCCGTATTCGTGTTCGGATTCCGTCCCCCGCCGCGCGCCGCCTGCTCAGCGGATGGCGCCGGCGGCAACGTCCGCAGATGCGCCTGCACGTCCGGGAATCCTCGCGTATCGCGCGTTCCCCCTTCGACGCGCAGCGCCCGCGCCTCCTGGTTGATGTAGGCGTAACGATCCCCCGGGTTCGGGTGATCGCTCATCCACTGCGGTCCGCCCGGTCCGCTTTCCTGCTCGATAGTCTTGAACACGTTCGCCATGTCGCGCGGATCGTAACCGGCGCGCGCCATGATGTGTGTGCCGAGGATGTCGGCCTGCCTCTCGTACTCGCGGCCGAACCGCAGAAAGGCCGTGCCGAGTCCGAACTGCGTGCCCTGCGCGATCACTGATCCCGTGCGTCCGCCCACGATCGCGCCGAGCACGGCGCCAGCGATCGTCCCGATCTCGTACGGCGTCGCCTTGGTCGCCTGCGCCGTTCCATGGCGCAGTGCCACGTGGCTCAGCTCGTGCGCCATGACGCCGGCGATCTCCCCTTCGTTGTGCGCCTTCTCCATCATCCCGCGGTTGACGAACATCGGTCCGCCAGGGAGCGCGAAGGCATTGATCTCGCGCAGGTTTACTCCCTTGAACGAATACCGGAACTCAGGGTGCTGAAATTCCTGCGGGATGCTGTCGGCAAGCCGTCGGCCGATGTTGTTGAGGTACGAGTTGACCTCTTCGTCACGCATCACGGGCATTTCGCGCTCGACCTGCTGCGCCGCCTCCTGCCCGAGTTTCACATCGTCGCCCGGACTGTACTTATTTTTGGGCGCTGTCACCTGTGTCTGCGCGCCGAGCGCGACCGTCAACACTGCCGCGCACGCGGCAGTAAACGTCACGTTTCGCTTGAAAACACTCATCCGTAACCCCTCTCGGGGTCATCCAATGCGGAAATCATGCCGGAGGCAGGCCAGGTCTGAATGTAGGCCAGGTGTTTCACTTCCGCGCGAAGCGCTTTCCTTCGGCGACCGCCGTAGCCCTGGCGGAGGCTGGTTAGACCCGGCGTTTCGTCTAGGGCACGAGAACCCTTGCCGACGCCCGACTCTTGAGGTTGTGGGACTCGACGATAACCCGAGCGGCTTCGGCGCTCTTGGATCGATCAGCAAGCGCCACAACAGATCCACCGAAGCCACCGCCCGTGAGACGCACGCCGTAGACGCCTTCCACGTGGCGGGCGAGTTCCACGAGCGCGTCGATCGGCGCAATCGAGACCTGGAAGTCATCGCGCATCGAGGCATGCGATTCGAGGAACAGTCGGCCAGCCGTGGAGAGGTCGCACGCCTCGAGCGCGCGGACTGTTTCCAGCACGCGCGCGTTCTCCGTCACCACGTGTCGTGCACGACGATTGAGCGGCTCTGGTAATCCGTTCACGCGATCGAGTTCTTCCCCCGAAACATCGCGCAGCTCCTTCACGTGAAGGAGCGCCGCGGCGCGCGCGCACTCCTCGCGTCGCACCGCGTACTCGCCGCCCGCATGCCGATGGGTGACACCCGAGTCGATCACGATCAGCGCGGAGGCGGGTGGAAGCGGCACGCGGGAATAGGTGAGCGACCGCGTATCGAGGAAGAGCGCCGACGTTGTGTCGGCGAGGCTGCACGCCATCTGGTCCATGATGCCTATTGGCGCGCCCACAAAGTCCGTTTCGACCCGTCTCCCCCGCACTGCCAATGTCACATCGTCCATTTGCAACTGAAAGGCGTCACGGAGCGCGCGGCCGAGAGCGATTTCGAGCGCCGCGCTGGAGGAGAGCCCGCTTCCAAGCGGGACCGTCGACTCGATGCGCGCATCGAACCCCGCGCGCAACCCCTCGGCCGCGAGCACCCACGTCAACCCCTGCACGTAATCGACCCAGGCGCCGCGGCGGCGCTCGTCGCCAAGTCGATACTCGATTGGGTCGATGTCGGGAAACTGCGCGCTCCACACGCGGACGAGACGATCATCGCGAGGCGCGAGGTCGACAATGGTCCGCCGTGGGATCGCTGCGGGCAGGACGAAGCCGCCGTTGTAATCGGTGTGCTCGCCGATCAGATTCACCCGTCCGGGCGCTTCACCGTGCGCGGATGGAGAGCGGCGATAGAGTTCTGAGAAGGTCACGCGGCTACATTAGCAGTGTCGTGCGGAGAAGACGATCTCTCGCGGAGTTCGCCGAGAGCCAGAGATCGCCAAGAAGGCTGCCAGCGCATTCGCCGCGCCCGCCTTGCAGCGGGCGTAACGGCCGCGCGAAGCACGGCGGCCAATGCGCCAACGCAGCCGTTTCTTTGACTGTCTTCTCCGCACGCGTGTAGCGACAGCTATCCATGCGATCGCGGCTATCATGCGCGGCGGGCATTTTCTCTGCGTCTCGGCGTTCTCTGCGTGATTCGTACGTGACAAGCGTACTGTCCCCTTTTGTCCAGCGTCAGCTAAGATGCGCGCATGAGGGGTATGTTTGTGGCGCTCATTGCCATGACGTTACTGACGCAAACCAACGCGCCGCCAATCGCCATTCGCTTCGGTCACCTGTGGGACGGGACGCGGCTCGTCGACGACGCGGTGGTCGTTCTCGAAGGGGACCGGATCAAGAGTGTCGCATTCGGGAGCAGCGAGATTCCGCGCGACGCGGCCGTCACCGATCTGCGGCGCTATACCGCAATCCCGGGACTCATCGATCTCCATACGCACATGACGTACTACTGGGACCGCAAGGCGGGCATGCGGCCGCTCGGGCAGCGGCGTCGGCCGGCCGTGACGGTATTCCTGGCGCAGGACAACGCGTTGCGCACGCTCGAGACCGGCGTGACGACCGTGCGGGACCTCGGCGCGTCAGGAGACGCGGACTTCGCAATGCGCGATCTCATCGCGATGGGCGCCATGAAGGGACCGCGGATGTTCGTCGCCGGGCAGGGAATCTCCGCGCCGCGTGATGCCGCCGGACCTGATCCCGACGCCATGCGGCGCGCCGCGGAGGAACGCGTGAAGGCGGGCGCTGATTGGGTGAAGGTGTACGGGTCGCGCGGCAGCTTTGACAGCGTCGAGACCACACAGACGATTACGTTCGACGAGATGAAGGCCATCGTCGACGCCGCGCATGCGCTCGGTCACAAGGTGGCCATACACTCTTACGGTCCGTCAGGCGTGAAGGACGCGGTCCGCGCCGGCGCCGACTCGGTCGAGCACGGGATCGATCTCGACGAGGAGACGCTGCAGGACATGGTGAAGCGCGGCACGGTGTGGGTGCCGACGATCGATCACAATCGCTATTACGTCGACGCGAAGGACGATTACGGCTTCAGGCCCGAGGCGATTCTTCCGCTGCAGAAGTACATCGCGCGCAACCTCGAGTCCACGCAACGCGCCGTAAGGGCCGGCGTGCGAATCGGCATGGGATCTGACGCGGTATTCTCGATGTTTGGACAGAACACGCGCGAGCTCGAATGGTTCGTCAAGGCGGGGATGACGCCCGCGCGGGCGCTCGCGGCGGCCACGACCATCGCCGCCGACCTCCTGGATCAGCGCGAGCGACTCGGCAGAATTGCCCCCGGCTTCGCCGCGGATCTCGTCGCGATCGAGGGCGCGCCGCTCGAGAACATCGGCGACGTGATCAACGGTGTGCGCTGGGTGATGAAAGACGGCGCGGTGGTCGTCGATCGCAGAGCGGCCGCCGGGAAATGATCCCTTGCAATCTTGTGGCTTCCGGCTTTAGCCGAAGATCGATGCGCAGCCAACGGACGGCCTGAAGGCGGAAGCCACGAGTGTCGAATTACCGGCGCGCCTCGGGCTTCGTGAACTGCGCCTCGTCGATCGGCGCATTGAGCGTGACGCTGCTGAACTTCTGCGTCGTGACGGAGTTCCACGTCGCGTAGCGCACCTGGTGCGGCATCTTCACGCCGGACACGTAGCGGTAATCGCTGTAATCGATCTGCTCCTGCAGCTGACCGAGCGCCGTGCGCGTGAACACGGTGCGGCGCAGCAGCAGCCCGGTTGCGCGATCGAACTGCAGCTGTTCGGTCACGTTGGCCGCCGGCGATCCGATCAGCACGATTGTCGGGGTCCCGTCGACCGTTCCGTAGCGCGCGGAGCGCAGATTCATGTACCGCTGCTTCGTGTTGAGGGGCAGGCCGAGATCGGCGAGCCGCGCGATCTGCTGCGCGTTCACACCTTCCACTTCCCGAACGCCGTTCGGCATCTGTATCCAGGCGGCCTTGCCGTTGTAGACGCGACTCTGCGTCCCCTGCCGTCCCTCCACGTCGATCCGATACTCGCCCGTCACCTTCTCTTGAACGTTGATCTGCGTGGTCTGCAGATCGCGGCTCGTCGCCGTGCCGCGCATGACGCGCGTCTTCGCCTGCGCGAGCGCGGCCTGGCCGCCGATCGCCTGCACGTACTTGTCGAGCACTTGATCGACGGACTCCGCCGGCGGCGGCGGCTCTGCCGGTTCCCCCTGGGCGCCGCGTCCGGCCGGCGCGACAGGCTGCTCACCGCGCGCACCTGGCACACCTGGTGTCCCAGCCGCACCTTGAGCACTCGGCGGACCTTGCGCCGGCGAGCCTTGACCACTCGGCGCCCCCGGCGGACCTTGCGGACCAAACCCCGCTCGACCCGGTCCGCCCTGACGCTCGGCCGCGGTGCGCTGAGCGGCCGCCGCTTCGCCCGGCGTCATCTCCACCGCGAGCACGGTGTTCCGGTCCGGCCGATTATTGCCGTGGTGACACGTCGTGCAGTTGACCTGCAGGCGTCCCTCGAATTGCTGCGTGTTGATCGTCTCCACCATTTGCAGCATCTTGCGCGCGGTGTCCTTGGGCTTCTTCTCGTCGCGGTCGAAACCTCCCTGCGGTCCGGTGACGTGGCAGAAATCGCAGCCAACGCCAAGCGATGCCGCGATGAACTGCATGGTGATCGGAAGCTGGTCGGCGGGCAGGTCCTTGAGGATCTTGATGTTCTTGTAGTACTCAGCGGCCTTTTCACCCGGGAGCGGCGGGCGCCTGGGTTGCTGCGCCCCTTGCCGCGGTGGTCCCTGGGACGGCAGGGCAGGAGGCTGTCCTGTAGGCGCGGCTCCCGTAGGCGGTTGCGGCGGTTGCTGCGCGCGCACGCTGAGGCCAATCGCCAGGACGATCGCCGCGGAAACAATGAACAACCGGATCCGATCTCGTCCGATCACTTGAGGTCGTCCTTTCGATAGACGTGGGCAACTATTTAACACCGGATCGAGAGCGCACGATGAAATGGGACTCGTGAAAATTGCGTGGCAGGCTGTGTGATCAGGTAATTGGGGAATTTGATAATTGGGGAATTTGGTGATTTGGTAATGGTCGGATTGAGCGATGTGTCGGGGCCAATCGCTGCGTTACCAAATCATCAAATCACCAACTCACGAAGTTCGGTGGTTGGAAAGAGGGCGAGTCGCGGGAGGACGAAGCGGCTCGCCCGGCAGCTTACCGGTTGCCCCCGCCGGAGCAGCTGCCCGAAATCTCGCGGACCGACGAGACAGTCAGCGTGCCCGTCAGCCCCTGCGAACTCGCTGTGCTGCCCGCCGTGCCGGCTGTGGTCGACGGCGGATTCGTCATCGACGTATCGCCGCCGGTTGCCGACTTGTCGAGCGTGCCGCGAATTTCCACGCGATGGTTCACGTGCTTCTGGAGATCATCGTCTTTCCCCTTGAGCGTCAGCGCTTCCTTGCCTGACGCCGACGAGGCGTCGCTTGCGCTGGTGCTGCTCGGATTGGTACCGGCGGTGCTGCTCGGATTGGTGCCGGCGGTGCCGCTGGTTGCGCTCGGGTTCGAACCGGTGGTGCCATAACCACCGGCGGTCGATCCGCTGCTGGATCCGGCGCCCATTGAAACCTCGGTCAGCACGAATCCGCCGCTGCCGCTCGAGCGGCTGGCGCTGGTGCTGCCTGGGGCTCCAGTCGCGCCTGTGGCCGAACCCGTTGAGCCGGTACCTGATGTTCCCGCGGTGCCGCCCTTCCACTGGTCCGCGTTCAACAAGCATCCGGTCACCGTGACCTTCTGGCCGCGACTGCTCTGGTCGCGATCGCTCGAACTCTGGCTGCCGGGGGATGTGCTCTGGGCGCTTGCGCCAACGGCAATCGCCGTGGCCATAACGGCGCCGACTACGAATTCGCGTCTCATCTATGCCTCCTGGTTCTCGTAAGGTCTCTCTCTAGCGCGCTGCAAACGGATCGCCCGAGGGCGCTCGTCAGGACCCGCGCAAAACAGGCGCATTTTGTGCGTGGGGCGATTCGGATGCGTACGCGGTTTGTACGCCCAACGAAGGAAATGCAGGTGACATCGCAGAGCTCATCCCATACTGTCGCCGAGCGATCGCATGAGATGCTGAGGCCGCTGCCTGATCGCAATGCCGATTCGAATTGTTCAGCTCGTCAGCACGACCAGGGACCTCGCAACCCTCAGCACTCATGCTGGCCGTACTAAGGCAGCTTGAGCCATACGTCATGCGCCGTGAGCCAAGTCACCGAAGTCCAGGCGGCGGTGTGCGTTTCTTCGTTGCCTGCTCGAACGCGTAGGCGAGCCGGAGGAGCGTGGGCTCGCTGCAGGCCATGCCGGTGAAGCTGAGACCGAAGGGCTGCGGCTTCGGATTGAATCCCGGAGGAAACGGACTTGCGGGCGGTGGATTCGGGTTCGGAGCCTCCCCCGCCGATGCGCGCCCGCGCGTCTCCACGGACGGAGGGGGAATAAACGGCACGTTCGGGACCATTCCGAACGGGACGATGACGGTTGGATATCCGGGGCGCGCGGCGAGCGCGGAGCCGTTCGCGCCGGGGAACAGCAGCGCGTCGAGATTGTTCGCTTTCATCACTTCGTCGATGCCGTGCGTCCCCCCGAGACGAATGTCCTTCGCGCGATCTGATTCGTAACGCGCCCGATCCTTTTCCACGTCCATTTCGTCCGAGATATCGAGCTGCGACTGGCCGTATTTGAGCGCGCCGGCCTTCTCGTGCGCCTTGTTCCATGCGCGCAGCTCGGCGAGCGTCTTGACGGGCGCGGACGGTCCGAGCGACGCGAGCCACGTGTTGAAGTCGCGCTTCATTCCGTACTTCAGATCGACCGAACAGTTGTCGTCCTTGCCTTTTGCGTTGTCGGTGCCCGAGCAGATTCCCCAGAGCAGAAAATTCTCCTTCGCATCCTTCGCGGTGACGCTGGGGATGTCGGCGGGATCGAGGACAATCGCGCCCTGTTGCTTCAGTACGGCAAGCGCGTCTTCCATCACCTTCAACTGATCGGGGTTGAGACCGCCGCGGAGACGTTCCGATCCCGGCACGGTGACGCGCTCGTAAAATGACGCGCGCGGTATTCCAATGCGGGCCCCCTTCAGGCCGTCCGCACGAAGGTACTGCGTGTAGTCGCGACCTGGAGGCGCGGTGCACGCGCGCGTGGCGGGATCGTTCGGATCGGGGGGGCCGCCCATCGCGCCGAGCATGATCGCCGCGTCCGTGACCCATTTCGCCATCGGTCCCGGCGTGTCCTGGTCGGCCGTGATCGGAATCACGCCGTAACGGCTGATGCGTCCCACCGTCGGCTTCACCGCCGCCAGCATGTTCTGGTTGGACGGACTGAGAATCGATCCCGATGTCTCGGTCCCGACGTTTGCACTCCAGAAGTTCGCGGATGTGCCGATGCCGGAGCTCGACCCGCCCGTGCCCATCGCGGGACGGCCATCGAACGTCGCGTCGCGCGGATCGCGGCGCGGATCGTAAGGGTTCATCCCGTAGCCCTTGAGCGAGTTGTAATTGCCCGGCATGTTGCTCGATACCCAATTGGCCAGTTCCGTGAGCCCCGTCTTCGCGATGATGATTGCTCCCGCGTCGCGCAGGTTCTTCGCGAGCGTCGCCTCGTACGGCGGCACGAACCCGTCGAAGGCCAGTGCGCCGCCGGTCGTGGGCATGTTCGTCGTGTGGATGTTGTCCTTCAGCGCGACCGGTATTCCGTGCAGCGGCCCGCGGACGTATCCCTGCGCGCGCTCGCGGTCGCGTTCGTCCGCCTCTTTCAACGCGTCGGGGTTGATCGTAATCGCTGCGTTCAGCTTGTCCTCGTACAGCGCGATGCGCGTGAGGTATTGCTGGACGATATCGTGCGAGGTGACGCGTCCTGCCTTCATGGCTGCCTGCATCTCGGGCATGCTCGACTCGAAGATGCTGAAGGTCGACGCGGGGTTCGGCCGCGATTGCTGTGGTCGGCGCTCAATCGCAGGGACGGTGAGCGCGAGGAGCAGCAACGCGGGCGCGATCTGTTTCATGGCGTTGATGGTGGTGACGTGTCGTGACGCCGGATGAACCACGTGATGGTTCGAACGAGCTCGCCCTGGCATTTCTCGAGGTGCGCGGCGTGGTCCGCGCCAGGCAGGATCACCCACGCCTTGTCCGCCGCGCCAAAGCGCGCGAACAACTTCGTTTGTACCGACATCGGCGCCTGCGGGTCGCGTTCCCCGGTAAGGAGCAGGGACGGCACGATCAGCTTCGCCGGCACGAACGCGTTGAATTGCTGCTCGTCACGCCAGTCGGCATAGACCGGATCGGCGCGCAGCGCGGCGCGCACGAAGGCGTCGATCGTCGCGCCCGACACGGCGTCAGGGGTGATGAAGTCGGAGAGGGCGGCATCGGTCGTGTTGCGCTTTCGCGGCGGCGCCGCGGGCGCCTCGACCGAGGCCACGCGCAGATCCGGATCGAGGCCGAACCCAAGCAGCACGAGTCCGGCGAATTTCTCCGGCGCGCGCTGCGCCGCGAGCGCCGCGACCATTGCACCGCGCGATAGACCGAGCACGTAAACGGGACGTCCGGCGCTGTGCGCGGGGCCGCGCAGCCACTCGATGACCGCGAGCACATCGGCCACGGCGCGATCCGGCGTCAGCCATCCGCTTGCGTCGCGTGGGGTCCCGCCATATCCGCGCAGATCGACTGCGTACACGTCGAGACCGGTGGCGGCCAGCGCGTCCATGAACGACCGGTCGGGCCCGACCTGGAGATCGAAGTTCGGCAGGCTGCTCCACGTGCGGCCGTGCACCAGCAGAATTGCCGCGCGCGGCTGCGCGGCCCGCTTCTGCCACACGGCGAGCTTGTGGCCGTCGACGTCGACGTCGTGACGGATCGGCGGCGCCGCGGCTGCAGGGGCGGCGAGCAGGAGCAGCGCCACCAACGCACCCGCCGACGTCCGACAACCGCCAACCGTCATCCGCTATCGTCCTTGTTCCCGCCGGATGCCCTGACGGAGGGCCTCCATCGTGCCGGGAGACGCGATGAAGAGATTGTCCGGGAAACGCCCCGCATACGCGAGCATGTTCGAGTAGATGACGTCGCTCTGATAGAGATTGAAGCCGAGCCCCGCAAGGAACTGCAGGCGGAGGTTCCGATCGCGGTTGATGGACGCATCCTTCAGCCACGGCGCGAGATCGTTCGCCGTGCCCGCAAACGTGGAGAAGAGATCGACCGCCGAGTTCATGCCGATCTCGCGCAGCGACTGCACCACCGGCGCGTACTCGGGACGCTGCAGCCTCTGCTGGACCGCGTCCACGTCGATCTTCGTCGGGTCGACTTGTCCGAGCAGCACGAGATCGTACCCGGCGCCGTTGTTCGTGTTGCCCCAGACGATGCCGTTCGGGAAGGCCTCGAAGAACGTCGCAATTTCGCTCTTCACCGCCTCGGTGTTGCTCTCATAGAGCTGCACGAAGAGCGTGACGGCGCCGCCACGATTCAGGTGCGCCTTCGCGATGTCGAAGAACTCGCGGGTGTAGAGCATGGCGGCGCCTTTGACCCACGGGTCCAGCGGATCCGACGTAATCGCGTCGAACTTCTCTCTCGTCGTCAACAGAAAGTGCCGCGCATCGTCGACGAGAATGTGGACTTTCGGATTGTCGACGACCCTGAAATTCTGATCGCCAAAATATTTGGAGACGACGCTTGGAACGAGCGGCTCGATTTCAGCGATGGTTTCGTGTTCGACGCCGGGGTCGATTGAGACGGCGCCCGCCGTCACACCGGCGCCGCAGCCTATGACCAGCACTTTTGTCGACTGCGTCGGAATCAGCGTCGTCATATGACCGAGCATCCGCTGGAGGCGCATGTCCTGCGGCTCGCTGGACGCCTGGACTTTCCCGGCGTTGTGATAATTGAGCACGCCGCCCGGGAGACGCGAAACCGCGACGGTCGCATTCCAACCCTCGCCCATATAGATGACGTCCGCCGATCCGATGCGCGTGGCGGCGTAGCGGCCGTATGCCGCCAGAATGCCGGGCACTGGATGGACGGTTCGCGAGAGGAGACCTGCGCCTGCCGCGGCCGCAACGATCACGAGCGTGCGCGCGAAGGCGGCCTGGCCTTTACCTGGGACCTCCTCGGCGACGCCCGTCGACAGCACGAGCAGGCCCGACAGTGCGCTCACGAGAATCAATGCCTGCTGTGCGTGCTGGCTGCCAAGCCATACAACGAGCAGCAGGCTGCCCAGCACCGATCCGACAATCGCACCCACCGTGTTGGCGGCGTAGACACCGCCAACGAGGCGCGCGGGATCCTGTCCCCGCGACGCCACTGCTGCAAGCGCCAGCGGAAAGCTCGCGCCCCAGAGGATCGCGCCCGGCAGCACCGCCCAGAGACAGCGCACGAAATCGAGCTGGAAGTTGTACCAGGGGTCGGTCGAGATCGCAGGATTGATCGGCCAGTACGGCAGCGATTGAGTCAGCATGAACGCGGTCCACGCGACAGCGCCGCAGAGCAGCATCTGACACCAGCCGAGCGCCACCCGCGGTCTCGCGGTGCTGCGGCCGAGCGCCGATCCGATGCTGCTGCCGATGCCGAGCCCGAAGAGGAACACCGCCAGGATCAGCGAGAAGGAGTAGACCGTTGCGCCGAACAACAGCGACAACAACCGCGTCCAGATCACTTCGGCCGCGAGCGCCGTCATGCCCGAGAGCGCGATCGCAACGTAGACGGCCCATGCGCCGGGAACCCGCGCCGAGGGTCCGACATCGCGATCGCTCTCGAGTTGTTCGACCATCGGGGTGCGGCTCGCGATCAGCATCGCGATCGCCGCAACGCTGATGTTCAGCGCCACCGCCACGTATGTGGCGAACGCAAGGTCGTGCACCCGCAGCAGGTAGAACCCCGCGAGCAGGCTGCCGAGCACGCCGCCGGCGATGTTGCCGCCGTAGAAGAATCCGAGCCACGACACTCCCTCGGGCGTCGACTCGACCCAGCGCGAAATAGCCGGCAGCGTCGCGCCCATCAGGAGCGTTGGCGGCAGGAGGCAGATTCCAGCCGTCAGGCCACGCAGCAGGATGCCGCCGATCCCGGTGCCGCCGAGCGACGTATATGCGCTATTGAGGAGCGGCATGCCGAAGAGCACCAGCACGCCGATGATGCCGATGCCAATCTCGAGAAACGCATACATGCGCAGCGGATGCTGCTCGCGCGCGGCTGCGACACGCGGCAGCAGCAGGCTGCCGAGGCACATACCGCCCATGAACGTGCCGAGCAGCACTCCCATGGACACGGCGGAGGACCCGATGACGAGCTGGAGCAGTTGAAACCAGACGACTTCGTAGATGAGCGCGGCACAACCGCTGCCGACAAACAGCAGGAGCAGGCCGGGCAGGAACCGGCGCGGGGTCATCAAGTCACCTTCGACGAAGTCCATCGATCGCGCTTCAGGGTTCAGACGGCAGTGTCGCTTTACCAACTCTCGTGGCTTCCGCCTTCAGGCCGGAAGTCTTGACCACAGAAGAGGATGCGTATCGTACTACATACTTCCTTCACGCCGGATTCGTCCGCTTGGCAGTTCCCAACGTCCCGTCGCCCGCGTCCGTCCAATACCTTCGGAGGAACCTGATGGCCTGGTGGAAACGCAGCAAGCCCGAAAGGACAGCAGCCGATCCGAACATGCCCCTCATTCGTCTCGAGGGCATCACGAAGATCTTCAAGGGTGACGCCGACGAAGAGACGCGCGCGCTGGACGAGGTGACGCTCGATATCGAGCGGGGCCAGTACGTCTCGGTCTCGGGGCCGTCGGGTTGCGGCAAGTCGACGTTCCTTTCAATGCTGGCGCTGCTCGATGCGCCGACCAAGGGCCGCTATACGTTCAACGGCCGCCGCGTCGACCAGCTCTCGCCTGCGGAAAAGGCGCGAGTGCGCAACGTCGAGATCGGGCTCATCTTTCAGAGCTTCAACCTGATTGGCGACATGACGGTGTACGAGAACGTCGAGTATCCGCTCACCCTGCGCGGCGTGACCGGAGAGGAACGGAAGGCGCGCGTCGACGCCGCGCTCGGCCGCGTGGGCCTCGGGCCGCGCGCGAAACAGCGGCCGGGATCGTTGTCCGGCGGCCACCAGCAGCTCGTCGCGATCGCGCGCGCCATCGCGGGACGCCCGCCGATCGTGCTGGCGGACGAGCCCACCGGCAATCTGGATTCGAAGAGCGGCGAAGCGGTGATGGAGATGCTGCGCGAGCTGAACGCCGCGGGGGCGACCGTCTGCCTCGCGACCCACAACCCGCGCTACATTGCGATGGCCAAGCGGAACATCTATCTGTTCGATGGCCGCGTGGTCGCGCAGCCGGTCAGTTGACGGTGACATGTGACCGGCGGCAAACGGAGACAGACGAAGGACACGGATCTCACCAACGAAGCAACGAAGGTAACGAAGTTCAACGAAGAGAGTACGCGTGTCCACCTACGATTCACGCGTGAGGCGCGGAGGCGCGGAGGCACCGAGCGCACGCCACGGTCAGTCACGAAGGCATGGACTGCAAGAAGACCGTGAAGCGCTTCGCCGCGCATGACCACGACGGTCGTGCCGCGCTTCGCGCGGTTGAACGGACGTGAGATCTGAAAAAACAAGCGGCGCTGCACCTTTCCGCTGCTTGTGTTTTTCAGATCTCACGTCCGTCCAGACACCGGCCGAAGGCCGGCGCACGACCGTCTTCCGATGCGCGTCGATCGTCAGCTTCGTTCATCTTCGGTAGCTTCGTTGCTTCGTTTGCGGGTCCGTGTCCTTCGGAACCGCCGTGGTCGCCTCCGTCATCGCGGCAGGGCGGCTTCTATCGCTTTCAGCTCCTTCAGCAGATCATCGAAGCGCTTGATTGCTTCCTGGCCGACTTTCGGTCCGCACCGCCGACCATTCGCTGGATCTTCTGCAGTGACGGGAGCACACGGAGGAAGACGAAGACGGGAGGAGCCGAAGAACTCGACGGCAACGGATTTCAAACACGCAACGGAGGGAACGGACGTCAACGAAGCTGCTTCGGCCGCGCATGATACGACGGTCGTGCCGCGCTGCGCGCGGTTGGAGGGACGTGAGATCTGACAAACACAAGCGGCGCTGCACCTTTCCGCCGCTTGCGTTTTCAGATCTCACGTCCGTCCAGACGCCGGCCGAAGGCCGGCCCACGACCGTCTTCCGATGCGCGTCGATCGCAGGTGTCTGCGACGACGTTCTCGGCGCTTTTGCGCCTCAGCGTCCTCGGTCCACGTCGCGCGCTCTTCGGTCATTCGTGATCCGTGTTGACCCGTGGCGAGTCAGCTTCGTTCGTCTTCGGTAGCTTCGTTGCTTCGTTTGCGGGTCCGTGTCCTTCGGAACAGCCGTGGTCGCCTTCGTCATCGCGGCAGGGGCGGCTTCTGTCGGCCTTCAGCTCCTTCAGCAGATCATCGAAGCGCTTGATCGCTTCCCGGCCGCCTTTCCGCCGCTTGCGTTTTCAGATCGCACGTCCGTCCAGACGCCGGCCGAAGGCCGGCGCACGACCGTCTTCCGATGCGCGTCGATCGTCAGCTTCGTTCATCTTCGGTAGCTTCGTTGCTTCGTTTGCGGGTCCGTGTCCTTCGGAACAGCCGTGGTCGCCTCCGTCATCGCGGCAGGGCGGCTTCTATCGCTTTCAGCTCCTTCAGCAGATCATCGAAGCGCTTGATTGCTTCCTGGCCGACCTTCTGGTCCGCACTGCCGACCATTCGCTGGATGTTCTGAAGCTGATCGATCAGCATCGGCTCTGGGTAGGCGCCCCCTGCGGATACGACGCGTGCCCAGAGGCCTTGCAGCGGATCGCTGTATCGCGCCGACTCCGGCGACTCGCCGATGCCGGGAGCGGACGGGGGCGCCACCCCCTTCTGCTGCATGGCCTGCTGGATGCGGCCGCGAAGCCCGTTCGCCCGCGCGATCGCATCACGCACTCTCAGCAGGAACTGTTCCTGGGCGACGAGGTCCGCCTGCGTCACGCCGTCTGTCGTGACGCGAGGATCGACCTTGATCGTGAATGCTTTCGACTGGTTCACCGCGCCACTCGTCAAACGCACGGCGTAGCGGCCCGGCGCCACCATCGGTCCGTTGCCATTCCAGCGATAGTCCCACTCGAAGCGGTTGTGGCCAGGCCGCGTCGTCAGCGGCCGCCCGACGGCGCGGCCACGCCCGCCGGCCGGTTGCGGCAACTCGGGTTCTTCCTGCTCCGTTGACGATGTTTCTCGCGCGTCCGCCGCCGCCTTGCCGCTGCCGCGACCGCTCGGTCCGACTCCTCCGCCGTCGCCAGCGGAACGAACCGTGCGGACCACCATACCCGCCGCGTTGACGATCTCGATCGTGAGATCACCGGCAAATCCCTGCGGCAGCACATAATCGATCGTCGCTGCGACGGGTGGATATTGCGGTACGCCACTCCCGCCGCGTCCGCGCGCGGCGTAGCGATACCGAATGGTGTCTCGAGGTTGCA
>Ga0209686_1000363_pt1 | contig 23897 bp, 24 predicted proteins | sample GraSoiAngelo_126_FD_185883 | JGI IMG/M metagenome (GOLD analysis project Ga0209686, IMG submission 185883) | Grasslands soil microbial communities from the Angelo Coastal Reserve, California, USA - 14_0927_09_20cm (SPAdes) (version 2) | ecosystem: Environmental > Terrestrial > Soil > Grasslands ...
AACGTTCCGTGCGTCCGATGGCGCGCTCGCGATTGCGATCTCGGGGACGGGCACCTCCGGAATGGAGACTGCCGTCGCGACGCTCGCGCGGCCCGGCGCGCGCGCGCTGGTCGTCGTGACCGGGTACTTCGGGGATCGTCTCTGCCAGATGCTGCAACGCTACGGCGCAACGGTCGCTCGAGTGGAGACTGAGTGGGGACGTGCATGCGATCCATCGGCGGTGGAGCGAGCGCTCGAGTCGCAAGGCGCGGACGTCGTCGCCATGGTGCACGCGGACACGTCGACGGGCGTCCTGAATCCAGTTGACGAGGTGTGCGGGATCGCCGCGCGACATGGCGCACTCACGATCGTGGACGCGGTCACGTCGCTCGGCGCGCACCCAGTGGACGTCGGCGCATGGGGAGCCGACATCGTTTACAGCTGCACGCAGAAGGGGCTCGGCGCGCCGTCAGGTCTCGCGCCAATTGTGTTCTCTGCTCGCGCGGGTGGACACGCTGGAGGGTCACACTCGTTCTATTTCGACATCGCCCTGCTCGAGGACTACTGGGTGCGTCGCAAGTACCACCACACGATCTCGGCGCCGCTCATCTATGCGCTGCGCGAAGCGCTCGTCGCGGTTTGCGAGGAAGGCCTCGAGGCGCGCTGGCAACGCCACCACGAGCAGCACCTCGCCCTCGCGGCAGGTCTCGACACGATGGGTCTGAGTCTGTTGCCGCCCGCGGCTGAACGGCTATGGTCTTTGAACGCCGTGGTGGTGCCGAACGGCGTCGACGAGGCCGCGGTGAGAAAGCGGCTGCTCGCGGAATTCAACATCGAGATCGGTGCGGGTCTGGGGCCTCTTGCGGGACGCATCTGGCGCGTGGGCCTGATGGGATGGGGCTCCACCGCGACGAACGTGCTCCTGTTTCTGACTGCGTTGAAGCGCGTCCTTCACGTGTAGGCGCATCACGATCGGTCATCGAACGATCGATAATCGGGTGCATGCGGAAATTCGGGCAGGCTGTTGCGATCGGTCTCGCCGCCGGCTTTGCCTGCGCCGCTTACATCTATCTGACCTTGCCCGACGTGCGGCCGCTCCGGACGGTGAACCCGCCGACCACGGCGTTCATGGACTTGAGGGCGCGCGAGGCCGAGCGCCGCGGCGATCCCATAATGAAAGATCAGCGCTGGGTGCCGTACGCACGCATCTCCCCGAATTTGAAACGCGCCGTCCTCGTCGCGGAAGACAGTGCCTTCTGGAAGCACGAAGGCATCGATTTCGATCAGCTGCGCGCGTCGATGGAGGTCAACTGGGAGCGAGGGGAGTTCGCGCGGGGCGCGAGCACCATCACGCAGCAACTCGCGAAAAACCTCTATCTGTCGCCGTCGAAGAATCCTGTCCGCAAGATTCGCGAGTTGTTCATCACACGGCGTCTCGAGGCCGAGCTCTCGAAACAGCGCATCCTGGAACTCTATTTGAACGTGATCGAATGGGGCGACGGCATCTGGGGTGCCGAGGCGGCCGCACGCCGCTACTTCCATAAGTCATCGGCCGACCTGAGCCCGCAGGAATCAGCGCTCCTCGCCGCCGCAGTCATCAATCCACGCGCGCTCGATCCGGGGCATCCGACCGCGCGGCTGCGGCGGCGCCAGCAGATGATCGCGCGGCGCATGGGCGCCGTCACGCCGCCCCCCGTGATCACGGGGGTTGATGCACCTGACGAAGTCCCCCTCGTGCCGATCACGGATCTGCCAGGGACGCCCATAACGGTGCCTGGCACGGCTCTGCCGACCGAACGGGAGGCCGGAAATCCCGCCGGGCCGCGCGGACCTGGTCAATAGCGCGTTACCGGGCAAAAAAACCGCACTTTCGCGTTCTGCTCACCTTGACAGCAATCGGCGCATATCCGTATAGTCGGCACGTCCCTGCTCCTCACAGCGACAAGCGGCTCGATACAGGACGTCCTGGCGGAGTCCGTCTCTGGCCAGGCGTGTGTCGGCATGATCAATTACACAGAGCGCATCGCGCTCCTGATGCAGGACGTGGTGTCGCGTGCGCCGTCTTTGGCATTCATCGATCTCCGTGAGGTCCTCGTCTTCGGCCGCTTCGGCCGTCCCGACGCGGATGGGGCATTCGCGACTTGCCACTGCCTGACCCTTCCACAGAGTGAACCTGGTTATTATTTCTGGCGCGACCGCATCACCGGAGAGCTGACGCGCCGCTCCGAGTGGTTCGTCACGAAAACGCCCGAGGTGCGCCTCGGGGCCACGCGTATCAAGTACCTCATCTCCTTCGTGCTGCCGCGCTTCTGTGAGCAGAGTCTCGAACGCTCGTGGAAATCGGAGCTGTACGCGAAGTCAGATCCGTGGGTGGCAAAGCTCGACACGATCGTGCACGAGCTCTATCACATCGATCCCGAGGCGACGGGAATTCGACAGGTGGCGAACGCGAACGGCACGCGCTCGCGCCAGCACGGCCCGCAGTTCTATGAAGAGGTGGCCGGGATCGTTCGCGGTTACCTGTCGACGCGGCCGGATCCCCGCATCTATGATTTCCTGACGTGGGATTTTTCCGCGCTCCAACGCGAGTTCGGCGGCGTAGTCGCGACGACGTTCAGGAATTTTCCGTCGTTTCCGCAGCGCTACATGGAGCCATGCTCGGCGCTGCCTGTTGACTCCGCGGTCAAGGTCGAGCGCCTGAAGCCGCTGACGCAGCCCTCGCTCTACACGGAAGATGATCTGCACGTGCGGCAGTTCACCGACACCAGCACGCGTCGCCTGGCGAGGAAGGGCGCGCATCGGGCGGCATAACATCGGGCTCAGGGCTTTTAGGTTTCGGGCTCATGCTGGCTCAGAGCTCTTGTCTCAGTCCGTCATGAGCCCTGAGTGATAAGCCGATCACATTACCCGTCTCGCACCCACAAAACGCGACGCCCAGTACGAGCCGCTCATGCGCTCGACACGCACCTGGCCAATGCTGCTAGGCGCGTGCACGAACTCGTCCCCGCCGATGGCAATCGCGACGTGTGACGGGCCGGCGCTGACTGTGCTGAAGAAGAGCAGATCGCCGGGTTTGAGCTGGTCCTGTGTGATGGGCCGTCCAGCGCGCGACAGTTCGAGCACGGTTCGCGGTACAGCCAGCCCGTGTTGCGCGAACACGTAATACACAAATCCACTGCAATCGAATCCTGATGGATCGGCGCCGCCATTGCGATACGGCGTCCCGCGGAGCGACAGCGCGGTGTTCGTAAGCGCGTACCCGCTCGCGTCACCGACAGGCGGAGGCGCCGTGCGCGCCGTGGCCGTCGACGTCGGCCCGGAGTGGTCCGCCGGCCGCGGGAACGGCGCCGGCACGCCCCCGGTGGACGCGCACCCGGTCGCCACAACGGCGACTGTCACGATCGAGGCGACGTTCACGCGGACCATGGACGCTCGCATTATCGACCAATCCTGAGGCCGGGGTCAGACCGGGATCTGAGGCCGGCCCGGCGCCTCCGCTTGCGTGGGGTCAGACCCTGTTAGGCCCCTGTCGTCGCTTGCCACTTCGGCCCAACGCGGGAACACCCGATTTTTGTCCTCCAGCGGGGGCATTGGGACCTAAACTGCTGGAAACATGATTGTTACGCCCCATCCAGCTTGACACTCGACGACGCCTCAGGCAGAATGACTCAGGCTTATGGAGCAGACGCTCCTCCTCAACGCGACGTACGAGCCCCTCAAAGTCGTCCACTGGCAGAAAGCCATCACCCTTTGGTGCCAGGGGAAGGTTGAGGTCATTTCCGTGTACGACCGGGAAGTCCGGTCGGTGTCCTTCAGTTTCAAGCTTCCCTCGGTCATCCGCCTGCTGCGATACATCAAGATCAAGCGGCAGATTGATTACGTGCCGTTCTCCCGCGCAAACATCTACGCGCGAGACGACCACTCCTGCCAGTACTGCGGGCAGGTGTTCCCGACAGCGGAGTTGACCTTCGATCATGTGGTGCCGGTCGCCCAGGGCGGCCGCAAGGACTGGGAAAACATCGTTACGTGCTGCATTCCTTGCAACCGGAGGAAGGGCGGCCGGACGCCGGAGCAGGCCCACATGCATCTTATTAGGGTTCCCAAGCGTCCCGATAAGGCTCCCGCGATTCGCATTACGATTGGCCTCCGTAACGCGCCCGAGACGTGGCGCGATTATTTCTATTGGAACGTCGAGCTAGACCACGAAAGCTGACCTAAGTTGGGCCGTGTGACCTCCGTTCGCCCGCTCTGGGCGATTGAAGGAGGACGCGTAACGCTCGAGGGGACGGGCTTTCCCGTTGACCCCGGTCTGCCGCAGGTGCGTATCGGGCCGACGGCCGCGCGTCTCGCGCACGCCTCGCCGACGGCGCTTACGGTTGTCGTTCCCGCGGATCTCGAGGGTGGATCGACGGCCGTGCGGATCGACGAGCTGCCGGGTGAGACTGCCTACATCGAGATCGGCGCGCCTCTCGTCACAGGTGTTCACCAGGTCGACAATCCCGCCTTTGATCGCCACGGCAATCTGTACGTGACGTTCAGCGGATCGCGGGGCCAGCAGGCAGCCGTCGCCATCTTCATGGTGCGGCCTGACGGGACGCGCGAGCCGTTCGTGTCGGACATGCCGAACCCGACCTCGCTCGCCTTCGATCGCGAGGGCCACCTCTACGTGTCGAGTCGCTTCGATGGGAGCGTCTATCGGGTCGAGCCCGACGGTCGCGCGTCGCTCTATGCCGGCGATCTCGGCGTCGCGTGCGGCCTCGCGTTCGGTCCCGACGGCTTTTTATACGTCGGCGATCGATCGGGATCCATTCTGCGCGTCGAGGAACAGGGCCGCGCCCGCGCATTCGCGATGTTGCCCGCCAGCGTCGCGGCGTTCCATCTGGCATTCGGTCCTGACGATTACCTTTATGTGGCGGCGCCAACCCTCGGCACGACCGACGCCATCTATCGCGTCTCGCCTGACGGCACTGTCGGCGTCTGGTCGACGGGTTTCGGTCGACCGCAGGGACTCGCGTTCGACGCGGGAGGTCACCTCTACGTAACCGATGCGCTCGCGGGCTGGAGTGGAATCTACCGCGTCCGCCTCGATGCTCCCGCCTCGCCCGAGCTGGTGCTTGCCGGAGGCACGCTCATCGGGCTCGCGTTCGATCCCCACGGTGGCCTTGCAATCGCGACGAGCGATTCGGTCTATCGGCTCGCGGTCGGCGTCCGCGGTCTGCTCCCACTGCACTGAAACAACGTCGGTCACCCGAAACGGTGACAGTCACACTTCCGGAACTGTGACTGTCCCTCTTACCCTTCCGCCAACCGTTCACCAATGGGAAGAAGTGTGAGTGTCCCCCTTTCGGAACACGGTAGAATTCGGCACACATGAATCAGTTGTTTCGACGCAAGCCCATCTCGGACCTGCTCGTCGAAGGAGATCACTCGCTGAAGCGTGTCATGGGCGCGGGCGACTTGATCATGCTCGCGATCGGCGCGGTCATCGGCGCGGGAATCTTCGGCGCGATTGGCACGGCGGCGGCCGGTCAGGTCGGGCCCAACGGCGAAGTGATTCGTTACGGCGCTGGTCCCGCGCTGGTCTTCTCCTTCATCCTGCTCGGCGTCGCCTGCGCGCTTGCGGGGCTCTGCTACGCGGAGCTTGCGTCGATGATCCCGCAGGCGGGCAGCGCCTATGCCTATTCCTACGCGACGCTCGGAGAGCTCGTCGCGTGGATCATCGGCTGGGACCTCATTCTCGAGTACGCCGTCGGTAATGTCGCCGTCGCGATCTCGTGGGGGGACTACTTCAATACGCTGCTCAAGGGGTTCAACCTTTTCCTTCCCGTGTGGATCACGACCGGCTATCGTACGGCGCTCCTGAGCGCCGATCCCGCGGTTCGCGGCCTGCTGCAGACGGCGCCGCACGTGGCCGGGATTCCGATCGTCATTCACCTTCCCGCGTTCGCAATCGTGATGTTGATTACCGTCCTGCTCCTGCAAGGCGCGAAGGAAAGCGTCACCGCGAACAACATCATGGTGGTGATCAAGCTGCTGGCACTCGGCCTGTTCATCGCGGTCGGCGCGACGCACCTGCATCCGGGGAACTACGAGCCGTTTGCGCCGAACGGTTTCACGGGCATTCACCAGGGGGCGGCGATTGTCTTCTTCGCCTACATCGGCTTCGATGCGATCTCGACGGCGGCGGAAGAGACGAGGAATCCGCAGCGCAACCTGCCGATTGGCATCCTCGGCGGCCTCGCGATCTGCACGTTGATTTACGTGGTGGTTGGCTTCGTGCTGACCGGTATGGTGCCTTACAAGGAGCTTGCGGTTGCGGATCCGCTCGCCCGCGCTCTGCAGCTCGCCGGCTTCGAAAGGATCGGCTGGGTGGTTGCGCTCGGCGCCGCGGTGTCGATGTCAGCGGTGTTGCTCGTGTTCCAATACGGCCAGCCGCGCATCTTCTTCGCGATGGCGCGCGACGGGCTCCTGCCGCAGTGGGCGGCGCGCCTGCACCCGCGAACCAAGATCCCGTTCGCGACGACGCTGTTTACCGGCATCTTTGTCGCGGCGTGGTCGCTCGTTGGCGATGCTGGGGAGACGTACGATTTGACGAACATCGGGACGCTGTTCGCGTTCATGCTCGTGAGCATCGGTGTGCTCGTGCTGCGCTACACCGAGCCCGATCGTCCGCGCCCCTTCCGCGTGCCATTTGTGTGGACCGTGACGCCTCTCTCGGCCGCCGGCTGTCTCTTCATCATGAAAGGGCTGCCGCATCAGGCATGGGAGCGCTTTGGCTACTGGCTCATCATCGGTCTCATCCTGTACTTCGCCTACGGCTTTCAGCACAGCCGGTTGCGTGTGAAGACAAGCGAGAGCGCCGCGCGGTAACTGGACCTCATCCGAGTTCTTTGTGGCGAATGGCGCGGGCGGCCTGCTAGAATATGGGTTTGGGTTTCCACCAAAATTCCGTAACTAGCAGGGCATGGCACACGACTGGGTTGCAGTACGCGGCGCGCGCGTGCACAACCTCAAGAACATAGACGTCGATCTCCCGCGCGATCAGCTGGTGGTCATTACGGGGCTCTCCGGCTCCGGCAAGTCTTCTCTCGCGTTCGACACCATCTACGCGGAAGGGCAGCGCCGGTACGTCGAGTCGCTCTCGTCGTACGCGCGTCAATTCCTCGAGCAGATGGAGAAGCCGGACGTCGATTTGATCGACGGCCTGTCGCCCGCCATTGCGATCGAGCAGAAGACCACTGGGTCCAATCCACGCTCCACCGTCGGCACCGTCACCGAAATCTACGATTACCTGCGGCTGCTGTTTGCGAACGTCGGAGTCCCGCACTGCCATCTCTGTGGCCACGAGATCGCGTCGCAGTCGCTCGAGCGAATCATCGACATGGTGATGCTCTCGCCGAACGACGAGCGCATCAACGTGATGGCGCCGGTCGTCCGCGGACGCAAGGGTGAGTTCAAGAAGGAGCTCGCGGCGCTGCGTGCGCGCGGGTTCACGAAGGTGCGCGTCGACGGGCAGCTGCGCTCGTTCGATGAAGACATCAAGCTCGATCGCCGCCGCAACCACACCATCGATGTCGTGGTCGATCGGCTCGTGCTGAAACCGGGCATCGAGCGGCGCCTGGGCGAGTCGGTCGAGGTCGCGCTCAACCTCGCCGATGATGTCGTGGTGATCAACACGCTGGACGGCGGCGATCGGCTCTTCTCGCGGCGGCTGGCCTGCACGTACTGCGGCGTCAGCATGCCCGAGATGACGCCGCGCGCGTTCTCGTTCAACTCGCCGCACGGTGCCTGTCCCGATTGCCAGGGGCTTGGCGCGGTCTACGACTTCGATCCGACGCGGCTGGTCCCCGACGAATCGCTGTCGCTTCAGGACGGCGCGATCGCGCCGTGGGCCCGCGGCGACAAGAAACTGGTCAAAGAGGCGCTCGCCTCGCTGAGTAAGCATTTCGGGATCGATCTCGCATTGCCGTTCCGCCGCCTTGCGAAGAAAGCGCGCGACGCCATCTTCTACGGGACCGGTGCGGCGCGGAAGGACGGCAAGGATCCGTTTGGCGCCGGATTCGAAGGACTGGTGCCGAACCTGCGGCGCCGGTATGAAGAAGGCAGCTGGGCGGAGCAGGAAGCGCTCGAATCTTATCGCGCCCTGCGGCCGTGTCCCGCGTGCGGCGGAGCGCGCCTGAAGCCGCAGAGCCGCGCCGTGCGCGTCAAAGGCCGGACCGTCACGGAGTACGTGGACCTTCCAATCTCGGAAGCGCTCGGCGTCTTCGAGGCGATCGACCTGACCGACAGGGAAGCGCTCATCGCGAGCCGGATTCTTCGGGAAATTCGCGATCGGCTGCGCTTCCTGAATGACGTCGGGGTCGGCTATCTGACGCTCGGACGGAGCGCCGCGACCTTGTCTGGCGGCGAGGGGCAGCGCATTCGTCTCGCGACGCAGATCGGATCGAATCTCACCGGCGTCTTGTACGTCCTCGACGAGCCGTCCATCGGATTGCACCAGCGCGACAATCGAGCCCTGCTCTCGACGCTCGCGCGGCTTCGCGATCTGGGAAACACCGTGGTCGTCGTCGAGCACGATGAAGAGACGATTCGAACGGCGGACTACGTCATCGATCTGGGGCCCGGCGCGGGTGAGCACGGCGGCCACGTCATTTTTCAGGGAACGCCGGCGGCGCTCGTGTCCAATGGCAACGGCTCAGCGACCGGTGCGTATCTACGCGGCGAGAAATCGATCGAGACGCCAAAAAGTCGCCGCCCCGCCAATCGCGGGGCGATCGTCATCAAGGGCGCCCGCGAGAACAACCTCAAAGAGATCGACGTCGAGATTCCGCTCGGCGTGTTGATCACCATTACCGGCGTCAGCGGGTCCGGTAAGTCGACCCTGGTCAACGAGATTCTGTACCGCGCGCTGGCGCGCGAGCTGTATCGCGCCGCTGATGAACCGGGCGCGCACTCGTCGATCGAAGGCATCGATCTCATCGACAAGGTAATCCAGATCGATCAGTCGCCGATCGGCCGCACGCCGCGTTCGAATCCAGCGACCTACACCGGTCTGTTCACGTTCATCCGCGAGCTGTTCGCGATGCTGCCGGAGGCCCGCGCACGCGGGTTTCGTCCGGGACGCTTCTCGTTCAACGTGAAGGGGGGGCGCTGCGAAAGCTGCCAGGGCGACGGCGTGATCGCGATCGAAATGCACTTCCTGCCGAACGTCTACGTCACGTGCGAGCAGTGCAAGGGACGCCGCTACAATCGCGAGACGCTCGAGATCAAGTATCGCGGCAAGTCAATCGCCGACGTGCTCGACCTCACCGTGGACCAGGCGTTGCCCCTTCTCGAGAATTTCCCGCCCATCGCCAACAAGCTGCGCACGCTGCAGGACGTCGGCCTCGGGTACATCGAGCTCGGGCAGTCCGCGACCACGCTGAGCGGAGGCGAGGCACAGCGCGTGAAACTTGCGAAGGAGCTCTCACGCCGCGGAACCGGCCGGACGCTGTACATCCTGGACGAGCCGACCACGGGACTCCATTTTGCCGACACCCACAAGCTGCTCGACGTCCTCAATAAGCTCGTCGACCAGGGCAACACGGTGGTCATCATCGAGCACAACCTGGATGTCATCAAATCGCATCATCGCGACGGGGACTCCTGAAGTCGTCGCGCGGAGCCGAGAATCCTTTACAGGCCGATTCCTGGCGAAGATTCTGGGCCTGCCGCACGTGGCAGCCTGACACCTACCCCGGTGAAGGACGGTTTTGTGATCGTGCGCTGTGGTGGAATTACCACACTATCGACGACCGGCGCTGTGGCCTACGGGCCACAATCCCAACCAATCCTCGCCTGTAGCGTCGCGCCATCGAACCTACAACTCGAGACGAGTAAAGATCTTAGCTGCATATCGCGACCGCCAGCCAACGTGGCAGCCCCTTTGCTGAGCTGGTATCGGCTCACCCAGCGACGTTAAAAGAGGTCATGAACGCGCAGCGTACACTTCGGCGACCTGTATCCTGCACCGGAATCGGTCTTCATTCGGGAAACAAGGTCACGTTGTCACTCAAACCCGCGCCGGCTGATTTCGGCATCCGGTTTCAGCGCGCGGATCTCGGCGGCCTTGAAATTCCGGCCACCGTCACGCATCTCGGGGGCATCCGTCTGGCGACGGGGCTCACCCGCGAAGCAGTCTCCGTTGAGACTGTCGAACATCTGCTCGCGGCACTCACCGCGCTGGGCATCGACAACTGCATCGTCGAATTGAACACGCCGGAAGTGCCGATCATGGACGGCAGCGCCGCGCCCTTCGTGTACCTCGTGCTGAACGAGGCGGGCGTCAAGCGGTTGCAGGCGCCGAAAAAATATCTGAAGGTGATCCGTCCGATCTCACTGAGCCAGGGCGACAAGCGCATCGCACTGTATCCCTCGGATCACTTCAAGGTCACCTACAGCATCAGCTTCGATCATCCGCTGATCCGCCACCAGTCGCGGACGATGCGGATCGACGAGGAGACGTTCGTCGACGAGATCGCGCCGGCCCGGACGTTCGGCTTTCTCAAGGAAGTCGAGATGCTCCGGCAGCGCGGGCTGGCCCTCGGCGGCTCACTCGACAACGCGATCGTGCTGGGCGAGACCGGCGTCCTGAACAACGCGTTGCGCTTCGAAGACGAGTTCGTCCGTCACAAGATTCTGGACGCGATTGGCGACCTCTCGCTGGTCGGATATCCCGTTATCGGCCACCTGGTCGCGCATCGCGCCGGCCACGCGCTGCACACGACGTTCGCGTCACGGATTCTCGAGGAAGCCGATGCATGGCGCATCGTCGAAACCTCGGTGGATCCGGCGGTCGCAGCGCTGCCTGTCCGATCGCCTGCGGTCAAGGCCACCGCGCATCTCGCAAACTGATACGGCTCATGGCTCTGGGCTTTAAGGCCCACGCTTTGCCTAAGTCCTGAGGCCGGCCCAAGCCCTGAGCCGGCCTGAGCCCTGAGACAAATCTCCCACTCATCTCACCTGCGCGCGCGCAGCCCTGATTGCGTCGATGTATACGGGATCCGATTCGAACACGACGGTGTTGTCGGGGCGCGTCATCAACTGACGGTGTCGCACGCGCGAAGCGATCGAGATCTGCGCGTCTTCCACACCGTTCGCGGCGAACGAATCGGTGAACAGAGGCAGCGCGTCAGCTGGCAGCGCGAAGGCTGTGCGGTCACGCTGCAGCTTGACCAAGACTCCCGCCGCCTGACTCCACACGGCCTCGTCGATCTCGATCAACGGCTTGCGGATACCTCGATCGCGAAGGTAGTCGTGGATCGATGAATACGCGGCGACGATTCGTCGGCGGTCCAGGCGGGTCAACTCGTAGGTGGCAAAATTCTGAAGATCGCGCAGCCCGATCGCGGCGCCAAGGAACACCGTCAGGATCGCGCCGGCCACCGCAGGACGTGAGCCCCACTTCCACCCGGTTCGTCTTGCGCCGAGAGCTCTGAGGACCGCCGCACCAATAATTGCTGCGTTGATCGGTCCGAAGGCCGAGAGCCAGAAAATCTCGTGATCCAAAATATCATCGCGAACGCGCGTGAGCGTCCAGAGGCCGCTGCCGCAGGCGACGAAGGCTGCGATTGCAAGGCAGGCTTCGAATCGCCGTCCGGCCTTGAGATCCGTCAGCGCGATGACGGGCAGGAGCAGCACTCCGATAAGGGAGCATGCGACAACCCACCAGGAACTCCCAGGCACGAAGTGCCCGCCCCACGGCAAGGTGAAGTCTGTGCGGAATACACCAGACAGCCCGTAGCTCCACGCGGTCACAGCCTCGCGGAACGTGTGAGCCTGACGACCCTCAGCGACAAAAAAGTGCCACAACGCAGCCACGTTGCCCCCTGCGTGCGACAGCGCCTCACCGATCGGGAACAGCCACAGCAGCACGCAGAGCGAGGCCGCCGCCGCGAGAGTGGGTTTGATCGACTGGTTGTGCTCCGTATGCGCGGCAAGCAGCGCCGCAATGGTGGCGGCGGACAGCGTGCCCACGACAGGCGCAAATTCAAGATGGGTCTGTGCGACAAAGCTGCCGACTGCCAGTGTCAGTGGCAACAGAGTGGGCCTTCGACTCGCCGTGGCGGCACAGAGCGCGACGAAACTCGCTAATGGAAGGACGGCGACGTGTGCAGTCCAGGGACTCGCCAGGAACCTCGGCGACCGCCACGCAAACACCACGGCGGCTGCGGGAACCAGCACCAGGAGCCATCCTCGGTTCTCGCGTGCGATCGCGAGGGTGAGCAGAATCAGTGCTCCCAGGTTGATTGTCAGCGCACCTGCATAGAGCGCAGCCGCTTTGTGTCCGCTGAGCGCGTACATCGGCGCCTGCAGATAAAAGTACATGGGGCCAGGATGATGCCATCCGAAGCGGGAATACGGCCCCACGAGGAGACGACCCTTTGTGGCGAGATCGGTATACAGCTCGATGACGGCGATATCTGAGACCGTCGTGATGGGCGGAGTGTCGCGCGAGGCAACGAACGCGCCGAACAGCAGCGCCTGACGTCCGTGCGGAGCGAACAGCAAGATTTACTTCTGCGGCAGCTTCTTCATGTATGCGCCGAGGCGCTCGTTCTCGTACGACACGGTATTGAGAAAGAGGCTCTCGGAGAGGTACACGCGGCGTTCGTCGTCGCTCATCTGCTCGACGACGTGCTGGATCTCGCGCGCCATGTCTTCGAAGGTCGATTGCAGCTCGTGCCTCGCGGAGACCTCCTTGTAAAGCGCCTCCACGACCGTGAGCAGATCGCCATCGAGCGGGAGAGCGGTGCCTGTGGTCAGCTTGATGGTGCGCATCTCAGGCTCCGAAACTCTTGACGGCGCTGGGCTCGTCGGGGTGCACTTCGATGAAGTTCTGCGCGCCCGTCATGGTCAACATGGTCTCGACGCGCTTCTGAACGCCGGCCAGTTTCAACGCGCCGCCGGCGGCGCTCGCCTGCCGGTACAAATCCATCAGGCACCCGATGGTTGCGCTGTCGACGTATCCAACCGACGACAGATCGACGACGACGCGGCGTTCGCCGGCGGCGATCAGCTTCTGCACCGCCGCCGAGAACTCCGACAGCAGCGGGTACATCAGTCGCGATTCGCCGACCCGCACGACCGCGATGCCGTTGGCGTGCTCGGTGGTGATGTTCATTTCGTTACTCCGCTGCGCCGCATGCCGCCGCGCCGCCGCGGCTGGACCGGCTGTTTATCCTGCAGCCGCTTGATCTGGTGCGCCAGCTCGATGCGGCCGCGGTTGATCCGGGACTTCACCGTTCCTTCGGGGAGCTTCAATCGATCCGCGATCTCCTGATACGAGAGTTCCTGCAGGTCGCGCAGCACGACCGCCGTGCGCAGCGTCGGGGGCAGCGTTTCCAGGGCCTGTCGCAACATCGCGCGTAAGTCCTGGTGTTCGGCCACCGCGTGGGGACTGCGCTCCCTCGATGCGGGCTGCAGGTCGCCCGGATTGACATCTCGCGCGATCGTCTGGCGCTCCTTGCGCACGCTGCGATAGTGATCGATGCACAGATTGCGGCTGATACTGATGATCCATGTCTGAAAATTCGCGCGGCGATCAAACGTCCTGAGCGCTTTGAAGATCTTCAGGAAGATGTCCTGCGTCAGATCCTCGGCCTCGTCGTGCCTGCCGACGAACTTGTAGGCGACATTGAACACCTTGCGCCAGTTCTGGCGAACGATGGCTTCCCACGCAGCCTGGTCACCGCTGAGGCACTGTTCGATGAGGCTGTCGGGAGTCGCGGGCTGCGCCGCCGCTGAATCGGCAGACATGCGTGTTTATCTGATATCTTACATGCTTTGTCCGTTATGCGGCTCGCAACGAGAATCTTGTACTCGATTGGGCGAGCCGCATAACGGACTAGGCGCGCATGGCGCGCCTGCGAGGGAGCGGCGCGGGGCGTAGGGGTCCCCGCAAGCGACCGAGCTGGGGTCCGGGGCGGAGCCCCGGTATATTTCGTGAATTGAATCAGTGACAGGATTCTTCCGCCAGGGGCCCGCGCTCGTCTGCGACGGCGTGCCGCTCGCCGACCTCGCCACGGCCCACGGCACGCCGCTGTACGTTTACAGCGGCGCGACGATTCGGTCGCGGTATCGTGCCATCGATCAGGCATTCGCCGATTACCCGCACGCCATTCACTATGCGCTCAAAGCGAACTCGACGCTCGCGATAGCACGGCTGCTGCGCAGTCTCGGCAGCAATGCCGACGCGAACTCCGGCGGCGAGATCGACGTAGCGCTGCGCGCGGGGTTCATCCCGCCGCAGATTGTGTTCACCGGCGTCGGGAAGACGTCGGCGGAGCTCGCGCAGGCGATCGACCTCGGCGTCCGCAGCATCAACGCGGAGTCCGCGGGAGAGATCGAGCGGATCGACGCAATCGCGCGCGAGCGGCAGACGCGCGTGGACATTGCCCTGCGCGTCAATCCGGATATCGACGCGAGGAGCCATCCGCACATTTCAACCGGGCTGAAGACGAACAAGTTCGGCATCGCTCTCTCCGAGGTGAGAGAGCTCTGCGCGCACGTTCGCGCCATGCGCGGCGTCTCTGTCGTCGGGCTCCACAGTCACGTCGGGTCGCAGATCACCGACCTCGAGCCACTGCGCCGAGCGGCAGCGGCGCTCGTGCAGCTCGCGCGGGAGATGCGCGCCCAGGGAACCGTCATCGAGTATCTCGATCTTGGCGGGGGCCTGGGCGTTTCGTACGATGGATCGCGGGTGCCGGACGCGACAGAGTATGCCAATGCCCTCCTGCCGGTGGTGCGCGAGACGGGCCTTTCGATCATTCTCGAGCCTGGACGTCAGATCGTGGCGCCCGCGGGAGTCCTCCTGACGCGTGTCATCGACATGAAACAGCAGCCGGGCGGCAAACTGTTCGCGATCATGGACGCGGGAATGACGGACTTGATCCGGCCGATGCTCTACGACGCCTTTCATCGCATCGAGCCCGTTAGCCGCAGCAGCGCACCCGAAGTTGCCTGTGACATCGTCGGTCCGCTGTGCGAGAGCAGCGACACGCTCGGTAAGGACCGCCTCGTGCCGCAACCGGCAGTCGACGAGCTGTACGCCGTGCTCGACACGGGCGCATACGGATCCGTGATGGCCTCGAACTACAACCGCCGGCTGATGCCTGCGGAAGTGATGATCGAGAACGGGTGCGCGACCGTGATCAAGCGCCGCCAAACGATCGACGAGCTGCTGGCGCTGGAAGCATGACCGACCGCGGACTGCTCATTGCGTTCGAGGGCTTGGATCAATCAGGCAAGCAGACGCAGGCCGAACGACTGCAGGCGACGATTGAAGGGCGCGGTGGCGCGTGCCGACTGCTCTCGTTCCCGGCATACGAGACAGCCATTGGCGAAGAGATTCATCGCGGCCTGCACGGGCGCCGCGACTATGGCGCGGACGTGATGCAGTTGCTCTACGTCGCGAATCGCTACGAACACAAACCGCAGATTGAGCTGTGGCTCGCGGCCGGCACGACGATCGTCTGCGATCGCTATGTCGCGTCGAGCATCGCGTACGGCGAGGCGCACGGTCTCGACCCGCAGTGGCTCGCGGAGATGCAGCGTTTCCTGCCGAGAGCGGATCTGACAATCCTGCTCGACATCGCGCCGGACAGCGCGGCGGCCCGCAAGTCGGCCAATCGCGACCGGTACGAGCGCGATCTCGCGCTGCTCTCGCGCGTGCGGGACAGCTACCAGCGGCAGGCGCAGCAGCCTGGATGGGTGCGCCTCGACGGCGCCCGGCCGAAGGAGGCCGTCGCAATCGAGGTGCTCACGGCGTTCGAGTCACGGCTCGCGCGACGATGAGCGCGCGCACTTCGCGCGCCCCCGCCGTCAGCAGCACCGCGGCGCACGCGTTGAGCGTTGCGCCGGTCGTACTGACATCGTCGACCAGCACCACGATGCTTTTGGAGACCGACGCATCTGCCGCCGCCGCGAATGCGCCGCGCACGTTCGCGTGACGGCGAGCGGCGGGCAGGTCCGCCTGCGATGGCGTCCGGCGCGTGCGGCGAAGGGCATGCTGCAGCGGAACGCCGAGATGGCGCGCGATCTCCGCCGCCTGGTTGAAGCCTCGCTGTCGCTCACGCGACCGGTGCAACGGGACAGGCACGACCAGGTCAGCCCCCGCGAGCACCTCGTCGCCGCATGCGCGCAGCCGCGCCGCCAGCGGACGAGCGAGTGTCGACCGACCGCCGTATTTCAACGCGTGCACGATCGCGCGCAGCGAACTTTCGTATGGCCCGACCGCGCGCACGCGGGTGACGAGCGGCGGCTTGCGACGGCACCGCGCGCACGTCGATTCGGCGATGCTGATGACACGCCAGGACGGCAGAGGATCTCCACAGGTTCGACAGCACGGTGGGGTGATTGGCACGATGGCGTTCCAGCACCGTCCGCAGACCGGTCCGCGCGTCGGCTCCTCCAGAGGCTCGTGGCACGCGGCACACTCCGGCGCCAACAGGATCGCGACCGCACCCTCAGCGATCGATCTCAACGCAGACCGTAACGCCGCCGCTTCTCCCACAATGCTTTCCGGCTGATGCCGAGGACCTTCGCCGCTTCGCCCTGATTGTCTTTCACCTGCCGAAGCACGATCTCGATGTAGCGGCGCTCGAGTTCCGCGAGCGTGGGCCGTCGCGATGCGTCAGGTTCGAAGAGCTGCGCAGGATCCTCGAACAACTCGAGCGGCAGGTCGGCGGCGGCGAGCGTGTTTCGATCGGGGTCGAGCGTCAGGACGGCGCGCTCCATCACGTGTCGTAGCTCGCGAACGTTGCCAGGCCAGGGATGGCGCTCCAGGGCGGAATCGGCTTCCGCCAACAGCCGCACGGTCGGACGCCCTTGCCGCGCGACCGCATCGCGCAGAAACGCGCGCGCCAACGGGACGATATCGCTGCGACGCTCGCGAAGCGGAGGCAGCCGCAGCGGCAGCACGCGCAAACGGTGATAGAGGTCCTCGCGAAATTCACCGCTGCGCACGCGCGATTCGAGGCCGGCTCCTGCGGACGCGATGACCCGCGCCTGGAGGGGATATGACGTCGTTGCGCCGAGCCGCTCCGCGCGCTTCTCCTCCACGAGGCGGAGCAGCTTGGCCTGGCTGTCGATCGGCAGCTCGGTCACGCCGTCGAGGTACACGGTGCCGCGACCCGCGACTTCGAAGCGGCCGGCGCGCGCGACGGTCGCGTCGGTGAAGGCGCCGCGTTCGTGTCCGAACAACTCCGCTTCCACGAGATTCTGTGGAAGGCTCGGGCAGTCGATTTTGATGAAGGGGTGAGGACGTCGGGGACCGGCCGCGTGGATGGCCATGGCGACCGCATCCTTGCCCACGCCTGTTTCACCCGTAATGAGCACCGTCGCGTCCGCCTGCGCGATCCGGCGGACCTGCTCGAGGATCTCCCGCATCGCGGGACTGCGCGCGACGAGCCCCGCGCGGCTCACGGCCGTACGGCGCCTCCCGCGTCGGCTTTCGGGTCGTCCGACACGTCGATCCGCTCTGCGTCCCCCCACAGCCGTTCGAGCGAATAGAACGCGCGGGTCTGCGGCGTGAAGATGTGCACGATGAATGTGAAGTAATCCATCAGGATCCATTCGGCCCGGTCGTACCCTTCGATATGCGCGGGCCTGAGCTTCGCGGTCTTCAACGTTTCTTCGACCGCATCCGCAATCGCGTGCACCTGCCGCGCGTTCTGTCCCGAGCACAGAAGGAAGAAGTCCGTAAATGCCGGCGTGTGTCGAAGGTCGAGCACCACGACCTCGCCTGCCTTCTTGTCCAGCGCCGCGCGAACCGCCTTTGCGATGTCGCCGGTGAGCCTCTTCTGAGCCGAGCCCGCGGGCTGCTTGCCCGTGGCGGTACGCCGCTTTTCAGTCTTCGCCATGCAACTGATCTGCCGTCCTCATGTCCGCCTGTGCGCGGACGTTCCCGCGATACAGCCCGTGCTGATGGATATGACGTTCGACCGCGCGCGGCACCAGGCCGTTGACGGTTTCCCCCAGCCGGAGCCGCTCGCGAATGCTCGTCGAAGACACATCCGGAGTCGAGGTTTCGACGAGAAGAATCGAGGGATGTCCGAGCGTGGAGGCGCCGGAGCGCATCACCTCGCCGGCGGAACGCATTCGCGACGACAGAGCGGGCAGGCCCCGCCGCATGTCGTTCATCGCGTGTCCCGGCCGAGACACCACCACGAAGTGAGCGAGGTCGAGCACTTCGGGATAGCGGTGCCACGTCGCGATTTCTGCAAACGCATCGGCGCCGGTGATGAAGAAGATCTGCAATCCATCAATGCCGCTGCCGCGCATGCGATCCAGGGTATCCGCGGTGTAGGACGGGCCAGACACGCAGAGCTCGGCATCGCTGGCCACCAGCCCATCGATGCCGTTGACCGCGAGTGCAGCCATCGCAAATCGATGAAAGGAAGACGCGACCGGTTGGACGGCGCGATGCGGGGGTACCCGCGAGGGGAGGATCCGCACCTCGGTGAGCTGCAGCGCGTCGCGCGCGGCAATCGCCGCCTCGAGATGCCCGCAATGAATCGGATCGAGCGTGCCGCCCAGGATGCCGATCCTTCTGTTCACGCGTGTTCCGAGGTTCGAGGGTCGAGTTCCGAGGTCCGGGATTCGAGAGCGGTGGTCTGCCGGGCGTTTACCTGTTTCCACATGGCCTCGAGAAGCGCGGGCAACCCGTCTCCCGTGGCGGCTGAAACAGCGTAAAGCGGAACGCCCTTCTGCCGCAAATGCTCCGTGAGGCGCTCCAGGCGCGACGGATCGTCGAGCGCATCGATCTTGTTCGCGGCGGCAATCAGCGGCTTGTCCTGCAGGCGCTCGCCGGACGCGTCGCGCCCCGGGAACAGCGCAAGCTCGCGCGAGATGATTTCGAAGTCGTCTACGGGATCGCGTCCCGACGCTGACGACACGTCCACGAGGTGCACGAGCACCTTGGTGCGTTCCAGGTGACTGAGGAATCGATGCCCCAGTCCGCTGCCCCGATGCGCTCCTTCGATTAACCCCGGAACGTCGGCGACGACAAACGTGCGATGGTCGCTGAGACTCACCACGCCAAGATTCGGCGCGAGCGTCGTGAATGGATAGTCCGCGATTTTCGGCTTTGCCGCGCTGATGCGCGAGATGAGAGTGGACTTGCCGGCGTTCGGGTACCCGACCAGGCCGACATCGGCGAGGAGCTTCAAGTGCAGCCGGAGATCCTTCTCCTCTCCAGGTAGTCCCGGCTCGACTCTCCGCGGAGCGCGATTGGTCGACGTGGCGAACGTCGCATTGCCGCGGCCGCCGAGGCCGCCCTTCGCGATCAGCACGCGCTCGTCCGCATGCGTCAGGTCTGCGACCTGGACCAAGTCCATACCCTGCCGTTCGAATACCACCGTGCCGACGGGGACTTCGAGCGTGATGTCGTTGCCGCTGCGTCCCGTGCGATTCGACCCTTCGCCGTGCGCACCGCGGCCGGCCGAGAATTCTTTCTGGAAGCGGAAATTGAGGAGGGTATTGAGATTGGGATTTGCGACGAGGTAGACGTGCCCGCCTGGTCCTCCGTCGCCGCCGTTCGGGCCCCCGCGGGGCACGAATTTTTCGCGGCGGAAACTCATCGCGCCACGGCCGCCGTGGCCCGCCGCGATATGTATCTCGACTTCGTCGACGAACATGCAGGTCGCCGACGCCGGGCCTCAGGACCCGGCGCTACGGTTTCAGGCGCTCGGCGCGTCGAGCGGATGAACGGAGATCACGCGACCGCGCGCGCCGTGATCGGTGAACTTCACGCGGCCATCAATCTTCGCAAACAACGTATCGTCCTTGCCGAGGCCGACGTTGATGCCCGGACGGAACCGGCGGCCACGCTGCCGCACCAGTATCGAGCCGCCCGTGACGATGTTGCCGTCGAAGCGCTTGACGCCGAGGCGCTGCGAGTTGCTGTCGCGCCCGTTGCGGGAGCTGCCCTGACCTTTTTTATGAGCCATGATGCTGACCTGTCCGGCTGAAGCCGGACGCTACACCTGAATATCCTTGATGCGGACGCGCGTGAACGTGCTGCGATGCCCCTTCGTCCGGCGCATGCCTTTGCGGCGCTTCTTTTTGAACACGCGGATCTTCGGGCCGCGCGACTCGCCGTCGACTATCCCCAGCACTCTCACGTCGGCCACGTACGGCGAACCTGTGAGCACTTCGCCGCCGTCCTTTTCGAGGAACAGCACGCGATCGATACTGACCTCGTCGCCCGGCTGAGCATCGAAACGGTCCACCTCGATCACCGCGCCCGGGGTGACTTTCACCTGGCGGCCGCCGCTCTGAATGATTGCGAACACCTCTACCGTCTCCTTGATGGGGGAGGCAAAACTCTAGATTAACACGGAGTTAGGGGTGTGTAAACCGCGCGGGACTCGGGCTTCGGCTCTGGGGCTTCAGGCTTCGGGCTTCAGGATCCCTGAGATCTGAAGGCTGAGGCCTACTTCAGCAACACCCGCGTGCCGCGGATTTTCTGGGCGCTCAGCGTGCTGAGAAAGCTCGGCATCAGCCGGTCCATCAGCTCGAAGTAGGACGAGAGCGCGGGCGTATTCTGCTGCGCGTTGTAGAGCACTTCCTCGCGGAATTTTTCCGAATACAACGTCGCGCCGGTCCGGCCGTCGATGAAGATGAACCGCGGCTCGAGGATGAAACCCTTGCGCTCCATGTACGTGCGCATGGGAATGACACTGCGGCGGCCGAAGGAGTCATACACTTCGCGGTTCTGCGTGACGAAGCCGGCCTGCTGATGCGGCGTGAAGAGCACGGTCCCGGTGACGATCAGCGGGTTCTGGTACTCTTCGCCGAGCTTCTTCCAGTACGCGACGTCCGCGAAGATCTTGTCGTACTTCTGCAGATCCTTGTCGTTCTTGATCTTTGGTTCCTTGGGATCCGCCGCGGCCGCCGGCGTGGACGCCGAAGCACCGCCCGGCAACTGCGAGACCGCCTGGATGCCGTCGGTCGAACCGTTTGTCGGAGAGTGCTCTCGGTTCTGATTGCTTTGCTCGACTGCGATCTCCGCGAGCGGCAGCACGTCGGCTTCAATCATTTTGTGCGCAGCTGGCTGCGCAGAAGCCGCACGGTCTCGAGATTCGCATCGACGTCTTCGGTGCCCCCGCTGACGAATCCGGCCACCAGCACGCGCTGGAAGCCGGTCACGTCCATCTTTGGCTGGATCGGGGTTTCAATCGGAATCTCGTAGAACCCCGAGCACCCCGCAATCGCGAAGGCGCCGAGGACGACGAGACTAGCGAGCGCGCCGGCGCTTCGTGCGGTCATTGATTTCTTTGAAGAGATCGAAATTCTGACGAATGAGGAGGTTCTTCGGATCGAGCTGCAGCGCCTTTTCGTACGCCTGGTTCGCTTCCTCGAAACGTCCCTCGTGTTCGAACGCGATCGCCAGATTGTTCCACGCGGCGGCGTAAGTCGGATCGAGCTGCACCGCCTTCTGCCAGCGATACAGCGCCTCGTTCCAGAGTCCGTTCTGCGCGACCTTGATGCCGAACTCGACCTGCGTCTTCGCATCCGATCGTTCGTTCGCGAGCGCAGCAGGAGCGAAGAGCAGAACCGTGATGCCGCACGCCAAAAGCTGTCGCCGCATGAATTTGTGGCCCACTATACCAGCAATGCACGTACCACGCGCAACGCGTCCGCATCGCTGGAAAAACCCCCGGAAATCACGGCCGCATTTTGTAAGGGTCGGACGCACTGCGTAAGGATGGCGTTTGCGTCCGGAGACAACCGAGGCCTATAATAAGGACAGAGGGGTCGGGCCGCCTGCTTTGCAGTCGCGCACGGCCCTTTGGGTTTTTTGGGCCCGTCCGTCGCGCGATGGCTGAAGAGCGCGCGATGGATCTCCGGTCTGCGGTTGCCCTCTCGATCCTCCCTGGCATCAGTCGTGCTCGCGCCGCTGCCGTTTTCAAGGAATTGCGCGAGCATTCCAGCGGCGCGGTCACGCTCGAGCACGTGATCTCCATCTGCGCCCCCGACGGCGATGTTCGTTCGCTCGCAGAAGAGGCGCGAGGGTCCGCGGCGGCGCTGCTCGCTGGGGCGGCCGCGGTTGGAATTGCGCCCATCCGTTACGACGAAGGCGGTTACCCGCCGCTACTGCGCGCCATCCCGGATCCGCCGCCGGTTTTGTGGATGCGTGGCAGCCAGGAAGCGCTCTCGCGCCCGGCCGTGGCGGTTGTAGGTTCCCGTGCAGCCAGCCCATACGCGCTGGAAGTGGCGGCGCGGCTGGCCGGCGAACTGGCGGATCGCGGCCTGGTGGTCGTCAGCGGCCTGGCGCGCGGCGCCGACGGCGCTGCTCACCGCGGGTGTCTCAGGGCCGGAGGAGCCACCGTTGCGGTGCTGGGCTCCGGCCCAGATAATATTTATCCGCGCGAACACCGGGATCTCGCCGTAAGTATCTGTGAGACAGGCGCTTTGGTGAGCGAGCTAGGCCCCGGCTCGGCCCCCCTTCCGGAGCATTTCCCGCTGCGGAATCGCCTCATCAGTGGGATCTCCCTGGCCGTCGTTGTCGTCGAAGCATCGGAAAAGAGCGGCTCGCTCATCACCGCGCGGTGCGCCCTGGAACAGGGGCGCGACGTCCTGGCGGTGCCCGGGAGCATCCTCAGCGGACGAAACCGCGGATCGCACGCGCTGCTGAAGGACGGCGCGAAGGTCGTCGAAACAGCGGACGATATCTTGGAAGGGCTAGGCTGGCCGGCAGCCGCCGGGCGGCCGGTTGAATCAGTTAACTTATTGAAATCAGACCCTTTGCTCGACAAGCTGACGCTCGGCGAGACTTACGACATCGACACGCTGACGACAATTTTCGGCCTTCCAGGGCCCCGCCTGCTGGCCCGTCTGACGGAATGGGAAATGCGGGGACGGCTGGTAAGGATGGCCGGAGGGCGCTACGGTATATGTAGGTTGGGGTCTCAGCCGCGGTCTTGAGGTCAGGATCCGGCATCGGAAAAGAAACGATATGGCAAAGTCACTCGTGGTGGTTGAATCGCCGGCCAAGGCAAGGACCATCAACAAGTATCTCGGGAAGGACTACAAGGTCGTCGCCTCGATGGGGCACGTCCGCGATTTGCCCAAGAGCAAACTCGGCGTCGACGTCGACGAGGGGTTCGAACCTTCGTACGAGGTCATCGCCAGTCGTAAGAAAGTGCTCAAGGAGCTGAAGGACGAAGCGAAGAAGGCGGACGAAATCTTCGTCGCGACCGACCCCGATCGAGAAGGGGAAGCGATCGGCTGGCATCTCGCCGAAGAACTCGGCAGCGGTAACAGGAAGAAGATCCGCCGCCTGATGTTCAACGAAATCACCAAGAAGGGCGTCCTGTCGGCGCTCGAAAAGCCTACGACGATCGACAAGAAGATGGTCGACGCGCAGCAGGCGCGCCGTGTCCTGGATCGGCTCGTTGGTTACAAAATCAGTCCGTTGCTGTGGGACAAGGTGCGCCGCGGCTTGAGCGCCGGGCGCGTCCAGTCGGTCGCACTGAAGCTGGTCTGCGATCGCGAGCGCGAGATCGAAGCGTTCGTACCGGAAGAGTACTGGAACCTCACCGCGCGTCTCGCCGGGCCAGTGCCGCCCGAATTCGACGCGAAGCTCCTCAAGAAGAACGGCGCGAACATCACGATCACCAACGAGGCGGAGTCCGCCGAGGCGGTTGCCGATCTGAAACAGGCGCGCTGGGTCGTCGAGTCGGTCACGACGAAAGAGCGGAAGAAGGGTGCGGTCCCGCCGTTCATCACGAGCAAGCTGCAGCAGGCATCGCGCTTCCCGGTGAAGAAGACGATGATGATCGCGCAGCAGCTGTACGAGGGCGGCATCGAGATTCCCGGATTGGCCGGCGGGCTCATCACCTACATGCGAACCGACTCGGTCCGCGTCGCCGGCG
>Ga0209686_1000371_pt1 | contig 23608 bp, 18 predicted proteins | sample GraSoiAngelo_126_FD_185883 | JGI IMG/M metagenome (GOLD analysis project Ga0209686, IMG submission 185883) | Grasslands soil microbial communities from the Angelo Coastal Reserve, California, USA - 14_0927_09_20cm (SPAdes) (version 2) | ecosystem: Environmental > Terrestrial > Soil > Grasslands ...
CAATCATCGGGTCAACCCCGGCGGCCCGCCGGGCGGGGCGCCACGCGGCGACGCCCGCCGTGACGGCTAGTAAGAGCGCGATTCCGACGTAGGTCATCGGGTCGGTCGGACGCACCTCGAAGAGCATCCCGGACAGCAGTCGGCTGAGGAAAATCGCGCCGGCGCCGCCGAGCACCACGCCGGCGACGGCCAGGGCGAGCGCCTGGCCAAGAATGAGGCGGACAACCGCGCGCGGCTGCGCACCCAGCGCGATCCGAATTCCAATCTCGCGCGTGCGCTGCCCCACCACGAATGCCATCACGCCGTAGATGCCGATAGCGGCGAGCAGAAGCGCGAGCGCCGCGAACGCGCCGAGCAGCTGCGTCGCGAACCGCCGCGCCGCCGTGGCCGAGGCGACGATCGCGTCCATAGTCTTGACGCCGAACGTCGGCTGATCCGGATCTGCGGCGCGCACCTCGCGCGCGAGCGCCGGACCAAGCTGGCGCGGATCGCCATCGGTCTTCAGCACGAGCGAGAGCGACAAGTTCGACGCCTGCCGCAGCGGCCGATACAACATCGGCCGCGGCTGATCCTCGATCCGCTCGTTCCTCACGTCGTCGACGACGCCGATGATGGTGATCCTGGGATTGTTCGACTGCGCGCCGCCGAAATGGATGCGGCGTCCGATCGGATCTTCGCCCGGAAAGTGTCGTTGGGCCATCGCCTGGCTGATCACGCCGACCGGCGCGGAGTGCTGATCGTCCTGGTCCGTAAACGTGCGGCCGCGCCGCACCCTGATCCCCATCAACTCGAAGTATCCAGTCGACGCGACGTTCGTCTGCACCGTCGGCACACGCGAGACGGCATCAGAGTCCCGGCCGTCAACCGTGATCGTGGCATTACCGCGACTCCCGTCGAACGGCAATGCGATGACGGCGGCGGCCGCTGACACACCAGGCAGCGTGCGCGCACGGCGCAGCACTTCCTCATACAGGGCCACGCGCGGTTCGTGTCGCGCGTACGGTCCGGTCGACGGAATATTCGGCTGCGGGAGCCACAGACGCGCGGTGAGAACATGATTTGGCTGAAAGCCGATCTCCACCTGCTGGAGTCGCCAGAAGCTGCGCAGCAGCAACCCCGCCCCGACGAGCAGAACGAGCGCGAGCGCGAACTCTGCGACGATCAGCGTCGAGCGAACGATGCGGCGGCCACCGACGCTGCCACGGCTTCCTTCTTTCAGCGCGTCGTGGACATCGGCGCGCGCGGACTGCAGCGCCGGCAGGACGCCGAACACCAGTGCAGTGGCCAGCGCAATCGCCGCGGTGAAGAAGAGCACGCGCCCGTCCACGACGATCTCACTCGCGCGCGGCAGCCCCGCCGGGACGAACGCGACGAGCCCGTCGACGAGCCACACTGTCAGGCATGCGCCCGCCGCGCCGCCAAGGCACGCGAGCAGAAGGCTCTCCGTCATGAGCAGCGACAGCAGCCGGCCGCGCGAAGACCCGAGCGCGCGCCGCAGCGCGAGCTCGCGCTGGCGGCCGGACGCACGTACGAGGAGCAGGTTCGCAATGTTCGCGCACGCGATGAGCAGCACGAAGCCCACGGCACCGAACAACATCAGCAGCGCCGGCTTGACGCGTCCGACGAGGTCATCCTGAAGCGGGACCAACGCTGGCGCCCATCCGGATCGCGCCGGATAGTCCACTGGATATTCGGCGCGCAACTGCGCGCCGAAAGACGCGAGCCGTTGCTGCGCCTCGGCGATCGACACGCCCGGTTTCAGACGGGCGATCGCGCCCGTCATGAAATAACCGCCACGCTGGGGCGGCGCGGGAAATGGCGAGGCGCTGTAGTTGGTCGGCGCCCACACGTCGACGTCGGTCAGCACCGAGCGCCCGGGATGCCTGAACCCCTTCGGCACAACGCCAACCACGGTGTACCAGTCATTGTCGATTCTGAGCTTGCGGCCGATGGCGTCCGGCGCTGCGCCGAATCGGCGCCGCCACAAGGCATCGCTGATGACAACCACTTCCGTGATGCCCGGCGCATTGTCCTCGGGACCGAACAAGCGCCCGAGCTGTGGCTTCGTGCCGAGCACATCGAAGTACGACGGACTGGCGAGAAGCACTTCGACACGCTCCGGCTCGTCGATCTCCGTGAGGTTCGCGTTGATTGGAAACACGCCGGCAATGCCGTCGAACAGCTGCGCGCGATCGCGGTAGTCGAACAGTTCGGGCGCTGAGATGCCAATGTCGGGCACCTTGAGCGCGGTGAAGTCCGCAGTCACGCGCACGAGGCGTTCGGGATCCGAGTACGGCAGCGGCCGCAGCAGCACCGCATTCACGAGCGTGAAGATCGCGCTGTTGGCGCCGATGCCGAGGCCGAGCGTCGCGATGGCGACGGCAAGAAAGCCCGGCGCCCGCAGGAACCCGCGCCACGCAAACCGGAGATCCTGTCCGAAAATATCGATTGCGCGCAGCATCATGGGCCCGCCACAGAAAGACTGCAGAGAGACACGGCCACAGAACAACACCGCAACACGGCAACGCCCCAGAACACGGAAAACACGAAAGCATCGACAGACACCACACGCACGGGAGCACAGTGCTGTGCCGGTCATTTGCTGTGTCTTATCAGTGTTCTTCAGTGTTCATCTGTGGCTATTTTCAGCGTTCATCTGTGGGAGCAAACGGCGCGCCATCGCTCCGCGCGGCCGGAGGCGAATTTTCCACTGGTTTCATCAATGAAACCGGCCCTCATCTCCGCTTCCGGGATTGTGTTGTCCGGAAGTGAACAGTCCGAAAGCGGCCAGGGCACGTTTCTGCGTTCCGTTCCGTCAAAACCTTCGTGGCACGCACATTGGACAAGACGCTGCCGGTCATGTGGACGACTTGTGCCGCGCCGCCGCGCATTCTCATTGCCGACGATCAGCCCGATCTGATCGACGCGCTGAAGCTCCTGCTCAAGGGCCAGGGCATCGAGATGGATGGCGTCAACTCGCCGGATGCGGCGATCGCCGCGCTCGAGGCGCGCGCGTTCGATCTGCTGCTCATGGATCTGAATTACACCGGCGACACGACGTCGGGGCGCGAAGGCATCGACCTGCTCTCACGCGTGCAGGCGCTCGATCACCTGCTCCCTGTCATCGTCATGACGGGCTGGGGAAGCGTCGACATCGCGGTGGAGGCGATGCGCCGCGGCGTTCGCGACTTCGTGCAGAAGCCCTGGGATAACGCCCAGCTCCTCGCGACGTTGCGCAGCGAGATCGAAGAAGGACGCGCGCGGCGTCAGCGCGATGCCTCCGATCGACGCGAGCTGGCCGAGGCGCTGAAGATCCAGCAGCGCCTGCTTCCCCAGCAGGTGCCGCAGATCGACGGCTGCGAGCTCGCGGCGTCATGGCAGCCCGCATCCGGGGTCGGGGGCGATTGTTTCGATGCGTTGCGCTTCGGCGATGCGCGTCTTGCGCTGTCAATCGCGGACGTCGTCGGCAAGGGCATTCCTGCGGCGCTCTTGATGTCGAATCTCCAGGCCGCCGTGCGCGCGTTTGCATCCGATGCGGTCGAACCGCGCGAGCTCTGCCAACAGGTGAACCGCATTCTGTGCGGCAATATTGCGGAAGGCCGGTTCATCAGCTTCTTCTACTGCCTGATCGATTCGGCCGCGGGGACGCTCGTCTACACCAACGCCGGGCACTACTTCCCGATGCTCGTGCGCGCCGACGGCACATCGGTCCGTCTCGAAGCGGGTGGACCGGTGCTGGGCGTGCTCCAGCATGCCGAGTACGAACAGGCTCACGTCGCGCTCAGTCCCGGCGATCGGCTCGTGCTGTTCACCGACGGCCTCACCGAAGCGCGCAACGCGGCCGACGACGAATTCGGAGAGCAGCGCCTGCTGGATGCCGCAATCGAGCATCGCGCGTGCAGCGCCCCGGCGCTCCAGGCTCGTCTCGCCGACGCGGTGGCCTCCTTCACCGCCGGACAGATGCACGATGACGCGACGCTGATCGTGCTGGGGGTCGACCAGGGGTGAAGTGGCTCCGAGATGTGATGAACAACATTCCAAAGGGACGAACGAATGCGCACTTGACGGCGCCGTCGCGGGCCGCCGATAGTGTTCGTATGCGCGAAGCATGGACGCCCCCCACCCGATGGGTGCTCGGCGTCGCCACGGTCCTCAGTCTCTTTTCCACGCTCCAGGTTTACAGGCTCGAGGTCGTCACGGCCAGGCCGGGCATGCCCATTTACGCCGGCAAGCTCCTCGTGCTGAACTTCGCGTATTGGTTCGTGCCGGCGCTGCTGCTGCCGTCCATTGTCTGGGTCGCGCGCCGGTTCCCGCTCGACGCGGGGAACCGATTGCGGAACATCGCCGTGCATGCCACCGGCGCAATGGTCTTCGCGTTCGTGCGCTTCGCAGGGATGACCGGCGTGAGATTCCTGCTCTGGTCGGACTCCATGAAGGCGCCGGCCGTGAGCTGGTGGGTCTACGCGCAGCGGAATTTCCTCCTCGATCTCGACTGGTGTCTGATGGTGTACTCCGCGATCGTTGGCGCCAGCCACGCGCTCGCCTACTACCACGAATCGCAGGAGCGGAAGCTGAAGGAAGCCCAGCTCGAGACGCGCCTGATCGAGGCGCGTCTCAAAACTCTCGAAGCGGAACTCCACCCGCATTTTTTGTTCAATACGCTGCACGCGATCTCGACACTCGTGCACCGCGATCCTGAATCCGCGGATCGGATGATCAGCCGGTTGAGCGACCTGCTGCGCATCACCTTTGACCGCAGCGGCGAAGCGACCGTGCCGCTGAATGAGGAGATCGAGTTCCTCCAGAAGTATCTCGAGATCGAGCAGACGCGGTTCCAGGACCGTCTGACGGTGCGAGTGGAAGTGGATCCGGAGGCGCTCGACGCCGTGGTGCCGCGCATGATCCTCCAGCCGCTCGTCGAGAACGCGATGAAGCATGGCATCGCGCACACTGTCGACAAGGGCCACGTCCAGATTTCCGCCGGGCGCGAGGACGATCGGCTCTGGATGGAGGTCCGCGACAACGGCGGCGGACTGCATGGCGGTACGCTGAAAAAGCTCCGCACGGGCGTCGGCCTGTCGAACACGCGCGCGCGGCTGGACGTGCTGTACCCCGGGCGTCATCGCCTCGAGTTCACCGAAATGCACGGCGGATTCGCCGTGCGCGTCGAAATCCCGTTCCATAGCGCTGCCGGTGCCACGGCCGGCGCGTCGTTCCGCGCCGCTTCATGACGATGGCGACACCACACGTCCGCGTCCTCATCGTGGACGACGAGCCGCTCGCACGCGAGCGGCTGCGAATGCTGCTGCAGGACGAACACGGCGTTGATAGTGATGTCGCTTGCGCCGGCTATCGCCCGCGCCCTCAAACAGCCCAGTCACCAAATCACTGAATCACCAAGTCACTCACTCGACTGCCGTCAGCGCTCGAACCCGACGGAAAACGCGGTCACCCCGTCGCGAAGTCCGTGAGCGAGGTCGAGCCGCAGCACACCCGTTCCCGCCACTGCGATACGCAGACCGACGCCGGGATCCACGTGCACGCGTTCGTCACCGGACCGAATGCCACGCGTCGCGCGCGCGATGTCGACGAATGTTGCCGGGGCGATGCGAACGACCCAGCGCGATGGCCGCATCCATCGGCGCCATTCAGCTCCCCCGAACATCAACCGACGGCCAAACACACCGTGGCGAATGATACCGTCGTCGAGCAGAGGGTGCGCCCGCAGGAGCACGTCGCGCGCGTGACCCGTATCGGCGCCGGGCCACAGCAACGCGGGCGCATGGCCGGAGGCCAGCTGCACGCCGGCGCGAGAGAGGACGACGGATCCGGTGTTTGCCGCGGACGACAGCCAATGCGCCGAGACACTCGCCGTGCCGAAGCGATCGCCATCAGCCGCACCGAGCCACGCGCCCCCGCGCGCGTCGATCGCGAGTCGATCGCTCACCGGCCACAGTTCGACCGCCGCGGAAAGTGCGGCCATCTTGTTGGCGACGGGACCGAAACGTTCGATGCCAATGGATCCTTCCGCGCGGACGCGGGACGTCAGCCAGTTGGCGATGGTCAGGCCCGCGCGCGATCGCGTTTCGCCGATCGCCAGCGGGCCAACTGTCTCCGTCTCGCGCGACGCATCGACGCGCCACACGCCTCCACCCAGAGCTTGGGGCGCAGGGGCTGCAATCGAGAACGCCACCCGCGGCCGGTGCTCCCACCAGCGCCACGACGCAGTGATCAGCTCGCCGCCCCCCGTCACGCTCGCAAATGACGTCGACACTTCCCGGTCGATCGCGAGGCCAAATCCCATGCCGATCCACGCGGCGGGCTGCAGCGGTGCGGCGGGCCGTTCGACAACCGCGGCGTCGATCTGCGCCCGACCGTTCTCCAGCGGGTGAAACCCGACCCGCGCGACGGCCAGCGCAGGAATGTCGCTCGCCCGTTTCGCGGCGCGACGCAGACGTCCTGGCGTCAGCACCGTGCGCGGCGCTGCATCGATCGCCTCCGCGATCACGCCGTAGCGCGTGCGCTCGAGCCCCTTCACGTCCACCAGATCGACCGAAGGCTCTCCCACGGCGTTCCACGCTTCGAGTGCGCCGAGATCATCGTGTCGCATATAGCGCGAGGTGGCGATGACGCGCCAGGAGTGCTCGTCGCGCGGATCTTCTGCGACCGCGCGCTGAGCATTCGTCTCGGCATCGGCCCATTTGCCGTCGAGCGCATCGAGTCCGGCGAGTTCACGCCACGGCGCGGCCGAAGTCGGGCAGCTCTCGCCCGCAGCCTGCAGCGCGCGGCGCGCCGACTCCCGATCACCCGCGTTCGCGAGCCGCACGCCTTCATCGATGAGTCCCGCGCACGGCCCGCTGGCGACATTCGTCGCCGTAGCGACACCGTGGGCGTCAGGCGCAGCGGCGATCATTGCTGCCGGTGGCAAGGCCACGAGCATCCATCGATCGGACTGCTGCCACGCGCGATCGAACGCCGCTTCGTCCAGCACACGAAACGGGGCACGCGCGGGATCGTGCACGATGACCTTGCCGCGTGCCCAGCCGACAACGACGACATAGTGAAAGGTTCCGGGCCTGTCTTCGAGTAACGCGATCACCGGCCGGCCGCGGTCGAGTTGCTGCTGCGCACGCATCGCATCTCCCGGCCCTGCAATTGCGGTCCACGTTCGCTCCTCGAGCGCCGAGACGAGCGATGCCGCACGAATTCCCTTCGCGGCACGTTCGACAAGCGAAGCGAAGGCGTCGGCATAGATGTCGCGCGCGCCCCAATAGCGCATGACCATAGCCGCCGCGGCGCCGCCACACAGTGCTTCGGTTTGCGGGAGATAGGGAACGTCGAGCAGCGGCCGCTGGACGGCCGCCGATTGCGCGGATGCCAGAGTGCCGGCGGTGCTCACAGACAGCACCGCCAGCGCCAGAATCCAGCCGCGAGACGCCGACCGCGTCACTTCGCGATGACGACGATGAGCAGGACCACGAGCAGAATGATGATGATGGTCGTCGTGGTGATGACGATCGTCGTGGCGCCGCCGGCGAACTGCTGGTCTGCCGTGCGGGCCTGCGCTGCGATCCGCCGCAGGTCGTCCCCCTGCAGTGTCGACACCGCCGCTTCGGCCTTCTGGAGCGAGAGGCCGGCCTTCGATGCCACCTCCTTCACTTCGGAACGGTGGAGGAAGTTGCGGATGGCATCGCGATCCGCCTGATCCTGACCGACGCGCTGCTGAACCGCCTGATCGAGCGCAGACGCGCTGATCACATGGGTCTGCTGCGCCCAGGCTGCCGGCGCGCACAACAAGAGCGCGAGCGTGGTGCCGAGAATTCGCCGAAACACGTGCATGAGTTTCCTCCTGCCGAAAGCTGCCAGACACACTGTTGTCGGACAGAATCAAAGCATCTTCCATGCCGTGAGCGAGCGAATCCGTTGGCTGAGCTTATGCGAGTAGCTTCTCCATCTCCTCGACGTGCGCCGCGCGCGCGAGCGCGTCCTGCCTCTCGATCGTGCCGCTCTTCACGAGCTGCGCGAGCGATTCCTCGAGCGTGATGGAGCCGTGCTTGCGCGTGATCGTGATCTCCTGGTGCAGGTGCTGCAGCGCGTTCCTGCGGACGTGTTGACGCGCGCCGTACCCGACGATCAGCAACTCCACCGCGGCTGCGAGGCCGCCGCCGATGCGCGGGATGAGCGTCTGCGTCATCACTGCCGCGAGCGCCATCGACAGTTCCTGCCGGATCGTGTTCTGGCGCTCGGACGGAAAAGAATCGCTGATGCGCCCGACTGTGGACGCCGCGTCGGTCGTGTGCACCGTCGACAAGACGAGGTGACCCGTCTCCGCCGCCGCAAGCGCAATGCGCATCGTTTCAGGATCGCGCATCTCGCCGACGACGAGCACGTCGGGCGCCTGCCGCAGCGCGGCGCGGAGCGCGGTGGGAAAGTCCGACGCGTCGACGCCGATCTCCACCTGTTCGACGATCGATCCCTCGTGGCCGTGCTCGTATTCGATCGGATCCTCGATCGTCACGACGTGCCTGGCCTCGTGACGGTTGATCTCGTGCACGAGCGCCGCGAGCGTCGTCGTCTTGCCTGAACCTGTTGGCCCACCAACCAGCACCAGCCCGCGACGCAACTCGGCAAGCAGCGCAACGCTGGGCGGAAGACCCAGCGCCGACAACAGCGGTACTCTCGTGGGCAGCGCGCGGATTGCGGCGGCGGCGCGACCGCGCTCATGATGCAGGTTGATGCGGAAGCGACCGAGTCCCTGCACGCGAAACGAGCCGTCCGCGATCAAGGACTGCCGGTACATCCTCCGCGCATGCGGCGGCAGCGCCGGCAGCACCGCCTCCTCGACATCGACGCCGTCGAGCGGCCCTTCGGCCAGCGGACGCACGCGATTCTCGACGCGCAGCGTCGGCGGCGCGCCCGGCACCAGCAGCAGGTCGCTGCCCCGCGCGTCGACGAGGATCCGCAGCCATCGTTCGATGCGTCCCGTGTCCCCCGCGGCCGGCGTCACGGGCGCCGCGGAGGCGTGCAGCTCGGCGATCAGTTGATCGATTTCGTCCTTGTCGTCGTGCCGGGACACGCCGCTATGCTAACAGGAATCTGCACGCACTATCTGGTCGTTCCCTTCGTGACCGCGCCACTCGCCTGGTCGATCGTGACGATCGCATCGATACGGTCCATCTTGTAGGTGACGGTGGGTCCGTTCGCCCATCGCACCTGCAGATTCGGCACGGTTGTCTCGGCGCCGAGACCGAAGTGAACGCGCAGGTCCGACTGCGACATCTGGCCGCGGCCGCTGGCGACCTCTGCCCGACGCCTCACGCCGCCAGCCGTCACGAACACGACGGAGCCGATCGCGTCGCGCGGACACCGGCGCGCCGGATCTCCTTTGAGCGCGATGGTGAGCCAGTGTCCGCCCTTCGCACCGCCATCGTTCCTGGCAAGCGTCGGCCGATCGTCGAGGTTGTTGATGACAATGTCGATCCCGCCGTCGTTATCGATGTCGCCGACCGCGGATCCTCTCGACGCGCGCGGCGTCGCGAGGACCTCACCCGCAGCGGCGCCGAGATCCTCGAACCGCTTCCCCGCGAGATTGCGAAACAGCAGCGCGCGCTGCGCGTACGACGTGTTCCACGCCAGCCGGTCCGCCGCGGGATACACGTGTCCGTTCACCACGAGCAAGTCGAGCCAGCCGTCGTTGTCGTAGTCCACGAAATCGGTTCCCCAGCCGAGAAACGGCATGGTGGGCAGCGTCAGGCCGAGCGGCGCTGTCACATCGCTGAAGCTGCGGCCGTCGTCGTTGTGATACAGGACGTTGAAGTCGTTGGCGAAATTCGTGACGTGCAGATCGTCGCGCCCGTCATTGTCGTAGTCGCCCACCGCGACACCCATGTGCGCCTGTTCCCGGCCTTGCGCGTCGAGCGCCGCACCTGACGGATAACTCACGTCTTCGAAACGACCGGACCCGAGATTGCGATAGAGATAATTCGGCCCGGAGTCGTTCGCGACAAAGAGATCCAGCCGCCCGTCATCGTCCATGTCGAACCACGCGACGCCGAAACCATACAGCCCGTTGCGATCGGCGACGCCGGCTTCACCGCTGACGTCGGTGAACGTGCCGTCACGATTGTTTCGATAGAGATGATCTGGTGCGCCCTTCAGGCCGCGCGGACCGCACATGACGCGTTCGCTGCGATACGTGCACCGCGATGCGCCCGGTGAATACGACGCCCCCATGCGCGAGCCGCTTTCCGGCGAGGCGCGGTTCGGTTCGGATGACGTGTTCGCGGGGCCCGCCGCTTCAGGATTGGCCGGCGGTGGCAGATGCTTGAGGTCGAGGCTGACGTAGCCGGCGACAAAGAGGTCCAGCCAACCATCACCGTCGTAGTCGCCGAATGCGCAACCAGTAGACCAGCTGTCGTCAGCGACGTGCGCGGTCTCGGCGATGTCGGTGAACCGACGGCCGCCATCGTTGCGATACAAGCGGTTCTTCCCGAAGTTCGTGACGAACAGATCCTCGAATCCGTCGTTGTCGAAGTCGCCGACACAGACACCCTGGCCCCATCGCTCGTTCGCCACCCCGCGCTCGATCGTAACGTCGGTGAAGGTGCCATTCCCGTTGTTCCGGAAGAGCGCCGCGGCCGGCGCCGGGTCGCCGCGCTGGAGGCGATCGATGGTCGAGCCATTGACCAGATAGATATCGACGAGTCCGTCGTTATCGAAATCCCAGAGCGCCACGCCAGAGCCCGTTGCTTCGATGATGTAGTTCTTCTCCGGCGTTCCAGAGACGTGTTTGAAGCTGGATAATCCGGCGAGGTTCGTGACGTCGCGATACGTCACACCGGCCGTAGCGTGTGGTGACGCCGGCTGCAGACGCTTCGTCGGAATCTCCTGCGCCGCGAAGAGCGAAGCGCAAGCGACGCTACAGCCAATGAGGGCGCGAGCACTCATTGCGGAATCTTCGGCGGCACCGGCCCGCGCCGCGGTGCAGGGTGAGCCCCGAGCACCTTGATGTCCCCTTCACGCTCGGCTCGCGCGAGCGCGTCGGCGCGCGCAAACGCCTGCTGCGCACGCGAGGCCAGACCCATCGCCTGATATGCGCGGCCGAGGACATAGTACGCCTGACGCATTCGAGGCTCGATTCGCACGGCGTGTTCGAGTGCGCCGGCGGCCGCGGCAGCGTCGCGCAGTCGCAAGAGCGAGCTGCCAAGCTCGAAGTATGCAGGCGCCGATTGCGAATCATGCTTCAACGCCTGACGAAACTGTTCGACTGCGCGCGCATGATCGAACTGCCTCGCGAGACAGACGCCAAGACCGAACGCTCCTTCATAGGTCGGCTTCACGCGCTCGGCGCGCTCGTAGAGCGCCGACGCTTCGTCACAATTGGATTCTTCGCGGCGAAGCTCGGCGAACTCCAGCAGCGCGTCCAGCGAATTGGGGTTCGCCTTCAACGCGAGCTCGTACTCGGCGACGGCTTCGACAGGCTTGTCCTGCAGTTTCAACGATTGCGCGAGGAGCTGATGGACGCGCGCGCCGTCAGGCGCCAGCTCACCCAGCCTATCGAATGCGCGCGTCGCCAGCTGACCGGAGACGATTCCGAGGAAATACAGGACGTCGGGATTCCGAGCGTCCACGGCGAGCGCCTTGCGAAGGATATCGTACGCAGCCTCATAGTCGTCGCGCGCGATCTGCGCGCGCGCCGCCAGCACCAGACCGTTGATATCGGTCGAATGCCCCTTCAGGTACTCGGACGAGAGTCGCAGCGCCAGATCGGGATCGCCCGCGTAGAGCGCCTTGAAGGCGTCGCTCAGCCCGGTATCCGCACCGTTCATCGACAACGCGATCGCAAGGACAACGCTGCACAGGACGCTGCAGGAGCCAGCCATCATGTTTACTGCACCACCTGAATGATCCGGAGAAACTCCTGGGCGGCAAGCGATCGTTTTTCCTGCAGCGCCGCGAGCCGTGCCGCCTGCTCTTCACGGCGTGGATCTCGGGTGCGCGCGTAGAGCGCCGCCAGATTCACGGCAGCGGCATAGTTGCCCGGGTCTCTGGCGATGGCCTTCATGAGCGATTGGTCCGCCGCTTGGTACTCACCGCTTCGCGTCTGCAGGTAACCCAGCTCCGACCACGCGTCCGCATACTCCGGGTCCGCCTTCAACGCCTGATCGATTTCCTCGCGGGCCTTCTCGTACTCGTTCAGCTGCCGCGCGATCTTTGCGAGAAAGTAGTGCGCACCGGCGGCCGTTTCGGCGAACCGCGCAGCCCGATCGAGATCGGCGCGAGCGGCGTCGAGCTCGTTGCTATAAAAGCGCGCGGCGCCGAGAGCGAACCGGCCGCGTGGGTCCTCGGGCCTGAGGCGGACGTACGCCTCGAAGTACGGCAGGGCCTCGGATGGTTCATGGCGATGGATCGCAACCGCTCCCATCGCGTAGTTGACGGATGCGTTGTCGGGCGCCAACGTAACGGCTTTCTTCAGTGCGTCGTACGCTTCGCTCCCAAGATTGAGCTCGACGCAGGCGATGCCAAAAAAGAAATGAACCTCCGCATTCTGCGGCTCCAGCTCACGAGCGTGCGCCAGGTAACCCAGGGCGCCCTGGAAATCCTTCTGCTTGTATGCTGCCCGGGCCAGATCGAGCAGCAGCGGCGCCGTCGCGCCTGCCGCAGCCCTCATCGCGCGTTCCAGCAGGTCGCGTGCGCGATCGAATCGCTCGCGGCGCGTTTCGAGCAGGCCGAGCTGACGAAGGGAGTCCGCTGACGCGAGCCCACGTTCATCGAGGCCCGTCAGCAGCCGCTCCACGAGATCATCGTCTGTCGTGCGACCGATGACCGCGCGCACGTCCTCGTCCGTCAAGCCGGGATGTGCGAGCAGCCTGGCAGCGACCTGCGCGGCGCGAGCACGATCCCCGAGAGCCGCGAGATCAATTGCGAGCAGTGCGAGTGCCTGGGGTCCGGATCGCGACGCGTCAGGCAGCCGTTCGAGGAGCGCGCGTGATGCTTCCCAATCGCTGGTGCAGGCAGCCACGTAGGCCGCCTGATACAGGCCTTCGGCATTCGCAGGATCAAACCGCAACAGCTCCCGGTAAACGGCCAGCGCCTTCGGCAGCGCGGCGGCATCCTCTCGCGCGTGCTCCTGATAGAGCCGCCCAAGGTTGAGGTATGCGGGCGCCATACGCGGCTGCGCGTGCATCGCCAAGCGGAAATGACGTTCGGCCGCTCCGTACGCGCCCTGCTGCGCTTCGATGGCACCGGCGATGTTGTGCAGGGTTGCATCGGACGGATATCGCCGAAGCGCCTGCTCCACCCGCGCCTTGGCAGGCGTCAGTTCACCTGAATCCAGCAAGGCCGTGAGTTCTTCCACCAGTTGCGCAGGGACTCGAGGCGCGCGGACGTCGGAGGGCGGCTGTCCGAATAACAGCGCGGCCGCGACCACGAAAATGCTGTGAAGCGATACGGCGCTCATCGCGGCTTCTCATCGCGCGCCGCGCGAAGACGTAAGAACGTCGCGAGCGCTTCATCGGCTTGCGCCGTCTGACCCAGGCGGCGATAGATGCGCGCGAGGACGTAATGAGGCTCCGGGTAGGTCGGATCGAGCGCGACGGCGCGCTTGAGCGCCGCTATTGCCTGCTCGGTCTGCCCTTGCTGCTCCAGAAGTTTCCCCAGTTGGTAGTGCGCGTTCGCGAAGTTGTCGTCGTAGCCAAGCGCTTCACGCAACAGCGCGCCGGCTTCCTCGAGCGCCCCGCGTTGACCGAGCAGGATGCCGAGATTCGTTGGCGGCCACGGTGACTTCGTCTGTGCCTCGCGGTTCAGGCGAATCGCCTCGCGATAGTGCACGATCGCCTGGTCGGCGTCGTTGAGGGCTTCGTAGCAGAGTCCCAGGTTGTCGTGCGCCCGCATGAACGTCGCGTCACGCGCCAGTGCTTCGTTGAAACGCGCGATCGCGGCGGCATATTGCCCGGCGTCGTAGTCGAGGCGTCCAAGCCAGTACCGGCACTCGGCGCTGTTCGGATCTGATTGGACCAGTTTTTCGAGCTCGGGTCTGGCCCAGTCGGCGCGGCCGAGGCGCACGTAGGCAAGCGCAAGCGTGAAGCGCGCGTCGCGATCGAGCGGCGCTATCGCATCCGCTTTCTTGAGGGCGACGGCCGTGTTCAGCGGTTTTCCGTCGAGAAAGAACACGCGCGCGATGAGGATGAGCAAGTCCCGCGACTGCCCGGCCGGCTGGCGCTCAATCTGGTTCGCCAGGAGCCGCTCGGCACGCTCCCAGTCTCGCGCGCCGATTGCCGCGTCAATTTCCCGTCGATCAGATGAGGACAGCGCCGTTGACGATGGCGACAGGAGAGGGTCAGAAATTTTGACCGGTGCCGGATTGCGCTCCGCTTCTATCCGATCCTTCAGCTGGAGCGCGTCCTTGCTGAAAGGAACGAGGGCCAGTTCCCCTGCGATCTCGTGCGATGCATCCTCCAGCCGTCCGGCGTCGAAATGAATCCGGGCGAGCATCAAATGAAGATCCGGCAGTGTTGGATCCGCCTCGACGCCGCGGTGCAAGGCGTCCACGGCGCGATCGGTCTGCCCCTGGCGCATGTACTCGCGGCCGAGAGCCTGTTGCACGCGGGCGGAATCTGGAGCGACCTTCGCGAGGCGTTCGTGCGCCCACTCGGAGAGACTCAAATATGCCGAGCCGAGCCGGTAGACATATTCCGGGTCGGCAGGCGCAAGCTGGACGACGCGGCCATACGTGTCCGCGACGCATGCGCGGTCGGCGAGACGCTGGCACGCCTCGGCGAGCTGGAGATGCGCCGCGACTTCGCGCGGCATCAGGCGGACCGCGCTCTCGAGCTCCGATCGCGCTTCGCGGACGCGCTTGAGCGCCAGCAGGGTCGTGCCGGCGAGCAGCCGCGCCGGTCCGAACGACGGGTCCAGCTTCACTGCCGCGCGAAATTCGCTGAGCGCGTCGGCGTCACGGCCGCGCTCACGCAGGACGAGGCCGAGATTGTGATGGACGAATGCGCGCTCGCCGCCCGAGCGGAGGACCTCGCGGAATGCCGCTTCGGCGGTATCGAGCTGACCAGCCTTGAGATCGGCAACGCCCTGGGAGAAGCGTTCCGCGACTGCAGGCGCCAGATCCTGCGCGCCAACAAGGATTGTCGTCAGCAGAACGAGGAGGAGAGTGACCGTGGAGCGAAGCCGCGCATCCATAGGAGCTGCTCGTGGCTTCCAGTTTAGGCTGGAAGCCACGAGACTCGGAAGCGCTAGAAGCTCTTCATCCGTGGGATCCGTGGGATCCGTGGTTAGAACTCAATCCGCGCCGCAATCTGGATGCTCCTCGGGTCGCTCACGCCTCCCTTCCACTTGCCGAACGTCGGGCTTGACAGGTCGACGTCGAAGGCACCCGTTGAGGCGTCGAACCCACTCGAGCCGAACACGTGCCAGTTCCACATGTTGAACAGCTCCAGCCTCAATTGCACGTTCCTGCCGCCCGGCAGTCTGGTGTTCTTGATGAACGACAGGTCCTGATTGCGGTATGCGAACCCGCGGGCGTTTTCTTCGATACGGTTGCCGCGACCGAAATAGAAGTTGAACGCCGACAAGGGCTCGAACGCATCTCTGTTGAACAGCGGCCCCGCGTTCGGATCGTAGCTGCCTTTATCTTGCGCGAAGACTGCGTCGGGCTTGACGATCGCAGGGATGCATCCAGCCCGGAACTGGCCCGGCACGTTGCACGCCGTTCCGTTCACACGGAAGAAGAACGGCAGCCCCGACGAATACCGGAAAATCGTGCTGACCTGCCAGCCGCCAAGCAACACATTGGCCGCGCCGGCCTGGTTCAGATACTTCTTCCCGGATCCGACAGGCAGCTCGTAGACGAAGGCTGCCGACAACACGTGCGGCGAATCGTCCATGGTGACGGCCTTCGTTCGACTCTTTTCGAACGGAGAGATCACGCCGTGCGCCCCGCTCCACGTCGTCGCTTCGTTCTGCGTGTTGTCCGAGCCGTTCGACACCGTCCGCGAGAGCGTGTACGAGACGAGCGCGTAGAAGCCATTCGTAAATCGCCGTTCCAGTTTCGTCTGCAGCGAATGGTACTGCGACTCGCCGCGATTCTGGTTCAGGCCCGCGAGACTGTCGCAGTACTGCGGGAACGGTCTGAGCGCCTGCGCCACTGACGGCGCGCAGCCGGTCATCTGCTCGACCCAGCCGGCATAGGGAAGCGCCACGCCGTCCAGGCTCGTCATACCCGGCTGGAACTCGTCATAGAGCGCGCTGCCCATCGAGAGGAACTTCGGATCGATCGCATTGTCGGCGTCGATGCTCGACGGCAACCGGCGTCCGGCGGTCCCGACATACGCGACGCTCAACGAGATGTTCTTGAGCAGCTCGCGTTCGACGGTGATATTCCACTGGTGCGAATAGGACCGCTTGTTGGCGTCGAGCGGCCGGTACAGGATGCCCTGTCCGTTTTGGAAATCGGATTGGATGGTTGGAGGCGACTGGAAGTTCTGGGGGAAACCCTGCGACAGCAGGAAGGCTGGTTGAATCCCACCCAGAGTGCTCGAAAACGACGGGTTCGCTGAGAACCCATCCAGCCCGATGCCCCCGCCCCAGCCGGGATAGAACGCCTGAGTGTAGAAAATCCCGTAGCCGCCTCGAACCACCGTCTTGTCATTCAGCGAGTAGACGGCGCCGAGTCTCGGCGCGTAGCCGCCGTACCACGCCTTTTCGGGGTAACGGGCGCCGTAGCTCGCCTCGCCGTAACCCGTGCCGGCGAATGCCAGGCGCCCCGGACGGCCACCCGCGCCCGGGTTGGCGCCCACAGGATCGAAGAAAGACGAGTGATCGTATTTCTCGCTCGACGGCGAGAAATAGTCCCACCGCAGGCCGTAGTCGAGGGTCAGTTTCTCATTCGCGCGCCACGTGTCGCCAGCGTGAAGGACCCACGCGTGCTGTCGGGCATACCACGAGTCAACGGACCGGAAGGCAACGTTGCCATTATCGACGGCGCCCAACAGGAAACTGGCGACGGGGCTGCCGCTGTTGATCCCGAGGAGGCCCGTCGCGCCGCGACCGAAGTTGAAGGTGCCGGCCTGATTGGTGTTCGCATGGAGGTTCCCCATGATCTTGCGGTACTCCATCCCGAACTTCAACGTGTGCCTATTGCGGGTCCACGTCACCAGGTCGTTGATGATGAACGTCGGACGAGTCGTGATGTTGCCGACGTTGACGCCCGCGTTCTGTCCGAGTTGCGTGAATCCGTCACTGAACTGGAATTGCGGCGGCACGTTGTGCCCCGCAACGCCGGCGATTTTTGCAAAGTCGTCCACGAATTTCGCGTTGACGGAACCGTACCCCTCGTTCCGATTCAAATATCCCATCGACATGTGATTCAGGAGCGTCGAGGAGAACGCACGGTCGTAGTTGAACCGGCTGACCCACGAGTTCTGCGGATCGGAATACGTTTCGTTGGCAATCGGCTGCGGGAGCGTAGAGACGAATTTCGCGGGCGCACGCTGATGCCAGATGCTCAGGAACGCATGATCCTTGTTGCCGATCTGCAGATCGTAGCGCCCCATGTAGTAGTCCGAGTTGCCCAGAATCGTGTCGGGGATCGCGGGTCCCAGGAAATTGTTGAGCGGACCGCCGCTCGTCGGCTGTGGCAGCGCGGCCAGCCATGCCTTCACGGTCGGGTCGATGCGCGTTGGGCAAATAACATTCGGAGTATTTCCATCACATCCCATGAACGGATCTTTGAGGAATCCGCCCTGCCCGTCGGGCCTGATCGTCGAGGGGTCGTAGATCGGAATCAGGTTTCCGGCGGAATCCCGCCAGTCTCTGAAGTCGCCGTTCCGCTCGGCGAGCGATGGGATTGACAACGTCGGCTGGTTCGCGCCTCCGACCTGTCGATACCCTTCGTAGTTGAAGTAGAAGTAGCTCTTCATCCGATCGGACCAGAGCACGGGCACCTTTACGGGACCGCCGATATTCGCCCCGTAATTGTTCCTGTTGAACGGACTCGCCTCAGCGGCGCCCCACTGCCTCGCGCTCAGCGAATTGTCGCGATGGAAGTCGAACACGGCCCCATGGAAGGTGCTGCCGCCCGACTTGGTGACCGCCATGATCTGCCCCGAGAGCGAGTTCCCATATTCAGGGGCATAGTTCGACGTGAGAACCTTCACTTCGCTCACCATGTCCGGCGACATCGGGAAGTCCTGGAAGATCGACACCATGCCGCCCTGGCTCATGAAGCCCTGCTGCATGCTGACGCCGTCGACAGTCGCCTCGTCGCCAGACTGCAGGCCTCCATTGATCCGCGCGTCGAACGCGTTCGCGCGTCCGCCTGTGCTGACGCCGGGCATGAGGATCGCAAAGCTTGCAGCTGCACGCGGACCGCTATTCATGAGCAGCGGCAGTTCCTGCAGGGTCTCGGGGGAGATGCCGTGTTCCTGCGTGCCGCTCGTGCTGAGCACCGAGGAACCGCCGACGACCTCGACGCGCTCGCTCTGTGCGCCGACCGGCAACTCGATCTCGACGCGCTGCACGGAACTGAGCGTCACGTCGATGTTGGGCAAAATCACCTGCCGGAAGCCCGCCTTCGTCGCGGTGACTTCGTACTTGGCGGGTGCGAGGTTCCGGAACGAATACTCGCCGTCAGATCCCGAGACCGTCGCGGCGACCGTCTGATCCGTCGCGACGTTTCGCAGCGTCAGCGCGGCGTCAGGGACCACCGCGTGGGAGCTGTCGCGGACCACGCCGGTGATCGCGCCGTTGAAGCTCTGCGCGAGCAGGAGCGCGGGAAGTAAGAGGAGTACGCCCATTACCCAGGGGATTCGGCGAACGGACATGTCCAGCCTCCTGAAGGGTCGAGACGCGGGACCGTTGTCTGACCTGAAGGTGCGATAGGGGCCGGCAGACTGATATCTCAGTTGCCGGTGCGGGTTGTACCATAACCGGCATGCCGGCGCAATGCCCTTCCATACGCTCTCGGGTCCTTCGGTTGACCGGATTGGACGGCACGTCCAAGCCCCGACGGGCAATCGCCCTAACCAACCCCTCGGAGGTGGCTTGGCCGACGTCAATCCTCCGCCAACCAATTTCGTGCGAATACCGTCCAAGGCGTGCTCGCTGAACAACGCGCCGACTGGAGCTGATTCGTCGCCGCCCTGTCGCCAGGTCCCCGGCGTCAAGTACGCCTGTCGCGCCGCTCGAAGGCCTCAAGCTCGAGTGACGCTCGTCACGGCAGCTCTCGATTGCGCCACGCAAAGGCGCCGCTGAATCCAAGCGCGGTGCCGAAGAGCGCCATCAGAACATCGGTTGCCGACGGATACCGCTCGGTGCTGAATAGTTGGGTGGACTCCGCGATCGACGAGATCGCCAGAGCGAGCGCGAGAGCGCCAGCGAGCGCGACTCTGTTCCGACGCGTAGATGCGTACGACCAGCCGAACGGCACGAAGAGAAATAGGTTCTGAAGAAGGTCGCGGGGCTTGTCCACGGGATCGGCGAACGGCACCCAGTTCACGTCGCGCCATTGTGGCCGCGACACGAATCCGAACCAGGGTCCGCTGATGATCAACACCACCAGGACCCACCACTTCCACAACCGCACATCGCGCATCGGCAACGCACCTCGATCTCGGCACCCGCTGATATCGATCGAAGCGTAGTCGACCACCGATGTACACGGGGTGACACGGAAACCGCTTCTTATCCGCGTTCTTCCGTGTCCTTCCGTGGTCACAAAGAACTTGTACTTTCGATCGCCTTCTGGTAGTTTCGCGAGCTGATGATGAAGCAACGCGACATGCGCGGCGGCCGGCTGTTGATCATTTTCGCGGCGGCGATCCTGCTGGGGAACGCGCTGGCGGGCGACCGCGGATTGACGGCGACGGTGCGCGCGCGCCACGACCGCGCCGCGCTCACCGCGGAGATTGATTCGCTGCGCGCCGGGAACGCAAGGCTTCGCGCACGCGCGCAGGCGCTGAAGAACGACCCCGCAACGATCGAGGCCGTTGCGCGCCGCGAGTTCGGACTCCTCAGACGCGACGAGAAGGTCGTGATCGCCCGATAATCGCAGCCCTCGCGCACACGCGCGCCTTATCATCACACCTCGACCTCGTCCTGATCCACGTAGCACCACGACCAGTCCTCACCCGGTTCGAATGACGTGATGATTGGATGGTGCGTGGCGTGGAAATGCTTCGTCGCATGCTTGTTCGGCGACGAGTCGCAGCAGCCTACGTGGCCGCAACTGCGGCACAATCGCAAATGGACCCAGCGGCTGCCGATCGCCAGGCACTCCTCGCATCCCTGTGGCGTGCGCGGCTGGACGTCACGAACCTGATTCACGTGCTCACAACGCATGTGCGTTCCCCCGACCGAGTGTATCAGCCGGTCGCGATGCGGCGCACCAGGGGAGCGGCGTCCGCCTGCCAGCGGAATTCATAATGACCGCCGGTCCGCACGCCCGCTACCAGCGGTGGACGGAAACACGCGATGCACTCGCCGCCAGCCGAACGGACGCATGGGTAGACCAGCCCATTCGATCCGCTGGCGAGCAGTCGCGCGGCGAGCGCCTGCGATGCGGCGTAGGAGTCGGGATCGAGGAAACGTGCAAACGACGGATCCCCACCGCGCAGATCGTGAAACGTGTTCCTGAAATCGGCGCGATAAAGCCGCATTTCCATGCGCGCATCGGTGACGCCGACTTCCTCCAGTTCGCGGCCGCGGTGAAAGAGCGACTCGGCGATCGCCGTGTCGAGGTGCCGGCCGGCGTACCATGCCCCACGCTGCGGGCTCGAGAAGCGGCTGCCGAGCGGGTTCGGATGACAGAACGCCGCCATGATCACCGACGACATCGGCTTGCCTGCGATCCACTCCTCCGGCGGCACCGCGTGAACCAAACCGACCTCGGTGTTCACGCGATCGTTCGTCCATGCTTCGAGCTCGATCACGAGCTCCAGGTCGTCGGCTGACGCCACCTTATCGAACAAGCCGGCGGAGGGGTAGCGGCTCGGCACCAAACGCGCCGTATCGCGCCAGCTGATGCGCGCGGTCGGCGGAGCGGTCATTCGTTCAGCTCAGTCCGCCGCGCCGTGCGTCGAGCAGTCGACGAACCTGCAACAGACCGTCGATGCCACCCTCAACCATCAACGTGAGGGCAGGCCGGCCCCCGAAGATCGGATTGGTGTTCGGGAGACGGACCCAGCCGTCCGCGAGCGTCACATCCGGATACAACACCTGCAGCGCCTTGTAGATGCCGAGCACCAGCGAGATGCGCGTCAGCGTGTCGAACGCCAGCGTGCCGTGCTCTCCGCCTTTGTACTTGTGGAAGGTTGACGCGGCCGGCCAGCCAAGCAGCGCGCGCTGATCTGCGACACTCAGACCCCACGCCTCCGCGACTTTGAAAAATGTGACCAGCGCGGGTCCCGACATCCGGCGCCGGACCGCCGGGTCGGGCCGGTGCGCGACCGGTATCGCGGGCATGGAATCGCGGCGGAGACGCGAGGCTCGTGTGTCCATATGTGGAGATGATAGTCCATATCTGGACTTTTCGCCAGCCTTCGCCTGATGTATGCGATCGCGCCGGCCAGGCGACGACAGCCGCTTCGCGGTGTCTGGCTCTCGCGCAGAGGCGGGTTGCCAAGCCGACGCCTCACGTACGCGAGAGCTCCGGCGGGGCGAAAGCAGGCAGGCCCTTCGCTGGTAGAATCGGCCGTATGCGCTCGCGCGTGCTGCTCATGATGGGCACTACTGCCCTGCTGGTTGGCGGAGGGTTCGCCCTGCGCTCGACGGCGCCGGTCGAATCCGTTCAGGCTGTCTCATCCAGACAGGCCGCGACGCCGGAACGGCGGAATGCATCCGTATCGATATTGACTGAGGTGGTCGCGGTCCCGACAGTCGCATCACCTCGCGCCCCAGCGTCCGCCGCGCACTCGATGGTACGCACCACACCGCCGCGGGCGCAGAAGCGATCGTTCTTCGCACGGCTCCTGCTCGGCAACGGCGACAGCCGGCCGGAGCCCTTCCCGCGCCCCAATCGCAGCGTCAGCGTGAAACCGTAAGATTGTCCACGACGCGGGTAACGCCTGCGGTCTCGCGCGCAAGCTGGACCGCCCGTTCGTGTTCCGCCTGCGACCGCACGCTGCCCTTCAAGGTGACAACGTGATTCGTCGTCGTCACATCGATCGAACGCGCCTGCACGAGATCATCGAGTGTCATTTTCGTCTTGATCTTCGCCGTCAGGCTGCCGTCGCTGAGTAATTCGCCTGCGCGATTTGCCGCGTCCGCCGTCGTCTGCCCCACCTTCGCGCCGACTTCGCGCGCACGCGACGCGTCGACGTGACCGCTGGTTCCAACCGCTGGCGCCTGCACCGGGGCGTGACCGCGGCCGCCGCTGTACCACCCGAGGAAAAACGCGGCTGCCGCGACGACGATGACGATAACCAGCACGAGTTTCACAAGTCCCCTGAACATGGTGATCCCTCCAAGCTCTGTGCAATCTTGTGCAGCTTCCGTACCGGCATCCAACGCGCCCCTGGCCTTCGCGCCGTGTTGCGCTTTCATGCGAACATCGAATGGATGACCATCGCCGATCCCATCGCTGAGTACATCCGCGCCGCGGCTCGTGCGGAACAACGCGGCGTCGATACGGCGCCAGCGGCGCTGGGAACGGCCGACCTCGGCGGACGCCCAGCCGTGCGCATTGTCTTGATCCGTCACGTGGACGATCGAGGATTCGTGTTCCATACGAACTACAACAGCCGCAAGGGGACTGAACTGTCGGGGAATCCATACGCCGCGCTGTGCATCCACTGGCCTGCACTCGAGGAGCAGATCAGAATCGAAGGGCGCGTCGAGCGCGTCCCGCCGGAAGAATCGGACGCGTACTTCGACGCGCGCCCGCGCGGGAGCCAGATCGGCGCGTGGGCATCGGAACAGAGCGCGGACCTGCCGTCACGCGCCGCGCTCGAGGCGCGAACACGCGAAATCGAAGAGCGTTTCGACGGACGCGCGGTGCCACGCCCGCCGTACTGGGGGGGCCTCCGCGTCGTTCCCGATCGAATGGAGTTCTGGTACGGCCGTCCCGATCGCCTGCACGATCGGGTGTTGTATCTGAAGAGCGGCGGATTCTGGACGACGAGCCGGTTGTATCCGTAGAAGGCTTCGGGCTTCAGGCTTCGGGACTGCCAGAGCCACGGAACTGATCCTCTTCTTCCGCGAACAGCACGTTGAAGCTCGTGAGCGATCCGTAACAGCCGGTGATATAGCCCTGCAGCTTCACCTTGACGTCTTCCGGCGCGTCGAGCGCGTTGACTTGCTGTTCCAGCGTGCGAAGCCGGTTCCGCAGCATCACGATCTTGTGAAAGAACGTTTCGATCGGCCAGGTCTTTTCCTGCAGTCCCGCGGTGCCAGGCCGGAGGATAAGCGTACCATCCCGCCACTTGTCGGCGGGGACCGCGGGCGTCAACCCCGACTCTTCGCGAATCACACGCCGCAGCAACAGCTCGATATCCACGTCACTGATCCTTTCTCGATCGCCGACGAGCGGAAACGGGTCGCGAGCCGGCCGCGACGCGGTTGATCTCGGCGCACTCACGCGGGGAACGGACGCTGCCGCCGA
>Ga0209686_1000381_pt1 | contig 23263 bp, 17 predicted proteins | sample GraSoiAngelo_126_FD_185883 | JGI IMG/M metagenome (GOLD analysis project Ga0209686, IMG submission 185883) | Grasslands soil microbial communities from the Angelo Coastal Reserve, California, USA - 14_0927_09_20cm (SPAdes) (version 2) | ecosystem: Environmental > Terrestrial > Soil > Grasslands ...
GTGAGCAAGCTCGCGGCGGGCGATCTCATGTCGCTCGAGCAGTACGCGCGCGAGCGGCCGGCGTTTCGCGCCCAGGTTCGGCGCCACAAGGCCGAGCGTCAGCTCGCCGTCGGCCCCAATGCCACCTGGTGCTTCGAGGACCGGCTCACGGTGCAGTACCAGGTGCAGGAGATGCTGCGCGCGGAGCGCATCTTCGAGCCGCAGGGCATACAGGACGAGCTCGAGGCCTACAACCCGCTGATTCCCGACGGCGGCAACTGGAAGGTGACGCTGCTGATCGAATTCGCGCAGCCCGCGGAGCGGGTGCAGGCGCTCGCGCGGTTGCGCGGCATCGAGGATCGCTGCTGGGTGCAGGTGGCCGGCCATGAGCGGGTGTTCGCGATCGCCGACGAGGACGTTGCGCGCACGAACGAGGAGAAGACCTCGGCGGTGCACTTTCTGCGCTTCGAGCTCGAGCCCGCGATGATCGCGAGCCTGCGCGGCGGCGCGCGACTCGCCGCCGGCATCGATCACGAGCACTACCGGTATGTGGTGCACGAGGTGCCCGCGGCGATGCGGCTCGCGCTGCTGGCCGACTTCGCGTGAACGCAGGCGGCCGCGCGCGCCTCTGCTAAGATCGCGCGGCGCGTACGTCGCGCTCAGTCACGGATGATCCCCGCAGCCGGATGACCCAGTCCTACACCGCCTCCGATATCGAGGTCCTGAGTGGACTCGAGCCCGTGCGCCGGCGGCCGGGCATGTACACCCACACCCAGCGCCCCAATCACCTCGCGCACGAGGTCATCGACAACAGCGTCGATGAGGCGATCGCCGGCTACTGCAAGCAGATCGACGTCACGCTCTTCAAGGACGGATCGTTGCAGGTGGAGGATGACGGCCGTGGCATGCCGGTCGACATCCATCCCAAGGAGAAGGTGAGCGGAGCCGAGCTCATACTCACGCGGCTGCACGCCGGCGCCAAATTCTCCGACAAGAACTACCAGTTTTCCGGCGGCCTGCACGGCGTCGGCGTCTCGGTAGTGAATGCACTGTCGAAGCACCTCGAGTGCTGGATCAAGCGCGCCGGTAAGGAATACAACATCGGCTTCAAGGACGGCAAGGTCAGCTCCAGGCTCGAAGCGATCGGCACCGTCGGCCAGCGCAACACCGGCACGCGCATACGGTTCTGGCCGGATCCGAAGTTCTTCGACTCGGACAAGTTCTCCGTGCCGCAGCTCAAGCACACCCTCAAGGCGAAGGCGGTCCTGTGCCCGGGACTGCGCGTGACGTTCAAGAACGAAGCCAGCGGCGAGCAGGACGAATGGTTCTATACCGGGGACTTGGGCGCCTATCTCATCGAGGAGCTCGGCAAGCACGAGCGCATCCCCGTCGAAGCCATCACCGGCACGCGCGAGGGCGACAACGATGCGGTGAACTATGCGCTGTGCTGGGCGCCGGATGCGGAAAGCGCGATCGGCGAGAGCTACGTCAACCTGATCCCCACCATCGAGGGCGGCACCCATGTGAATGGACTGCGCGCGGGCGTGGCGCAGGCGGTGCGCGAGTTCTGCGAGTTTCGCAATCTGGTGCCCCGCGGCATCAAGCTCACTCCCGAGGACGTGTGGGACAAGGCGAACTACGTGCTGTCGGTGAAGATCCACGAGCCGCAGTTTGCCGGGCAGATGAAGGAGCGACTCGGCTCGCGCGATGCCGCCGCGCTGGTCGAGGGCTTCGTGCGCGACTCGCTCGCGCTGTGGCTCAACCGCCATCCGGATGCCGGCGAGCGCATTGCACAGTTCGCGATCGCCAACGCCCAGGAGCGCGCCAAGGCCGCGCAGCGCGTGGTACGCAAGCGCATGACGGGCGGCCCGGCCTTGCCCGGCAAGCTCGCCGACTGCACCAGCCAGGAGCCGAAGCGCTCGGAGCTGTTCCTGGTGGAGGGCGATTCCGCGGGCGGCTCCGCCAAGCAGGCGCGCGACAAGGACTTCCAGGCCATCATGCCGCTGCGCGGCAAGATCCTGAACACCTGGGAGCTGGATCCGGGCGAGATCGCCGGCAGCCAGGAGGTGCACGACATCTGCGTGGCGCTCGGCATCGAGCCGGGCTCGACGGACCTCTCCCAACTGCGCTACCACAAGGTCTGCATCCTCGCGGACGCCGACTCCGACGGGCAGCACATCGCGACGCTGCTCTGCGCGCTGTTCCTGCGGCACTTTCGCCCGCTGGTGGCGCATGGGCACGTGCACGTCGCCATGCCGCCGCTCTACCGCGTTGACGCGGGCAAGCAGGTGCTGTACGCGCTCGATGACGCCGAGCGCGACCAGCTGCTGAAGAAGATCGAGAACGAGAGCCCGCGCAGTAAGGCCACGGTCACGCGCTTCAAGGGCCTCGGCGAGATGAATCCGACGCAGCTGCGCGAGACCACCATCGACCCGCGCACCCGCCGCCTGATACAGCTCACCATCGAGGGCAAGGACAACACCGATCAGCTGATGGACATGCTGCTCGCCAAGAAGCGCGCCGCGGACCGGCGCGAGTGGCTCGAAAAGAAGGGCAACCTCGCCGAGGTGCAGGTGTAAGGCATGTCACCCGGGAACCAGGAACTCAACTTCGAAGGCATCGAGCGCCAGCCGCTCTCCACCTTCACCGAGAAGGCCTATCTCGACTACTCGATGTACGTCATTCTGGACCGCGCGTTGCCGGCGCTCGGCGACGGGTTGAAGCCGGTACAGCGGCGCATCGTCTACGCCATGAGCGAGCTCGGGCTCTCGGCGGTCTCGAAGCACAAGAAGTCCGCGCGCACCGTGGGCGATGTGCTCGGCAAGTTCCACCCCCACGGCGACACGGCCTGCTACGAGGCGATGGTGCTCATGGCGCAGCCCTTCGCCTATCGCTATCCACTCGTTGACGGCCAGGGCAACTGGGGCTCGCAGGATGACCCCAAGTCCTTCGCGGCCATGCGCTACACGGAAGCGAAGCTCACGAAGTACGCCGAGGTGCTGCTCGGGGAACTGTCTGACGGCACGGTCGACTGGACGGCCAATTTCGACGGCACGCTGCAGGAGCCGGTGATCCTCCCGGCGCGGCTGCCGAACCTGCTGTTGAATGGCACCTCGGGCATTGCGGTCGGCATGGCGACCGACATACCACCGCATAACCTGCGCGAGCTGGCCGCAGCCGCAGTCCACCTGTTGGAGGACCCGGAAGCCACCCTGGCGGCGCTCATGAAGCACGTGTTGGGCCCGGACCTGCCGACCGGGGCCGAGATCATCTCCCCGCGCGCGGATCTCAAGGAGTTCTACGACAAGGGTGTCGGCACCTTCAAGGCGCGCGCCACCTGGGAAATCGAAGACGGTAACGCCGTCATCACCTCGTTCCCCTACCAGGTGTCCCCAAGCCGCGTCTTACAGCAGATCGACGAGCAGTGGCGCGCCAAGAAGCTCCCCATGATCGAGAGCTACAACGACGAGTCGGACCACGAGAATCCGACCCGCCTGGTCATCGTGCCGCGCTCCAACCGCATCGATCTCGTGGAGCTCATGAACCACCTGTTCGCCACCACGGACCTCGAGCGCAACTACCGAGTCAATCTCAACATCATCGCGCTCGACGGACGCCCGCGCGTGATGAGCCTGAAGGAGATCCTGGGTGAGTGGCTCGAGTTCCGCACCACCACCGTCAGGCGCCGACTGCAGCACCGCCTGGAGAAGGTGTCGAAACGGCTGCACATCCTCGACGGGTTGCTGATCGCTTTCCTCAATCTCGACGAGGTGATCCGCATCGTCCGCCGCGAGGACGAGCCGAAGCCGGTGCTGATGAAGCGCTTCAAGCTCTCCGACGAGCAGGCCGAGGAGATCCTCAACACGCGGCTGCGCCACCTCGCGAAGCTCGAGGAGATGAAGATCCGCGAGGAGCAGAAGACGCTCTCGGCCGAGCGTGAGGAGCTCGAGGCGCTGCTGAAGAGCAAGGCGAAGTTGAAGAAGCTCATCGCCGCCGAGATCCGCGCCGATGCCGAGAAGTACGGCGACGAGCGGCGCACCAAGATCATCGAGCGCGAGGCCGCGCAGGCGATCGACGAGACGACGCTCATTCCCAACGAGCCGGTGACGGTCGTGCTGTCGACCGGCGGCTGGGTGCGCTCGGCGAAGGGGCACGACGTCGAGCCGGGCGCGCTTTCCTACAAGGGCGGGGATGCGTTCAAGGCGCTGGCGCGGGGCCGCAGCCTCCAGAGCGCGGTCTTCATCGACAGCACCGGCCGAACCTACACGCTGCCGGCCCATTCGCTCCCCTCCGCGCGCGGTCACGGCGAGCCGCTCTCCGGCCGCCTCGATCCGCCCGATGGCGCCAAGTTCGCCGGCGTCATGATCGGCGAGCCCGAGGATCTGTGGCTCCTCGCGAGCGATGCCGGCTACGGCTTCACGGCGCGCCTCAAGGACCTCATCAGCGACCGCCGCGCCGGCAAGACCGTGCTCAGCGTGCCTGAGAACGCCCAGGTGCTCGCGCCCGCGCCCGTGCCTTCACCGGATTCGCTGGTGGCGGTGGTGAGCAGCGAAGGCAAGCTCCTCGCCTTCCCGGTGGGGGAGGTGCCCGAGATGCCGCGCGGCAAGGGCAACAAGCTCTACGACATCCCCGGCAAGAAGGCCCGCGCGCGCACCGAGCTCATGACCGCGGCGGCGGTCGTGCCACCGAATGCGAGCCTCGTGCTCTGGTCGGGCGAGACGGAGAGAGTCATCGAGTGGCGGGACCTCCAGGCCTATGTCGGCGAGCGCGCGCAGCGCGGCACGGTCCTCAAGCGCGGCTGGCCGCGGAATATCGACCGCATGGAGGCGCGGCTCCCGGCCCAGGACGGCAATAAAGGCGACAAGGCTGAGAAGAACGACAAGAGCGACAAGGGCGTTAAGAGCGATAAGGGCGATTGAGCACGCTGTCTGGGCGGATGCGGCGCACGCGCGTCTGTAGGGCCTTTCCGCGATAGTTTCGCTCTGACGTAACTATCGTCGAAGGGATGCTGCACGCGGAGCCAGTTATTGCGAATAGGAATCATTCGCACTAATATCCATCAATCCCATCACCACCTGACCCCCGACGGAGCCTCCCATGCTTCGTGACATAACCCTGCGCCACGCCATCACATCGCTGCTGAGCCTGGGCGCAATCGGGATAGCCGGGCTCGCCGCGGCAGGCGAGGCCGATGAGCCCCGCCTGGCGGCCCTGCAGCAGCAGCTCACGCAGGTGCAGGCGCAGCTGCAGCAGCTGGCCCAGGAGAACCGCTCGCTGCGCGAGGGGCAACACCAGCTCGAGCGCAGGCTGGCGGAGTTCGCGGGGGCGCCGGGAGCGGTTCCCGCGGCCGGGGCGCCGACTGCGGAAGCCTCGCAAGCCCTTCCGGCCTCGCCGAGCGCACTGCCGGGGCCGGCCAAGGGGGAGGGTCTGCGACTCTGGGGCTATGGCGAGGTGTATTTCGCCGATCCGACGCGCGATGGGCGGCGCAGCCAGGCGGACCTCGCGCGCGGCGTGTTCGGGCTCGGTTACTCGTTCGACGAGCGCACCGAGTTCAACTCCGAGTTCGAGGTCGAGCATGCGGTGGCGTCCGCGAGCGACGTGGGGGAATTCGAGGTCGAGCAGTTCTACGTCGACCGGCGCCTCGGCGATTCGGTGAGCGCCCGCGGGGGGCTGTTCCTGATGCCCTTCGGGCTGCTCAACGAGCATCACGAGCCGACGCGTTATTACGGCGTCCAGCGCAACTTCGTCGAGACCCTCATCATCCCGAGCACCTGGCGGGAAGGCGGCGTCAGCCTGCGCGGTGACACGCCGCTCGGGCTCGGGTGGAACCTCGGGCTCACGACCGGCTTCGATCTGTCGAAGTGGCAGTTCGATCAGACCTTTCCTCCCTACGCGAGCGCGCTCGCGCTCGCCAACAGCGGCGTCGCGCCGCTGCAGGCTACGCATCAGGAGCTGGCGCTGGCCAATGCCCGACACCTCACGCAATACGCCGCGGTGAGCTACTACGGTGTGCCGGCGCTCGAGGTCGGTGGTGCGATCAGCACGGGGAAAGCGGTCGGGATCCCGCTCACGGCCGGCTCGAGCGCCGCGCAGCCCGATCCCCGGATCACGCTGTGGGAGGCGCACGGGCGCTGGACGCCTGGGAAGCTCGACCTGTCGGCGCTCTACGCGCGGGGCTCGATCAGCGACCTCGCGGCCGCCAACGCGGCGCATCCGGGGGCTGCGAACCCGGTGCCGTCGTCCTTCTACGGATACTTCCTGCAGTGCGCCTACGAGCTCTTCGAGCAGGGCGGCTACCGCGCGGCGGCCTTCGCGCGCTTCGAGCGCTACAACCTCGGCGCGAGCTACTCCGGGACTGGCGGCCCGGTGGTCCCGACGGGACTCGTGCCGCTCTCGGGCAGCCCCGGGGACCTCGGCTACTGGCCGGCCAGCCATGACCGGGTATGGACCGCCGGGGCGAACCTCTACCTCGGCACGCACGTGGTGCTGAAGGGCGACTACCAGTGGTTCCGGCTGAACTCGTCCTTCAACCGCTTCGACCTCGGACTCGGCGTGAGCTTCTAACGCTCGGCGCGCAGCACCACCTGCTCGGGCTCGTTGATGAAGTAGCCCTGGATGTACTGCACGCCGACCTGCCACAGCACCGCCATGGTGTTGGCGTCCTCGACGCGCTCGCCGATGGTCTGGATGTCGTGCTTGCGCGCGGCCTCGACCAGGGCGCGCACGCGCTGCTGGAGCGGCTCGTCGCGGGCCAGACTCTGCACGATGGTGCCGTCGATCTTCACGAAGTCGAGCGGCACCGCCTCGAGCAGCCCCGAGCTGGCGCGCCCGGAGCCGAAGCCCTCGAGCGCAAAGCGGAAGCTCCGCTGGCGCAGCGCCGCGCCGAGCGCCTTGACCTGCGGCAGGTGGCTCGTCGCGCTCTCCTCGGTCACCTGGAAGCACAATCGCTGCGGCTCCGCGCGGCTCGAGCGCAGGTGATTGTCGAGCCACTCGAGGAAGCCGGCGTCGCGGACGGTCTCCTTCGACAGGCGCACGAACAGGCACTCCGGCTTCTTCTGCGCCGCAAACGAGAGTGAGGCGCCGACCACCCAGCGGTCGATGTTCCTCAGCAGGTCGTTGCGGGCGGCGGCCGCCATGAACTCGGACGGCAGCACTTCGCGCCCCTGCGTATCGATCATGCGCACCAGCACGTCGAACATGCCGGGACGCTCGCCCTCGAGGCTCGCGATCGGCTGCTGCACCAGGCGGAAGCGGTTCTCCATCAGCGCCGCCTTGATGTGCCTGACCCACACCTTGTCATACGACATGACACGGCTGTCGTTGTCGGCGCGGTCCGTCATGACGCTCTGATTACCGCCGCGCGCGGCGCCGCGGCGGGCCGCCTCGGCCGCATCGGCGATCACCGCATCGAGCTTCACCTGTGCCGAAGGCACCACCGACATGCCGAGGCTACAGGTCACCGTCACCGCCTTGTCACGGATGCGCATCACCTGCCTCTGAACGCGCGAGAGCAGCCGCTCGCTCCAGGCGTTGATGTCCTGCTCGTTGCCGCGCTCGAGGAGCACGAGGAAGCGCACTCCGCCGAAGTGTCCGGCGAGCTCCTTCGGATGCAGGGTCTCCTTCAGCAGCCGCGCGAACTCGATCAGGATCTCCTCGCTCGCCATGACGCCGACCACGCGCTCGAGATCCGTGAACTTGTCGATCCAGATGAGCGCGAGGCAGCGCATGCCTCCGAGCGCGGGCGTCGCCAGGCGCCGCGTGAGCCCCTCGAGGAGCTCGCGCCGCGGCAAGAGGCCCCCGGGGGCTTCGCCGCCGCCGGCCGGACGGGGTATCGCCCCGCGCTCCTCGCGCGAGCGGGACGGCACCATCAGGCTCACGCACGGCTCCCCCTCGTGCTCCCCGAGCGCCAGCGTGATCTCGATGGGCAGGACGCTCCCATCGGCGAGCTGCGCGTTCACCCGCAGCGGGTGATCGGCTTTCCAGCGCCCCTGGAGACACGCGGCCAGCGCGCCGCGCAGCGCCGCGTGAGTCGAATCGTCGAAAAGGTCCATCACCGGCTCGCCGCTGACGCCTTCGGCGACGCCGTAGAGCTCGAGCCAGGCGGGGTTCGCATCGACGACGATCCCCTCCTGCACCTGGATGATCGCGTCGTTCGAGCGATGCAGCACGGTGCCGAGCTGGCTGCGAGCTTCCTGAGCGGATTTCAGCGTCTCGGCGAGCTTGCGCTCGGTGCGAAACACCTCGAGCTCGCGCAGCATCACCGCCTGCAGCCGCTCGGTGTTGGCGAGCGTGACGACGTCGCGCGCGCCGAGCGCCATCGCTTCCGCGATGTCGGCCTCATCGACCTCCGGCGCCAGCAGCAGCACCGGCACCCCGGGCGCGAGCTTGTCGCGCACCCGGACGGCGGCCTCGAACTCCCCGCGGCTCTCGGCGACGTGCACGAGTAGCTCGGGATTGAGCTGGGTGAGCGCGTCGGCGAGATCGCGCAGCGCCGGAATCCAGGTGCAGTGAGCGGGCTGCCCGGCCCGCCGCAGAATGCCGTTGACGGCTTCCACGGGCTCGCGCGCGGCGCTGAGCACGATGAGCGGAACGGCGTTCTGCCCGGGCATGGCGCCGCGATTCTAGCACCGCGTCCCCAGCCGGCCGTGTGTGCGACTTCGCGAAAAGCACGCCACGCGCGAGGGTGCGCGGCGGCAAGCGGCGCGCGCGCTTCCCGGCCGCGGGCGATGCCGCTATCATACGCGGCCCTTTTTTGTGCATACCGGCGCTGAAGCGCAGGTACGCGAGCGCGAGAGTCAGATGGCCAGCTACACGACCAGCGAGATCCGCGGAGGCCTCAAAGTCCTCCTCGACGGCGAGCCCTACACCGTGATCGAGAACGAGTTCGTCAAGCCGGGCAAGGGCCAGGCGTTCAACCGCATCAAGGTGCGCAACCTCAAGACCGGCCGCACGATCGAGCGGACCTTCAAGTCAGGCGAATCGCTCGAGGCCGCCGACGTCGTCGACACCGACATGCAGTATCTCTACCAGGACGGCGACTTCTGGCATTTCATGGTGCCGGAGAACTTCGAGCAGTACACCGCGGGCAAGTCGGCGCTGGGCGAGAACGCGCAGTGGCTCAAGGAGGGCGTGGTCTGCATCGTGACGCTCTGGAACAACGTGCCGCTCGTGGTCACGCCGCCGCCGCACATCGAGCTCAAGGTCATCGAGACCGACCCGGGGCTGCGCGGCGACACCGCCACCGGCGGCCAGAAGCCCGCCAAGCTCGAGACCGGCGCGGTGGTGCGGGTGCCGCTCTTCATCAACGAGGGTGAAGTGATCCGCATCGACACCCGCACGGGCGAGTACATCTCGCGCAGCAAGGGGTAGGCGCGCCGGCGGGCGCGCGCTCTGAAGGGCTCGGGGGCCGCCGACTTCAGGCGCGCTGCAGCCGCGGCGCGCTCCGCACCCGCCACAGGCCATCGGCCGCGTAGATCGCGAGCGCCGCCCAGATCAGCGCATAGCCGAGAGCGCGGGCGAGCCCGAAGTGCTCGTGATAGACCACGACGCCGCAGAGCAGCTGGAGAGTCGGCGCGATGTACTGCAGCACGCCCACCGTCGAGTAAGGAAGGCGGCGCGCCCCGTAAGCGAACAGCAGGAGCGGAATCGCCGTCACCAGCCCGCTGCCGACGAGGAGCGCATCGATGGCGGCGCCGGAGGAGCCCAGCGCGCCGGTGCCCGCGACCTGACACCACCCGAGATAGGCCACCGCGAGCGGCAGCAGCAGCAGCGTCTCGCTCGCAAGTCCCGGGAGCGCCTCGACGCTGATCACCTTGCGCAGCAGTCCGTAGAGCGAGAAGGTGAGCGCGAGGAAACAGGCGATCCACGGCAGACGCCCGGCGAGCACGGTGAGATAGCCGACGGCGATCGCGGCGAGCGCCACCGCGAGCCACTGCGTGCGGTTCAGCCGCTCGTGCAGCACCACCACCCCGAGCACCACGTTCACCAGCGGATTGATGTAGTAGCCGAGGCTGGTCTCGACGATGTGCTGGTGCGTCACGCCCCAGACGTACACCAGCCAGTTGCAGCTGACGAGGAGCGCCGTGAGCGTGAGGCGCACCAGGAGCGCCGGGTTGGTGAGGGTCGCCGTGAGCCGTCCGAGCTGCCCGCGCAGCAGCATCCACCCGAGGAGGAACAGGCACGACCAGGCGACGCGGTGCGCGATCACCTGCGTCGCCGGCACGCCGCTCAAGGGATGCAGGTAGAGCGGGAACAGTCCCCAGATCGCAAAGGCCGCGCTCCCCGCAGCCAGCCCCCGCGTCCCGGACCGCGGGCCGCTCATGCGGGATTCTCGAGCGCGCTCGTCTCCCGGATGCTCCGCACGAAGAGCCCGGCGAGCGACTCGAGGCCGCGGGCGTCGGCCTCGTCGAAGCGCGCCGCGCGCGGACTGTCGAGATCGAGCACCCCGAGCAGCGACCCATCGCGCGCGTCGCCGGCGATGAGCGGCACCACGATCTCCGAGCGCGACGCCGGATCGCAGGCGATATGGCCCGGGAACTCGAGCACGTCGGGCACGACGAGCGTGCGGCGCTGCACCGCCGCCGTGCCGCACACGCCCGAGCCGAGCGCGATCCGCACGCACGCCGGGCGGCCCTGAAAGGGCCCGACCACGAGCTGCCCGCCCTTGAGGAAATAGAAGCCGGCCCAGTTCACCTCCGGCAGAGCCTCGAAGACGAGCGCCGCGGTGTTGGCGGCGTTGGCGATCGGATCGCTCTCGCCCGCGAGCAGCGCGCCGAGCTCCTGCGCGAGACGCGCGTAGTCCGCGGGCTTGTCGTGAAACTGGTAGCGGCCGACCGCGTGGCTCATGCATTGCGCCTCACCGATTCACCGGCATTCATTCTCGCTCTGTACATCTGATCCTCAAGCACGCGCCGTCGGAAAGGCGAGCACCTCCTCGATGTGCGAGGCTCCGGCGGCGAGCATCAGCGTGCGCTCGAAGCCGAGGGCCACCCCGGCGGAATCCGGCAGGCCGCTCTCGAGCGCCGCGAGCAGCCGCTCATCGATCGGGCAGACCGGGAGCCCCAGGCGCCGCCGCTGCGCGTTGTCGCGCTCGAAGCGCTCGCGCTGCTCGGCGGCCGACGCGAGCTCGTGAAAGCCGTTGGCGAGCTCGACGCCGTCGCAGTACAGCTCGAAGCGCCGCGCGGTGCGGGGTTCCTCGGGGTCGAGTCGCGCGAGCGCCCCCTGGCTCGCGGGGTAGCCGTGGACGAAGGTGAGGGCGCTGCGCCCGAGGCGGGGGCCCACCCAAGAACCCATGAGGAGCTCGAGCCACGCGTCGCGATCGGCGCTGCGGTCCGCAAATCCGAGCGGCCGCGCGGCCTCCTCGAGCGCCTCGTCGGGCGCGGTGAGGGGGTCGAGGCCGAGCTCGCGGAGGAACGCGTCGCGATAGCTGATGCGCTCGCTCGCGCGCTGCGCGGCGGCCGGGCCGAGGAGCAGCCGCACGAGCGCCTCCACCTCGTCCATGAGCGCCGCCAGCGGGAAACCGACGCGGTACCACTCTATGAGCGTGAATTCGGGGTTGTGCAGCCGCCCGCTCTCAGCGCCGCGCACCACGTGACAGACCTGGTAGATGTCGCCACTGCCGGCGGCGAGCAGCCGCTTCATGGCGTACTCGGGCGAGGTATGCAGGTAGGCCGGCGTACGCCCAAGTTGCACGGTGGCGCTCACGATGTGCACGTCGCTCACCGGCGCATTGACGACGACGGGGGTGTCGACCTCGAGCACGCCGCGGGCGGCAAAGAACTCGCGCGTGCACGCGAGGAGCGCCGCGCGCCGCTCGAGGAGCGCCCGCGAGGCGCTGGGCCGCCAGTCCCCGCCGCCGCTCACGTCAGCCTCACGTGAGCCGGGCGAGCGCCTGGCCCACCCGCACGCCGCTGCCGGGGGCGAGCGGGCGCAGCCACTCGCTCCTGCCCTGAGGCAGCAGCAGGATGACCGTGGAGCCCATGTTGAAGCGGCCGAGCTCGGCGCCTTTCTCGAGCTCGAGCGGCGCGCGGCTCTCATCGAGCGGCAGCTCGGCGCCATGGCGCAGGCTCCGCGGCGTCACCTCGCCGTGCCACACGGTCTCGATGCTGCCGACGAAGAGGGCTCCCACCAGCACCAGGGCGAAGGCGAGCGTTTCCTGCGCGAAGACGCACACCACGCGCTCGTTGCGCGCGAAGAGAGCGGGAACGGAGGCGGTGGTGGCGGCATCGACGCTGAACAGCCGCCCCGGCACGTACCACGCCGCGCGCAGCCGCCCGGAGAGCGGCATGTGGATGCGGTGGTAGTTGAACGGCGCAAGGTAGAACGTCGCGAACGCGCCCGCCCTGAAGTGCTGCGCCCAGGAGAGATCCGCCGCCAGGAGCGACTCGAGCGTATAGGCACGCCCCTTGGCCTGCACCAGCCACGAGCCGTCGAGCCGCCCGATCTGACTCACGCCGCCGTCGACCGGCGAGACGAGCGAGCCCGGATCGGGATCGATCGGGCGCGCGCCGGGGACAAGCCCCCGGGTGAAGAAGGCGTTGAAGCTCGCGTAGCTCAGCGGGTCCGAGAGCTCCGCGTCGCTCATGTCGGGGTGGAAGCGGTCGTCGAAGGCGCGGATGAGCGGCTCCCGGACGAGCGGTGTGCGTACGCGGGTGATTGCGCGCACCACGCGCGAGAGGAAGTGCTGCGGCAGCAGGTATTGCAGCGCGACGAAGAGCCGCGTCCGCACGCTGTCGGCCAGGCCGCCCGGGCCGATGTCCGCCGACGCGCTCATAGCCAGGGCGCCGCGCGGCGCAGGTCTGCCGCGAGCGGGCTCGCCTCGAAGGGCGGCGTGAATACGGCGACGACGCGCGCCCTGGCGTCCAGCAGGAACACCACCGCGGAGTGGTCCATGGTGGAGTCGCCGCCGGGCAGCTCCACGCGATCGACCGCCACCCCGAAATCGGCGGCCATCGGTGCGATCGACCGCGCCGCCCCGGTCAGCCCGAGGAATGCGGGATCGAAGGCGTGCACGTAGGTGCCGAGGAGCGCCGGCGTATCGCGCTGCGGGTCGACGCTCACGAACACCACCCGCAGCGTGGGGAGCGCCGCGGCCTTTCGCACCTGCGCGAGCTCGAGGAGCGTCGCCGGGCAGACGTCCGGACAGCGCGTGAAGCCGAAAAACACGAGCGACGGCGCCCCCACGAGACTCGCCCGCGTGAAGGAGCTCCCGGTGGTGTCGGTGAGCGCGAAGTCGCGCACCGCCTTCGGCTGCGGCAGCCACGTGCCGCTTGTCAGGCGCGGGCCTGCCCTGTCAAGTTGTTGCGCGAGCCAATACCCGCCGACGCTGGCGGCGAGCGCGGCGACGGCGAGAAGCAGGCGGACACGGACCTTCGACATGGGCGAATTATTTCACAGGGCCCGGCGCGCGGGGCCGGCGCGGGCGCGGCGCGCCCCACACGCGCCCTCCGCCGCGGGCACCGTCACCGTGGGCGAGCTCATCGCGCGCGCCGCGCGGGCGCTCGCGCGCGCGCGCGTGCACTTCGGACACGGCACCGACAATGCCCGGGACGAAGCCGCCGCGCTGGTACTGCACGCAATCGGGGCGCGCGATGGCGGCGGCGCGGACCTCCTGCGGCGACGCGTCCACCCCCGCGCGCAGGCGCGCGCGGCGGAGCTCGTCAGGCGGCGCATCGAGGATCGCGTCCCGGCCGCCTACCTGACCGGCGTCACCTGGTTCGCGGGCCTCGAGATCCGGGTCGACGCGCGGGTGCTCGTGCCCCGCTCGCCGATCGCGGAGCTGATCGAGCGGCGCTTCGCGCCGTGGATCGACGCGCGACGCGTGCGACGGGTGCTCGATCTCGGCACGGGCTCGGGCTGCATCGCCATCGCCTGCGCGCGGGCGCTGCCGCACGCCCGCGTCGATGCGGTCGATATCTCGGAGGCGGCGCTCGAGGTGGCGCGCGCCAACGTCCGCTCCCACCGTCTCGGGGGCCGTGTACTGCTCAAGAAGTCCGATCACTTCCGCGCGCTCGGGCGCGCCACCTACGATATCATCGTGTCGAATCCGCCTTACGTGGGGGCGCGTGAGCTCGAGCGACTGCCGCCGGAATACCGGCACGAGCCGCGCGTGGCGCTCGCGGCCGGCGAGGCGGGCCTGGACTCGGTGCGCATCATCCTCAAGGAGGCGCGCCGGCATCTGCGTCCGCGCGGCGTGCTGATCGTCGAGGTGGGCAACACCGAGAGCGCGGTGCGACGGGCCTTCCCGCGCCTGCCCTGCGTGTGGCTGGAGTTCGAGCGCGGCGGCGGCGGGGTGTTCCTGCTGTCGCGCGAGCAGCTGCAAGGGCCGTAGGCCACTGCCAGTCCCCCGTAGAACCGGCATGCTTGCGGGCAAAAGCCACGCCTTTTGCCCGCAGGTCGAAGCAGCTGCTAGGCTGGCCGCTGAAAGGGCCGCAGGCCACTTTCAGCCAATAGACAATGTCCGGCAACACCATCGGCAGGCTGTTCACGGTGACCACCTTCGGCGAGAGCCACGGGCCCGCCATGGGATGCATCGTCGACGGCTGTCCGCCGGGCCTCCCGCTGAGTGAGGCGGACCTGCAGCAGGACGTCGATCGCCGCCGCACCGGCACCTCTCATTTCGTCAGCCAGCGGCGCGAGGCCGATCAGGTGCGCATCCTCTCGGGCGTGTTCGAAGGGCACACGACCGGCACGCCGATCGGCATCCTGATCGAGAACACCGACGCGCGCTCGCGGGACTACGACAAGATCAAGGACCGCTTCCGCCCCGGACACGCGGACTACACGTATCAGCAGAAATACGGCGTGCGCGACTACCGCGGCGGCGGGCGCTCCTCGGCGCGCGAGACGGTGATGCGGACCGCCGCGGGTGCGATCGCGCGCCGCTATCTCGCCGCACGGCTCGGCGTGCGCATCTACGGCTACCTGAGCCAGGTCGGCCCGCTCTCGATCCAGGCGGTGGATCCCGCCTTCGCCTACCAGAATCCGTTCTTCTGTCCGGACCCCTCCCGGCTCGCTGAGCTCGAGGAGCTCATCTGGAAAGTGCGCGCGGAGGGCGACTCGATCGGCGCGCGCGTCACGGTGGTGGCGAGCGGCGTGCCGCCCGGGCTCGGCGAGCCGGTGTTCGATCGGCTGGACGCGGACATCGCGCACGCGCTCATGAGCATCAACGCCGTGAAGGCGGTCGAGATCGGCGCCGGCACCCGCGCCGCCGCGCAGCGCGGCAGCGAGCACCGCGACGAGCTCGCTCCGCAGGGCTTTCGCAGCAACCACGCCGGCGGGACCCTCGGCGGCATCTCCTCCGGTCAGGACATCATCGCGCACCTGACCCTCAAACCCACCTCCAGCATCCAGCTGCCGGGGCAGACCATCGACGTCGCGGGCAATCCGGTCGAGGTCGTGACCACCGGGCGGCACGACCCCTGCGTAGGACTGCGGGCCACGCCGATCGCCGAGGCCATGCTCGCCATAGTGCTGATGGACCATTACCTGCGGCACCGCGCGCAGAACGCGGACGTGAAGTCACCGACTCCGGATATCACCGCAGCGTCCCGCCGCTGACCGCAGCGTGAACTACTGCGCAAAGCGGCCCGCGTCGCATTCCCGGACGGGCGGCGGACGCGCCCGTACTCCACGGTGGCTCCCGAGGCAGCGAACCGCGACACAGTTTATGCCCCGAGAATCCGTGAAGATTCTGCCCCTTGGGCGAGGACTTGACTTATGGATTGCCCCCGACCATGCGTATAAAAGCGTGGCTGCGCAGTGGGTTCCGGGGAACCGGGCTTTGGTGCAGCAGCCTATTTAAGTTATATTGCGGCGTTATTTCTAAGGGGGTCGCATCCTGTGGCCTACCCTTTTGTTTTCATAGGACATTTGGTCCGATAATGCCTTTCGGGGTGCCCTGATGGTTGCCAAACGCTCAAACCGGGCGCTGGCATTGCTGCTGGCCTTGCCGTCGGCGGCGTTTGCCTTGGGTCTTGGAGACATCCGTCTCCTGTCGCCGCTCAACGCGCCGCTCGATGCGGAGGTCGAGCTGGTCGACGTTGCGCCCGACGAGGTAAACACGCTCCAGGCACAGCTTGCCTCGCGCGAGACGTTCGCCCGCTACGGGCTCGAGTGGCCGGCCTACCTCGCCGGCGTCCAGGTCCACGTGGTGCACTCGCCCAACGGTAGCGAGGTGCTCAAGCTCAAATCCACGGAGGCCATCTCCGAGCCGTTCATGACGGTCCTGCTCGAGGTGAGCTGGTCGCGCGGGCACCTGGTGCGCGAGTACACCATGCTGCTCGATCCGCCGGTGTATACGCCGGGTCAATCCGCCGTCGCCAGCGCACCGGTGACCGCCCCCGCGACCGGCGTCGGCACGCGTGAAGGGGCGATCGCGCGCAGCGCCGATCCCCCGCCGGTCGCCGCGCCGGCGGCACCGCAGCCCGACGCACCCGCCGAGGCGGCGCCCGCGGCGCCCCGCGGCGCGCCTCCCGCGAGCTCCGACTCGACCGCAGGCTCGATGCACGTCGTCCAGCGCGGCGAGACGCTCACGGCGATCGCCAGCGACGCCGCCAGCGCGAGCGCGAATTCCGCCCGCACCCACAGCTGGATGCTGGCCATCTACCAGGCCAACCCGCGCGCTTTCGATCGGAACATGAACGTGATGCGCTCGGGCGCAGTGATGCGCATCCCTGGCGAGGCGCAGGCCACGGCCGTCTCTGCGGCCGAGGCGGCGGCCGAGATCCGTCGTCAGTACGCTGCCTGGCGCTCGAGCGGTGGGGCCCCGACCGCCTCCTCGGGCGAGCAGGCCGGGCGGCTGAAGCTCGTAACCCCGTCGGAGTCGGCCTCAGTGGGTGCGACGCCCGGTGCCTCGAGCGGCGCCGAGGTCAGCCGGCTGCAGGGCCAGGTGCACGACCTCGAAGGGCAGCTCGCCGAATCGAAGCGCCTCCTCGAGCTGAAGAACGCAGAGCTTGCGCGGTTGCAGTCGGAGCTTGCCGCCAAACGGGCGCCCGCCGCCGCCCCGCCGCCGCCGCCCGTGGCGCAGGTGCCACCCCCTGCGGCGCAGCGACCGGTCGAGCAGGCTCCGGTGACGCAGGCCGCTCCGCCGCCGCCACCCGCTCCGATAACCGAGGAGAAGCCGCCCGAGGCCGCCGCGCCGCCCGAGACCGCCGCGCCGCCCGAGGCCGCCGCGCCGCCGCCCGCGCCGACCCCCGCGCCGCAGAGCGCAAAGCCTGCGCCGGTGCTGCCCGAGAGCGCCGCCGGTGAGTCGCTCCTCGACACGCTGGAGGGCTACTGGTGGGCGCTCGCGCTCGTGATGCTCGCGGTCGTCGGAGTGATCGCCACACGCTTCGTGCGTGCGCAGCGCGCGGCGCAGTTCGATGACTCCCTCGGGCGCCTCGCCGTCGCGGGCGCCGAAGCCGTGGAGGCCTCGCCGCCGAGCCGCGGGTTCGCTTCCCGCGGATTCGCATCGGGCGAGCCGCCGATGCGCGCGACCGAGCCCGCCTCCCGCGAGCCGGGCTTCGTCGTCGAGGAATCCGGCACGCACGAGCGGCCGCGCCTCTCGCTCGGAGCGGCCGAGGCGGCGCCAGCACGGCATGTCACCGCCGACGAGACGATCAGCAGCGAGACCGCGATCAACCTCGACCAGGGCGACCCCCTCGCCGAGGCCGACTTCCACATGGCGTACGGCCTGTACGACCAGGCCGCGGATCTGATCCGCATCGCGATCGGCCGCGAGCCCGCGCGGCGCGATCTGAGGCTGAAGCTCCTCGAAGTGTTCTTCGTGTGGGGGAACAAGGAGCAGTTCCTGCAGACGGCCCGGGAGCTCGCCGACAGCCGCGACGAAGCGGCCCCCGGCGAGTGGGAGAAGATCCTCATCATGGGCAAGCAGCTCGCGCCCGAGGATCCGTTGTTCTCGGGCGCCGGCGCGGTGAGCGGCGCGATGGCCGGGGGCGTGGACCTCGACCTCGAAGGCGGACAGAGCCGCGTGGACTTCGATCTGCTCGGCGAGCCGGGCACAGCCGACGGGCAAGGGACCGTGGATCTGGATATCGGCGCGGCCATGGGCGATCAGGCGGACTCGCCGACCAATGTCACCGACCGCAACGCCGCGCTCGGGGGCTTCGGCGCCACCGGAACGACGCGCCAGATGACGGCGCGCCTGCGTCAGGACCTTACCACCACCACCGAGGTCGACGCGCCGACTGTCGAGCAGCCGGCGTTCACGCAGGATCAGCCCACCATACGTCAGAAAGTCGAGACGGCGCTCAAGAGCGCCGACCAGACTGCGGAGCTCGCCCTCGATGACCTCGGGCTCGATGTGGGGCAGGTCGACACGGTGGAACAGCCGGGACCGGCGGCCGCGGCGGGGGCGGAGGGTCCCACGCTGGTGGCGGGCCTCGACGATCGCTCCCGTAAGGTCATGGATGACGCGCAGCGGCGCGCCAAGAAAGACGAGCACGGTCAGACCGGTGCCTGGCAGTTCGACCAGGACGAGCTCGAAGCGGCGCTCACGCAGACGAGCCTCGCCCTCCAGGACGCCTCGGCGACCTCGCGCCTCGCGGCGCTCGGGGCGCACTCGGTCGATGTCGACATCGGCGAGGCGAGCAGCACGCACCCGTCACTGCACGGCGGGGGAGTGGATCTCGACGTCGGCGACGCCACCGGCAGCCACGCGGCCAACGGCGGGCACATCGACGTCGACGTCGGCACGGCCAGCGTGCCGGACACCGCGTTCGCCGCCACGCAGCGACTGTCTTCGGAGGACCTGGCGCTCCCGGACCTCGAGCCGGTCACCATGAGCGAGGTCGGCACCAAGCTCGATCTGGCCCGGGCCTACATGGACATGGGCGACCCGGACGGCGCGCGCAACATTCTCGAGGAAGTGCTCGCGGAAGGCTCGGCGGCGCAGAAGCAGGAAGCGCAGCGCCTGATGGAGTCGCTGCCGGGGTAGTGGACTCAAGCGCCGGCGGCTAAGAAGAACCGCGGCCTGTGGCCGCGAACAACCGGCCGGTTTTCGTTGCGGGTGCAGCGCGCATGGAGAGGATCGCCGTCGGGATCGAGTACGACGGCTTCGCCTACGCGGGCTGGCAGGCGCAGGCCGAGCGGGCGACCGTCCAGACGATCGCCGAGCGCGCCCTCGGCAGCGTCGCAGCCGAGCCCGTAACCCTCACGTGCGCCGGGCGCACGGACGCCGGCGTGCACGCCTTCGGTCAGGTGGCGCACTTCGACACGCATGCGCTGCGGAGCGGGCGCGGCTGGGTCCTCGGAGCCAACAGCGGGCTGCCCGTCGATGTCAGCCTCTCGTGGGCGGTGCCGGTGCCGGCGCACTTCCACGCGCGCTACTGCGCCGAGGCGCGCACCTATCGTTACCTGATCCTGAACCGCATGGCCCGCTCGGCGCTCACTGCACACCGTGCCGCGTGGGTGCACCGGCCGCTCGATGAGGAGCGCATGGCGCAGGCGGCCGCCATGCTGCACGGCGAGCACGACTTCAGCGCCTTCCGCTCCTCGGAATGCCAGGCCCGATCGCCGATCCGGCGCATGGAGCGCCTGACCGTCGAACGCCGCGGCGACTGGATCCTCATCGAGGCGACCGCGAACGCGTTCCTCCACCACATGATGCGCAACATCGCGGGACTTCTCATCGCCATCGGCAAGGCCGAGGCGCCCCCTTCCTTTGCGGGCGAGGTGCTCGAGGGGCGCGACCGGACCCGTAACGCCGCCACGGCGCCTGCCGCGGGCCTCTATCTCATGTCGGTGCGCTACGGGGAAGCGTTCGGGCTGCCGGCGGCGCCCGGGCACGAGGGGCACGGGGTCCGATCGGCTATGATCGCAGGATTCGGCCTCGAGCCCGTGTGGGCGCGCTAAGAATGTCCTGGTTCGACAAGATCATGCCCTCCCGTATCAAGACCGAGCGGCGCTCGCGCTCGGTCCCGGAGGGACTGTGGATCAAGTGCCCGGCCTGCGATGCGGTGCTCTATCGCGCCGAGCTCGAGCGCAACCTCTATGTCTGCCCCAAGTGCAGTCACCACATGCGCATCGGCGCGCGCGAGCGCCTCGAGCGCTTCCTCGATCCCGGTACGACGTCCGAGATCGGCGCCACCATCTCCCCGGAGGATCCGCTCAAGTTCCGCGACAGCAAGCGCTACCGCGACCGCCTCGCCCAGGCGCAGAAGGCGACCGGCGAGAGCGATGCGCTGGTGGTGCTCGCGGGCACGCTGCACGGCCTGCCGGTGGTGAGTTGCGCGTTCGAGTTCCAGTTCCTCGGCGGCTCGATGGGATCGGTGGTCGGCGAGCGCTTCAAGCGCGCCGTGGACTACTGCATCCAGGAACGGCGGCCGCTCGTGTGCTTCTCCGCGAGCGGCGGGGCGCGCATGCAGGAGGCGCTGTATTCGCTGCTGCAGATGGCGAAGACCGCGGCGGCGCTCTCGCGCCTGGCGCAGGCGCACCTGCCCTTCATCTCGGTGCTGACCGATCCGACCACCGGCGGCGTGTCGGCGAGCCTCGCGCTGCTCGGTGACCTGAACCTCGCCGAGCCGCGCGCGCTCATCGGCTTTGCGGGCCCGCGGGTCATCCAGCAGACCGTGCGCGAGACGCTGCCCGAGGGCTTTCAGCGCAGCGAGTTCCTGCTCGAGCACGGCGCGCTCGACATGATCGTCGACCGCCGCGAGATGGGCGACCGGATCGCGGCGCTGCTGCGGCTGCTGCTGAAGCTCCCGGCGGCCGCCGCCTGAAGGCCGCGCCCGCTTCGCACATCGGACCCCATGCGCACGCTCGCCGAGTGGCTCACGCTGCAGGAGGCGGTGCATCCGAAGAGCATCGACCTCGAGCTGACGCGCGTGGCCGCCGTGGCGCGCGCGCTCGGGATCGAGGCGCCCGAGTTCCCGGTGATCACCGTGGCCGGCACCAACGGCAAGGGCTCGGTCGTGGCGCACCTCGAGGCGCTCTTCGGGGCGCTCGGAGCCTCGACCGGCATGTTCACCTCGCCGCACCTGCTGAAGTACAACGAGCGCATCCGCCTCAAGGGCCGCGAGGCCGCCGATTCCGAGCTGATCGCGGCGTTCGAGCGCATCGAGGCGGCGCGCGGGGCGACCACGCTCACCTTCTTCGAATACAACACGCTGGCGGCGCTCGTGATCTTCGCGGACCGTGCGGTCGATGTGGCGCTCCTCGAGGTGGGGCTCGGGGGGCGCCTCGATGCCACCAACCTCGTGGCGGCCGATGTCGCGGTGCTCGTCTCGGTCGGCTTCGATCACAGCGACTGGCTCGGCGGCACGCTCGACCTCATCGGCGCCGAGAAAGCGGGCATCTTCCGCGCGGGGCGCCCCGCGGTGCTCGGCACGCCGGAGATGCCCGCGAGCGTCGCTGCCGCGATCGAGTCGCTCGGGGCGCGAGCGGTGATCGCGGAGCGCGATTTCAGCTGGCGGCTGCGCGGGGAGAGCTGGGACTACGAAGGGCTCGAGCTGGCACTGCGCGCGCTCCCGCCGTCGGCGCTCGCCGGCTCCATCCAGTATCGCAACGCCGCCACGGCCCTCGCCGCCGTCGAGGCGCTCGCGCGCGACGCAGGCTCGCGGGCGGCGGTCCGCCGTCTCGCCGCGCGCCTCGCGCCGCTCGAGGAAGGTGCGGTGAGCGGCGCGCTGCGCGCGGTGCGGCTCCCCGGGCGCTTCCAGGTGGTGCCGGGCGAGGTGGAGTGGATCCTCGATATTGCGCACAACCCGCCTGCGGCCGAGGTGCTCTCGAGACAGCTGCGCGAGCGAGCGATGCCGGGCGCCGAGGGCGGGGAGCGCGCGCGGGCACGGACCCTCGCGGTCATCGGAGTGCTCGCGGACAAGGACGCCGGGGGAATCGCCGCGGCGCTCGCCGGGCTCATCGATCACTGGATCCTGTGCACGCTGCCCGGTGCGCGCGGCAGCAGCGCCGGGCAGCTCGCGGAGCGGCTCGGGCGGCCGCGGGGCGAGATCCAGCTCGCCGACTCGGTCACGGCGGGCTGCGAGCTCGCGCGCGCGGCGGCACGGCCCGGAGACCGGGTCGTCGTCTTCGGATCAGTCCACACCGTGGGACCGGCGCTCGAATGGCTTCGGATATACTAAGTGCGAGCCCGCAGCCAGCGCGGCGTCCGTAACGCTCGCGCGGCGGTGCACCGCGCTTGGCTTTCGCGGTTTCGCCCCGATCGTGAGGGGAGCTAAGTGAAAGAACGGCTGACGGGCGCAATCATTCTCGTGGCGCTGATCGTGCTGTTGGTGCCCGAGGTGTTGACCGGCCCGATCCGGTCCGCGCCGCACACGGCGGCCGTCACGCCCTCCGGGGAAGGTGCGCCATTACGTTCCTACACCATCAACCTCTCGGACGAGGCTCATCCGCGCAACGCCGACGCCGAGCGCGCCGCACCCGAGCCGCCCGTCCCTCTCGAGGCGGCGCCGGCGTTTCCGCCGCCCGTCGAGGCCGCGCCGCGAGAGACACGACCCGCCGCGGCGGACCGGGCAACGCTGGCGGACAAGGCTTCCGCGGCGCCCCAGGGCGCGCCACCGCCGGGGCCTTCCGCGCCGCCGCCGGCGAAGCGGGTGACAACGCCCGCAACCTCGGGCCCGGCGAGCGGCGAGGGCGGCCCGGGAGGGTGGGTCGTGCAGCTCGGCAGCTTCGCGCAACACGCGAACGCCGAGCGACTGGCGCGCCAGGTGAGGGCGCGGGGCTTCAAGGTGAGCGTCTCGCAGGAGAGCTCCGGGCGGCGGCTGTACCGGGTGCGAGTCGGACCCGGGCAGGACCGCACGGCCGCTACACAGCTCGCCGCGCAGCTGCATGCGGCAGGTCACAGTGGCGCGATCGTGCCGAAGTAGCGCCGCGGGGCGCGTGATGTGCGCCTCGGGCAAGGCGTGCGCCGCTCTTGTACAATCCGCGCCGCGCTCGACAGGTGCGCCCGCGACGGGTTGCGATGAATCTGACCGACTACCTGGTGATCGTTGCCGTCATCGCTTCCGCGATCGTCGGCGCCTGGCGAGGATTCCTGCGCGAGGTGATCGCGTTCGCCGCCTGGGTCATCGCGCTGTTTCTCGCCTGGCACTTCACGGATCTCATCGCGCCGCACCTCGGGGGACTCATGTCCGACTCCGGGGTGCGGCCCTGGGCGGCGCGCGTGATCATCGTCGTGCTGGTGCTGCTCCTCGGCGCCGGCGTCGGCGCAACCCTCGCACATTTCGTGCGGCTGTCGATGTTCAGCGGTATGGATCGGTTGCTCGGTTTCGTCTTCGGTTTGCTGCGGGGCGCGGTGCTGCTCGGAGTGTTCGTGATCCTCGGCCAGCTCCTC
>Ga0209686_1000407_pt1 | contig 22479 bp, 22 predicted proteins | sample GraSoiAngelo_126_FD_185883 | JGI IMG/M metagenome (GOLD analysis project Ga0209686, IMG submission 185883) | Grasslands soil microbial communities from the Angelo Coastal Reserve, California, USA - 14_0927_09_20cm (SPAdes) (version 2) | ecosystem: Environmental > Terrestrial > Soil > Grasslands ...
CCTCAAAAGTCTGAATCCGCGGATCGGACTGCGGCGGCACTTCCAAATCGCGAACGTCCGCAACCGCCTCCTCGGGAGACTCGCCTTCCACATTCCAGCAATCCACCGATTTGATCTGGGCTTCGGGCAACACGTCGGAAAGCAAAAAGGCATGGCGGTACGTACCGATATGCAAATCCGCGACGGTCACTTTCCCTTGCACCTCCCCCAGAGCGACCAGTTTGCGGACATACTTCACTCCCGGATGCCCATACATCCGGTATAAGCCAACCAACGAATACGCCAGCAGCAACAGCCCAATCTCGGCAAGCGCGACCGCTCCCCAGAACGCCATCGGGATGCGAAACAACACTCCCACCGCTCCGAGAGGAACTCCCACTGCGAGAAAAACTTTCGTGATTTTCCAATAGTCGCGGCGGCTGACATACACGGCGGGTCCCCAGTACCACCACGCGGATGGCCGCTTGTCCGCCGCCGACGCCGGGTACCAGTGCGTAACTGCTTGTGTGCTCGTCATCGTTCCTCCTTGGCTTCCGTACTTCAATGCAGCACGCACGCCAGCCGGTCGCGCAATCCCTCTCTGCCAACAAGCTCTTCGCGCACTTTGGCCGCGTGCCATCGCTGAACCTGATCGTAATAGGCGGAAACAATCGCTTCCCTTGCTGGGAAAGCATTAGCAGGCCGCCCCGGTCGCAACCCCAGCCGCACGTGCCATGGTCTTTTCGCCGACGGACTTTCTAGGCGCCTGGTGCGGAGGAGTTGAACATGTTCAAATGGCCTGGAGCTGTTTCGCGAACAGGGTTTTAAGTGAGCACGATGCGCGAGCGACATGAGGTCCAGAGAAAAATGAACACGTTCCGATATCTTAAATAAGGCTTTTCATATCAACAGATTATAGGATCACTGCCCCGGCTCGCGGCACTTCGGGTGGGAGCTTCGCTCGAGAGCCAAGGCCAAGCGTGTTCTCGGGGCTTTGGCGGACAGGCGAGGTGCTTGCTGCCCTTTGTGAGCTTTTCCGAACTGCCCGGATTTTCTTGTTTCGCCAACAACTCCTGAGTAAGATGCCACCAATGACGGTTGAAAGCCTGGCCCAGATTCAAAGGGAACATTTCGCTAGCAGTTTTCGTTCCATAGTTGGCAGGCCGAGTTGGACTGCCAGCGGTTTTTTGAGAGAGAAGCCGGCTCGCAGACACGCCTTGCACCGTAATCGGTTTAGAGGCTGATGATACGTTGGAGCAGGATGCCCAACTTGTCCAGCAATGCCTGCAGGGCGACGGGTCGGCCTGGGAGGAACTTGTGCGTCGCCACACGCGCCGCATTTTTAACATCTGCTACCGGTTCACCGGCAACCGCACGGAAGCGGAAGACCTGACGCAGGATGTGTTCCTCCGGGTGTACCGGACTTTAGCCAGTTATCGGTCGGCCCATGGCGGATTCGCCACATGGGTGACCAGTGTGACGCGCAATTTGCTGATTGACCATTACCGTAGAACCAAGAGGGATCGCGTTACCGATTCGCTGGACGACGCCATGCCGGTGGTGGAAAACAAGGAATCTGTGGGACGCCGCCCCGACGAGCAAGCGCTTCTAGGCGAGTTGAGCGGGCAGGTCCAAAGCGCGCTGACGCGGCTATCGCCGGAATTGCGCGAGGCGGTCATCTTGCGCGACCTGCAGCAATTGGAGTACCTGGAGATTCAACGAGTGTTGGCCGTGCCGGAAGGAACGGTGAAGTCACGCATTAACCGCGGGCGCATCGAATTGGCGAGGATTCTGCAGCAGATGGGAGTGCGCCCGGCATGAGGCACGTTTTGCATAGCATCGGGTTTTGGAAGCGAGCGGCGGGAGCAGCGTTATGACCTGGACTTGCGAACAAACCGAAGCACGCTTGAGCGACTACCTCGACGGGTTGTTGGACGCTGACGAGCGGAGCGCTTTCAATCAGCACGTGAACACCTGCGCGTCGTGCGCCCCCCTGGTAGCAAGCGTGGCGCACACGCTCGGCGGGCTGTATGCATTGGAACAGGTCGATCCGCCACTGCAACTGGAAACGGCCATCCTGAGAGCCACGCTGGGCGCAGTGCCTAGCAAGCGGGACTTCTGGGCCTGGCTGCGCAACTTGCAATCGCCCCGCTTTGTTTACAGCGCCGTCTCCGTTGCTGCCACGATCGTGCTGCTTTTGACCGCTACGGGCTTTAACTGGCGCAAGCCGAAGCTTGCGGACCTCGCTCCCGCAACGATCTACCGGAAAGCGGGCAGCCACGTGCATGTGTTCTACGCACGCAGTGCGAAGTTTGTCAGCGATTTGCGCGTGGTTTACGAAATTCAGTCGCGCATAAACCAAACCGAGCAAAACCCCGTTCTGCGCGACGAAACGATTCCCCAGTCCTCTCCCAAGAAGGAGCCGGGCAGCACGGACAATACCAATCCGTCTTCCCCGAAGCAGCAGAACCGTGCGAATGAGATTGGCAGAAATCTCCGCGTGCTGGCCTGCAAATTCCCGATTCTGAGTGGCGCGCTGGTGGACAGGAGAGTGCCATGAATTGTGCCGTCCATACTGATGTGGACGCCGTCGGTTACTGCCGCAATTGCGGCAAGGCCATGTGTTCGACGTGTGTGCGCCCGGTGCGCGATGTTCTCTATTGTGAAGATTGCCTGGCCAGCATCATGGGAATTCCCGGCGCGGCTCCGGAAGCAGGGTCTGGCGCGGCTGTTCCTCCGCCAAGTGCCTTCCCGCCTGCGCCCGCGCCTTCCCGCCCTGCAGGGAGCCCGGGCGTCGCTTTTGTTCTGGGGCTTTTCCCAGGGCTCGGCGCCGTCTACAACGGCGAGTACAACAAAGCCTTGATTCACATCGTGGTGTTTGTGGCCATGATTGTTGGGCTCAACAGTGACCCCGGAGACGCCGCCGCGACGGTGCTCGGTCTGCTGCTGGCTGGTTTCATCCTGTACATGGCGTTTGATGCCATGCGTGTGGCCAAGGCGCGGAGTCTCGGCGAGACTCCACCCGATCCGCTCGAGTCCTGGAGCAAAAATCGTCCCGTTGGGCCGATTATCTTGATCGTCCTGGGGGTGCTTTTCCTTTTGAACAATTTCAATTGGTTTCCGTTTTGGCGGATAGGCCGGCTTTGGCCATTGGTTTTGATTGGCGTCGGCGTCTTGATGTTTCGCAACCGGCTGGAGCGCCGTTCGTAGTGGAGAAGAGGATGAATTTCGATGAGTGATCGCGTTCGTTGCAATTGCCGCCGCTGTGTAATCCGCGGGCTTATGGGCCCGGCGGTCGTGGTCACGGTCGGTGTTTTATTTCTCCTCGACCAAATGCGCGGCGGCTACCTTTCCTTCGGCAATACGTTTCCGGTGATTTTAATTGTGATTGGAGTGATCAGCCTGGCATGCTCCCTGGCTCCCACGGAGGGGCACATTTCCGGTCCAGTCCCTCCAGCCCCTCCAGGGGCCGCACCTCCCCGGCAAAATCCCTACGCTGGCCAAGGACAAGGCCAGGGGCGCTAAAGCTCTCTATGGCCGATTCCCGCCCACCTCGCAAATCGCTCTTTCCCGGTCTCGCTTTGCTGTTTGTCGGCCTGCTTCTTTTGGTGCACAACTATCGCGGCTTGGATATCGGCCACCTGCTTCGCAATTGGTGGCCTCTGCTCATTATCTTTTGGGGCGCGATTAAGCTCTATGAACGCGCCGTGGCCAGCCGTTCCGGCCAAGCGGGCGCTTCGCCGATCTCTGCCGGGGAGATTTTCCTGGTTCTGGGACTTCTTTGCCTGCTTGGCACTGTCGCGGGCGTCGACCTCATCAAGAACAAGTTTCCTATCGATGAGTTCCCCACTCGGGGTGACCGATTCAATTTTGACCTTGACGTGAAACCGCTTTCCGTTCTTGCAGATTCCCGCATCACGATTCGCAACAGTCGCGGCGACATCAGCGTACACTCCGCCGATGAATCGCAAATCCGCGTCGATGGCAAGAAGGGCGTCAAGGCTTGGAGCGAGACAGAGGCACAGCGACTGGCCTCCGCTATTTCCGTTGAAATCGCCAAGAACGGCGACGGCTACGAAATTCGTCCCGTGAATGCCAGCAGCGATTCGCGCACCAGCCTGGATCTGGACATTTCTGTGCCGAAAAAAGCTTCGCTCAACATTCGCGGCGAGCGCGGCGATGTGTCCGTGTCCGACATGGACGAGCCGGTGATTGTCAGTACGACCAGGGGAGACGTTGAGGTGCGCGACACCGCCGGAGACGTCACCATCGATACCGGCAAGGGCGACATCAAAGTGACGGACACCAAGGGCAACGTGAAGATTTCCGGACATGGCGGCGAAATCAATGTATCGTCAGCAACCGGCGGGCTGACCGTCGACGGAGAATTCTACGGGCCAATTCGCGCTGATAAGATTGCCAAGGGCGTGCGCTTCGTCTCTCAGCGTACCGATCTCACGCTCACGCAGCTCACCGGCCACATGGAAACCGGCTCCGGGAATCTTGAAATTGCCGACGCTCCGGGCAACCTCACGCTGCGCACCAATTCCTACGACATCTCCATCGAAAACGCCGGTGGCAAAGTGAAAGTCGACAATCGCAACGGCAACGTCGAGGTACGTTTTTCGCTCCCCCCGAAGGAAGAGATCGAGATTACTAATTCTTCTTCTCCCATCACCATCAGCCTTCCGCAATCTTCGAACTTCGACATTGCTGCCGATTGCCACTCGTGTGATATCGATTCTGAGTTTTCCGCGGATTCCTTGAAACAAACTTCGACCGGCGGCGATTCTCACCTGGAAGGAAAATACGGCAAGGCCCGCGGCCCGAAAATCACGTTGAAGACCAGCTACGGGTCGATCTCCATTCGCAAAACCAGCTAGCTAAAGGCTGTTGAAAAACCCCGAGTTTGGATTACGGCGAACGCAAGATCAAAGTTGCAAAGCACTACGTCGAAGCAACCTGCAATTCCTGCGTGTGATTCTCACCTGTGAGACTGGCATAAGCGCTAATCCCTCCTATAGATGGATCAACCTCTCGGGGCGCCCCCACATATCAGAGGACATTAACCGATTGGCGACGGCAGCCGAAGAGTCTGTCCGTAGCTTCCGCCAGCAGATCGAAGAGTGCGCTCACTCCTGGCGCCAGGTCATGTCGACCTGCACCGGTATCTCGTTCTTGACAGGGATGGTCAACAGGGTCGGCGGCTGGATCTTGAAATCCGATAGAGTGGCCGGAATTGTTCCTTTGATCCGAGCCTCCTTCCCATGGTTGATCACTTGAAAAGAGACCTGCCGGTAGTGAACGGTCTGACCGGCAAACTCGATTTCCAGGTCGGTTATGATGGTACTGGATCCGAGCGCTTTTTCAGGTATCTGTGTGCGCACTGTGATCATGGGAAATTGTGCTCCGCGAGCCGCCTGCAGCATGTGAAGGTCGCGGTTGCTGTCCCCTGAGTCAAACGACTTAACGGGCACGGCGATCAGGAGATCGCATTGACCCTGATGGCAAAGGCCCTTGCCACGCGCCGCGTGGCTGAGACCCTCGACGTGATGCAAAGGGTGAGACGCATAGTAGATCAAGGTGGACTCCTGAAGAGCCCATTGGCTATCGGCTAGGCAGAGGCTCGGTAGCGCTGCCATGAACAAAGCTGTCAGTATCGTCTTCCCCATCGGCTCAGCTCAGAATTTGAGGGAGACAGAGAGAATGGCGGCGCCATAGGCTACGGCCGTCACATAGGCCACCGGCGCATGCGCACTGGCAATGCCGTGAACCTCTTGCCCGCGTCTGGTCTGTTCGTATGCCAGCGCTCCCAGAACCGGCGTCAGTATCATTCCTGGACCATGGATCCAAGCCAACGTCTTGTGCAAGCGGATCGGACCGCGGGTTTTCATCCCTGAGATCTTGGGTGCCCGGATCGCAAAATAGGCAGTGATGGTATACAAGCCTGCTGTAGCCGAGCCCAGAGCGGCATGCAGATCGCGCGTCGTCGAACTGGTGCTCTCGCCGACAGAGCCGCCCGTAATGACTGTAGCAACCAAGGCTCCGGCGGTGATCAGACCGAGGCGTTGATGGATCGTGAGCATGTGCGTACGCTTGTCGAGTTTGGCTTGCTCCTGGGCGCTGCCATGGATTTGGGCGGGAGGGAAACCGAGGTCCGAAAGGGAAGGTTTGCTAGGGGTGCTCGAAGGCGCATTCGGCAGATTTTGCTGCTCCTGAGATGAACTCGGCAGCAGCGGCTGGCCCAACACGATGTTCCTGGTTTCCCGCGCCCCTGCGGCGAGTGTAATTTCCGTAGTTCTGACGCCGAGACCGTCAACTGAAAATGAAACTCGGTAGTCTCCAGGCGAGAGGTTGTCGGCTCTGAAGACTCCATCGGCGTCTGTATGGGTCTCCGTCAACTGACCTGTAGCCAGATTCTCGATGGTCACCTTTGCATTGGGGACAACCGCTCCCGAAGGGTCCGTAACGGTGCCAGACAGGGTTGCAGTTGCCACCTGGGCGCGCACGGCAGGCGCCACCAGCAGAATGATCGTTAAAATCCCGACTCCAAATCCGGTCGCTTTCCATTTCAATTTCATCAGGATATCCTCCTGGCTTCTCAGAACTGCATGGGGCAGAAAACTAGCTGCCGTTGGCCTTGGGTTGCCGACGATTCGCCCGGGTGGTCATCGGGGCAAAGCGCGACTCCGCAGTGTCGGCATTTCGGATTCTGCCCCCATTCTCCGAGAGCGTGCCGCTTGCCGCATTCCCGGTGCCGATACCGGACTATAAGTTGCCAGTCCCTCGGCGTATCCTTGCGGGCGATTTTAGCATCGGCTGACAAGAGCGGGACCACCCATTTCGCCCCTGGCCGGCCCAACGCGTAAGCGGAGGTCATCTTTCTCGTCTGTAGCGGTAGGTCAGGTTAGAGAGCTTCCTTGACACGGTAGAGGAGAGGACATGAAAACAAGAACGATCCTATTAAGTCTTTTGCTGTGTTTTGTCGGCGTGGCAGTGTGCTTCGCCGCCGACTCATTTATGGGCACCTGGAAGTTGAACAACGCCAAGTCCAAAATCGGTGCGGGGTCGCCGAAGAACGCCACGGTTGTCTACGAGGCCGCAGGAGACGATGTGAAAGTCACAGCGGATGGCACCGACGGCGATGGCAAGCCCCTGCATAGCGAGTGGACGGGCAAGTCGACGGCAAAGGCTACCCGGTCACAGGGGATCCGAGTACGGATACGCGGTCCTACAAGAAAGTTAACGATCATACCCTAGTGTTCACCAACAAGAAGGGCGACAAGGTTACGATCAGCGGTCGTGGCGTCGTGTCGGCCGACGGCAAGACCCGCACGGTCACCATCACCGGAACCGATTCGAAGGGCAGGAAGTTTACCAGCACTGCGGTGTACGACAAGCAGTGGAGGCAACCACGCGATACTGCCAGTAAGGGCTATGCCCTTCCACTCTTTCCGGGCGGGAGGGCCGGAGTTCAGTCGTATTTTCTCACATCTACTTGGACGAAACCTCGCGCGCCAAATGACTTGCGATCACTTCGCGGATATCATCTTACTTTTTTCCAGATGCCAGCGCTGCTTCCCTCGACCCAAAGTGTTTGTTGACGATGCTGGCCCCTTTGGCCGCCAGTTGGTCGAGCGCTGCATAATTTGGATAGGAAATCGATATCGCCACGTTCCAGTCGCCCGGATGATCTGTCACCGGATTCGCAAATAGCTTGTAATCCGAAATCAAGCCTGCTTTTTTGAACTCTTCAAAGATCGGCCTCGTATTCTCGCGGAAGTCCTTCCAGAACGCGTCTGCTTGTCCTGACTTGATAGAATAATAAGTCACGCGCCAAACAGGTCCAGGGTCGAAGTTGGGACTTTGCGCAAACGCGGGGAGTGCTGCAAGCAAAGTAGCGGCAAGTTCCGTGGTCAGCAGAGCTTAGCCTAGTGCCTCCTCAAATTGTTGACGGATCGAATTGGGCCCAGATCTGGCCCCTCCAATAGGTAGGCCGCGAAGCTACCACTCAACCTTTCCCCGTCAAGGCGGCATCCACTCACATCTGCGAGAGGCAACAAGCGTTGAGGACCGATGGTGCCGACTTGGCGGTCTGTGGCTGTCTGGCGCTGATTTTGGCGGGATCTTGTCGCCGTATCTATTAATGGGGATAGGTTGACACGGTAGAAGTCGATGGTTCGAGTCCATTCGGGCCTACCATTTCAAGTCGCCGCTCCATTTTCTACCTGTGATTCTCTACCTGTGTTCCCGCGAGCAGGGCTAAAGCCTATCCAAGCATGGCGTGGGCAATTCTCAGCCAGAACGGCACGTTGTGATAGGCGATGTAGGTCACGATCATCTGGCCAAGGATGAACAGGGGCACCGCTAAGAGGTAAATGCGGTGGACCGTGCGATTGACAATCAAGTCGCGTGCTACGCCAAGAAGAATCAGCAGATCCACACCAACATAGAATAAATAGCCCGGCAGGATGCGGTCGGGAAAGCGCCCGAATCCTGCGGCCGTGAGCGCACAGGTGGCAACCAGTATCAGACGCCGGTGCAGTTCAGGTTTCTTTCGCCAATATACGGCCAACGGAAACGTGCTGGTGGAGCAGACCATGTCAAAGAGCGGAACGACAAGGAAGGACTCCGCATCCGTGGCGTGAAGACTCACTGTGTTGAAACGCCCCATGACGACGGCGGCGTAAACCCCGACCATGGGAATCAGCGTGCCGAGCGCGACTCCAAACACCCCAAGGCGCCGATGCCATGGCACTTTGCGTGAGCGTAGCCCGAATCAAATTCGTATCCCTGCACGGCTGCGAGATGCAAGAGAGCTTGATGTTCATGCATCAGCTGAATCTTGTGCTCAATCATGCCCTGAACAGAAGAAGGAACTTCTCTCGCAATGCGTGCAATCGGCCCCTTTAGTTCCCAGCCTAAGGCGGACCGCCTTAAGATGCCGCGTTGGTGCAGGTCACGAAGCATGTCGACCATGAACAGCGGATAGCCTTCCGTTCTTTCGTGAATCAGGCTGACAAATGTTGAGGGGAAGCGATGGTCAGGAAACCGCGGTGCGCCATAGGTTCCGACCTACTTGCGAGCTCAGAAAATCGAGTGCAATTTCATGGCATCTGCCGTGAGCTTCGAGACTCGGTTTTGCATGCAGGAAAGGGTGGCCACTCAAGACTAAGTCAGAGGTCCGGTACGCAACCAAAACCAGAACCAGCATCGAGTCGAGCCTGTCGGCCAAATATGTGAGGAGGTCTCCGCTTGAGGCATCCGCCCAGTGGAGATCGTCCATGAAGATCACAATGGGCTCGAACCGAGAAACTTGCCGGAGAAATGCGCACATTTCACGCTTGAGGCGCTCTTGCGAGGGGACGGCGTGGCTTGCCGGTTCTGAGATTGCTGGCGCAACCAAGGCGGACCAAGTTGGCGCAAATTCCTTCAGCGCGGTTTTTCAACAGCCTTTAGCTTACTTGCGCTCCTCACGGGAGGCCAGATCGGGCGCTCTTCGCTTCCGGCAAACGGTTTGCTTTACATTTGCAGGAGATAACCCGCGTTAGCTGCCATCTGTCCGAGCTGCTGCCACGGCGTCGTGCTCGACGAACCGCCGCTGCTGAAAATGCCGCCAAACAAATTTTGCAGGCAGGGCGCTGCAAGCACCGGCGTTTGTGGAACGGGCAGACTTGGGAGGGAGACGTCCGGTTGATTGAAATTCAGCACGTAGGCAAGATTGTTGATGTCGTTGCTCGCGTCGCGGGGCGTCAGCGGCTCAAGCCCCCACCGCCATTCGATCAGCTGCAGCACCGAGGTGTGATCGAACACCAGCGTATTCACCAACGGATTACTTGCATTCCCCTTCGTGAAAGGCGATGCAACAACCGTGGGCACGCGCATTCCCAGCAATGTCTTCCCGTTCACGATGTCGGGATCGACTTGATTGGCTGCGGTGGCGCGCGGCGGTGTGACGTGCTCGAAGAAACCGCCCCATTCGTCAAAGTTCACGATAAACACGGTGCTCGCCCAGTTCGGCCCGCCGGCGACTGCTTGAAAGGTTTGGTACAGGAACTGGTCCCCCTCGCGGATGTCCGCGTGCGGATGGTCGTCGTTCCCCGTGCCGTCATCCAGAATGGTGTACTTCGGGTCCACAAACGACACGGCTGGAAGTGTTCCAGTGGCCGCCGCCGCGAGAAACTCGTCATAGAGTTTCGATATCCCGAGATACTTTGTGCCCCAGAGCGCCAGGAAAGGCACATTCGAATAGTAATAATTCGCACGCACGCCCGCGGCGGCAAGTTCGTCCCAAATCGTGGGCAACGAAGAAAAACTGGTGGTATCGCCCAAACGATCGGTCTGTGCGGCGTGGAGAAAGAGGCGGTTCGGAAACGTCGGCCCGAGAATGGAAGCAAAGTAGTGATCGCAGGCGGTATAGTTTCGCGCCAACGCGCCGTAAAACGGAATGTCCGCTTCTCCATAGTAGCCAATCGAGTAGACGTCGTTGCTTCCTGCACGGAGAAAACCGTCCATATGACCGTTGTCATATTCCACGCGCCCACCATTATAGGAATGATCGGGATCGGGGTGCGGACAGCCGGTATCGTCACCGGAGAGCGAATACGTCGGATGCGAGACGCCGCTGCTGTCCGCAAACGTCAAGCCCGCCTGCTTTCCATCCGCGTTGGGTAACCAGCCAAGAAAATGATCGAAGCTGCGATTCTCCATCGTGACTACAACGATGTGTTCGATTCCGCAATTTTCCGGATTCGGCAGCGCCGGAAGAATTGCCCATGCGAACTGTTGGCTCCACGCACGACAGGCACCTCCGGCCAACAAGGCTCCCGAGGCCAGCCCGGCGTTCTTCAGCAACTCGCGGCGATTGATTCTCATGACGCACTCCGTGGCCTGAAAGATTTCTTTCGGGCGTTTGCAGCAGCGCCCCGAGGGCGGGAGAAGGATGGGGACTGGAGAATAAATCATCCAGATAAACTGACAATCGGGTGTAAACCTGAAATGAAATTCTGGGGAATAAAACGGAAATGCCGTGTAGGGATTTTACCTTAGCGCTCTGCGAGCCGGTTCAGTTCGGCAAAAAAAGCGGGGAACGAAACACCAGCACAATCGGCGTCGCGAATCACCGTGTTTCCTTCCGCGGCCAAACCCGCCACGGCAAAGGCCATCGCGATGCGGTGATCGCCGTGCGGATCAATTTCTGCACCGCGCAACTTTCCCGCGCGGCAGCCTTCTATTCTCAAACCGTCCGGCCGCTCTTCTACCTTTGCCCCCATGCGCCGCAGATTCTCTGCCAGTGCGGCAATCCGGTCGCTCTCTTTTACGCGCAGTTCGGCAGCATCGCGAATCTCGATGCCTTCTTCGGTGTACGGGCCAAGTGCGGCCAGCATTGGCAGTTCGTCGATCACCAAGGGAATGTGCCTGCCGGAAATCACGCCACCCTTCAGCGCAGCGCCTTTTACCGCCAAATCGCCAATGACCTCGCCTTGTGAACTCTTCAGTCCGAGCATGTGGATGGAAGCACCCCTTTCCGCGAACACGTCAAGAATCGCCGTGCGGGTGGGATTCAGGCCGACATTGTGGATCAACAAGTTCGAATCGGGAAACAAGGAAGCCGCTGCGAGAAAAAACACGGCCGAAGACAAGTCTCCGGGTACGTCGAGCGATTTCGCCACGAGCTTTCCGCGGCCATTCCCGTTTCCCAAGCCATGCACGCGGATCGTCTGGCCGTCTCTTTCGATACTTGCGCCAAATTCTTCCAGTGCAATCTCCGTGTGGTCCCGCGTGCGCGCCGGCTCCGTCACGCTGGTTGCGCCTTCCGCGAATAGACCAGCTAGCAGCACCGCCGACTTCACTTGCGCGCTGGCCATGGGCATTTTGTAATCAATCGCGTGAAGCTTTGCGCCGCGAATTTCCAACGGTGCGAAATTATCTTCGCGTCCGCGAATGTCCGCGCCCATTTCCCGAAGCGGTGCAATTACCCGCTTCATTGGCCGTTTTTGCAGAGAATCATCGCCGGTCAGCTTGGAAGAAAAATCCTGGCCTGCCAGCATGCCCGCGAGGAGCCGCATCGTCGTACCAGAATTTCCCGCGTCCAATGCCCGCCAGCTACTCTGCAATCCGCGCGCGCCGCGTCCGGTGATGCGCACCGTGCCTTTCCCTGTCTTCACGTCGGCGCCGAGCGCACGGATGCAATTGAGCGTGCTGTGGCAATCGGCGGCATCGGAAAAGTGCCGCAATTCACTGGTGCCCTCCGCCAGAGCCGCCAACATGGCATAGCGGTGCGAGATGGACTTGTCTCCTGGCAACTCCAGGGCGCCGGTCAAGCTTTTCGCAGGCTGAATGATTTCGTTCACATGGAAATTCTAGCACTCTACGGCGTGACGCCCCGAACTGCGATCGCGAGCTCTCTTCTGCTTAAAGCACATCCCTCGCTTCGCGTGCCTCCCGACCGGCAGGCCTGCGAACGACGACACACAGGCGGTTCACCGTCCGCACCTCGGGCCCCATTTCCTTCTTCGCATTCCAATTTCCACGAGCCTCCCTGTCCTCTTGGCCAGTTTTTTCCCACGTCACTGCCTCTCCTTCCTCCTGAAATCCAAGCGCATCGCAGAACGTATCATTCAGTGAGGAGAAAATTCGAATGCCAGCCCGCAGTCAGTTTGCTCAGCTCGCCACGAAGTTCGGCATGCTGTTTGGCGTGCTCTTTGTTGTCACCGTTCTGCTGGCCGCCATGCCCGGCCACCACGCGCCTGCCGCACAACAAGAATCCCAGCAGCCGCCTGCTACGCAACTTGAGCAACAATCCCAGGGCATGGATCCCCCTATGGCCGGGATGGATATGGACGAGGCCAAAGCCAGCGAAGCCCATGCCGTTCACGACATGACACCCGGGCAACCTGCGCACAACGCCCACATGCACACAACTGGTCCGCGCCCGCAAGCTCCCGAAGACCTCGCACGCGCCAGGGAAATCGTGGATCAACTGCGCGACGGCATCGAGAAGTACAGGGACTATCACGTCGCTCTCGCCGACGGGTACAAGATTTTCCTGCCCAACCTTCCGCAGCCCGAATATCACTTCACGAATTACAGGAATGGCTTCCTCGAAGCGTTCGCGTTCGAACCGTCGCGTCCCACTTCCCTGCTGTACAAGAAAACTGCGGCGGGCTACGAACTGGTGGGCGCGATGCACACCATGCCCAAGCGCGCCACCGAAGAGCAGCTCAACGAGCGCATCCCGCTGAGCGTAGCGACCTGGCATTTGCACACGAACCTCTGCATGCCGCCCCGCGCCCAATCGCGCCACGCCGACTGGACCAAGTTTGGCTTGCGCGGCTCCATTGCCACGCAGGGGGCTTGCGACGCTGCGGGCGGCCGCTTCCATCCCGTCATCTTTGGCTGGATGGTCCACGTCTACCCGTACGAAGATTCTGTGGACGGAATCTTTGCCATGCATCACCACGACCAAGTCGACCGAGCGAATCCACACCTGCCATCACGCAACTAGGTCCTAGAACGCCTAGCTGCATCTTCCTACCCGGACAACCTCCCGGCGTCCAATTGCCTCTAGTACGGGTACCGCGTATTATGGACAATTCATGCTTACGGCCCGGCTGCATGTGTCAAATTTTCGCGTTCGTCCCGCTCTCGCTCTCCTTGCGTTCTTCGCGGGACTGTGCCTGATCTCCGGCCCTCTGGAAGCCCAGCAGTCTCCGGAGATTCTTCCTCTTAGCCAGGTCCGGCCCGGCATGCAGGGCTACGCCTATACCATCTTTGCCGGGGACCAGATTGAGAAATTCGACCTGGAAGTCCTCGGCGTGTTGAACAATTTCATGGGCCCCAAACAGTCCATCATCCTCGTTCAGTTGAAAGGCCCCAAAGTCGAACATACCGGCGTCGTCGCTGGCATGAGCGGCAGCCCAGTTTATCTCGACGGCAAGCTTGCCGGGGCGCTTTCCTTGTCCCTGGGCATCTTCGCAAAGGAACCGATTGCGGGCGTGACTCCCATCCAGGACGTTTTGAATCCTCCGCCTTCGGCCGTCGCGGAAGCCCCCATGCAACATCTCGGCCTTCCTACGGAAGTGTCGATAAACGCGGGCCTGCCCTCAAGCGCCGCTCTTCAACCCATCGAGACACCGCTCGTTTTCTCTGGATTTCAGCGCACGACGCTTCAGCAATTCGCCGGTCAGCTTCAAAGCTACGGCCTGGTCGCCACGCAAGGCGGCACAACCACACCAAGCCCGCAAGACGCGCATCTCGTGGCCGGCGATATGGCGGGCATGGTTCTCGTGCAGGGCGACGCCTCCATTAACTCCGCGTGTACGGTCACCGCCGTCGAGGGAGATCGCGTGTATCTCTGTGGTCACACCTTTCTGAATCTCGGTGATGTTCAGCTTCCTATGGCGCGCAGCCGCGTGGTCACGACGCTCTCCTCCCAGCTGCAATCCACGAAAATTGTCAACGTGGCGGGTTCCATCGGCACCATCACCACCGATCACCTGACTGCCGTCACCGGAAAGCTCGGTGCGCCTCCTCCGATGATTCCTCTGGACCTAGTTGTCCACGCTTTGCATTCGGAGAAGAAACTGCACTTTGAACTTATTAACCACCCCAAGCTCACGCCGCTGCTTGTGGCCATCACCACGCTCAACGGACTCACGCAGAATCCCGTTTACGGCGAAGGCACGACGCTTCACCTAACTGGCGAGATTCGCCTGCAAGGTCACCCGCCCGTGGAGATCGAGAACACGTTTGCACCTAGCGATAGCCTGACCCCCGACGGCTTTCCCATCGCTCTCACCATGCAAAATGTTTTTGCCCGGATCTTCTCCAACACGTTCGAGCCTGCGAAAGTCGACGGCATCACGTTGCATGTGGAAAGTGTTCCCGGGCGAAAATCTTTTTCGATCGAAAGCGCGTGGCTGGAGAAAGGGGAGGCCGCTCCCGGCGAAACTCTGCGTGTTCGCGTTCTTCTTCGTCCTTATCGCGGAGCGCCGCAGGTCCAGGAAACCACGGTCAGAGTTCCCGAGCAGGTTTCCCGGGGAACCACGCTTCGCCTCCTGGTCAGCGACGGTGACATCCTCAATCGCGCTTCGCGCGGCTTCGCCTTCGCGGGTGCCGGCGGCGGGCCCATGGGCCTCGACCAACTCATCTCTCTCATGAACCGCGAGCGCCGCAACGACCGTCTCTACGTGGGGCTTTTTGTGCCTGCGCCAACCATGCTCTGGGACGACAAGGAACTTCCTAACGTTCCGCTTTCGCAAATCAGCGTTGTGGATGGCCGCCCCGGCCCGGGCAGTGTGCAAGTGCTCCGCGAGTCTCTCGCCAGCGAAGCTTCCATTCCGCTCGGCGGCCCGGTCTCTGGCGTCATCTCGCTCAATCTCCAAATCCGGTGAACCTATTTATGCTCAGCTTCCATAAGCGTCCCTTTTTTGCTCCTCACTCGTCACTTGTTTACCCCCAGCCCGCCTGCGCGGGCTGGCTTCGAGGGGCCGCTCGCTACTTTCTACAATTCCTTTCTTTTTCCTTACTTCTTTACTTCCTCACCGCCTGGCCTCTCCTTGCCGAACACACGCGCCGCTGGCGCCAATCCAGTTATGAAGAATTCCTCAAGGGCACAGCTCATGGAGTCGCCGTGCGCAGCGACGGCCGCCTGGAACTCGCTCCCAAATTTACGTTGCTGGCGGACGCCGACGCTTCCTATCTCTGGTCCGTGCGTCTCGATTCGAAGGGCACGTTGTACGCCGCCGGCGGCTCACCGGCAAAGGTGTTTCGCTTCGATTCGAACGCTAAACCTACGGCGGTTTTCGATTCCAGCGATCTTTCGGCCCAGGCCATCGCTTTTGATGCTAAAGGCGTGCTTTATGTAGGTACTTCCCCCGACGGTAAGGTGTACAAGGTGTCCGCGTCCGGCGAGAAGTCTGTTTTTTTCGATCCCAAAACAAAATACATCTGGGACTTGGCGTTTGCTCCGGATGGCACGCTTTACGTCGCAACGGGAGATAAGGGCCAGCTCTTCGCGGTAACTCCCGATGGCAAGGGCGAGCTTTTCTATTCGAGCGATGAAGCGCACATTCGCGTTCTGGCGTTTGATGCGAACAAGAATCTCATCGCGGGAACCGAGCCCAGCGGCCGCATTTTGCGCGTCTCTCGCAGCACGGGACAAAGTGGCAACAAGAACTCCAAGGCCTCGGCATCCGGGGCCGCCGAAGGTTTTGTCCTCTATGAAACCGCCAAGCGCGAGGTCACTTCGCTGGCGATATCTCCGGACGGCAGTATCTACGCCTCCGCGATTGGCGAGAAACCACACGCAGGAGCTGCTGCGCCGGCCACAGTGATTGCCACACCGCAAGGAACCACAACCATCACAACGGGCATCGGCGGTGCGGTACCAGCTCAGGGGCAGATCCCGGCCCCTTTTGTTCCATTCCCTTCTCTGGTTTCCAGCAGCATTTACCGCATCAGTTCCGACGGGGCTCCGGAAGAGCTCTGGACTTCTCGCGAGGAAGTTGTTTATTCCTTGGGACTCGCTTCGGACGGCCGCCTGCTCGCGGGCACTGGCAACAATGGCGCGCTTCTCGCGATTGACGGCCGCGGCGTTTTCGCGCAGCTCGCCAAAGCCGGCTCTTCCCAAATCACCGGCATCGTGGGAAATTCTTCCGGCAAACTGTTCTTGTGTACTTCCAATCCCGGAAAAGTATTTTCGCTCGGCCCGGAGTACGAGGCCGAGGGCACGTTCGAATCTCACTCCTTTGATGCGCAGCTGTTTTCACAATGGGGCCGCATCGAGTGGTGGAGCCCGCCACCATCTTCCGCGGCAAAGCCGACTTCGGGCTCAGGCTCCAAGTCTGCTGCGGCGCATGGGAACGAACCTCGCATCGAACTTTTTGTCCGTAGCGGCAACACGGACGATCCTGGCAACGAATGGTCCCGCTGGTTTGGCCCCTACACGAAATCGGGCGCAGCTACGGAAGCGCCGTCCGCTCGATTTGCGCAATGGAAGGCAGTCATTCACGATGGCCGCCCAGGAGATGGCATCGATTGGGTGAGCTTGGCGTATCTTCCGCGCAACGTGGCCCCCGTCATTGACGGCATCGCAATTCAAGAGCCCGGCGTCCGCGCACAGAGTCAATCCGGGGTCTCGCCCGGCCAGCCGGCTACGGTGACGCTGAAGATGCCGGCCGCTCCCAGCGCCAGCGGTGTGACCATCACGCCGACTACCACGAGCACGCACTTCGAGCAGCCGCCGCAAGGTTTCCGGGAAAAAGCCTATCGCACCGTGCTCTGGACGGCTCACGATGAAAACGACGACGAGTTGCAGTTTGCCATCTACTACCGCGGTGAAAATGAAACCGCGTGGAAGCTGCTGAAGGACAAACTGGACCAAAAATATTATTCCTTCGATACCACCACGCTTCCCGACGGCGCTTACTACTTCAGAATCGTAGTTTCCGATTCTCCTTCCAACCCGCCTGCCGCCGCGCTCACCGCCGAACGCGAGTCCGAACGCTTCGAAGTCGACAACTCACCACCGGTGGTCGAGGATCTCCGAGTTGGCCTGGCCTCCGGCAAAATGAACGGAGGGTATCCTGTCTCTTTCACGGCACGCGATGGCACTTCCGCAATCGACCGTGCGCAATACAGCCTGGATGGCGGCGACTGGATCCTGGCTTCGCCGAGCACCGGAATTAGCGATGCTCCGGTCGAACACTACGACTTTGGCGTGCCGGCACTGACTCCCGGCGAGCATACGCTCGCCGTCCGCGTCTACGACCACTTCGAAAACGTTGGCAGCGCCAAAATCACCTTCACCGTTCCCGCTTCCAAGCCTTAATCTATTGGCCTTCACCGGTATCAAGCAGGAGGCATAAGCTATGAAGCTCATCCGCTCCATTGCAAACGCCGTTCTTTTCGTTTTGCTACCGGCGGCCGTTCTACTCAAGGCTGCCGACGCGCCCACGGCAACCGTGAAAGGCTACGTCCTGGACTCTGCCTGCGCCTTTTACCAAGAGCCTCAGCAAACCCATCAGCAGGAACTGCGCAATCTCTTGCGCCAAGGCTGGCTCGCCGCTGGTGATTCTCACAGACGATGGAACCATTGATTGGCCGATGGCCGACACACTCCCTCAAGCGGTCAGAATTCTAACTCCTGCCTTTTGCAGGAGAGAAGGTAACCGCAACAGGCAAGATCTACGAACGCGGCGGTTCCAAGGCCATGGTGATTGAAAAGATTGCGCCGCAGACTCAGCAAAAATAAGCCACAACAGTCATTTCGACCGGAGGGAAGTCCTATCTGCCGACGCAAGTGGAGAAATCTCTGTGCTGTCGTGGAAAGTGGGGAAAGTGGACTCGGCATGGTCATTCCGAGCGAAGCGAGGCATCCTGGCTTGATTGCTATCGAACCGAGCGCGATGGGAAAAAAGCTGCACGGTGAACATAGCCCGCAGGTCTCAGGATGCTGATCTCTAACTTTGGAGTGTCTAACTCCCGCCTCAACCCATCCACCGCTCTTGCGCCGCCACGGTCTGATACTTCTCAATTTCCACGCCGAAGCCGATGCGGCCGTCCCCATAAGGCTCGTTGCGGACATGCACCACGCGCGCAGTACACCGCATCTCCTGGGCTGAGTTTCCGGTGACTTCCGCGGGCATGCGAATGGTCGCTTCGATGGGCATGCCCACTTGCAGGGGAGCCGAAGAGGCGAAGAAAAACCCGCCTCGGGACACGTTCAGCGCCTCGGTAAAATGCTCGGTTTTGTCTGCGGCTACGCCCACGGCCCGGAAGCGCAAGGGCGTCCGGAGGTTGACGCGTGCTAGCTGTCGACGCTCACTCGCTTTCATGGTGGTCCTCCCGGGCGCGAGTTAAGGTGTGACGTGAGCTCGCGAAAAAGGAAGCTTAGTGCAAGCGTATCAGAGGGATACGGGCGGTCAAGTACCAAAGATAGCCTGGCCAAGTGATACCAGTACTTTTTCAAGGTCCAGTTCGCTAAGCCGCCACGCCGCCTAACACTTGGTTGATACGGTCGGCGGAGGTGTCATTAAGATGCCATAATGCCCCTTTCCCTTAGCAGGAAGTCGCGCTAAACAAAGCACCTGGCAGGTATGCTCGGCAAATAGCTAGGGAGTGAGGATTTACCAAGCCAAAAGTGAGGCCCATGAGCACAGCCCCTTCGTTCGAATCTGCAAGCTACCAGCCACCCACGTGGGAAGCCATTTCCCAGGCCCACGCCCGCATCGCCCCGCGGATTCACCGCACGCCGATCCTAACCTCCGCGTCGCTCGATAAGCTCGCCGGAGCCGGCCTCTTCTTCAAATGCGAGAACCTGCAGAAGACCGGCTCGTTCAAGATTCGCGGCGCCGCCAACGCCATCCTCTCCCTTTCGAACGAGCAAGCCGCCCGCGGAATTGTTACGCAATCCAGCGGCAATCACGGCGCGGCGGTGGCCTGCGCAGCAGCCTGGCGCGGCGTGCCCGCCTACATCGTCATGCCGAAAAACGCTCCAGCAGTGAAAATCCAAGCCATCGAAGCCTACGGCGGTAAGATCACCTTCTGCGAGCCGAAGGTTTCTTCGCGTAAAGAGACCTGCGACCGCGTGCAGGCGGAGACGAGCGCGCACCTCGTTCATCCTTACGACGATGACCGCATCATCGCCGGGCAAGCCACGGCCGCCAAGGAATTCCTCGAAGAAATGCCCGATCTCGACGCCGTGTTTGCGCCCGTCAGCGGCGGCGGCCTGCTCAGCGGAACCTGCCTGGGCGCCAAGGGCCTTCGAAAGGAAATTCGAATCATCGGCTGCGAGCCTGCTCGCGCCGACGACGCCTACCGCTCCCTTACCAGTGGGACGCTGCAATCCCTGGAATCCAGCGACACCATCGCCGACGGCCTGCGCGCTTCCCTCTCCCCGCGCACTTTTGCCCTCTTGCGCCGCCACGTTGACCGCATCCTTCTGGTCACCGAGGAAGAAATCATCGCCACCGCGCGTCTGGTCTGGGAACGCATGAAAATCATCGTCGAGCCGTCCAGTTCCGTGGCCCTCGCCCCGCTTCTTAAACCCAGCGTGGTCAAGTCCCTCAACCTCCCGCGTCGCTCCGACGGTCACCCGCCTAAGCTTGGCGTGATCCTCTCCGGGGGCAACGTCGACCTGAACGCCCTGCCCTGGCTTCCTTAAGCAAGCATCAGCGTCGTCAGCTATGTCAGACAGGAGCTGAGCCGTCACAAATGGCCATGCCCATGGACAGAATGTGCAACAAAATGAACACTCTCTTGTGATCTGCGAACCAACCCCCCTTCCCCTATTGAAAAGAAAAACCTTAGCGACCTGGCTGTTTGGCCTCTTGTTTGCTTACTGTCAACGAATTGTGGAGCTTTTGTCGCAGGATTGGGCTTGGATTATGAACAGGCACATCCCAGATCACGTGGACGAGCACCGTGCGGCCGTGCTCCTTGGAATGCCCGCGTCCGAGCTACGGCGGTATTCGAAGATTTCCGGCCTAGGGCATGTCGAGACGGACGAGAAGGGCCAGAAGGTGGTTTTCACTTACGAGGAGTTGCGCCGCATCTGTCTGTTAGTAGCGCAGTCTTCGAAGTAGGCACGTGAGTGGTTTCTTTTGCATCGGGATTCTGGTTTCCCACCAGTAGTACTCGCCTCGGTTCCGGGCGTCTACCCCCACAGACGCCCGGAGCCCCTCCTCTTCGGCCCTTCACCCGTCCCCCTAACTGTTTGGAGATAAGGAGCGCTCTGCCCGAACCAAGAACCGCGGGAATCACTACCCGCCACTGTGGAATCCATCATGGAAAAATCATGGAAAAACTGTCTCGCTGCCGACAAACTCTGGAGAAGATTCAACCCGGCTGCACGCTGCCAGCGAGCAGAAAGAACGAACAATGAGTTGTGCACTTATATCGCGGACGCTACACTGGAATCAGGCCATGAGAACGTTTCTCTGTCTGATTTTGTTCTCTGCGATCGTCCTTTCGCCTGGCATGGCGGATCAAACTTTCGTGCCTCCAGCGGTGACTTCAGCCGGGGATGCCTATATTCCGTACCAAAACCAAATTGTTACTGATGGCCTGTTTGTGCTGGATGTCGGCATCAGTGAAGCAGGGAAGATTCAGCAAATCGAAGCTCTGAGGAATCCCGGATCAATGGTCGAGGCTGCAAAAGTTTCTTTACGGGGCTGGAAATTCCATCCGGCTTCCGAGGACGGCAAGCCAACAACTTCTCGTCTGACAGTGGCATTTCTTCAGCCACCCACTATTTATATCGGTATCCGAGCGGTTCCACCCAAGGATTTTGTTCCTGTCATTCCTTCGGATCAGCCAGGAAGTGAATTCGTCCCTGTTGGAATCCTGTCATTCGATTATTCGGACTATCCCCTCAATAGCGTAGCTTGGGGTTCAGTCGTGCTCCAAGTAACGGTAGGCAGCGTGGGTGACGTTAAGGATGTCAGTGTGCTGCACCCTATGGCTGGCTTTAATGATTTTGCGCTGCACGCCTTGAAGAGATGGCGTTTTCGTGCAGCAACCTTTCAAGGAAAACCAGTGACATCAAAGACCGTCGTGGCCTTTATCTTTCAAACTCCTCGCGGTCACTCGGGCCGATAAATTGTCCGATCAAGCACGGCGGGAAGAGGAAATGCGGCAGTCGCCTGACTAAGGATTTCGCCCAACTGTCCAAAACCGCATTACGATTAGACCGAATGCGGAAAGCGTCATGACATGAAAAAACACAAGCAAGTACTGACGTCCAACTGCCTACGGGAAAGATACCGTCGCTGGCGTCCGCGAACGCGACAGACGCAAAACGCTCGTGACGTACTCCCGGGCTGAAGCCGGGGGAGTACGTCACTTGACTAATCGCCCGAGAAGGAACTCTGCCGGTGGCGCCTTGATCCCCAACACGGCATCGCTAACAAGCTTGCCTATCGCCGGACCGTGCTTGAAGCCGTGACCCGACCCACCGCCTACGATCCACACATTCGCTGCTTCAGGATGGCGGTCGAGTATGAAATTTTGGTCGGCGGAGTTTTCGTACTGACAGACCCTGCTTTCGAGCAGCGGAGCGTCAGCCAATCCGGGGAAACGCATTGAGACATACCTTCGCGCGGCAGCTAATCCCGCTGCTGAGATCTGGCGCTCCATTGTCGTCGGGTTGACGACCGGCCCGCGCGTATCGTCGGCTATTTTGAAGCCACGCCAGTGATTTCCGGGAATACCGTAATAGAGGTGCTCGCCGCGCTTGCTATTATCGATCCACACGGGCAACTGTGCATCCGTGAAGCGCACATCTCCCGCCGCGGTTCCTAAGAAGAAAACCTCTTGACGAGTGGCACGAATCAAGGACGCCAAGAAGGAAAAGACCGTCCCGAGCCAAGGACCACACGCAAACACGTATGCATCGGCGGTCAGGCTCTCCCCAGGTGTCAGGATGATTCCCTCCATGCGATTACCGGTGATCCGTCCTGGAGCCGCTTGCGCTTGTCGGTACTCGCCCCCTTCTTT
>Ga0209686_1000409_pt1 | contig 22467 bp, 28 predicted proteins | sample GraSoiAngelo_126_FD_185883 | JGI IMG/M metagenome (GOLD analysis project Ga0209686, IMG submission 185883) | Grasslands soil microbial communities from the Angelo Coastal Reserve, California, USA - 14_0927_09_20cm (SPAdes) (version 2) | ecosystem: Environmental > Terrestrial > Soil > Grasslands ...
TGCCGGCCCGTCGGGGTCGCAGTTGGGGCCGGTCATGTTGGCCTTGTCCGAGGCCGGGTTGACGGTTCCGCTCGAGCAGTTGTCGATGGTCGCTTACCGGCAGGCGTGCGGTGCGTTCTTCACCGACGTCGTCGAGGGGCGTTTGCGGTGGTTCCACGGTTCCGGCCCGTTGGACGCCGCGGCTCGTGACGCTGCTGCACGCACGTATGGGGATGCGTGGTCGTGGGACATTCGTAACGCGACTGTGCCGATTTCACCGCTTGTTGCCGCCACGGTGGCGCGGGCGTTGCTCCCTGTCCAAGTTGACCCCGGGCCTCCCAAGTTGGCGCGCGTGTACTCGTTCTGAGAAGGCGGTGAGTAGTGGCCCGAAGCGTTGAGGAGTGGCGCGACTACTTGTTGCCGAAGCTGGCAGCCCGGATCGATCGGAACGGGTTCCTGCGACGCATGTACGACGGGGATCACCCGATGCCGACCGCCCCGAACCAGGTGACGGAGAAGTATCGGCGCCTGGCGGAGATGTCGATCACGAACCTGTGCGGTCTGGTGGTCGACGCGCCGACGTCGAAGCTGACACCGAAGGGTGTTCGCCTGTCGGAGAACGGTGACGAGGACCTCGAGTTGTGGCGTCGGGTGTGGACGGCGAACAAGTTGAACGCCCGTTGCCGTGTCGCCCATGAGGAAGCGTTGAAGGTGGGCCGGTCGGCGGCGTTGGTGTGGCCGACCGATACCGGGGTGTCGGTGACGGTGGAGGACGCCGACCAGGTGATCGTCGCATACGCCCCCGGGTCCACGTATGAGCGTCTCGCAGCGTTGAAGTGGTACAACGAGGACGGGTACGACTTCGTGACCGTGTGGACCCCCGGGCTGGTCCAGTCGTGGTATCGGACGGCGTCTCGTACGGGTGCCCCGCAGGCGTCGACGGATTGGGATGTGGACCCGGAGTTGCCTGGTGGGGTGAACCCGTTGGGTCGGGTCCCGGTGGTCGAGTTCCTGTGCAAGCCGGACGCGAAGGGTGAACCGCACCCGGAGTTGTCGACGTCGGTGATTCGGATGCAAACCCGGATCAACAAAACGAAGTTCGACATGGTTGTCGCTGGTGAGGATGGGGCGTTCCCGCAGCGGGTGATGGTTGGCATCGAGATCGAACGTGACGCGTCGGGCGCCCCGATCAACCCGTTGACGTCCGGTCCGAACCGGGTGTGGGCGTTGCAGTCACAGGACCGGGGGAACCCGTCCGGTGGGCGCATCGACCAGTTCCCCGCGTACGACACGTCCGGTCTGTTGGCGTTCGGTGACGCGACGATCCGGGAGCTCGGCTGGATTTCGAGGACGTCGGCGATCTTTATGCTTGGCGGGTCGTCGAACGTTGGGGCGGACATGATCCGAGCCCTAGACGACGGTCACCGGGCCAAGGTCGTCGCCCACCAGATCGTGTTCGGTGAAGCGTGGGAAGAAGTCGTCGCCCTGTCGATGGTGGCGTTGGGGATGACCCCACCCGCGGAGATCGAGATTGATTGGGAGTCCCCGGAGTTCGGGTCCCCAGCAGAGATGGCCGACGCAGCGATCAAGTTGCGTCAGGTTGGTTACAGCTTCAAGGCGGTCGCTCGGTACATGGGTGCTTCGCCGGCTGAGGTGCAGCGGTTGGTCAACGAACGAACCGCCGAGCTCGCCGCCGAACCCGCCACGCCCGTCCAGGGCTGATTTCTCGCCCCGTAACGGGGCGCCCACCACCCGCAACGGGAGGAACCCTCAGTGAGCAACGATCCCACCGTCAACGCCGACACGGCCGACACGGAACCACTCCACAACCCTTCAACAAACACCGTCGACGATCACACGGACCCGCCCGACACCGGCGCCGAACTGGCCAGGTGGAAGCAACTCGCCCGCAAACACGAGGACCGCGCCAAGGCGAACGCCGAAGCCGCCAAGGAACTCGAGCGGATCAAGGCGGCGTCCATGACTGAACTCGAACGGGCCGTCAACGACGCGAAGGCACAAACCCGCGCCGACGTGCTCCGCGAGGTCGGGGCGACCCGTGTCGCCGACCAGGTGCGAATCGCCGCCGCCAGTCGTCTCGACGACGACCGGATCGCGGCGCTGCTCGACGGCATGAACCCGACCAGGTTCATGGACGACGACGGTCAACCGGACGTGAAGGCCATCAAGACGTGGGTGGATCAGATCGCTCCGCCATCCGAACCCGCGGGAGTGCCCCGCGTCCCGTTCGGGGTGAGGGACCCAGGCAAAACCGTGCACGACCCGGTCGGGGAGTTCACGAAGTTCATCAGCAACCAGCTCAACCCCAGCTGACCCCCTTCCCCGTTAGGAGCCTCCTATGGCTGTCCAGTTCAGTGCTGTCAACAGCACCCTCCTCCCGCCGACGATCACCGGCCCGATCTTCTCGAAGGCCACCGAGGAGTCCGCGGTGATGCAGCTCGCCCGTCGGGTGCCGCTGTCGATGTCGGCGAACACCGCCGTCCCCGTGTCCCTCGACGTTCCCCAGGCCGACTGGGTGGTTGAGGGTGGCGTCAAGCCGGCCGGCCAGGTCGGTGTCGGCGTCAAGATCATGACCGGCAAGAAGGTCGCGTTGATCGTCCCGATGTCGCAGGAGGTCGTGCAGACCAACCCGGCCGGTGTGCTCGATCAGCTTCAGCAGGACCTGCCGACGTCGATCGCCCGCGCGTTCGACTACGCCGCGATCAACGGCAAGAGCATCCGCACCGGTTCCGCCGGCCCGTTCGGCGACTACCTCGCCCAGGCCACGTCGACCGTCGCGCTCGGCACCGCCACCCAGGGCACCGGCGGTCTGTACACCGACATCGTCACCGGCGCCGGTCGTGTGATCGACAAGAACTACGACTTCACCGGGATCGCCGCCGACCCGCGGCTGCGGATCGACGCGCTCCTCGCGACCGACACCCAGGGCCGCCCCCTGTTCGTCGACACCACCACGAACGGCACAACGAACGTCAACGCCGGCAACATCGCCGGGTTCCCCACCTACTTCAACAAGGGTGTGTCCGGCCGGTACTGGCGGGCAGGTGACGCATCGCAGACCGTGACGCTCGTCGGCACCCCGACTGGTGGCACGTTCGTCCTGTCCTCGGGCGGCAACTCGGCGACCCTGGCGTACAACGTCACGTCCGGCGCGATGCAGACCGCCATCCAGGCGTGGGGCGGCATCTACGCCGCCGTCACCGTGTCCGGCACCGCCCCCGGCCCGTACACGATCACGTTCCCCGCCGTCGCGTCGAACGTCGCAGCCGCCGCCGCCCCGTTCTCCGTGAACCAGGCCGGTCTGACCGGTGGCACCGCAGCCACGTCGAAGGCGACGATCGCAGCGACCGGGGCCGGTGGCACCGACTCGTTGCTGCGTGGCATCGGCGGCGACTGGTCGCAGGCCGCGTACGGCGTCGGGATGGACATCACCGTCAAGGTCGACAACGCCGCCTCGTACTGGGACGGTTCGACCTGGCACTCCGCGTTCCAGGAGAACCTGACCCTGTTCCTCGTCGAGGCGTACTTCGGGTTCGTGATGTCGAGCCCGGACGCGTTCGTCGCGTACACGAAGGGCACGGCGACGTTCTGATGTTGGCCGGCCTCGACGACTTGGTCGCCATCGGCGCGATCGCAACGAACGCCGACTCGGCGATCAAGTCGCGGGCCGTCCGGCTGTTGGAGCTCGCCTCCGCCCAGGTGTGCGCCTACCTGTCCACCACCGAAACGGCGCTCACCGGCACCATCTCCACCGAACAGGCGACCAGCTTGGCGGCGATCGTCGCCGAGTGCGCCGGGTCAAGGATCAACCGTTCCCTCGCCCCGTCCACCGACGCGTGGACGGGGACAGGGTACGAATCGGCGCTGCTCAACAAGTGGCACAAACAGCAGATCGACGAGCTCGTCGGGTTGCCGGGGCGCGGGTCGAACTCGTTCGCCGTGGAACGTGACAGCACGTCGTCGTTCCTGACGACACCGTGGGCGGTCGACCCGAACTGGCCGACCTGGCAGACGTACGACTTCGACGTCCCCACATGAGCTTCCAGAAGTCACGGATCGAGCTCGCTGCGGCGATCGAGGACATCGTCGCCCCCGCCGAGTGGGCGGTCACAACCGGTACCGAACCGGAACTGCACCACAAAACCATTGTGGTCGGGCACCCGTTGGAGATCGACGCTGACACGTTCCAGTCGTGGAAAGCGACCGTTCCGGTGACGTTGTGGGTGTCCGAAGCCGACGACGCAGAAGCGGTCGATCAGCTGTACGAGCTGCTGTCACCCGGTCCGATGTCGTTGCTACAGAACCTTCCCACCCTGACGAACGGGTTCATTGACACCGTTCGCGCACGAGACGTTGGCAGGAGGGACGAGGGACCGTCAGGGTTCCTCGCGGCCGACGTGGACGTGGTCCTGAAGATCGAATCCGGGCTGAACAACGAAGCCCGCTGGTAACACAAGGGGAAACAGTGCATCCACAGGCGTTGGCGTACTTCGCCGCGCATCTCCCGCCCGACGCGAACACCGTGTTGGATTTCGGGTCGCGGAACATCAACGGCACCGTCAGGACCCTTGTCCCGCTCGCCACCAGGTATGTGGGGGTCGACATCGCGGACGGCGCCGGTGTTGACATCTGCGGTGACGCTGGCAGGGTGCGGGTGCGTGGCCGGTTTGATGTGGTGGTGTGTGCGGAGGTGTTCGAGCACGCCCCCAACACCGAATGCCTGGCGATGGTCGGGAACGCCTGGCGGCATTTGCGCAAGGGTGGGACGTTCATCGCGACGATGGCCGGCCCCGGCCGCGCACCGCACTCCGCCGTGGATGGTGGCCCGGTGCGCTCCGACGAGTTCTACCGCAACGTCGACGTCGACCTGCTCAAGGCGTGGTTGGAGAACGTGGGCTTCACCGACATCAAGGTGGACCACAGTGGCGACGACCTGCGCTGCACGGCGGTCAAGTGAAGATCCTCGTAGTCCATCCCGGTCCGTCCTTCAGCGTTGCTGATGTCCACGACGGGCTCGTCCAGGGGCTCCGCGCCCAACCAGGTGTGGAAGTCGGTGTCCTCAACCTCGACGACCGTCTCGCGTTCTACACGCAGGCACACGTCAAGGTCGGGCGACGTTGGAAGACGGCGCTGTCGTACGACGAGGCGTGTCTGATGGCGGCAAAGGGTGTCGAAACCATCTGCTACGAGTGGTGGCCCGACGTGGTGATCGTCGTCTCCGGGTTCTTCGTCCCACCGGAAGTGTGGGGTGTGCTCGCACGGCGCCCGCATCACACGGTGCTGTGGTGCACAGAGTCCCCGTACGAGGACGACAAGCAGATGCAACCCGCCCGGTACGTCGACACCGTCGTGCTGAACGACCCGGCGAACATCACCCAGTTCCAACAGGTCAACGAGCGCACCTTCTACTTCCCGCACTCGTACAACCCTGCCCGACACCACCCGGCACCCCCGAACCCGGAACTCGTCTGCGACTTCGCGTTCGTTGGCACCGGGTTCCGGTCGCGCATCGAGTTCTTCGAGAAGGTCGACTGGACCGGGATCGACGCCGTGTTCGCCGGCAACTGGCTCGGCGTGGACGACGACTCACCGTTGGCGCCGCTGATCCGCGGTAGCCGCACCGAATGCTTGGACAACGCCTCCGCCGCTGACCTGTACCGGTCGGCGAAGGTCAACGCGAACCTGTACCGCAAAGAACACACCGACGGCGGCACCGCCGAGGGGTGGGCGATCGGCCCCCGCGAAGTCGAGCTCGCCGCGTGCGGTGCGTTCTTCCTACGTGAACCACGCGACGAGGGCGACGCACTGTTCCCGATGCTCCCCACGTTCACCACACCCACAGAGTTCCAAGACTCGCTCCACTGGTGGCTCGACCATCCGGTGGAACGTGAGCGCGCCGCCTCCCAAGCCCGGGAAGCGATCGCACCCCGCACCTTCGAGAGAACCGCTGAGCGTCTGCTCCGGTTGCTCGACGGTGCACCCACCAACATCCGCTAACCGCGGGCGCGCCATCGGCGCATCACACAAGGAGAAACGCTCATGGCTCGCATTGCGGGACGTAACGGCGCGCTGTACGCCGGGGTCACATCGAGTGGGGCGGCGACCCCGATCGCCTACTGCAACCACTGGACGATCAACTTCTCGGTCGACACGATCGACGTCACCGCGTTCGGTGACACGAACAAGGTCAAGGTCGCCGGCCTCCCCGACGCGTCCGGGTCCTACTCGGGGTTCTTCGACACGGCCACACCGCAGCTGTTCGCTGCCGCGACCGATGGCGTCAGTCGCCCCACGTACCTCTACCCGGACCGCACGAACTCGGGGCAGTACTGGTACGGGCCGGCGACGTTCGACATGAGCATCGACGACAGCGTCGACGGTGCGGTGACGATCTCCGGCAACTTCTCCGCCACGGGCGCCTGGGCCAAGATCGGCTGACGTTGGACGCGTCGGTGGATGGTGCGGTGACGATCTCCGGGAACTTCGCTGCGGCGTCGTTCTTCCCGAAGGTCGGCTGACGTCAGGGGCGCCCCTGGTCCACGAGCTCGAGGAGCAGTGGCAGGGGCGCCAAACCGGCCTCCGACCACTTTGCGGCGATCCTGTCGCGAACGTTGGGGGCGCAGTTGTCAAGGCTCAGGTTCACCACTGCCATCGCGGCGGACGTCTCGGACATGGTGGAGCGAACCCCGTCAACGATGGCTCGCCGGGTGGCCAGCGGGGCGTCGACCATGCACGGCAGTGGCGTGGTTGTCGTGGTGGACGTGGACGCGCAACCGGCCACGACGGCGACCAGCAACACGAGTAGCGACTTCATGGACCGGAGGCTAGATGAGTTCCGCAGCCGCCCGGTTAGCGAGCCTCTCCAAGCACCTCGGTGAGCTCGACAGGACGATCGTGACGACGGCCGGGAAGGTTGTCGTGAAGGCATTGCTCACGCAGGTGGCGCAGGATACGGGTGGTGATCGGCGCATGTCCGGGTTCGGGTCGCGTGGGTCGGCGCTTGACGTTGACGTGAAGCCGTTGGGCGCGGCGGCGGTGCGGATCACCCCTGCGCGCAGGCAGGCCGGCATGTGGACGATCCTGGACTCCGGCGCCACCCCGCACGATGTCGTAGCCAAGGGCGCTCCTATCAAGGGTAAGGGCGCGCAACGAAAGAGGCGCCAACGTGACCTCGACATCGCCTTCGGCGCAACCGGCGCGTTCAAGGGGGTGAAGCCACTGCACTTCGGGTCGAACGGCTTCTACTACCGGGTGCACAACGTGCGGTCCCCAGCGAAGCGGACGTGGGCGAGAGGTCGTGACCGGGGTGTGGGCGCTGCTGTGAAGGCGGTTCGCGACGAGTTTCACAAGGCGGTGAACGGTGGCTAACGAGAAGCTGCAAATCGACATCACTGCCAAGGACGACGCGTCGAAGGTCATCGACCCGCTGCAGAAGAAGGTCGCGAAGCTCGAGCAGGGCAAGACCACCGTCAAGGTCGAGGCCGACGCGAAGAAGGCGATCGACGACGTTGACTCGTTCGCTGCGAAGCTGTCCAAGCTGGGCGCCGAGGACCAGGTCGTGTTGCTGTCGTTGAAGGCAGCCGCGGCACAGTCCGAACTCACGAAGCTCGGCTCGGAACTGGCTGACATCGACTCGTCGGACCCGACGATAGACATCAAGCTGGAACGGTACGAGCAGGTCTCCGGTGATCTCGACCAACTCCAGTCGAAGATCAAGCAGATCGGCGACACGCCCGTTGCGTCCGGCGGGCTCGGCCGGGAACTCGGCGGCGTCAAAACGAAGCTTGAGGGGATGCGCGGCGAAGCCGACCAGTCCCGGTCGGTGCTCGCGAACCTGGTCGGGAACTCGGCGCAGGATCTCGGCGAGCTCGGCGGGGTGGCCGGTACGACGGGTGTCGCGATCGGTCAGCTGGCGGAGTACGCAGCGGACGGGAACATCAGTCTCGGGAACCTGGCGAAGTTCGCTGGCCCGATGGCGCTCGTCGGGGTCGCTCTGTTCTCGGTGACGACGATCATGGGCGAGTTCAAGAAGGAAGCCGCCGAAGCCGCGAAGATCAAGGCGTTCAACGTTGCGAACGCCAAGGAGTTCGCGGACGCCGCGGCTGACGGCGTCGACATTGTTGAGCGGTACGTCGAGACGTCAAAGAAGGCCGGCAAGGTTGAGGTGGCCGCTGGCACCAAGGACTTCGCTGCTGCGGTCAAGTTGTTGGGTGCAGCGATCCCCGACGACGAACTTCTCGTCCTCAACGATCACATCCACGACATCGGTCCGGCCCTCGTCGCTGCCGGTCAGTCCGCAGAGTCGTTCTACGCCGCCGCGTCGGACACCGACAAGCTCGCCGCCTTCGAGGATGCTGTCCGCCGGTCGAACCTGCCGGTGCAGGACCAGGCGGACCTGATCGCCGCGGTCATCTACCAGCAGGGCCGTTACGCAGCCGGGCAGGACCTGGCCCAGCGGAACGCGTCACTGTTCGCTACTGCACAGCAGGAAGCGAACACCAACGCAGCCGAGGGTGCTTCGCTGCTGGAGGGGTTGGCCGCTTCCACTGACGATTCAGCCAACGCTGCCGCGCGTGCGGCTTCGCGGCACGACGACCTGCAAACCGCGATGGGGTTGGAGGCGACCGCCGCCAAGACCGCAGCGGACGCGCTCAACGACCAGGTGTCCGCCCTCGAGGCGGACGCTCGGGCGCACCAAGACCTGATCGACGGGCAACGCGCAGCGGTGGACAGCGCGTTCGCGGTAGACAAGGCGCAAGCGGACTTCAACAAGACGTTGGGCGGGGTCAGCGACGCACTCAAGACCGCCGGCAAGGACGCCGCCGCGCAGAAGGTTGTGTACGACGACGTCGCCCAGGCGGCTGGAGATGTCGCTGAGGCGCACGTCCAACTCGCAAGGGACCAGGCGACCGCGAACGGGACGACTTTGTCTGCCGCCGACGCCATCGATCTCCAGAACCAGTCGCTGGTGGCTGCCGCGAAACAGGCGAAGGGGCCGGCCCGCGACGCCATCCTCAGCTACGCCGCAGCGATCAACGGCATTGACGACAGCGTCAAGACCGACATCGAAGCGGCGCTCAACAAGGGCGACTACGACGAAGCCAACCGGCTGCTGTCGGAGTTGTCCAGCACCCGCAAAGCGGCCGTGACGGTTGACGTCGAGAACGCCTCGGTGCAACGAGTCAAGGGCGTGTTGGCGGACCTGTCGAAGGACCGGATCGTGCAGATCCGTGCGGTCAACGGGCAGGCAGGGACGGCCCGCGCAACCGGTGGGCCGGTGCGGGCCGGTGAGGCGTACCTGGTCGGTGACGGCCCCGGCGGTGTTCGTACCCCGTGGTCGGAGTTGTTCATCCCGAACACGGACGGGACGATCCTCACCTCGACGCAGACGAAGGCGGCGTTGTCCGGCCAGTCGCGTGCGACGGGCGGGTCGACGGGTCGGGTGCAGAACATCACTCACATCTCCCAGGCCGCGCCGGTGGCTGCGGTCGCTGCTGGCCCGGTGGTGGACCCGTCGGCTGCGGAGGACCGTCGGCAGGCCGCCCTGTACAAGACCGGGCAGATCAGCCTCGACGTGTACCAGGCGTACGTGAAGCAACGCGCCGAAGAGGAGAAGGCCACCGACAGCGCCTCCGACGCCTACGTCCAGCAGTACGACCTGCTGCAACAGCTCACCGACCAACAGAAGAAAGCCGCCGACGATCAGATCGCCGACCAGGACCGTGTGATGAAGAACATGCACGACCTCGGTGCGATCTCCGACCAGGAATACAAGACGTACCTGGAGGGGCGGATCGCGAACTTCGGGGCGTACACCGACGGGTACACCCAGTTGGCGCAGCAGATCAAGGGGATCGACGACGAACAGGTCGCCGACCACAAGAAGGCGTTGGACGACCAGGCCGCCGCGGACAAGGCGTACTACACGCAGGCGCAAGCAGTGCGTGACGCAGCCGAAGCCGAAGCTGCGGCGAACGAGCAGTTGGCGGCCGTGTTCGCTGCTGGTGATGAGGGCGGCCGCATCCAGAAGGACCGGCACGCGTCGGCCGACGACAAGGCGGCCGCGGTGCAGAAGCTTGTGGACGAGCAGGAGAAGTTGGCGGACACCGCGTACCGGGCGGCGATCGCGAAGGCATCCGCCGAAGGGTTGGACGTCGGGTCGATCCCGTGGGACCGGTACGTCCGCAGCGTTCTCGACGCGTCGATCGCCGAGTATCAGGCAGCCGGGTTGGGGATCACGGTCGGCAAGTTGCAAGGGTACGAGTCCGGTATCCCCGCGCTCGCGAAGGGTGGTGTTGTCAAGGCGACACCGGGCGGCACCCTGGCGGTGATCGGTGAGGGCGGCAAGGACGAAGCGGTCATCCCGCTGGACAGCGCCCGCGGGCTGGGTGGCGACACCCACATCTACAACATCGAGGTCCGGTCCCTGTCGAAGCCCACCCCCCGCGAGATGCAACTGTTGGCGGAGGAGCTGGCGAAACTGAACCGGCGTAACGGCCGGGCCGCCTAATGGCGGTCCAGATGCCGAAGGTCGAACTGTTCTTTGACCTGTCCGGGTCCGGTGCCACCACCACCCCCGGGTTCCTCACCGACGACTTCGGGACGGTGCTCACCACCGACACCGGCGACCCATTGGTCATCACCGCCTCCACCGCAGGCTTCTTCATCCTCGGCCACCCCGTCCTGGGCCTGTTGGGTGGGGTCGGGGTGTTGGCTGGGAACCTGGCCACCGACGTCTCCCGCTACGTGATGAGCGTCTCCACGAACCGGGGACGGTCGCAACAGTTCGACGAAACCCAAACCGGAACCGCGACGATCACGTTGCGGAACGACACCCGCGTGTTCGACCCGTCGAACCTGGCGTCCCCGTACGCCGGGAACATCCGCCCCGGCAAGAAGGTGCGGGTCGCGTTGAACGAACGCGACATCTACACCGCCACGATCACATGTGTTGACGCGTTGGCGTCGTTGGCGGCGATCTCGATGACCGAGTGGGTCACCACCCCCCAAGCCACCGGTGCCCGTGTGTCCGCAGTGTTGGACCGCGGTGAGGTCGGGTTTCCCTATTCGCGGAACGTGGACACCGGGGCGTCGAGGTTGCAGGGCGACACGATCGGCGACGGCACCAACGTTCTCAGCTACCTGCAAACCGTCAACCGGGCGGAGCTCGGGCACCTGTTCGACTCGAAGTCGGGGGTACTCACGTTCCTCGACCGGTCCGCGAACGCGAACCAGGCGGCGACAGTGTTCGCCGACGACGGCACCGGGATCAAGTTTTCGGCGCTCGAGGTGTCGTACGGGACCGAACTGTTGTACACGTCGTCGATCGTGTCCCGGGTCGGTGGGTCCACGGAGACGTTCACCGACGACGACGCCTCCCAGGAGTTCGGTGTTCGCACGATCACGATGACCGACATGTTGTTCGACTCCGACGACCAGTCGGAGGCGTTCGGCCAGTTCTTGATCAGCCGGTACGCGGAACCGCAGCAACGGTTGGCGTCGCTCACCTCGCACCTTCCGCGGTTGACGGCGACGGAACGGTGGCAGTTGCTCGAACTCGAACTTGGTGACGTTGTCGATTTCACGTTCACCCCTGAGGGGACGGGGTCGGCGATCAGCCAGGAGTGCCTGTTGGAGGGCGTCGCTCACGACATTCGGCCGGGGGAGTGGGACACCACCCTCAGGTTTGGGGATGTGACGGCACGGTTCGTGTTCACGCTCGGCGACCCGGTGTACGGGTTGTTGGGTGGCACGGCGGTCCTCAGTTTCTAACTAGATAGGGGAGGCCGCGGTGGCGGACAAGACCTTCGTTGACGGTGCCGCGCTTGTGGCGTCGGACGTCAACACGTATCTCGGGCATACCGGTGGGACGTGGAACACATGGACTCCGGTGGTCACGCAGACGGCCGCAGTGTCGATCACGGTGAACGAGGCGACGTATCACCGGTCGGGGCGGTTGATCACCGTGACGGCGTCGGTGACGGCGTCGTCGACGGGGACGGGCGGTACGGACGTGATCATCACGTTGCCGGTCGCAACAAAGTCCGGGTATGTGACGTTGGTGTCCGTGCTGGGGGCCGGTCGGATCTTCGACCAGTCCGCAGGGTTGGCGTACCCCGCGTACGCGGTGTTCGCTTCGGCGTCGACGATCAAGCTGGTGTCGACAGCCGGTACTGGCACGTTGGGCACCGCGGTGTTCACCGCTGCGTTGGCGACGTCGGACACGATCTCGTTGAACCTGGCCTATGAGGCGGCCGCCGGATGAGCAACAACCTGTTCAAGGATTGGCTGCTCGGGCTCGCCACCGCGAACACGCCTGCGACGGGGGATTACGTCCCGATCGTGCAGAACGGGGTGACGAAGAAAGCCGACGCGTCCGGGCTGGGTTCCGGTAGTGGTGGCGGGTCGACAACGTTCGCCGGACTCGTCGACGTCGCGATCGCCTCACCTGTTGCGTGGGACGTGCCCCGCTACGACGACGTGTCTGGCCGGTTCATCAACGACCAACTGGACGACAACCCGACGATCTCATCCCTGGTCTCGTCGAACGCCACCCTCGTCTCACAGGTAGCCGGGCTCGGCGCCCTCGGTGGGGTGATCTACGAAACCCACTCGACCACAACGGTGACGAACACCACCACAACAGCGTCACTCAAGTCGTCCGCGGCGAACCCGGCGATCCCGATCGCGGAGGGTGACACGATCATCGGATCATTCGCCGGTGGGCTGATCAACACGTCCGGCGTGTCACACACGATCCTGCCGCTGTTCAAGCTGGGCGCGAACAACACGCACTCCGACGACTCGGCGTTCCCGATGACCATCACGTCAAACGCCGGCAAAACCCGGTCATGGATCTTCCAGTTCGAGGTGCGAGTCGGCTCAACCTCCACGAACCACCGGCAATGGTCGGCGTGGTACCTCACCGTCCCCGCCGGTACCGGCGCGTCGACCACGTCAGCGTCCGGTGCATGGGCACCATCCGAAACCGGGTGGCCGTACATCGCCGGCCCCAACGTCTCCTCGACAGCCGACATCGGGTCGACGATGCCGCTGATCGACCTGCGCGTCGCCTTCGACGTCGCGCTCACCACCCTGTCGATGTCCTGCCACTTCGCCCAAATCAGCCTGATCAAGAAGCCGTAACGGATGCCGTTCCCAGGTACACAAGACATCCGCACCCTGTTCCCGAGAGGGTTCAACGCGTCCGGGACCGGGTCCGGGGGCGGGTCGGACACCGACGGAACCGTCGGGTCGGGGACTGTGATGCCCGCCAGCCCGGTGAACCCGGCGTTCCCAACCCGTATCTACGGGCAGGACTTTCTCACCGACTGCAACCGCGGATCATTCCTCGCCACCTACAAAGGCTCCCGCACCTACAACCTCGCGGAAGCAGCCGCGGGGAACGGGATCATGGACGCCTACCCGACGACGTACCACGACACCCGCTCCAAGCACGTCAGCGAACTCGTCGACGGCCGGTACGGCATGTACGACCCGGGAGGGTTGTCCGTGTCGAACAGTGTGATGCATCAGCGCATCTGGTTCGACCCGACCCTGGTTATGGGTGGGGTGACCGGCCATATGCGCGTGTCGTGTCCTGTCCCGAAGCTGTCGGCGACGTCGTGGGGGTACGTCGGGTCGTCCCGGGTGTCGGTGCGTGCCAGGTGTGTGACGCCGATGCCGACGATCAAGGTGGCCTGGTTGGGTTGGCCGCAGAACAACGCTTCCACGACGAAGGCGACCGCGGGCATCCCGGACTCGACGTCGCCGACCGGGTTCCGTGGTGGTGACGGTGAGTTGGACTGGCCGGAACAGGACCCGCTCACCTCATCCGATACGTGCGGCTGGTTCATGCACAAGCAGAACGCCCTGTCGTCTGATACGAACTCCACCCCGATCTACGGCAACAAGCAAACGTCCGGGCGTTCGACCGTGAACTTCGCTGACGGGCAATGGCACACGTACACCTGGGAGCGGATCGTCGGGTCCTACAACACGTCCACCAAAACGTGGGTGGGGCAGTCGTGGAAGTGCTTCGTCGACGGGGTGCAGATCGGCACAACCCAGACGCAGGCTGTCCCGATGACACCGATGCGGTACGCGTTGCAAACCGAAACAACGTTGTCGTACTCGACACCGTTGAACACGTCCGTCGACGGTGACGTCGAGGTCGACTGGATCACGGTCGACGTCCCCTAAGGGAGGGTGTATGCGCTGGATTGTGCTCGGCCTTGTCCTGGCGGTGCTGGTTGTGATGACGGACCCGATCTGATGACGCTCGTCCCGATCACCGACATCTCCAAACACCAGCGCAACGTCGACTTCGACGTGATGGCATCCCGCGGTGTTGTCGGGGTGATCATCCGCCTCGGGAACGGCAAAGCGTTGGACCCGATGGCCGCCACCTACGTGCGCGGCGCCCGTGCCGCCGGTCTCGTTGTCGGCGGGTACTGGTTCTGCAACCCGAAAGCCGAACACTCCGGCACCACACAGATGGCACGGTTCGCGTACCGCGCCGGTGAGCTCGACTGTCTCGACATCCCACCGATGATGGACGTCGAATCGTTCACCGACGAGTACCCGAATCCTGGCACCGCCGGGATCACGGGGTGGCCGTTGCAAACCTGGTTGGAGGACGGCGCCGACCGGCTCCAAGACGAACTCGGGTACGCCCCGATCGTCTACTCGAACGCCGCCTACTTCAACAGTCAACACATGGTCGCCGCGTCGCTCGCCCGGTGTTCGTTGATCGTTGCCCGGTACCCGTGGTACTACCCGGGCGCCCCTGCCCCACCGGTCGATGCGACCCGGTGGGAGGACTGGTTGTTTGCTGGCACCCCGAAACGACCGCAAGTCCCTCCTGGTTGGGAAGGTTGGTCCGGGTGGCAGTTCGCCGCCGGGTACAACCGGGCCGGCGCAACCTATGGGGCGTCGTCTACCGACCTGGATTTGAACTTGATCAAACCGGACGCGTGGGCGCGCTGGTTGAACAAGACCGGCACCACCCCACCGCCACCACCCCAGGTTGAGGTTGTGTCCCCACCCGACATTCCTGTGCTCGTCCGACCACCGCAACCCGCGGTCACCCCGGTCGTGCTCGACCCGATCGCATACGACCCCGTGGAGGACACCATGCCCGGCAACGCGCCACTGATCAAGATGGACAAGCGGTACAACGAGGCGTTCCTCGTCGGGGCTGGTACCCCGGTGTGGTTGACCGGTGAGGACATCGAAGCACTCAAGGCTGACGGGGTTCCGGTCGCCGACTCCGGTGAGCATCCGTCGTTCGAGATCGTTGCCCGCCGCGCCGGGTGCGACACACTCACCGCCCGCGCTTCCCGCTGATCCGCGGTGTCGGGTGTCGTGGCGGGCGTTGTATCTGTTGGTGGCCCTGGGGTTCGTGGGGCAGGCGTTGGCCGCGATCTGGGGTGGGGCGCCGCCGTGGCCGAACCGGTACGTGTGGGCGGGGGTGGCGTTCCTGGCCGCGTTGACGACCGCGGTGTACGCGGTCAGTCACCGGCGGGCCACGTTGCGCTGGGCGACCGCCGCGACGATCCTCGCTTCGACCGGGCGCGGGTTCGGCTGGTTGATCTCGGACCGCAGTGCCGGTACGAAGTTGTCGGCGGTGTCGGTGTGGGTGATCGTCGGGACGTTGACGTTGCTCGTCTACATCAAGGCGGGGCGAATGGCGCGGGTTGGGGCGTGAGGGCGTACGCGGTAGTCGCCGCGATCTTCTTGTACGTCGGGTCGCGAGCGTCAGTGGTGGTCGCCCACGGGGTCATCGCCACCGACGGGTCACCGCTAGTCGACACCGCCACCCAGGGCGGGATTGTCGCCGTGTGCATCGGCCTCGTCTACTTCTTCCTGCAACGCGGTGACCGGTTGGCGAAAGCGTCGAAGGACGCGACGGTCGCCGACTTGGAGATGCAGATCGCCGAGGCCCGCGGTCGCCTGGCCGGTGAGGTGCAACGCGCGTCGGTCGCCGAGACCGCTGAGCGGGCGATGCGTGCCGACTGGATGAAGGTCAACGCCGACCTGGTCCAAGCCCAAGCGCAGCAGATCGCCGCCCTCCACGACCTTGAGACGTTGCGGCGTGAACGCGCCCAGCTCCTCAACCTCTCCCAACAGAAAGACAAGCCATGACCCGTTACTCCAAGTTCCTCGCTGCGCTTGCCACAGCGATCAGTGGTATCGCCGCGTTCCTCGCCGACGGAGAGGTCAGCCAGAACGACATCATCGGCAGCGCCGCGCTGATCGTCGGCGCGGTCGCTGTGCTCCTCGTCCGCAACACCCCGACGACCCCGGAGGTCTGACAATGGCAACAGGACATTGGGCCACGAACCGCGGGAAGCTGTTGCTGTTGCAGGGCGCGTGGGACGACAACACCGCGTCGACCGGCATCAAGATCGGGTTGATGAAGGTGCAGGGCGCCGCCGCTGACACCCAGGTCGAGGTTGCTGACCTGAACACGGTTAACGACCTGATCGTCACTTCCGGCTGTACCGAGTGCGACTTCACGAACTACGCCCGCAAGAACATGACCCGCACCAACTGGGCGGAGGACGACACCAACGACCGGGTCCAAGCGGTCGCGGCTGCGGTGGTGTGGACCGCCGCGGGGGGGGCGTCGAACAACACGATCGTCGGCGCGTTCATCTACGACGCCACCACGGACACGAACGACACCACCCGCCTGTTGATCTCCGTGGACTGGTTCGCGACCCCGATCTCGACGAACGGTGGCGACTACACGTACGACCCGTCCGCCGGGCTGTACCGGGCCGCCTGATGGCAGCCGAGCAGATCTACATGGTGCAGAACGGGGCGAACCCGACCACGGCTGCGCCGGCGTCGGTCACCACCGGCACCGCGATCAAGACCATGTTGCAGGTCGCGACCCCGACGACGTCGGAACTCAAGGTGGTGGCGTGGGGTATCTCGTTCGACGGGACGGCGGCGGCGACACCGATCAAGGTGGAGCTGCTCGAGACGGACGTGACCGCGACGGGGACGGCTGTCACGCCGACCAGGTGGGCGGCACCGTTGGGTCGGGCGTCGGTGTGCACCGCGTTGCATTCGGCGTCAGCGGAGGGGACGATCACCGCGACCCGTGAGCTCGACGTGCAGTTGGTCGCCCCGACCGCCCAGTACGCGTGGGAGTTCTCGTTGGGGCGGGAACCGGAGATGAACGTGTCCAAGTTCCTTCGCATCCGGGTCACCGCTGCTGCTGCGGTGAACGCCTGGTGCTTCATCCGTTGGGCGGAGTGACATGCCTGCCATCTACCTATGTGATGTCGTCTCCACGACGCGCGGCAGCCTCACGTTCAACCGTCCGGCGTTGAACACGCAGGACACCGTGTGCCTGATGATCGACGACAACCCGCTACGCCCGCGCAACCAGTGGCGGTCCGTGGTGTGGGCGCAGGAGATCGGGGTGACCGGCACCGGGGTGACGATGATCGCGTCGGCCCCGTCGAAGCAGGAACTCATCGACCAGTTGCAGGCAACGAACCTCACCAACGGGATGCGGAACACGCTCAACAGCTGGTTGACCGGCGGCGGGTACACCACCCTCCCGGCAGGGCAGCAGTCGCAGTACGACGCCGTGATGTTCGTGTGCAGGCAGGTGAACCCGGCCGTTGACCTGACGGTACTCGTCGAGTGACCGTCGTCGCGACCGACACGTTCAACCGGGCCGACGGCGGGTTGGGCGCGAACTGGTCAACGATCACCGACATCGGGTCCGCCCCGACGATCGTCACGAACACGGCCGGCGCCCCCACAACGTCGGTCGACTACGACGCCAAGTACACCGCCGCGTCTACCGGCGCGGCGGACCACTACTGCCAAGCGGACATCATCGTCAACACGGCGACGACCACCGAGGAGTTCGGGGTGTTCGTCCGGATGACGTCCGTCGGGATCAACGCAGACGGCTACGTCCTGCTGAGCCCGTCGTTCTCGAACAGCACCGGTGGGACGCACACGATCTACCGCTGCAACGGGGCGGGGTTCACCCAGATCGCCAACGTCGGCAGCCCACCGGTCGCCACCGGGACACGTACCATCAAGTTGGTCGCGCAGGGTTCGACGCTCACCGGATACGACAACGGGGTGTCGAAACTGTCGGTGTCCGACGCCACCTACGGCGGCACCCAGCAGTACACCGGCATCCACGCCTATTGGGACACCACCGGCACGAACAACAACGTCCGGATCGACAACTTCGAGATCGGTGACCTGGTGGGTGGGGCGTCCGGCCCGGTGGCGAAGCAGATGGTCCGAGATCGGGCCAAGTTCCGGGCGTCTGTCCGATGAGCCGGTTGGGGCGTGCCCGCCCGCATCGCCCCCTGATCACCCGCGCGATCACAACCGCTGCGGTCGGCGGGTCGCCGCAGACCACCACCGCCCAAACGGCCGACCTCGCATTGGCGGGTGTTGCGGGCACCGTCACGGGGGGTGCCGCTTCCACGGTCGCGCAGGTCGGCGCGTTGACGCTGATCGCGGTACAGGGCACATCAGCCCCGGGTGCGGTCAGCGCCTCGGCGCAACCTGCCGTTCTCGCCCTCACTGCGCTTGCGGGCACGTCGACCGTCGGCACGATCACGACCGCCGCGCAACCGGCCACCGTTGTCCTCGCAGCCGTCGCCGGGACGTCGACCGTCGGGTCGGTCACCACGACCGCGCAACCGGCCTCGCTGACGTTGACCGCGGTCCCGGGTTCGTCGGCGAGCGCGCAGACCACCACCGCACAAGCAGCGTCACTGGCTCTCGCCGGGGTGCAGGGCACCTCCGCCCCGGGTGCGGTCAGCAAGGTCGCGCAGTCGGCCACCCTGACACTCTCCGCCGTCCCTGGTGTCTCGACGTCCGGTCAGAACACCGTCGCCCAACCGGCGACGCTCACGGTCACAGCGGTCGCCGGCACATCCACCACTGGCCCGGTCACGGTCGTCGCGCAACCGGCGACCCTGGCCCTCACCGCGGTGTCGGGCGGGTCGACCAGCGGACAGTCCACCACGGCGCAACCCGCGACGCTCGCCCTGGCCGCCTCCGCCGGGACGTCGAGCACCGGGGCTGTCACAACCGCCGCCCAACCGGCGCTCCTGGCGCTGACCGCCGTGCAGGGTGTCTCCACGCCGGGTGCGGTAACGAAGGCCGCCCAACCCGCCACGCTGACCCTCACCGCGGTGCAGGGCGTGTCGACGTCGGGCACCACCACGATCGCCCAACCCGCGGCGCTCACCCTCACCGCGGTGCAGGCCGTCTCGACGGGCGGGGCCACCACCCAGCCCGCCCAGGTGGCGACGCTCACCCTGAACGGGATCGCCGGCACATCATCGCCGGGGGCGGTCACCAAACCCGCGCAGGTCGCCACCCTCACCCTCACCGGGGTCCCGGGTGCGAGCTCGCAAAGCGGGATCACCAGCGTCGCCCAACCCGCGACCCTCACCCTCACCTCACTCCCCGGCACATCCACCGCGGGGGCGGTCACCCGCACCGCCCAGGTGGCGGCGCTCACCCTCACCGCCGACCCCGGATTCACGTTCGCCGGCGCCCGATTCCCCGTCGTCATCATCGGCCAACTCCACACCCGCCAAGCCGTCCCCGACCGCACCACCGGGGCGCCGCCCGCACGCACCACCGGCACCGCCCAACACGCACGCACCACCGCCGGCGCACCGGAGCGCACCACCCGACCCAAAGAACTCGCACGCACCACAAGGGGAAACCAATGACCACGTTCAACCGGGTCGCCGGCGACAAGGACACCGTGGTCGCCTACCTGTACGGGCTCGCCGCACCCATTCCCACACCCACCGGCAGCGAAGCGCACGTCTGGACGACCGGGACCACCAAGACCACGTTGACCGCGTCGACCGTCGCAGGGGTCGACGCCAACAACAAGGCGTGCCTGGTGTGCACCGTCAACCTCGGCACCTGGCTCTCGACGATGACCTCCGCCGGGGTGTGGTCCCTCGAGTACCAGATCACGTTCTCCCCAACCTCCGAACCGACATGGCCCGCCGGGGCACCCGACCAGATCATCGTGAGAGCGCAGGCGTGATGGACTTCAAGCTCGGCAAGAAAGCCGCCCGACCCGGTGCGGTGTCGTTCCGGTTCGCGAACTACGCGAACCTCGCCGCCCTCCCCAAACCGCCCCGCCACTTCGGTCACGAGAACCTCGTCGTCGAGGACTGGCAGACCCTCGCCAACGACTCGTACGGCGACTGTGTGTTCGCCGGCGCCGCCCACGAAACGATGCTGTGGAACCGTGAGGCCGGACGGCAGGTGCCGTTCAACAACGACGCCGTCCTGTCCGACTACAGCGCGGTCACCGGGTTCAACCCGAACGACCCGAACACGGACCAGGGCACGGACATGAAAGACGCCGCCTCGTACCGTCGCAAGGTCGGGGTCGTCGACGCCAACGGGAACCGCCACAAGATCCTCGCCTACATCGCCCTCGACCCCGGCAACCTCCCCCAGCTGTACGCGGCCTGCTACCTGTTCGGGGCGGTTGGGATGGGGTTCAACTTCCCGAGCTCGGCGTGGGCGCAGTTCGACCAGCACAAGGTGTGGACCGCGACTCGTGCCCACACGAACGGCGGCCACTACGTCCCGGTCGTGGCGAAACGCGACCACCTTCTCGCGGTGACGTGGGGGCGGACGCAACCGTTCACGGCGATGTTCTACGAGCGGTACACGGACGAAGCGTTGGCGTACGTCACCGAGGAACGGTTGGACGCGTTGACCGGCCGGTCGCTCGAAGGGTTCGACCGGGACCAACTCCTCGTCGACCTCAACGTCCTCCGCTGGTAACAGCGGCAACGAACGGAGCAGTGATGGCAGACAACCGCGCCCCTGTGGGCGACCTCAACGGCTGGCGGCAGGTGTTCGTCGACGACTTCGACACTGACGTCCCCCTCGGCAAGTTCCCCGCCGCCGTCTCCACCAAGTGGGGCGCCTACCTGGAGGGGTGGAAGGACACGTCGAAGCATGGCACCTATAGCCCGGGCAGGACGGTGTCGATCGCGGGTGGTGTGCTGACGAAGCGCATCCGCACCGATACCGGTGTCCCGTTGGTGTGTGCGCTCACCCCGAAGCTGGCGAAGCCGTTCCTGTACGGGCGGTTCGCGGTGCGGGCCAGGTTCGACAAGCTCCCCGGGTACAAGGCGGCCTGGTTGCTGTGGCCCGACGTCGGTGACAACAACACCCACGTCGACCCGGTCACCAAGCTGACCGTCCCGGGTGGTGAAGGGGAGATCGACTTCCCCGAGATGGACTTGGACTCCGCGTCGTTGGGCGGGTTCATGCACCGCACCGGTGTCCCCGCCGACCAGTACGCGATGCCGAAGGTCCCGGTCGACATCACCCAGTGGCACGACTACGTGATCGAGTGGGCACCGAACCTCGTCGTGTTCCTGTTGGACGGCAAGGTGATCGGTCGGACGACGACGCGTATCCCGGACAAGCCGATGCATTGGGTGTTGCAGACGGAGACGAAGTTGGGGGCGGCGACGCCGTTGCCTGACCCGGCGGTGGCGGGGGATGTGCAGATCGAGTGGGTTGCGGCGTGGCGGTACGACCCGACGGCGGTCGTGCCCTCGCCTCCGCCGGTTGTGGTGCCGACCCCGGTGCCGGACCCTGTGCCGACGCCTGACCCGGTGCCCGCACCGACACCGGCGCCTGAGCCCGCACCCGTGCCGACGCCCGAGCCCACGCCGCCCCCTGTGCCGGAACCCGCGCCAACGCCCGCACCGCAACCCGCGCCGGTACCGCTTACCACCGACGACCTCATCCGGTTCGCCCGCTGGGTCCTCACCACCTACGACAAGTGACCGTCACCTACACGTACGCCTGCACGATCGACCGGGTCGTCGACGGCGACACCATCATCGTCGACGCAGACCTCGGCCTACGCGCCCACCTCACCATGCCAGTCCGCGTCTACGGCATGAACGCCCCCGAACACGGCACCCCCGCCGGCGCCATCGCGACCGCCGCAGCATCAGCACTCCTCCCGCCCGGCAGCAACGTCACGATCCGCACCCACAAGGCGACCGCCAACCAAGGGTTCGAGAAGTTCGGGCGCTGGCTCGCCGAGATCTTCCTACCCGACGGCCGCTCGTTCGCCGAGGTGATGATCGCAGCTGGCAACGCCGTGTTCTACGACGGCGGCGCCCGCTAACCCAATCGCCACTCCCCCTGGCGCGAACACAGCCCCGCCCGATCCCCTCCCCTGGGTCGGGCGGGGCTCCTTCGCGTTCTCAGCCCGACGGCGGGTGCACGCCACGCTCCGCCCACTTCGCGCGGGCTGCATCGTCAAGGAGGAGCCAACCCTCGTCCGATGGTACGAAGCGGGGTGTTGGACTGCGGCGGGAGATCAAGTTGTTGAAGATGTCGCGCAGCCGGATGAGTTCGTCCAGTGTGAGGAGCACCTCGCCGCCGTCAGCGATCCCCATG
>Ga0209686_1000413_pt1 | contig 22208 bp, 24 predicted proteins | sample GraSoiAngelo_126_FD_185883 | JGI IMG/M metagenome (GOLD analysis project Ga0209686, IMG submission 185883) | Grasslands soil microbial communities from the Angelo Coastal Reserve, California, USA - 14_0927_09_20cm (SPAdes) (version 2) | ecosystem: Environmental > Terrestrial > Soil > Grasslands ...
ACCCCTGGACTGGACGTGTGATGCTTTGCCAGCCACGCCCGCCATTGTCGGCGACTCCGAACTTGCAGCGTCATGAGTTCTGCCGTCATGCTGACTGGCCTCCGCTACGCCTTTCAATGGTCAATAGCGCTTTGCCCGCAACTGAACGTTAGGAACCCGGCTGCCTCAGTTCCGCTTGTATGAATGACCAATTGACCTGCCGGCATTCTTCGGACCAGCAGGTTCGAATGGGCGGCCTCTTCTGCGAAAGAAAATCGCGACGTTATCGCGCGAGACGGCACCCATATCGCCTACTGGATATAACCAACCAATCTCAAAGCCGAGCGCATCGCGGTAATGCTGCTGAGCCCGCTCGCTGGGGCGTCGCGCACCGTCAACCGCGATTGGTACCCCAGCGTGGATCGAGCGGCGGCCAGCAAGGCGCACGCGCGGCGGCTCGACAAGCCGCGTGATCGGGTGTACGCGACTGCTGCCGGCACATGCGTGCGCCTCCATTTTTTCGCGTGATCTCCCTTCAACATGCGCGAAGGATTCCTTCATTCGCACCCGTCTAAGCGAATGGAAGGTCTGGAGAGCGAGACAGCCACATGACATCGTCTGTACGCAGCTCGACTGAATCAATCGTGTCACACCGATTCCTGCCGCTCGCGACATAAGATCGGGACCATCGGAGCCTGCGGCTTTCCGTTCAGCCGACAGTGTCCTCAATGAACGATCTCGCACTCGCGCGCCGATTGCTCGCCGGTGATGAAGCAGCGTTCGATGCTTTTTTCGCCGCCTACTTTCCTCGCCTGTACCGGTTTGCCCTCGCTCAACTCGACGGGAATGCCGATGCTGCCGAGGACGTGGCGCAGGCTACGTTAATTCGCGGCGTACAGAAACTCCGGACCTACAGAGGTGAATCGGCGATATTTACATGGCTCTGCACCCTGTGCCGCCATGAAGCGTCGGGATGGCTGCAACGGCGCGGCCGCCAATCAGATGTGTTGCTGATCGATGATCGCCCTGAGATTCGGGCCGCGCTCGACAGAGTCGCTGCGACGATCATCGATGATCCCGAAACGACGTTGCGCCGACGCGAGCTGTCGCGCCTGGTACAGGTGACGCTCGATCATCTGCCGGGGCATTACGGCGATGCGCTCGAATGGCGATACATGCAGAACTTGTCCGTGGAGGAGATCGCAAGTCGACTCGGTCTCGGATACAAAGCAACGGAGTCGCTGCTGTCCCGAGCGCGTCAGGCGTTCCGGCTCGGCTTCGCCCAGGTGCCAGGCACCTGAGCGCCACGTCGGCTGCTGCAACGGCTCGTACTCACCGCGCGGTCGGCTCCATCAGCCTCTCCGCCGACGGAATCTGCCTCTCCAACTCGCGAAGGAGATCGCGGGCGCGGGCGAGAATAGCAGCGCGATGCCGTCCCTTCCGCGGTTTTAGATCCATTCCCACTGCTCCAATCAGCGTTCCCGCGCTGTCGTGCAGCGGTTGCGTGATGTCATACACGGGGTCGTCCTTCGTGGGTGCTTCAACGAAGGGTTCGTTCTTACGCATCGCGGTCATCTCGTCCTTATCGCACTTTTCGCCAATATCCTCGATGTGCGTCGCGGCGACCGTCCTGCAGCTCCGACCTGTGCCAATCGCAAGCTCGAGCGCCTCGAGATCATCGTTGTGTTGGCTCGTAAACTGTGTCACCAATTCCTGCGCAAAGATCTTTGGTGCGACTGTCGTGGTTTTCGATTTTGTCTGTGCCGCGAGCGACGCGGCGACCAGGATAATTGACGCCGACGTCACGACCAGTAGCCTGCTTGTCATCTGTGGACCTCCTGTTCCCGGCTGGACACGCCTCGTAGGTCAGACCGTTCCACCCCGCAACATCCTTTGTCGTCTTCACAGCACAGACACATTCCCCACGGCGCGAAGGATTGCCGCCGCCGGATCACTCTAACGGACGGAGAGCTGGAAGCCGAGCGCGATGGAAGGCTTCTCCCGATTTCGCCCAACATCGAGGTGATCCATGCCCCCTAAAGGTGTTCAGTGTCTGTCAGTCGCGATGTCGCTCGTCGCAGTCGCGGTTCCGAGTGCACAGCAACCAGCGGCGTCGGCGGAGACACGGCCGCAGTTCGTACGGAACGTCTACAACAGATTCTTTCCACTGCAGCCCGGAACAACGTTCTACTACAAAGGCCAGAAGGATGGCGTGCCCGCCAGCAATATCGTCACCGTCACTGCTGACATCAAACGCATTTTGGGTGTCGACTGCACCGTCGTTCACGACCGGGCATTCGAGAACCACACACTCATCGAGGACACGTTTGATTGGTACGCCCATGATGCGAAGGGAAACGTGTGGTACTTCGGTGAGGACGCGAAGGAACTGGCGCCGAACGGCGCGGTCATCAGCACCGAAGGCTCGTGGCAAGCGGGCATCGATGGTGCCAAACCGGGCATCATCATGGAGGCCCATCCCCGCCCCGGCGATCGATACTTTCAGGAGTTCGCACCGGACGTTGCTGAAGACCAGGCGCAGGTGCTCAGCCTCGACAAGGAGGCGTGCGTGCAGTACGGCTGTTTCGAGGACGTGCTCCTCACGAAAGAGTGGAGCCGTCTGACACGGGGCGAGGTCGAGCACAAATACTACGCGCGGGATGTCGGGTTCATTGTGGGCGTCATGGTCAAAGGGGGCAACGAACGCACCGAACTGGTTCGGATTACGCACGGCACGCCTCGCCGTGACTGACGAGATGCGCAGAGAGAATCCCGATTGGGAGCCAGGTGGCGACGACGAGGAGACCGCGGCTCGACTCCTGTGTCGTGCGACCGCTCGGCCTGACATTCCAGCAGAGCGGGCGGACCGCGTTAGAGACGCCGTCCGCGATGCCTGGCAGGCTTCAGTGGATCGCCGTCGCGTGCGTCGACTCGTCGTGGTCGCGGTTGTCGCGACTGCGGCGGCGATTGCGATTGCGATGGCGATCAGACCCTTGGAAATTCGTCACCCTGCATCCGGGGCGGCCGCAGACCTCGTTGCGCGAGTCGAGCGAATCGAGGGACACGTCCGGCGATCCACGCCAGACCTCCGCTCCGCGCTGACGCCCATCGATTTGCGACAGGACGATCGTGTCGTCTCTGGCGACGTGCTTGAAACTGATGGCAGGTCGCGGACGGCCTTGCGCCTGAAGGACGGAACATCCCTGAGACTCGACGGCGGCGCGCGCGCGCGGATGCTCTCCTCGACTATCATCGAGCTGACGAATGGCGCGGTATATATCGATTCCGTCCGGAATGACGGCGGCATCGAAGTGCGGACACCACTAGGGACGGCGCGCGACGTCGGCACACAGTTCGAAGTCCGAGTGAGTCATACGTTGCTCCGCGTGCGGGTTCGCTCCGGTTCCGTCGAGCTGCGGCATCGCGATCGTTCCGCGTCGGCCCTAGCAGGGACGGAGCTCGTTCTAGCGGACGGTGAAATCAGCCGCCGGGCGATTACCCCCTTCGGGCCAGAGTGGGAGTGGACTGCAAGCGTCGCTCCGCGGTTCGACATTGATGGCCGACCACTCGCATCCTTTATCGACCATCTCTGTCGCGAACACGGCTGGACGGTGCACTACGAAGACGACGAGCTCGCACGGAGGTCGTGGACGATCATTCTCCATGGATCCGTCAGAGGACTGCCGCCGACTGAGGCCCTCGAGGTGGCGCTTGCGACTAGTGGCCTCGAGCATCGCTTTGATGGTGGGGACCTCAGCATTTACAGGTCACCCAATGCTCGATAGGGTTGGCTGGATCATGGTCGCCGCATTGTTTTTCGTCTCGCTCTGCGGTGCGACGGCACTCGCGCAGGGCAGGTACGCCGGACGACGCCTCGAGGAGGCGCTTCGACTGCTGCAGGCCGGCGGGCTCCGCATCGTTTATAGCTCGGAGATAGTCCGGCCGGACATGCGTGTCGTGACCGAGCCACGCGCCCACGGGATGCGAGCCGTCCTCGACGAATTGCTGAAGCCGTATCACCTCAAAGCTGAAGACGGCCCCGGAGGAACAATCAAGATCGTCCGCGCGAAACCCACTGAGCCTGCGCCAGCATCGGTCCGCCCGCCAGACTCGCGATCGAAGGCGAAGAACGCACGGCACACCGATGACGCTGCAGGCCTGACAACATACATAGAACATGTTGCCGTGACCGCCCCGCTGCCCCGTCCGCATGAACCTGCGGTGGGTTCCGAGATGAGCGTGGCGCGGGCCGATTTGCCAGTGCTCTCGAGCGCCGGCGGTGCAGACGATCCCATGCGTGCTGTTCAGGCGATGCCCTTTGCGGCGGCCAGCGATGATTTCGGCACGGAGCTGTCGGTACGAGGCAGCCCATATCAGCAGGCAGCTGTGGTCATCGACGGCGTGGCAACGCCCTGGTTGCGACACGCCATGTACGGGACCAGTGAACTCGCGTCGCTTGGCATGGTCAACAGCCTTGTCGTCGAGAACGCCACGCTTCGAGCAGGAGTCTACCCACACCGGTACGACAATCGACTGGGACCGCAAATCGATCTGACGCTTCGCGAGGGATCGCGGACCTCGCGGCACTGGCGTGCAGTGCTTGGCGTTACCGATGCGACCGTTGCGGGCGAAGGACCGCTTGGATCCGACCGGCGCGGTTCGTGGCTGATAGGGCTACGTCAGAGTTATCGCGAATGGCCGAACACATGGACGGCGGACTTCAGCGGCAAGGCATTCGGCTTTTCGGACGGTGCGGCGAAGCTTGTACACGATGTCACGTCAAGACACCAGGTCAGCTTCACGGCGCTTGCGGGTCGCTCCGTCATCGACGAGCGCGGCAACGGTGGTCCGGACGACCTGGCCGTCGCGGCAAACCACGCGGCCATGTTGAATTTCAGATGGCGCTCGACGTTCGCGTCGAACACCGTTCTGAACCAGCAGTTGTCGCTCGTTACTCACAACTTCAACGAGACCGACCAGAGGAACCGCGAGATCACACGCAGCGCGGATAAGCATCTGTCGTACCGTGCGAGTGTCACACGCAAAATGCGGTCAGGCGTACTCGATGGCGGCATCCAGACTGAGCGCGTCGACAGTCTACGGTTCCTGACGCCTGATATTGCATCCGTCCACCCTCACGTGCTGCTAGGTTTGCAGCCCGGCGAAGAGCTCTCAGGATCGTCGTGGCTCCGCTCAGGATTCGCGCACTTCACATGGATGCCCGCGGCACACCTGACATTGGCTCCTGGGGCTCGTTTCACCGATTCGACGTTACTCGACCGTCGCGCCGTCAGTCGTTGGATTCTCTCGGAATGGTCCCTCGGGCGCTGGACTCTCCATGCATCTGCAGGCGTTTCCCACCAGTTTCCTGAGATCGATCAAACGCTGGTCGGTGGTCTCCCCAACAATCTGAAACCCCAGCGGGCCGTCGAATTCGATACGGGAGTCGAGCGCCGCGTGACGGAATCGACGCGTTGGCAGGCGACGCTGTTTCGCCGGGACGAACATGACGGGCTCCGCGAGCCAGACATGGCGCCCAGATTCATTCGGGGAATTCTGACCGACCCATTGACGGCGAATCGATATCAAAACGCTCTTTCGGCTTCATCCCACGGTGTTGAGTTGCTCGTCCAGCACTCGTCATCGATGGCTCTGTCTGGATGGATCGCGTATGCGTACGGCAGCAGTCGTTATCACGACGTGGAGCGCGGCGAGAGGTACTGGGGGGACTTCGATCAGCGCCATGGATTCAACGCAGCCGCAATCTATCGCGTCTCTGTGCGGACGATGTTGTCGGTGAAGTTTCGCGGCGGTACCAACTTTCCGGTTGCCGGATACCTGACTGCGCGTGAGGAGGCATTGTTCGCTGGTGACAACCGTAATCAGGTGCGACTGCCCGCGTATGCCCGGCTCGACGTCCGGGCAAGTCGGCGCTTTGATTATTCGACACATCGACTGACGGTCTTCGTCGACGTCCTGAACGTGCTCAATCGACGCAACGTCGGTTCGGGGAATGGTTTCATCGACCCGGCCACACGCCAGGCGACGGGATTCACGCGAACACTGCTTCCTCGTCTCCCATCAGCAGGGGTCATCATTGAGTTCTGACTATCGCAGGAAACGCGATCGTCGTCTGCTGAGCAGCAGCGCCTTTCTGCTGGCGCTCGCGATCAGCACTCCGGCGCCCGCACAGTCCGCCGCGCCTTCCATCCGGCTCGTCGTCGACGCTGGTCGGCCGCTGCGGCTTGCACTCGATCGGAACATCCGAGTGAAGCGGGTCGGTCAGGCGGTGACCGCAATCCTGCTCGAACCGGTCTACGCGTACGATCGACTCGTCGTCCCGGCCGGAACCAAGGCGCTTGGCCACATCTACACTATCGAGAGTGGCTCGAAGAAAGGTCGCGTTCGATTGCTGTTGGCCAGAGACCTCACACCGCGGCACCGCGTGCTTCTTCAGTTTGACACGCTGATGTTGCGCGACGGCCGAGCGATTTCGATCAAGACGAACGTGACACCTGGACGCGATCCCGTCGTCTGGCGGGTCGCGGAGCCATCGCGCCGGGACAACGTCGCATTACGGGCGCGGGAGGATCTCGCGCGTGAGATCAAGCAGGCGGTCGCAGTCGCAACGGCGCCCGGAAAGCTGGAACGCTTGAAAGACGCGGCGATTGCATCCCTGCCATATCACCCCGAGTTCCTCCGGAAGGGCGCAGTTTTTACCGCGACCTTACGGGCGCCTCTTGACTTCGGATCGGCGACACCAACCGACCGTGCATCGCTCGGAACGGCACCAGCCCCGGACAGCATTTTGAACGCCCGCTTGACGACGTCACTGAGTTCCGAACGTTCCCAGCGAGGAACACGGATAGAAGCGATTCTCACTCAGCCGGTGTTTTCAGCGGACAGTCGTTTGATTTTTGCAGAGGGGACCCGACTGATCGGCCAAGTCACGTTTGCAAGAAGCGCGAGGCGATTTCACCGCAACGGGCAATTGCGTTTTCTGTTCGAGCGCGTCGAGCTGCCGGCGCACGCGTCGGAGAAGCTTCTCGCATCGCTGTATTCCGTCGAGTCCGACAGCGGGAACCGGCTCGTTGTTGATGACGAAGGCGGGACGCGCATGACGAGCTCCAGAGCGCGCTTCGCCGCTCCTGCGCTCGGCACGCTGGCGCTCGTCGCCTCACTGCACGGGAGACTCGACTACGACACCGACGGCGCAGGCCCCGAAACTGAGTACGGAGGCGTCGGCAGCAGCAGTCTCGGTGGGTGGTTGGGCCTTGCCGGCCTCGGCGTGGGGCTCGGTCAGATTTCCAGACCGGTCTCGCTCATGCTGACGGTGGCGGGACTCGCGCGCACCACGTACACGAGCATCTTCGGGCGGGGCCGGAACGTCACGTTTCCGCCACAGACCTCCATCCAGCTCCAACTCGCACCGCGGGGAAACGTGAAGTCGCAATGATTCCCAAAGGTTCGCGAAGCGTCCTGCTTTCCGCGCTGGTGCTGATGGGACTCACGACTTCACTCGCACTGGGCCAGCCGGCAGCGGTGTTCCACGCCGAAACTCGACTCGTCGTCGTCCAACTGTCCGTTCACAACAGCCGCGGAGAGGCCGTGACGAACCTTGACCGGCGCGCGTTCACTGTGTACGAGAACGGCAAACAGCAGCCGGTCCCCCTCTTTCTGGGCGATGACGCTCCCGTATCGCTCGGCATCGTGATCGACAACAGCGGCAGCATGCGCGGCAGACGCGCGGCGGTGGAAGCCGCAGCATTGAGCTTCGCCCGCGCCGCGAATTCGCTGGACGAGTTGTTCGTCGTCAATTTCGCGGACACCCCACATCTCGATGTCGAGATGACCACCGACCTTCACGCAGTGGAAGCGGGCATCTCACGGGCAGATTCGATTGGAGGCACGGCCCTCCGGGATGCAGTGGATCTCGCGGAACGGTACCTCTGCGCTCGCGCGAAGCGGGAGCGGCGGGTACTTCTGGTGATTACCGACGGTGATGACAACGCGAGCACGATATCGCTGCGTAAGACTCAACAACAGGCCGTCCAGAACAATATTGCCATCTACAGCATTGGGCTGCCGCATGCGGATCGGTCGAACGCCGCCCGTGCGGGCCGCGAGGTCGATGAGTTGGCTGAACGCACCGGAGGCCTTGCCGTCCACGTCTCCGACCTAAGCAGCGTCGGCTGGACAGCGATCGATCTGGCGCATCAAATCCGTCAACAGTATACGCTCGGCTATACGCCGATGAATCCGCGGCTTGATGGCTCATACCGCCGAATTCGAGTGGTCGTCAAATCTGCGGGGCGATTGACGGTTCACACACGTGCAGGGTACTTCGCAACGGCGCTTTCTCCGAAAAACGACAGCTGAGGCCGTGGCAGGCAGTAAAGGTGAGCCGCGCGTCAGCAGGCGCGCGCTACGTACGTGTCACCTTGTAACTCGACGCGGCCGGAGAGCTGCACAAGAAGAATGATCACTCGATTTTCCATGTCGTCTATCGGCACAGCGCGATCGAATTGCCGGAATAGTTCGTAAGGATTCGCAGCGGCCGTGTGTCGCTACTGCTTAATCACGATAAACCATGCCGCGATGATCGGCCCTTGGGGGCCGCGGCCACGGCCGCCCCGTCCTGGCGCCGGTGTCGGCGCGTCAGGCGCTGGCGGCGGAGCAGGGCCGCGCTCGGGCTGGAAAAGGTATGCGTTGTGGGTCACCGGATCAACGGCTATGGTCTTCGCGCCCGCAAACGTCGGGACCGTCGCGACTACGGTATACGTGTCTGGCGAGTCTTGGTGGACGACAGTGACGTTGCCTTCGCCGCCATTCGGAATGTAGATCAGTTTCCTCGACGGGTCCCACCCTAAAGCGTCGACGCGCGTACCGTTCTTGATGGACGCCACGACTTTGCCCGTGCTCGCGTCCACGACGACTGAAGTATTGCTGCAACCTGAAAAAATGCGGTTCGTGCCTTTGTCATACGCGATACCGGTCGGCCCTTCGCACGGCGAGAGCGGCCACGATGCCGTCACCTTCCAGGATTTGGCGTCGATCACCTGAATCGTGTTCTTGCCTTCGTTGTTGACGAAGATGTGTCCCTGCCCATCAGCAGCGGCGCCTTCTGGAGACGTGTCCTCGAGCTCGACGGTCGCCGCGATGTCGCCGGTCTTCGGATCGATCGCGGTGAGGGTTCCGATCGGGCGGCTGTGGTTCGTGAGGATGATCTTGTCGTCGGCTTCATCGTACATAACACCGTCAAGGCCGGGCCCAACCTTAATCTGCTTGACGACATCCAGCGTCTTCAGGTCGAACATGGTGACGGTCTGGTCGCCGCCATTTGTCGTAAACCCGTGACCGGCCTTCGTGGCGATGCCGGCACCGTGCACGCCCGGTGTATTCGGAATATCCCCGAGCACCTTGCCGCTGGCACCTTCGACCACCATCATGTGAGTGGCCCGTGACACAAACACCCGGCCCGTGGCGGCTTCCACTGTGATGTAGTCGGTGCCGCCTTCGCCTTTGATATCGACCTTCTCAACTTTGAACGTCTGCGGGTATCCGGCGGTGGGCGTCATGAGGCTCACCGCGGACAAAAAGATCAAGGCAGTGATTACGCGTCTGGCCATGGATGACCTCAATCGTGGAGTACGAACTCAAATTCAGCGTGCAACGTACGGTATGTCAGCAGCTGTCGATAATAGCCGTCACGACATGTCGGCCAGATTAACACGCGACAGTTGTGGCTGCTCTGGAGACGCCGAGGGATCGATCTGCCGGTTCAGACTCGCGCCTCACGTGCGGAGCGCACTCCGCAGCCGATTCTAATCCGAGGAGCACGCCGGTGGGACTAGTCGGCGGCCCGCGGAGTCGGCGCGCGTGACCCACATCAACAACTCGAGCCTTACGGTTTCGTAGTAGACAGTGATTGCTTCAGGTGACGTCAAGCCTCGATGACTGAGCTCGCGTCTATAGTAGCGCCGGAGCTGCGTAACCAACCGGTATGCCTGTGGATTGGCGTGGCGTGTCCAGGCCAGGTCGTCAATCGGATCGCTTTCGAGCAGCGCCTCGAGCGCATCCCGACTGCCCTGGGCCATGTTGTCGAGCAGGGGAACAGCAGTGCAGTCGTCGCCTTCGTGGACGGATGTGCAGACGCGTAGCGGCGGATGAATCCGATGAAGTCGACTTGGTCGGCGGCGATCCCCAACTGCACCCACAGCCGCGGATCTCGGATCGTTGTGACTGCGTAGGGCTGCAGTGAGTTCTGATCGCAGTATCTCTGCAACAGAATCGGGAGTCGCCGTCAACGCGGTCTGAACTGATCGAACGAAGTGCCGGTCGTGTTCGGTGCGCCATCGGTGGGCCGCGTTCAAGCCGATTATGAGACTTGCCGAGACACACAACGCGAATTCGGGCCGGCGGGCATCGCGGTCGCTGTATTGGCACTGTTCTGGTTAACGCTCCCGGTCGTGTCAGTGAAACCACTCCAGCCGCCACGGCGAGCCGCGTTAGCCCGCGAACGGAAACCGCTGCCCCCGCCGCCGCCTCCACCCCTCTGCAATCCGCCCCGCATTGGGCTGCCAGTGATTTCTCCGTGCACGCCATAGCCAGGCGCCACGAACGCCTGACTCAGCGTCGCGGGATTCGGTAAAACACCGCGGCGTTACTAAGGATGTTTCGGAGGTCCGTGATAGAGACCCTCGCGAGTGGAGACAGGAGCGCTGTACTTCCATTCACAGTCTGGTCGAACAAAAGACTTCGGTCTCGTACACCAATGTCACGAAGCCGCTTCCATCGGCATAGCGCTCATGCAACGCGCGAAGGAGACGGACCAGTCGTTCGCCCGCGGCGCCGCTCTTGGGCACATACGATGCGCTTCTTGCTCTACCAATGAGTCCGGCGAGATCGAGGCGCTGGAAGTTGGGAAAGCTTCTTCGTTCGGGCGATGAAAACAATCCGCTCTTACCAATGACATTGGGATTGAAAGTTCGACTCTCGGCGGCAATCTCACCGCCGACATCGACAATCGCCTGTCGGTAGCCGGCCGTGAGCGGGTCGCTCGTGCTGCGGCGGTTCCAGCTGATGGCAAGACGCCGTCGCTCTTTGAGAATGCGACCAAATTCAGACAGCGCGTCGGCCGTTCGAAACCAGTGAAACGATTGGGCACAGAGGACGAGGTCGACGGTCTGCGAACACAGCCCAGTGGCTTCGGCGCGTCCCGCCAGCCACGCGACGTTCGGGTGGGGTGCGGCTGCGCGCCGCATGGCTTCCCCCGGTTCGACGGCGATGACGCGAACCCCCCGTTCGCCGAGCAAACGCGCCGAGATTCCGGTTCCCGCCCCCACATCTGCAGCGACGAGCCGCGGGGGCGGTCCGAGGCCATCGAGAATCGCCTGAACCGCTTCGGCAGGGTAGGTTGGACGATATCGGACGTAGTCGACTGCTCGATCGCTGAATCGCCCAACCATGTCGCGATCAGTACGGTGTGCCATTCCGCTCGAGCATCACTTTTAGCACGAGCCCGAACCATCGCCCCTGTGTAGTTGCCTTGTTTACAAAAAGAAGAAATCTTAGGTCCCGCGCACGGCTTCCAGCGGGTTGATTCGTGTCGCGCGCCAGGCGGGCACCCACGCGGCGATCAACGCCACGACGCTCAGGAGCGCGGCAACGCCGGCGAAGACTCCTGGATCGTAGGTCTTCACGCCGAAGACGAGTCCGACCATCAGACGCGTGAGCACGAGCGCGGCGCCGATGCCGAGCGTGACGCCCGTCAGCGCGAGACGGAGGCCCTGCACCAGCACGAGGTTGCGCACGTCGCCGGGCACGGCGCCGAGCGCCATCCGGATACCGATCTCCTGGGTGCGCTGCTGCACTGAGTACGACATGAGGCCATAGAGACCGACGATTGCGAGCAGCAGCGCGATCGCGGCGAACCCCGTCAGCAAGGTCATGTTGAACGCCGCGCGCTGTGTGGGCGCAGCGAGCAACTCTTCCATCGATCTGGCTCGCGCGATCGCCAGGCCCCCGGTAGCGGCCCGCACCTCGCGGGCGATCGTCGATGACAGAAGCCGCGGCTCCACATCGGTGCGTGCGACCCACGTCAACGGAAAGAGCCGGTTGTTGCGCGCCGTCATCGCGTCGCTGACCTGCGCGAGCGGCACGTACGCGATCGGCTCGGGGTTCCGATTCCACTCCGCATCGCGCGGGTCGGCAACGGCGCCGACAATCTGGCGCGGCAGATCGCGGAACTCCGCTCCCGCGCCAGTCCCGATCGTGATGCGTTCGCCGACCGGATCGCGATGCTGCCAGTAACGCCGCGCGAACGCGTCGTTGATGATCACGACAGGCAGCGCACCGTTCTCGTCGTGGTCCGAGAACACGCGCCCGCGCAGCAGCTTGATGCGGAACACACTGAAGTAAGCGGGCGAGATGCAGCGCCAGTTCACCGTGCCCTCGAACGGCGCATTGAGGGGACGCCGCGCAATGGTGAACGGCAGCGCGAAGCTCGGTTCGAGCGGCAGCGCGCGCGCCGCAGCAAACGCGGCAATGCCGCCCGTGCCGTCGAGACGCTGCCGCGCGTTGCGGAACATCCGCATCACCGACGCCGTGTCGTCGTGCGACGTTCCGCTCAGCGACGTGTCGAGCGTCAGCACGCGTGCCGCATCGAAGCCGCGGTCGATGTCACGCACCGCGGTAAAGGTCCTGATCATCAGGCCCGCGCCTACGAGGAGCACCAGCGCGAGCGCAACCTCGGCAATCACCAGGAGAGACTGCGCGCGGTAACGGCGCCACCCGCCATCCGCGGGAGAGCCGGACTCCTTGAACGCCGCGCTGAGATTCACGTGCGACGTGTTGATCGCTGGCAGCACGCCGAACAAGACGGCTGTCAGCACCGCGACGCCGATCGCGAACAGGACTACGCGAGTATCGAGCCCCGGATCCGCGCCGGGGACGCTCAGGGACGGGATCGCATCTGCGGCCGCCCGGGCGATGCCGCGCAGTCCGATCGCGCCGGCAATCAGGCCGAGCACGCCGCCACCAGCGGCGAGGAGGGCGCTTTCCGTAAGGAGCTGCCGCACGACGCGCGAGCGGCGTGCGCCCAGCGCCGTCCGCATCGCGATCTCCTGCCGGCGCCGCTGCCCGCGCGCGAGCAGCAGATTGGCGACGTTCGCGCAACCGATCAGCAGGACGAACGCGACGGCCGCCGTAATCATCTGGAGTGCCGGCTTCACATCTCCCACGAGCGCCTCGCGCAGCGGGATTGCAGAGAAGTCTTCCCAGAACCCCATCGCGAACGGGTGTGTGCGCCGGAAGTTCGGTGCGGTGTCCGCCATCTCGCGCTGGGCGGCCCGCAGTGTGGCGCTTGGGAGAAGCCGCGCGGCGACGCGCACGACGTTCGCGAAATCGCCGCTGAAGCGGTCGGCCTGCAGCGGCAGATAGACGTCCACTGAGGGCTCGGTCTGGAAGTCGGACGCCAGCACCCCGATCACCTCGTATCCATCGCCACCGAACGGGATTACGCGTCCGACGAGCGATCGATCGCTGCCGAACCGTCGCTTCCAGACGCCGTCACTGATGACGGCGACGTGAGGTCCGCGAAGCCGATCCTCGTCGGGCGTGAAGGTGCGGCCGAGCGCCGCGCGCGCACCGAACACGTCGAAGTACCCTGCGGACACGTGCATGGCGCGCAGGTGCTCGGGCGCATCGGTGCCCGTCAGATTGACGCCCGGATCCGAGGACTGGTACGCGCCGATGCTCTGGAAGACGCGCGTCTCGTCGCGCCACATGGTGAATTTTGGAATCGATGTCTGAATGACCCAGCTGTTGCGCGTCGTGCTGACGAGCTGAACGATTCGGTCCGCGTCACGGTAGGGCAACGGTCTCAGAAGGACCGAGTTAACCACCGAGAACACGGCCGTATTGGCGCCGATGCTGATCGCGAGGACGGCGAGCACGGTGAGCGTGAACCCGCGCGCCCGTCGCAGCAGGCGTGACGCGTGGCGCAGGTCGCGCGCGAGATCGTCAGCGAGGAATCTCATGCCGATCCGCGATGCGATCGTACCCGGGACGAGCTCGGCACGTCCACCTGCATTTCGTTGGTTGGCCGCACAATCGTCAACCCGCTTCTCGACCATCCTCGTTTTTCGTCGTAATTCCTATGTTCTTCAGGTCGTTGTCGAGCGGGCGGCTTGGCTGCCGTGTGTTTATCGCGAGCTGATCATCTGCATCGGCTTCGACCAGTCACCGCTGCGACGCTACGGCGCGATCGACTTCGCCGCAAATGCTCGCACCTCGCGAAGCACGGCACTGGCCGTTGAGGTCGTTTGGCCGGTGAGAGTCAGTTCGGGTGGCGGGCTGCTTGCGGGCGGCACATCCACCGAGGTTTCCCAAATCACTCCTGTACGCTGGCGGGCTGGTGCTCAGTCGCTCTTCCGCATGACGCGGGCGCAAGCCCAGGGATGTACCCCTCTTCAGGTCACCCTTGGCGCGACGAACGTCGATCTCCTGGGCCTCCAAGTAGCGCTCGATCCCGTCGGCGTCACCGTGAACGGCGCGGCCGGCACAGCACTTGGCGATCTGGTGTGTGCCGCTTCGGATCTGCTGGGCAATGTGGCGGGACTCGTGACCCTTCTGAACAACTTGCTCGGCGTCGTCACAGGTTTGCTGGGCGGTTTAACAGGAGGCCTGGCCGGCATCGGCGCATAGGCCGCTTACCCGAGACACGCAAAACATAGGATACTGAATACCAAGGCGACGCGGACTTCAGCGATCGTCGGCGACTTGCTCGAGGTCGCGTCGCCAAGATCGTGTCGCCTATCCAGCACGGGCTGCGCGGCTTCTGTGACTCAAGCGAACCTCTACACATCTTGAGATGGCGCCCTATACGCGCTTGCCGCCGTATGAAGGATCGATTGGGTGGTGTCGTCATTGCGCCGCACCCACCACTGCCAGTCCGTGCGCGTGCGCGGCAAGGGCCAGCGCGCCATCGTGGGTGGCGACCACTAGATCGGTTCGCGTCACTTGCTTCCAGAGGAGCGCGGTCGCGAGATGAATGGCGTCGAGCGTGCCGAGCTCAGTTGGCATCGGCTGTGCGGCTCGATCGAGCACGATCGCATCGACTTCGACGAGCTCGAGTGAAGCGATTAGCGCCAGGATCGTGGCTCGACGCTTCGCGACTTCCGCATCGGTGAGGTTCGCGCGCAGCCTGAGACGATCCAACGTGCGCAAGCTCTCGGTCATGATTAAGGCGCTCGAGACGCCTTGGTTGATCTGCCGCCATTCGGGGAGGGCATCCGGCTGCCCGAGCGCGACTCGAAGGAGCACAGAAGCATCGACGTACGCAATCACCGATGTCCCTGGCGCTCTTCGAGAAGCAGTTTGACGATGTCGACCTTGAGCTTCGCTGTCTTGGGGAGTGGGACGCGATTTGGCGCCGGCGTGCCCGGTGCCGGCTTCCGAATGCGGAGGGCGGGTCGCTCCCGTACCGGCACAATCTGGGCGACGGGTGTTTCACGATCGAGCACGTCGATGGTCTCGCCACGGCGCACGGCGCGAAGGTATTCGCTCAGCCGGGATTTCAGCTCAGCGATACGTACCTGCCTCATGGCCTATTATGACCAGAAGTGGTCATTTCAGCAATGGCGGGGGAGAGGAGTCTGTTGCTGAGCTGGGGACCCGGGGATTCGAACCGCCGGTCTTTGCGGGAATCAAGCTGCTACCCAAGAAACACCCAAACCCAATTTCGTTGAGCCTGGGACTCTGACGCCAGACGCGTGAAGAATCTATTTCCTCCGCGCGTTCAGCGCATCCAGGGTTCGCTTCAGGTGTTCGAGCTTCTGCCCGGCCTCGCCGAGCTTCCCTTCCGCCGTCAGCCGCTGGTAGTCGTCGAGATCCTTTGCGGCTTCCGCAACCAACGCGCTGATGTCAGCGGACGGAGGCGCGCCCGTCCCGGGCGCCGTCGTCGCCGCCGCGGGCGGCCGTGTCCCCTCGGGTGCCGATGGCGCTTTCCCAAAGAGCCCCGCACGCGCCTCTTCGAACGTCGGCGCGTATGCCAGACGATCCTGCATGGCGAGGACGACGAGGCGCAGCTCCGGCATCGGGCTGCGCTCCGCCTGCAGGTAAATGGCCTCGGCGTACAGCAGCGCCCGTCCGATCGGTATCACGAGCAATGACCCGCGGCGCACGCGGGAGCCCTGCTGGTTCCAGAGCGACAACTGTCCGGACAATTGCGCGTTCTGGTCGATCCGCGCCTCGATCTGAAGGGGGCCGTCCACCAGGCGCGTCTTCGGAAAATCGTACACGACGACCTCGCCATAGTGCGTGCCGTCGCTGCGACCCGCCATCCAGCCAATGAGATTGTTCCGATTTGAGGGTGTGAACGGGAGCACCTCCACGAACTCCGTGCTCATCTCCCCCGGAAGCTTCATGAGCACGAAATTTGGCTCCATCGGCTGCGCGCCTTTGTCCGATTGGTTGTTTGGGGCGACGCTAACCACCGTCCACAGGTCCTCGCGGTTGTAGAACACCTCGGGATTCGTCATGTGGTACAGGCCGAACACGTCGGCCTGCAGCGCGAGCAGCATCTCTGGATAGCGGACGTGCTTCCGCAGGTCCGCCGGCATCGCAGCAGCGTCCGTGAACAGTGTCGGAAACAACCGGCGGTAGACGCCGAGAACGGGGTCCGCGGTGTCGAAGACGTAGAACGTCGTCGTGCCGTTGTAGGCGTCGATGACCACCTTGACGCTGTTGCGGACGTAATTGATGCGGTGCGCTTCGAGCTGGTATGGACGCGAATACGGATACCGGTCGGAGATGGTGAACGCGTCCATGATCCACGACAGCCGCCCGTCCTCGCCGAGGACGATGTACGGGTCATCGTCGAAGACGAGGAACGGCGCCATTGCGGCAACGCGCTCCCGTACGTTGCGCCGCATCAGCAGGCGGCTCTCGGCGGTTACGTCGTCGCTGAAGGGGAGCTTGCCGAGGTCCCCGCGATCGAGTGCGATGAGCAGGCGGCGCGGGAGCCCGCCGATCGCGATCCCGCCGGTTCCCTCGTACGACGTGAGATTGTTCGTTTGCCCCTGCGGGTAGTTGAACTCCTGCTGCCGCGTCTTCACGTAGACGTCGGTGTTGGTCATCTCGCCGAAATACACTTCCGGACGTCTGACCGTCAGCGCCGGCACCGTCGACTGGATCGGCATATCCCGCAGAATGAGCGCGGGCAGTCCCTCAGGCGTGAAGCCGTTCACCGGATTCATCGTGAGGCCGTAGCCGTGTGTGTAGATCAGCTTCTCGTTGATCCAGTTCCGGCTGCTGACCGGCAGCTTGTCGACGCTGATCTCGCGCGTCGCGAGCATCACTTGGCGCAGCGCGCCGTCGAGCACGTAGCGGTCGATATCGATGTCCGGAAAGTCGTAGTACGTCCGGATCTCCTGGAGCTGGCGCAGCGTGTCCTGCAACGCGCGCCAGTCCCACAGGCGGATGTTCTGCAGCGTGTCCTGGTTGGCGGCCGGATCCGCCGCGTCGACGCCTGGATCCGCCGGGAACGCGCGCTGCGAGATGTGATCGAGTCCGTACGCCTGTCGCGTGAACGCGATGTTGTGCGCGATGTACGGCGCCTCGCGCACGAGCTCGTTCGGCTTGACGATGAAGCCGTTGATGTATCCGGTGACGAGGCTGAATCCGATATACAGCGCCGACGCCGGCAATGCCGATGCCGCGAGCCATCGCGGCCTGGGCAATACGAACGCGCTGAGGATCGCGAGGCCAGCGCCAACGAGCAGCGCAATCGACACGCACAACGCGCCGAGCAGCGCGACGTGCGCGTCGGTATATGTGATGCCGGCAAAGATCGTGTGGTCGTCAAACAGGCGTTCGAAGCGGCCGAGATACGCCTCGACCGCCAGCATCACGAGCACGAACGCCCACGCGACGGCGAGGCCTCGCGCGCCGGTGCGGGCCCGTCCGAGGCGGCTGCGGCCCCCCATCACCTGGCCGGCGCCCGATGTGAGGCGGAAGAAAAGCGCCATCGCGCAGACGATCATCGCGAGCGTCGTCAACCATCCCGCGAGCAGCTGCCACGCTGGCAGCGTGAACAAATAGAACGGGATCGGACGCCCGAAGATGGGATCGGCTGCTTGCGGCGCAGCCGAGACCGGCGCGCCACGCGCGTACCACCAAAGCGCAAACGTCGGCCAGTCCGACATCATGCTCGCGCCCGTGACCAGTGCGATGACGAGCGACACCAGGATTGCGATGGCCCGCAGCACGGGTCCGACCGGCACCGTGATGGGGCGCCCGTTGATGAAAATGACGCCGCCGGAGCCCAGCTCTCCAAAAGTTGTCGGCTTCAGCGCCAGGAACGCGCCATACAACGCTGCGAACGTGGCGCCGGTGAACACGGCGAACAACATGGCCTCGATGTTCAGCGTCGTCCAGAACACCTCGGCATACCCGAGCGATCCGAACCAGAGCGCCTCCACGTAGTAGGACGCCGCGGTACCGGCCCCGAACAAGAGGGCAAGGATCAGCAGGAGGAGGAGCAACGCGCCGCGGCGGCGCGGCGGACGACGACCGGAGTACTCGATGGCGTCGACGGCTCGGTCATTCAGCACGATGGGCGCAACACTCCAGGCAGGCGCCTTCAGCATAGGCGATCTGTGAAGCCGTACTCGCTAATCTTGGAAATCGCCTCTGGCGTCACGGAAATTGCCAGGATCATCTCGGCCGCCGAGACCTGACGTTCAACCAGATTGCGGTATGAGAGATTGCGCGTTATCGGCCCGCGGAGTGCAGGTCCGGCCGCGCTGCGGCCTTTCGGCCACCCGTCGCCTGGAGCTCGAGCGCCCGAAGCGGGATCCTGCAGCGTCATCGCGCGGCCGCGCATAAGACGTGAGATCCGTTCCGTTTGGATTCGATTTACGCACACGGCTTCCTGCGAGTAGAAGCGCAATTCACGGCCGGGCGCGACGCCGTGATTCGCGAGGTCGCCCTCTTTGGCGGACCGGGGCCTTTCGGCGCGCCGACCGATGCCGAGGCCGAGGTCTGGCTGCGCGAACTCAGCGACTATATTCCACAGTCTTGATATCTGCTGAGGAGCTTGGGAACAGACGTGAGAACACGGCGTGCGCCGGTAAGTGGAACGCGATCGGATAAAGCAGCATGACAAGCAGCAGGTACACGCGTGGATGGATTGACCGCTGCGGTGATCCGCTCAGACCGTAAACCCAATTGATATCGTCGGCCGGTTCCGTCAGCGCATACGTCGTTACGAGCAGCATCGACGTCAAGACGGTTTGTGCTCGAAACGCTCTCCGATCGTAGCCAAGCCTGCCTATCATCCACAGCAGCAACGGCGGGAGCCAGAGATGGAACAGCGACAGCGCACGCACCGGGCGCGGAATCCTGCGGTCGAACATGTAGTCGGCCAGGCCGATCAGACGGACGCGGAAGCACTGGCCGACGAGATCAACCGTCCAGCCGGTCTCCGGAACCGTAACGCTCACGGCTTGCATGCTGGCGAGAAGGCGATGTTCGAGCCAGAGCGCTGGAACAGTGGCAAACAGCGCGACGTCGGAGAACCACAGGAAGTTGCGCCACCCATACTGACGCAGATACGCCGGAATGATCGCGGCAACAAAGCTGGTGTGCGTTAGCTTCAGCCAGAGTGGGATTCGCCGCATGCGTCCAGCGCATGCAAGCAAGCCACCGGAGCCTGGACAACCTCGGCCCTTACCGGTGCGTGCACTGTCAAGCCGAAAAGACACGCGCGCTCGATGACGCGCGCGACGTCGAGGACGTCGTCCGCGTCGAAGACCACTTGACGGTTCGGGAGGTCTTCCGCTAATCGGAGATCGAGACGCCAATTGTTATGCTCGCTGCCGACGTTCTGATTGAGAGTTGCAGGACTCGGGCGTCGATATACCATCGTCGGTCTCGAACGGAGATCGATCCAGTCGACCTTAATCACTCGGCCAGCCGTATCCACCAGTTCTTAGATGACGGCCTGATGAGCGATTGGCCGAAAACCCATCCGCTCGTTCTCTGCGGGTGCCATGATGACCGCCTTGGTGAATCTCCATCGTCTGATGATCAATGTATGGTTCCAGTGCATCGGATGGATAGGGCAGCGGCAGCAGTAAAAGGACCAGCTGAATCCTAGTCATGTCCTTGCGCGGGTGATGTGAAGCAATGTCCAATGCGGAGCAGTCCGCGTGCCCAGGCGGCGGATTCCATACGCTTCCATCACGTATTTTCGTGACCGCAGGATTCAGATGGATAGGAGGACGCGATGGCGGAAACTGTTCGGCAGATCGATTACTTCTATATTGAAGTTTCTAACAAGGTCGGCGAAGGCGCGAAGATCCTCCAGACGCTCAAGGACGCGGGCGTCAACTTGCTCGCGTTCTCCGGGTTTCCATCCGGCCGGCGGGCGCAGCTCGACTTCTTCCCGGCCGATCCCTCGGTGTTCAGGCAACTCGCCAAGACGCATCGCTGGAAGCTGGTCGGCCCGAAACGCGGCTTTCTGGTCCAGGGCGACGATCGCGTCGGCGCCGTGGCGGACCTCCTCGCCAAGCTGGCCGACGCGAAGATCAGCGTGATCGCGATCGATGCCGTCAGTGTCGATAACCGATACGGGGCACTATGCTGGGTGTCACCGCGCGACGTCAAGAAGGCGGCCACGCTGCTCGGCGTCGGACAGTAGATGCAGGTTCCCGAACGCGTTTCTTCGCTTGCAGCACCAAGCGCCCGGTGCCGACTTTACTCCGTCTCTCGATCTTCATCGTCGTCGCCCTTGCGCGGGTACCGCTCGGCTCCAATCAGCTTCTGATCCTGGCCCGAACCGCGTTCCTGTGGCATTTGCCCACGGCTCGTCTGCTTCGGCTGCCGCTTGGCCGGGTTTCGACGAGCGCGCGCACTCGTCGTTTGAGTTTTTCGTGTTCGACTCTTTGCCATGGGTGCACCTCCTTGTTGCCTCGGCTGCGAATTGGATGCCACGGCGAAATTAATCTGTCTGGAAGTTTGGGACCGCTCATGCGCGAGATCGCACCGCCGCATCTGTACGACGCCATCCGCTATCGCCCAACAAGGGTTTCGCCGGTGAAGTGGTGCTGTTTCCGGGCTGCCGCAGTACTCGAAACGCGCCCAACTCAGAATATGTCCTTATCCAGTCAGTCGGATTGGAGAGTGGACCTTCACATATTTGATGCAGCCGAAAGGCGGCCGCTCTCGAAAATAATGTCAGGACCGCTTCTTTCGGGTGACCGATGCCTGGCGCTTGGACGCACGATGCGGCGCGCGCGGTGCGCTCTGACCGATCGGACCGGACACGTACCTGCGCTCTTTGCCTGCGCGCCGTTCAGTGTGACGCCGTCGCGCGTCTGCTTCACGCGCCTCCGCCCGCGCCGCGGCGGCTGCCCGTTCATGAAGATCGGCGGCCATGCGGGCCGCCACGGCGCGCTCTGCCATGAGCTGCTCCTCGGCTTCACGGCGTCGTTGCGCGGCCTCGTGCGCTTCGAGCCGTGCGACCGCGGCCGCCTCAGCGTAAGTCGTTGCCTCCGCGCGCGCCAGCTCCTCCTCCTGCTCCGCGTGTTGCGCCCTGCGGGCGAGACGCGCCTCGGGCAGCAGCGCGCGGCCGCGCTGGAGCGCACCCTCCAAGTACGTGGTCGAGATCCCGCTTGCCCAGTAGGAGACCGCGCCCAAACTGTTTTGGGTGGTTTCACGATCCGTGGCCACCTCGCGGCCGCCGCGAAGTGGAAAGAATACGAACCAACCATCCCAATGCCCTTCCGAGTGCGTAGCGGCATACACCCTGGCGACATATTCATTGTGATCCGGCGCGACCAGTACTTGTGAGTACTGCATGACGAAGTGAACCATACTTCCTCCGCGACCCCTATGTGCAATATCCATGAGCAAATACGGTGCCGTCGCTATGCTTGTACGCTCAAGTAAGCGGGCCTCACGTATGCTTCTACGCTCAAGCAAGCGTTTCGGACGCCGGTTCATCTTTCGTCGATCCGATCAGCGGCCGCGTGGCAGGTACCGAGCTTGCGTGTGTGCATCATCGCAACGAAGGAATCCGGCGCTTCCCGCCGCTGTGCTGCGTATCACAGGATCTGACCACACGTCTCGAATGTGTCTTGGGAGGATAACCACGCGATGCCTGTCAAGATTGCGGCGCCAAACGGCAACCGGCCGGAGCTTGCCGCGGAACTGATTGTCGCCAA